>OCRG01000083.1_pt1 | contig 14651 bp, 14 predicted proteins | sample 1535071 | NCBI WGS metagenome assembly OCRG01 (sample SAMEA3275605, study PRJEB22092) | marine metagenome | biome: ENVO:00000447; feature: ENVO:00002042; material: seawater | collected 2014-06-22T16:30:00+00 | depth 0 m
TAAAGGCCGTCGCAACGTCATAAAGGTGCGCGCACAGTAGGTGTGGAAGGACCTGGTCCCGCACCTGGGTGAGGACATCCTCGGTCAGGAGCAGGGTCAGCGCTAAGCTCCGTTCCTGCGAGGCCCCCAGGATTAGGCCAGCGCTCAGGGCCTCCGGTGCTACCTGAGCGCGGGCAAACAGGCTCTGAATCCGGCTGTAGGCGTACTGAAGGTAGGGCGCCGTATTGCCGTCGAAACTGAGCATGGCGTACCAGGAAAAGACATATATCGCGACGCGCTCCCGCCTTTTCAATGAGTATTAACCGTAAATTTTTATCGTCAGCAGGAAATGGCGTTCCGTTTAAAAACATGTCGTCCGTCGCCGTGATAACGATTTCCAATCCATTGGCTTCAGTTTGACGCTGCTCGCCCTTCGCCTCCGGAAGGTTAACGACAAGCTCGCTCAAATCAGTGAAGCTCGTTGAGACCATGAAAAAAATGAGCAGTAAGAACACCACATCGATCAAGGGTGTCAGGTTCACCGCTAGAGGCTCTTTCCGCTGGCGTTTGAACTTCATTGTTAGTATTCCTGAGGTGCTCCGCTGTGTAAGGCATCCACCAGCTTTATCGCTTCGCGCTCAAGACTTACGACCAAGGACTCAACGAGCCCGGTGAAATAACGGTGCATTACCAGCGCTGGAATCGCCACGATAAGACCCGCTGCGGTGGTCAGTAAGGCCTCGGAAATTCCGCCAGCGAGTGCATTGGCATTTCCCGTTCCGACCGTCGTAATTTGAGTAAACACATCAATCATCCCAACGACTGTGCCCAGAAGACCCAATAACGGCGCAATTGCCGCAACAGTCCCCAAGGAATTCAAATATTTTTCAAGGTCGTGTACGACATGACTCGCAGCCTCGGAGATGCTTTCCTTCATGACATCCCTACCTTGCCCGCGGTTCGAGATCCCCGCCGCCAGAATCGCACCCAAGGGAGAACCGGCCCGAAGCTCATTAAGCTTTTTAGCGTTGAGTTCACCTTGCTTGAGGTCTCGCCACACAGTCGCTAGTAAGTGCGGCGGAGCAATCTTTTGGTGATCCAGTGCAATGAAGCGCTCGACGCAGATGCTGACGGCAACGATCGAACAACACACGATTAGCGGCATGACCCAGCCACCCGCAATTAGTAGATCTAACATGATTGATATCCCCAGTGCACACAAGCGAGTATACCCCGCTAAAAGGCCGAGCCAAGCGTTGCTTATTCAAAACAACCCGTGGTTTTTGAATCAGAGTTGCGCCCAATACGGTGAATACCCGGTCCGCATCCCATTTGCCGTCACCCCAACAGATGGTTCCAGTTTGAAGGTCACTGCACCGTCTCTAGCGGTGTCCCAGAGTACTGAGCCCGCTCTTTGGAAGCGGCTTACCACGGCACTGTGTGGATGATTAAAACGATTAGCGCGTTTTGTCGTGAACACCGTGTGCGTGGGGTCTAATTTATCGATGAAGCTCTGTGAGCTCGACGTCGCCGAGCCATGGTGCGCTGCAAACAAAATATCGACTCGATCTGGCAGCGATCCACTCGCGATTAACTCAAGTTCAGCGGCTACTGGGATATCTCCCGCCAGCAAGGTCCTCTGTTGGTGCGCCTCGACGAGTACTACACATGAGTCTGCATTAGTGCCGAGGAGTTTGTGTCCTGTGCCCATCAGGACCGAAATAGTGAGGTCGGGCGAGGGAGATAGCTCACGCCCGGCGCTGCAAGGTTCTCCGCCAAAGCCCCAGTGCGCCGCAATTTGGAAGTGTTCTCGAACAGCGCTCAGGCCACCTGAATGATCTAAGTCACCGTGACTCACGATCAGGAGATCGACCACGCTGATCCCGCGCGATTTTAACCAAGGAATTACCTCTCTCTCGGCAATCGAGGTGCCCGAACCTCCTACGCCACCGGTATCGTATACGAGGGTGTAATCGTCGCTAACAACCAGGACCATGGTCCCCTGCCCTACATCGACGGCAACCACCTCCGCCATAGCGCGCAGTTGGCTAGAACTACTCAAAGAAACTGGGAACAACAGAATGACCGCCAGGGTCGCTTTCTTGGGTAACACCCTCGCTGACAGAGTTGCCACAACGAGCAGCAGGCTTCCAACATGAATGTAGCCTGATGCCAAGTGTCCCAGCCCACTCCATGCCCCAGCGGTAATCAACAATGCGATCAACTCATCAACGAGGCTAGCGACAACGCTCAACAGCCACCCGCCGAGTTCAGAATTAGCCTCGCTCACCGCTAAACCGAGTAGTCCCATCGGTAAGACTGCGGCAGTGAAAATCGGGGTAATTGCGAGATTGCTCAGAAGCGCCGCATATGAGAATTGGTGAAAGAAAAAAACACTTAATATGGATGAGGCCAGCGTTAGCACAAAGGTCAATCGTATCCAGCCAAATAAGCGGCTACCCGACCCCTTCTCGGTTTCTACAATGATGACGCCCGTTAATAGAACACTGAGCCAAAAACCACTGGTGAGTGCCGACCACGGATTGAGGGTGATCAATACAGCCGCAGACGCAACGACAGATGACAAGGGACTGACACGCCAACAAAGAATTCGCATGCATCGTGTCATTCCCATCATCAAAAATGCCCTTTGTGCTGGTAGTGATGCGCCGGTAAGCAGTACATAACCCCATGACAGTAGAGAAACCACAGTCATGTTCACCCAGCCCGGCCCCCTATCATAAGGCGCCAGCAAGAAACGCCTTGGCAAACTGACAAGCCACTGAATCCACAAGGCGACGAGAGAGACGTGTACGCCGCTGACAACCAATACATGAACGATCCCAAACTCACGAAGGAATGACCAATCTTCAGGATGGAGTGCGTCTTGTCGGCCGATAAGTAAACCTTGCAAAAGGCGCTCTGCGCCCTGCTGTTCCGCATGTCTGTTTATCGACTGACTCAATCGGTAGCGAAGCGCAGAAAGCCATGAAGCCTCGTGTTCGATGGACGTTATTTCAATGACACTAGCGAGTGCTGACCTTGCACTCGCGAGCGTGTGAATATTTGTAGGTAATGTTCCGCGATTCCACAGCGACGCCGGAGGTCTGAGACGGAACTCGCCTTTAATCAAATCGCCAATCTTTAGGGCTGCAACTTCATTCTCGTAAGCGGCATAGGCCCGAACAGTCTTGCGCGAACCGCACTCAGTTGGCATTGACTGCCGGATAGCCAGATCGAACGATAAGTAGGGCGACTCTCCTACACCTTCGTGGCTCTCGGGAAACGACTCGATAATACCGGTTGCGCCTATAACGGTATCGAAACAATTACCGGGCATTTGAGAGACTTCGTAGTGAACGTAATGCCCAGCGCTCACGAGAAGCCCCATGAATACCGCCATCGTTAACCTCGATAGCGGCACAAGGAGAACCACCGCGGCTACAATGCCCCCAAGGATTCCAAAGGCTGCTGACGAGGGCAGTGCTAAGGCGACGATACAAAGGAGGCAATAGACCAGAAGAGCATCGTTCTCTCGAGCAAATATTCGCAATTTTAGCGTCTCGCAACTAGCGGTTCAGCTGTCGCCCTATCATAATTGTGCCGTACGAAGAGTGTTCCCAGTCGCTAGCCACGAAGCCAAAACACTGGTTTTTCTGGGAGTTCATTGCTCTAAAAAGCTATGAAATAACCACTAATTGAGTGAGGGTCATGCCAAAACGCTCGTTACGAAAGTATTTACCCAGTCCGGCGCGTTTAATGCGTGTCAGTGGGTTTAAGCGCTTTGGCAATTTGCTAGACCGTCGCGAGTTGTGGCACATCAGTCGCACCTCGATCGCACGAGCAACCGCTATTGGGTTGTTCTGTTCGATGATCCCCCTCCCCGGTCAAATGTTCATCGCCGTATTTCTGGCTATCAGATTCAGCGCTAACGTGCCGCTGTCTTTTATGCTGATCTTTGTTACTAACCCGATCACCATGCCTGTCATTTATCTCGGCGCTTATCTTTTCGGTAGCGCCCTGTTGGGCGCACCCATATTGGATGTCACCGCAGTGGATTGGCTTAACCCATTGAGCGCTGAATTCTTGGGAATTTTTCCCGCTTTTATTCTCGGCTGTGCCGTTATGGGTCTAATCGCCGCCTTCCTCGGCTACTTTATTGCGGATGGGCTATGGCGATTGCGGATTAGTCAGCGCTTGACCGAGCGAGCACGCAATCGTCTTGCACGCAGGCGAGCAACAAAACGTTAGCGAATCTCCCGCAGTGACTTGCTTATAGACGCCCTTGACGACGCAATGGCCGGTACCGTACACGCAACCAGCGATAATAGAAATGCGGCGACGGACACCGCTATAAAATCCGACCACCTTAGATCAACAGGCACATAAGCTAACGGATAGACACTGGTATCGAGGAGCGGCTGACCGCTGATTGCCTCAATAATGGATACCAAAACCGGAATAGCAAATGTGAGACAGGCCCCCAGTACGGCCCCCAAAATCGCACCGCCAGCACCGATAACAGTCCCTTGAACAGTGAAGATGGTGAGTATGTCAGAGGGTGACGCCCCCATGGCGCGCAACATGGCGGAACTCGGGCGACGATCCGAGGTGACCAGCACGAGGGATGTGACAATATTAAAAACGGCAACGACCAAGAGTGCGAACAACATCAAGCCAACAATTTGGCGCGATAGCTGAATGGCTTGATACAAATTGCCGAGTGATCGAGTCCAGTCGGAAACCCAATACTGAGGGCCTAACTGTTTGCGGAGTCCATGGGCTAAGCGGGGTGCCTGCAAGGGATCCGCGACCGTAACGGCCCAGGATGGGTTCTGCTTAACAGTGTCGTCAACCGAGGATGCGATGGCAGTCATCGCAAATACACTGTCAATTTCAGTGCCCGAATCTAAAATCGCAGCTAATCTCATGGTGGCAGGTAAAAACCTTCGATCGCCACCGTCCTCACTGGCTAGTGCGACCAGTGCTTGTCCTACTGTGACATTGAGAGCCTCCGCCAGGTTTTTCCCGAGGACGATCTCTCCCGGTGATAACGCATCCAGCTTCGGCGTTGCATAAGGACGCAAGACGTCGAGAACGGAAGATTCGGCGTAAATTAAGCGCCCAACCCGAGATCCCGAATTGGCGTAAAAAAGCACGTTCGCCTCGCTGAAACGGTGACTCCGAGTAACCTCGGCCACGGTGTTCACCGCGGAAGCGATATCGCCATTTTGATCGTCGGAAAGATAACTACGAATCGTGATATGCGGTACCAAATTGAGAATGCGAAGCCGCATTTCGCGCTCGAAACCGTTCATAACAGAGATTGAGGCCAGCAAAAATGCGACCGCTATAACCATACCCGCAATCGACAACTTCGATAGGAACGAGGATAGCCCCCCACCTCCACCCAAAGACTGCCGAAGCGCCATCTCAAAATGAATGGAGCGCGGTCGCCATAGACGCATCACTCGAGACACAGTTTCCCTGCTTCAAGCCGATACTGCTTGTCCATCTGCGCTGCTATCTTTGGGTCGTGCGTCACGACCACAAAAGCGGTGTCCTCAAATGTTAGACCGTGCATTAATTCAAGCACCTGCGCCGCGGTTGCTGGATCGAGATTACCCGTGGGCTCATCCATCAGCACGCACGCTGGGCGGTTAATAAGTGCGCGAGCAATCGCAACGCGCTGACGTTCACCGCCCGACAGCTGACCCGGGCGATGATTCATTCGATCCGCCAGACCCAGCTCTGACAACATAGCCTTTGCGGTTTCGAGCGCGTTAGTCTTCGAAACACCGCCAATCCTCGCAGGCATAGCAACGGCTTCTAAGGCGCTGAATTCAGGCATGAGATGGTGGAACTGAAACACAAACCCTAGGTGACGGTTACGCCACTGGCTACGCTCGCTTTCACTGAGGGTAAACAGATCCGTATCGCCAACCTGGACGCTGCCAGCTGTAGGCTGCTCTAGCCCACCCAATATGTTCAGCAAGGTTGACTTACCGGCGCCCGACCCTCCAACGATAGCCACCTTTTCTCCCGCTAGAAACTCAAGGGATAGATCGTCCAGTACCTTAACCGCAACGTCCCCCGAGCCGAAGACCTTGCTTACCTGCGTTGCCCGCAGACAACCGGTCATGCCTGCAACCCCTCGAGGGCCCTAACCGGTGAAACGCGGCTGGCTCTGAATGCCGGATACGTGGCAGCAGCAATACTGAGCAAAACAGCCCCCGAAATGATGATAAAGACATCTGTCATCATAATTTTGGTCGGTAATCCGCCAATGTAATAGACCTCTGGATCAAACAAAGACCAGCCAAAGAGTGTCTCAATACTACTCATAACCCCCTCAAGGTTCATCGCGATCCCAAGGCCTAGAACGGTTCCGACCACAACCCCCAAAATTGCAAGCATCAACCCGTGGAGTAAAAAGCTGATCATCACTCTTCTCGGTGTTAAGCCCATCACTCGGAGCGCCACTATATCTGACCGTTTCTCTGACACAGACATTGTCAAAGAGGAAACAACGCTGAACGCCGCGACCGCGATTAATGCAGACAAAAGGATACTTACCAAGATTTTCTCCATTCTGATCGCGGCAAATAGCGATTGATGGGTATCAGCCCATGTCGTCACTTGAGAAGGCTCGGAAAATTGCGCGATTAAACTTGCAGCAACAATGCCTGCAGTGTTCGGGTCAGCAAGCCTAATTTGTACACCGTCGGGTAGCCTCGCTCGAGCCAATTTCTGCAGGGTCTCGTAAGAGGTCCAAGCGAGGGTGCTATCCGGTGACGCGCCCACTGAAACGACCGCAAGGACTTTAAGACGGCGGTAACGAGGCACTGCCCCCAAGGGGGTTACCGAGAGCTCAGGAAGCACCACATCAACTGGATCACCAACGCCAACACCAAGCTGCTGTGCGAGCGAGTCCCCTAACGCCACGCCATAACGTTCTGTAAACAATGCCGCCAAGTCACCATCAACCACGGTCACGTTAGCACCACTGCTTTGATCTGCCTCATAGCCACTGAGCTCAGCGCCGGCGGAAACGAATAGGGATCTGAGCATCACTTGCCGCCGAAGGAAAGGCGACGCCCTAGCGCCAGCCCAATCCGCCTGCAACCTCTTGGAGAGCGCACGACTCTCAACCAACGAGCCGGTGGACATGATGGAAACGTGGGGCACCGCGTTAAGCAATCTGCCTGTTAATTCGCCAGCCAGTCCGTTCATTACCGAGAGAACAACAATTAGGCTCGCTACACCGACAGCCATGCCCGTGGCCGACAAGACCGCTACCCAGCGCGTAAATGATCTCTGCGCTTTGCTAAAGCTGAGCCTCCGAGCAATGTCTAACTCAACTGGCAAGGGCCTTACTTCTCAGCAGGATCGAAAACCACGGCACCTTCCCTAGCAACCGTCTCAGCGCCCGCATCCGCTGCAGAAGCGCTCATCGAATCTGCCATAGAGCGAGTCTCTGTTTCACATCGTTGCGGATCACCACCACAGATTTCACAGGACTGATCTATCCCAAGCGCGCCGATGCCGCCGCATGACCCCTTAATAGGCTCTCTTCCGGCCATGACACCGACAGCCATCGCCGCAAGAATAACGGCAAACACAATAAAGCTAATCAGAAAAATCATTGGGTATCACCCTCTCCTCTGGAAGTCGTTAACCATTTCGACATGAGCGCATTACTTGAGCTTACCAGTTGCGATCCGTCCCGCGAAATCAGAAGAACACCAAGATCATAAACATCGGCCAATCGTAAGGCCTCTTTTGTACCGACGACCATCAGTGCAGTCGCCCAAGCGTCGGCAATCATGGTTGATGGGTGAACAACGGTTACTGAAACCAAGTCGTGCTCGATCGGCTGGGACGTCCGCGGATCGATAAGATGTGAGTAGCGAACACCATCCTGAACAAAAAAGTTACGATAATCACCGGACGTTGCGACGCCGACATCAGTGACTGATATCGCAGTGTAAACACCGCCAGCAGCACCGGGTATGGGGTTTTCAACCGCCAACCTCCAAAGATCACCGCGGGGACTGACGCCCCGTGTTTGAATCTCTCCGCCAACTTCTAGCATGAAGTTACTGACGCCGAGCTCGATGAGTTCGTCAGAGGCGAGATCTACGGCATAACCCTTTGCAATAGAAGAAAAGTCGAGCTCTGAATTAGGGTGTTTTTTGACGAAGGCCCGTGTGGATAAGTCCCACGCAAACTCCTCTAGACCGACAACCGACGCTAGAGCATCAACAGCCTCTTGCGATGGCATATCAGTAACGCCCTGCGGACCGAATCCCCATAAATTGACAAGCGGCGACACCGACGGGTCATAAGCACCGTCTGTCGCAGTGTGAATATCAAATGCTGTGTTGAAGACCAGTGCGAAATCCCAATCGACTTCGAACACCACCATAGCATCGAGTGCGTTCAATTGACTGATGGTCGAATCGGGTCGGTAGTGATTCATACTGTCATCTACTACCGCGAAGGCATCAACCACAGCCCGTCTAATCTGCTCGCTCGAGACATTCTCGGGAGCGTCGTAGTAGGTGAGATTCCATGTTGTACCGAATATACCGCCAGATAACTTCTCGGCTTCAACGGACTCGCCGCAACCGACGACAAAAAGCAAAAAGGCCAGCGCTATGGCTGGCCTTCTCATTGACACTCGCATGGCCTTAACCACCGAAGTCATCCAAGAAAATATTCTCACGTTCGACACCGAGGTCGAGCAACATATCAATACAGGCCTTGTTCATCATGGGTGGTCCACACATGTAGAACTCACAATCCTCAGGCGCGGGATGATCCTTGAGGTATTGCTCGTAAAGGACGTTGTGAATAAAGCCTGTTAAGCCATCCCAGTTATCCTCAGGCTGCGGATCAGAAAGCGCAACGTGCCAATCAAAGTTGTCATTCTCAGCAGCAAGGGTGTCGTAGTCCTCGACATAGAACATCTCGCGTAGTGAACGCGCACCATACCAAAAGCTGATCTTGCGATCGGTCTTGATTCGACGAAGCTGATCGAAAATGTGCGAGCGCATAGGCGCCATGCCCGCACCACCACCGATGAACACCATTTCCGCATCGGTCTCTTTGGCAAAGAACTCACCAAACGGACCGTAAACGTTTACCTTGTCACCAGCCTTGAGGTTGAAGACCCAGCTCGACATGATGCCTGGTGGCAGGCCTTCCGTGCGCGGTGGAGGCGTAGCGACTCGGATATTGAACTTAACCACCCCCTTTTCTTCAGGGTAATTCGCCATCGAGTAGGCGCGAATTGTGGTGTCAGGACATGAAGACTCAAGCTTGAAGAAACCGAAGTGCTCCCAGTCACCGCGGTACTCCTCGCCAATGTCGAAGTCTGAGAATTTCACCGCGTGAGGTGGGCACTCAAGCTGCACATAACCGCCAGCTCGGAAGTCGACACTCTCGCCCTCGGGTAATTTGAGTACGAGTTCTTTGATGAAGGTGGCTACGTTGTCGTTTGACTCAACGGTACACTCCCACTGCTTAACCCCAAAAACCTCTTCCGGTATCTCGATCTTCATGTCTTGCTTGACCGGAGTCTGACACGACAAGCGCCAGCCTTCATTGGCTTCTCGACGCGTAAAGTGAGTCGCCTCAGTGGGCAACAACGAACCGCCGCCCTCCTCTACAACGCACTTGCACTGAGCGCAGGTACCGCCTCCACCACAGGCACTGGCAAGAAACAGGTCAGCGTCCGCAAGCGTTTGCAGAAGCTTACCGCCTGCAGGGACTTGAATTGTCTTCTCACCATTAATCTCGATATTGATATTGCCACTCGCAACCAATTTGCTGCGTGCTGCAAGAATGACCATTACCAAGGCGACAACAACGGCAGTGAACATGCCAACGCCAAAGAAAATAGTTGTAAACACTTATCTCTCCTAACGCTTCTTACAGCGAATTAGATATCGATGCCGCCGAATGACATAAAGCCCAACGACATCAGTCCCACAGTGATAAAGGTTATGCCCAGCCCCTGCAACCCATCGGGCACATCGCTGTACTTAAGCTTTTCTCGGATACCAGCCAAGGCGACGATCGCTAAGGCCCAGCCTACGCCGGAACCGAAACCAAATACCACGCTCTCACCGAAATCATAGCTACGCTCAACCATGAACAATGAAGCACCCAGGATCGCGCAGTTCACGGTAATCAGCGGAAGGAATACGCCCAACGCCGCATACAGTGCCGGCACATACTTATCCAAGAACATTTCTAGGATCTGTACCAGTGCCGCAATAACGCCGATGTAAGACAGCAAACCCAAAAAGCTCAGGTCCAGATCGGGATAGCCCGCCCATGCGAGTGCGCCGTCGGCAAGCAAGTTCTGATAGATCAAGTTATTAACAGGAACGGTGATCGTGAGCACCACGACAACCGCAACACCCAAACCAAAGGCCGCGGAAATTTTCTTTGAAACCGCTAAAAATGTGCACATGCCCAGAAAGAAGGCGAGCGCCATGTTTTCGATAAAGACAGCTCGAACAAAAAGACTCAGATAATGTTCCATTACGCAGCCTCCTCGGTCGCAGTATGCTTGGCAATCTTGAATTCAGGCTCTTCGACTTGGTCGGTCTGAACTGCGCGAATCGCCCAAATTAGGAAACCGATTAAGAAGAACGCACTGGGTGGAAGCAGTAACAGTCCATTGGGGTTGTACCAACCACCTTCGGTGACCAACGGAAGAATCTCGACACCGAACAGCTTACCTGCGCCAAATAGCTCTCGGACAAAGCCAACGACCAACAGAACAAACGAGTAACCAAGACCGTTACCCAAACCGTCTAGAAAGCTGGGTAGTGGCGGGTTCTTCATAGCAAAGGCTTCTGCGCGTCCCATAACAATACAGTTCGTAATGATCAAACCCACAAAAACCGAAAGTTGCTTAGAAATATCGTAGGCAACCGCCTTTAAAATTTGATCCACGACAATCACCAGCGAGGCAATGATCGTCATCTGAACGATGATGCGAATACTCGAGGGGATGAAATTACGAATCATCGAGATAAAAAACGATGAGCAGGCGGTGACGGCAGTCAATGCGATTGACATTACGAGGCTGACCTCGAGCGACGAGGTTACCGCCAACGCTGAGCAGATACCAAGGATCTGCAGAGCAATCGGATTGTTCTGGATGATGGGCGAAAAAAGTGTCTCGCGAATATTCATCACGCGTTACCTCCACGGATATTACCTAGCAACGGTGCAAAACCATCGTCACCGAGCCAGTACTGAACAAGATTGTGTACGCCCTTGGTTGTTAGCGTAGCGCCTGATAGCCCGTCTACCTGCCAGCTAGCGTCGCTAGAGGCTGGATTGACAGCGCCTTTGAGTACGCTGATGGCAACTTCACCGTCCTTGTACGCCAGTTTACCTGGCCATTTAGCTTTCCAATTGGGGTTGTCGACCTCGCCTCCCAATCCCGGTGTTTCGCCGTGCTCGTAGAATCCAAGACCGACAATCGTATTGGCATCTGACTCAAGCGCGACGAAGCCGTACAGCGTGGACCAAAGACCGTAACCGTGGATTGGTAAAATAATGCGGTCTAGGGCACCCGATTCGTCATTCACAAGATAAACCGTCGCGCGGTTTTCTCGTCGCAGGATCTTTGCAGGGTCCTCGTCGCCCGATAGCGCTTTGGAACTCGCCGGATCCTTGGCAGCCTTGCGCTGATCAAAGGTTGACGGGTCAACCTCATCCAAAAACACGCCTGTATCAAGATCTACAATGCGGGTCTGGATACTTGCGAACTGCTCTTCAACGCTGAGTTCAGGGTTGTAGAGTCCGCCCGCCATAAGGATATTGCGTTTCAAATCACGCGCTTTGTTCGCCGCTTGCTGGGGCTTCAAGGCAACTGCCGCTGTAGATACAACCACAGAACAGACAATGCAGAGCCCTAGCGCGACCGTGAGTACGCGAGAAAGCGTTTCGTTCTTAGCTGACACGAGCAAGTCTCCTCTTAATATTTGCCTGCACCACAAAATTGTCGAACAACGGAGCAAACAGGTTTGCAAACAAAATGGCGAGCATCATGCCCTCTGGGAAGGCTGGGTTAACCACGCGAATCAGCACACACATAACCCCGATGAGTGCGCCGTAGGCCCATCGACCGCCGTTGGTCATTGCCGCAGACACAGGGTCCGTCGCCATAAAGAAAGCGCCAAAGGCGAAACTTCCTACGACCATATGCCAATACCAAGGCATCGCGAACATGGGGTTGCTATCGGACCCAATGGCGTTAAGCAGCAGAGAGAAGCCAATCATACCCGCGAAGCAGCCAGCCACCACGCGCCACGACGCGATCCCCATCAACAAGAGAACGCCGCCGCCGATCATGATTGCCAGCGTTGAGGTCTCTCCAATCGAACCGGGCATAGCACCCAAAAACGCTTCTGACCACGTGTAGGCTGAAGTAAGGCCTGCCATGCCGTCGTTTGCAACAACGCTGAGGGCTGTGGCACCTGAGTAACCATCTACGGCTGTCCACACGGTGTCGCCAGAGAGCTGGGCGGGGTATGCGAAGTAAAGGAAAGCACGCCCGGTAAGCGCTGGGTTTAGGAAGTTTTTCCCTGTTCCACCGAACACTTCCTTGGCAACGACAATACCGAAAGTAATACCCATCGCAGCCTGCCAAAGAGGCAGATCGGGCGGCAGCGTGAGTGTGAACAGGATCGATGTAACAAAAAAGCCCTCGTTAATCTCATGGCCACGCTTCATAGCAAACAGCACTTCCCAGAAACCACCTACCGCAAATGTGATCGCGTAGAGTGGCAGGAAGTGGACCGCACCATAAAGGAAGTTATCCCAAAGACTATTCGGGTCGAAACCGCCTAGGCTGGCGACAATCGCGCCGCGCCATCCATCTAAAGCATAACCGCCGGCTGCGATGACTTCATTGGCGTGGTATCCAATGTTGTACATCCCGTAAAACATCGCGGGAAACGTGCAAAACCACACCGTGATCATAATGCGCTTGAGGTCAATCCCATCGCGAACGTGCGCTGATGCTTTCGTTACGCTGGAGGGGCTGTAGAAAATGGTATCCACCGCCTCAAACAGCGCATACCAGGACTCGTATTTACCGCCCGGTTTAAAATGAGGCTCAAGATTGTCTAACGTACTGCGTAATCCCACGACTTACCCCTCTTTCTCAATGCGCGCCAGGTTGTCTCGCAAAACCGGACCGTATTCATATTTCCCTGGGCACACGTAGGTGCACAGCGCCAAATCCTCCTCGTCGAGCTCTAAGCAGCCCAGAGCCTGCGCAGTCTCCGTATCGCCCACCAGCAGTGCTCGAAGCAACTGCGTAGGTAATACGTCGAGCGGCATGACACGCTCGTAGGCACCTACCGGCACCATGGCTCGCTCGGAACCGTTGGTGGTTGTTGTCATAGCAAGTGGCTTCTTACCGAAGAGGCTCGATAGATAGATTCCCATCGCAGAGTGCTTTTTCGTACCTGGCGCCAGCCAGCCCATGAAGACGCGATCGCGCCCTTCCGATAGGACAGAGATCTGGTTGTCAAAACGCCCCAGATAGGCTGAGTGCGCCTGCACTCCTCTCCCACCAAGGACCGACCCACTGATCAGGCGATTCTCGCCAGCAGCCTGGTTGCCCGCCGTCACCGCTTCCATGTCGGCTCCGCGCGCGGTACGGATAATTTCGGGCGTAGACACAGCCGGTCCAGACACTGAAACCACACGGGATGTATCGATCTCGCCACGCAAGAAAAGATTACCAATAGCAATCACGTCTTGATAGTTGATCGTCCACGCGAGCTTGGTGAGCGAGGCGCCCTGAAGGAAATGAACATGTGTACCCGGAAGACCTGCAGGATGCGGACCTGAGAACTCAGCCACTTGAACGCGGTCATGGGTGGCTATCGGCGCCTGACTGCCCGCGGCAACACAAACGTGGACCGGACAATCCACCAAGGCGGCAAGCACTTCCTGGCCGGCTACGAAAGACTCCGCCTGTTCGGCAATCACCCATTCAGGATTCACCGCGTGCGGACGCGTATCCATCGCAGTCACAAACACACCAGCGGGTGTTGTTGCGGGATCCGCTACTTTATTGAATGGACGTACTCTCAAGGCGGTCCACTCGCCTGACGCGAGCAACCGAGCCTTGATATCCTCTGCGGATAACGAGCCGATGTCCTCCCTGGCGACTGCATCCCAACGTATAGCATCGGCAGACTCATCCACTTCAATCACGATTGACTGGAATACGCGCCGCGCTCCTCGATTAATTGCTGAGACGCGACCCGAGGCAGGAGCCGTGTACACGACCCCTTCACATTTCTTGTCAGTAAAAAGCGCTTGACCTTTGGCGACGGTGTCACCCTCGGCCACAGCCATGGTTGGTTTCATTCCAATGTAGTCGGCTCCAACAAGCGCTACATTACGTGGCGAGAACTCTCGAGCAAGCGATTGCTCTGGAGCCCCTGCCAATGGGATATTGAGTCCCCGGCGAATTTTTATCATGCCCTTCCCTATCATCGTTCGCATAACGCGCGCACGCGCTTCCGCTAGCTGTCGTGTAGTCAGCTTGCACCGAAGCGGATCAGACGATGTCTGATGTGAGCGTGGCCACTCCCCCCAGTGAAGTGAACTACAGGTTTGCCGGC
>OCRG01000085.1_pt1 | contig 14576 bp, 14 predicted proteins | sample 1535071 | NCBI WGS metagenome assembly OCRG01 (sample SAMEA3275605, study PRJEB22092) | marine metagenome | biome: ENVO:00000447; feature: ENVO:00002042; material: seawater | collected 2014-06-22T16:30:00+00 | depth 0 m
TAGAACTTAGCTAGAGCGCTCACTGAGCGACCGCTCGCATTCATAAAAGTGGTGGGTTTAAGTAAAAAGCAGTCCCCCGCTTCGGTATTTACCTTGGCAAACTCACCTTGGAATTTGGTTTCAGGTCGTAGTGATCCGCCATAACGACGCGCAAGACGATCCACTAACCAGAAGCCAACGTTATGTCGGTCTCCTTCATGTTTTGCGCCCGGATTACCCAAGCCAACAATGCATCGTATTGGTGTGTCTGCCATAGCGATATCCTAAAACAAAAACGGCGGCACAAGGCCGCCGTTTTTAGCTTGAGAATAAGAAGATTAGTCTTCTTTCTTCTCTTCTTCAGCATCACCTTCTGCTGCAGGCGCATCTTCTTCAACTGCCTGAACCTTAGGCTTGTGAATAGAAACAACGCCTGTGTCGTGCTCTTCACCGTGGGTCAGTGCAACGATCTCAACGCCTTTTGGCAATGTGATTTCTGACAAGTGGATAGTTTGATCCATTTCCAGATTAGCCATATCAACTTCGATGTACTCTGGCAGGTCTTGTGCTGCACAGATGATTTCAACGTCGTTCATCAAGTGAGATGCTGCGCCACCTTGCATCTTGATGCCGTGACACGTCTCTTCGTTAACGAAGTGGAAAGGTACAGTCATCTTAATCTTGTCTTTCTTCGATACGCGAAGCAGGTCCAAGTGCAGGATGAATGGCTTAGCTGGGTGACGCTGCAAATCCTTCAATACAACCGTCTCTTCTTTACCATCCAACTTCAAAGTCAGAACGTGGGTGTAGAACGACTCGTGCTCCAAGTGCAGCAACAGCTCATTGTGGTTAGTAGCGAACATAGTTGGCTCAGCGTCACCGCCATAGATGATGCCTGGAACCAAACCCTCATGACGTAGGCGGCGGCTCGAACCTTTACCTTGTACGTCACGAGTTGTGGCTACGATCTCAAAGTTTTCTTTCATAACTCAACTCCAATTGTTGATAAAACAAAACCTCTCTCGTCCTCGACCAGACGTGATGAGAGAGGCCTTTCATGCGAGTGAACTCGCGGTTGTGGCTAGACCTTAGTCAATGAATAAGGAGCTAACCGATTCTTCGTTACTGATGCGGCGCATCGTCTCTGCGAGCAAGCCGGCAATCGATAACTGACGTATTTTTGTGCAGTCCTTCGCATTTGACTTAAGCGGAATCGTGCCAGCAACAACCAGCTCATCGAGCTCGGAACCGTTGATGTTTTCGATCGCAGGACCTGACAACACAGCGTGTGTTGAATAGGCCACGACACGCTTTGCGCCATGTTCTTTTAATGCCGCTGCCGCTTTACACAGGGTGCCAGCGGTGTCGACCATATCGTCTACCAAGACACAACTGCGGCCTTCAACATCACCGATGATGTTCATGACCTGAGCAACATTGGCTTTAGGACGACGCTTGTCGATGATCGCCAGTTCCGCATCATCCAATCGCTTAGCGATAGCACGTGCACGAACCACACCACCCACGTCCGGCGAGACAACCATCAGGTCGTCATAACGCTGGCGCCAGATATCACCCAATAAAATAGGTGAGGCGTAGACGTTGTCCACGGGGATATCAAAGAATCCCTGAATTTGGTCTGCGTGCAGATCCATGGTCAGCACACGGTCACAACCCGCGGCGCCGATCATTTTCGCAGCCAGTCGAGCAGTGATAGGTACACGTGCTGATCGTGGTCGACGATCTTGGCGCGCATATCCGAAGTAAGGAATTACCGCTGTGATGCGGCCTGCTGATGCCCAACGCAGTGCGTCGATCATCACCAACAATTCCATCAAATTGTCATTGGTTGGCTCTGAAGTGGGTTGCACCACAAAAACGTCGCGTCCGCGCACGTTCTCTTGGATCTCAACCATGCTTTCGCCGTCACTGAACTGACCAACGACAGCTTTGCCCAAAGGAAGTCCGAGATACTCAGCGATCTCGTTTGATAGCTCCGGGTGAGCATTACCCGAAAACACCATCATGCCGGTAGCAGGCATGTCTTTCTCCCGTGTGGTTCACAGATAAAAAAAGCCGCCATTGGCGACTTCCATCCACTGTTTTCACAGCTTCTTGCCAAGAATGAGGGAGGCAGTGCTCTGCGCGCTAGCGATGGATCACATCGGCGCTGCAAGGTCGCGCTTTTAAAGCGCGCTGCGCTACGACTTTTTGAGTCGTCCCAATTCGGTGACTGCTTACGCAGTGCGATATGGCTGGGGTGGCAGGATTCGAACCTACGAATGTCGGAGTCAAAGTCCGATGCCTTACCGCTTGGCGACACCCCAATTAACTGTTGGCCAGACGCTCCATTAAAGGAGAGACATTGCAGCCTTTTGTGACGAAACCGGTGAGATTTTTTGGCAATTTCTGCCAAACCTCTCGAGCAGCATCCTCAGAGTCGAATTCGGCGAAGATACAGGCGCCGGTTCCGGTGAGTCGCGCTTCAGAGAAATTATCAAGCCAATCAATAGCTTGAGACACCTCTGGTGACGTCTTCTTAACCACGTTCAGACAATCATTTGACCGTTCGCCATCAAGAAAGGCGCGTATTGTGATTTGCGAGGAATCCCTTGTCAAATCAGGATGGGAAAAAACTTCGGCAGTTGAAATGGATACCGCTGGTACGAGCACCAAATACCACGGCTCAGGTAGCTCAATCGGGGTGAATTTCTCCCCCACACCCTCTGCCCACGTCGCCTGCCCATGAACGAAGACCGGCACATCCGCACCCAACTGCAAACCGAGCTGTGCCAGCTCATCATTTGATAGACCACTGCCCCAGAGATGGTTAAGCGCAAGCAGAACCGTTGCGGCATCTGAGCTACCGCCACCCAAACCGCCACCCATCGGCAGATGTTTATGCACGCGGATGTCCACGCCTTGGCTGACGTCAGCCTGTTGTTGCAGCAGTCGAGCGGCTTTAACCACCAAATCGCTTTCTGCCGGCACGCCCTCAAGCGCAGTGACCCGATGAATCTCGCCATCTTCTCGAACACGAAAATCAATCAAATCAGCATGTTGCACAAACTGAAACACGGTTTGTAAGAGGTGATAACCATCATCGCGACGACCGGTGATGCGTAATAACAGGTTGAGCTTAGCTGGCGCCGGCCAGCCGTTAGACCAATCACTCATTGGGGCCACAATTTTTGGCCGATCGCTTTGACGAGCTCGTGGTCAGGGAACTCGGCAACCACTTTGGCATAAAAAGTTTTGGCTTCATCTAGCCGTCCAAGCTCTGCAAGGACCTCAACAATGTGCGCACCGATCTCGCCATCAGCCGCGAGTTTAAACGCCTTCTCCAGCCATGGCAGTGCTGCTTCGGGATCACCTAATTTATAAGTCACCCAGCCCATACTGTCGACGATGGCTGGATTCTCCGGTGATTTTTTCACTGCTTCTTCGATATAGGTACGTGCTTCTTGCAGACGAATGCCTTTCACCACAAGCGAGTAACCCCATCCATTGAGCGCATCGGGATCACCGGGATAGAGATCGAGTAATTTCTTGAAAGTGCGATCCATTTTTTCAACATCATCTGAATCGCTGATAAACAGACCATAGTTAAACAGCAAATCTTTATTCGTTGGGTGCTGCTCCAAACCCTGTAGATACACTGCCTCGATCTCATCGTTAGCTTTATTCAACTGACGCATGATCTGCGCTTCAGCGTTAAATAAACGCGCCGGTACAGGTGATATTTTTTGGCGCAGCTCTGCAAGCACTTTGAGCGCCTCATCGCCTTTCTCTTGTCGGAGCAACACAACACTTAACCGTAACAAGGCATCGGTTTGATGCTCACCCTCACCTACGGCGCGATACAAACCTGCAGCTAGCTCATCGTTATCCAGCTGCTCTTCGATTTGCGCTAAGAAAAACGTTGCCTCGTGCTGATGCTTTCGATCGTTACGTAAGATCTGCCAGAGTGTTTGGGCCAAGGACCACTTACTCTCTTGGGTTGCTAGCATGGCATAGGCATAGGTCACATCAGCTCGACCTGGCGCCATCTCATGCGCTTTACCAAAAGCTTCTAGCGATTCATCGAATCGCTCTTGCGATAAGAGCAGTCGCGCATAACTGAGTTGTAGCGATACATTTTTTGCATCACGCTTAAGGCCGGCTTTTACGATCACTTCCGCTTGCGGCTTTCGATCGGTTGCGCCAAGCACGCGGACTAACAACACCCGTGCATCATTCGCATCGGGATCTTGCTCGATAGCTTGCTGCAGAAAGTTTTCAGCGGCTTGATATTCACGGTGTGATACGTGTGCCAATCCAAGCGCATACGAGGCCGCACTGGTTGCCGGATAATTTTTGGCCACTGTACTGATGACCTGAAGGGCTGCTGCATCTTTCTCGCCATTCAGCGCAGCAACCATCGCCAATAAACCATCTTCTTGCTTAGCATTGAGCAACTTCACCATCGCATCAAATTGAGGAACGGCTAAATCGGCATTACCTTCCCTGACATGCAAGGTGCCCAGAAGCTGGCGTGCTTGAACATGATTCGGCGCCAACTCGACCCAGCGCTTGGCTGAACTTAACGCTTCTGGCCAGCGGCTTTTAAAGGTTGCGATACGCGCAGCGCGCTCGGCAAAGTGAGGCTCGTCAAAGGCTGTACTTAGCGTTTGATACTTAGGCAAAGATTCGTCAAAGAATCCCTGTCGTGCACCCACCTCAGCAACCAAGGCGTCATATAGCGTCTCGCCACTAAAAACGAGCTCGGCTCGCTCAGGCTCCGCAAAAATCGGGGCGTCTGTTATCACCGTTTTCTCAGGCACGCTTTGGCATGCGCTGAGCAGATATGACGCACCGAGAACAACAGAAAAGATGGGAATTAACTTCACCGCTATAGAGTAGCTGATCAGTTTGCGCCTAGCAGCATGAATTGCCTTAAAAACAAGCGTGGATGAGCTGAACAGCTTATGCCAAACTTGCATTCAAGCCTTTGATAAATCAAAATTTCCGCCCTTTTCGACCCATCGCCTGTGCGTGGAGCTGTATTTAAGATGTCTTTGTTTGCCGTTGGCCTCAATCATAAGACCGCACCTGTTGCGATCCGCGAGCGCCTGACATTTGGCCCGGACATCGTGGTGGGCGCTCTTCGTAGCTTGCGCGACCAGCCAGGCGTACATGAAGCTGTCATTTTATCGACCTGTAATCGCACTGAACTGTATTGCTCCGCAGAAGAAGATGCGATCCAAGGTGTTCGTGAATGGATGGGGGACTTTCACGGTCTCGCGTTAAGCGATATTTCAAATTATCTCTATCAGCATGCCGATGATGATGCCGTAGGCCACCTGCTATGTGTTTCAAGTGGTTTGGATTCGCTCATCCTGGGTGAGCCACAAATTCTTGGCCAAGTAAAAGATGCTTACCACACGGCATCAACAGCAGGTCATACCGGCAAGATTCTTGAGCGCTTATTCCAACATGCGTTTAACACCGCCAAACAAGTGCGCACGGATACCGCGATTGGTGACAGCCCAGTCTCTGTCGCTTTTGCTGCCGTTAGCTTGGCACGTCAGATCTTTACCGATCTATCTAAACAAACTGCATTACTGATTGGTGCCGGCGAAACTGTCGAGCTTGCTGCGCGTCATTTGCATCAACTCGGTATTGGCAATCTCATTATTGCGAATCGCACAGTCTCACGCGCAAAAGATCTCGCTGACGAATTCGGCGGCACACCCGCATCGATTACTGAGCTTTCAACGCAATTACCTAAAGCGGACATCGTGATTGCATCAACCGCAAGCCCACTACCCATCTTAGGCAAAGGCACGGTAGAGCGCGCATTAAAAGCACGTCGTAACAAACCAATCTTCATGGTCGATATCGCGGTACCTCGTGACATCGAGCCTGAAGTCAGTAACTTGCGTGATGTGTACCTCTATACGGTCGATGACTTGCAAGAAGTTATTCAAGAGAATTTAAAATCTCGCCAAGAAGCTGCTGAGCAAGCGCGCGAGATCATTGGTTTTCAAGTTGGTGAGTTCCGTGATTGGTTAGGCTCACTTGATGCGATCGATTTAATCCAAGACTTCCGCTCAACTGCAGAAGCCGCACGCGATGAAGTACTTGAAAAAACACTGCGCATGTTGGAGTCAGGCAAAGACCCTGAAGAGGCAGCGCAATATCTTGCTCACACCTTAACCAATCGTTTGCTTCATGCACCTTGCCAGCAACTTCGAGCTGCCGGCAGCTCAGGCCAGCATGACATTTTGGAAGCCGCTTCAACGTTGTTCCAACTCACTGCCAATAAAAAAACAGATTAGCTTCCATCATGAAAGACAGTATTCGTCGCAAGCTCGAGACGATCTCGGAGCGCTTCGGTGAGATCACTGCGTTGCTCGCAGAACCCGAAACCCAAAACGACAACAATCAATTCCGATCATTGAGCCAAGAGTATGCTCAGCTCGATCCTATTGTGTCGACGTATCAAAAGTATGTTGGCTACGAACAAGAGATCGAAGCGGCTGAAGAGATGATGTCTGACCCTGAGTTGGCAGAACTTGCTGAGGAAAGTCTTGATGAAGCGAAAGAGAATCTCGAGAACCTATTACCTGAGCTTCAAAAGCTACTGCTACCAAAAGACCCTAATGACGATAAAAACATTTTCTTAGAGGTTCGTGCCGGTACTGGCGGCGCAGAAGCGGCACTATTCTCTGGTGACTTGCTACGCATGTACAGTCGTTATGCCGAGATCAAAGGTTGGCGTACTGAAATCATTAGTGAGAGCGTGGGTGAGCACGGTGGTTATAAAGAAGTCGTCGCGCGCATCATTGGCCAAGGTGTGTATTCGCATCTGAAATTTGAATCAGGCGCACATCGTGTGCAACGTGTGCCCGAAACTGAATCACAAGGTCGCGTACATACCTCAGCTTGTACCGTCGCGATTCTGCCTGAAGCCGATGAGGCAGCTGAGATTGAAATCAATGCGGCAGATCTGCGCATCGACACCTATCGTGCTTCAGGCGCCGGTGGTCAGCACGTTAACAAGACCGACTCAGCGGTACGCTTGACCCACTTGCCCACCGGCGTCGTTGTGGAATGCCAAGATGAACGTTCACAACACAAAAACAAAGCGCGTGCGATGTCACTATTGGCCTCAAAGCTAAAAGCAGCTGCAGATGCCGAAGTACATCAAGCTGAATCGGCAGCACGTAAGTTACAAGTGGGCAGCGGTGACCGCTCTGAGCGTATCCGTACGTATAACTTTCCGCAAAATCGTGTGACCGACCATCGCATCAATCTTACGCTGTATAAGTTAGATGAAATCTTGATGGGTCATGCCGATCAAGTGGTTGAGCCACTGATGCATGAATATCAAGCTGAACTGCTCGCTTCATTGAACGAAACTTCATGAGCACCGTCAGTGAAGCGCTCGATTGGGCAACAGAGCAACTGCGCGAATCTGATGATGCGCGACTCGATAGCCAAGTCCTACTCGCTTATGCACTGAACGTTTCTCGCACCTGGTTATTTACCTGGCCAGACAAGGCGCTTGATGGCGCCACACTGACCGCTTTCAATGCACTCATTGAAGAACGTAAAAGTGGTACGCCGATAGCCTACATTACTGGCTACCGCGACTTTTGGTCATTACGTTTAAAAGTTACGCCAGATACTTTAATTCCACGTGCCGACACTGAGCTATTAGTAGAGACAGCACTCGCCTTAAAGAATGTTGAAAAGCCGTGTGATGTGATCGACCTTGGCACAGGCACCGGTGCGATAGCCCTATCCTTGGCAAATGAATGCCCTAGCTGGCACATCACCGCCACAGATATCAATCCAAAGACGTTAGCGGTGGCCAAAGAAAACGCTACGGCGCTTGGATTAGCTGTGAGTTTTAAAGAATCTGCGTGGTTTGATGCTATTAGCGATCGTTTCGACTTAATTATCAGTAACCCACCCTATATCGAATCGGATGATCCGCATCTGCAACAAGGCGACCTTCGCTTCGAACCAGCCGGCGCGCTGGCTTCGGGTAAAGATGGATTGGATGACATACGACTACTTGTACAACATGCGCTCAAGCACCTAAAAAAAGATGGCTATCTATTGTTAGAGCATGGCTATCAACAAGCCGAAGTCGTTCGCAGCTTGATGGCAAAAGCTGGTTATATCGACATCGAAACGCATCAAGATATTGAAGACCGTGACCGAGTCACCCTAGGGAAAATACCTACTTGACCCATGGGTATTCGAGGTCGACACTCAAATTGTCGACTTTCGGGAGGCACGATGTTGCAAACACCCGACAATCTAAACCGTAAACGCGATATTTCTTTTTGCGTACTTCACCCGGATGAAAACCAAGCCGGTACAGCCTCAGCTTTGCTTGAAGGTTTAGACGGAATTGATCATGTCGAACACAGTAACGATCACCAGATCACTGTGCACTACTCCTTAGATACCGTTACTTTAGAAGCGATTGAAGCCCTACTGGTAGATCGTGGTTTCCATCTCGATAACAGCTTGCTACAACGCATGCGTCGCGCCTTGATTCACTACACCGAAGAAAATCAGCGCCGCAACCTAGGCTGTGGTCGCGGAGAAAGCAACTGCGCCTCTAAGCTGTTTGTGAAGCAATACCAACAACGTGAGCATGGCTGCAAAGATGCTCGCCCCTCTCACTGGCGTCGCTATCTATAAGACTTTGCAGCTCTACAGGGTGCCTCAAATCATTCTGGATAGTGCAAATTGAGAGTTAACATTTGGCCTATCAAGGCGAAAGTTGCACGTAATAGCGAGCTATTGCGAAGGCTTTCAACACAGAGAGGACGAATGTTGGACTCAAGATGCCTGTTCATGAGTGATTAGAGGCGCCCTGCAGTACACTTAGGGAATGAACGATGACGACCTCCTCCGCTATAGCCGACAAATCATGCTCTCTGAGTTGGATATTGAAGGCCAACAAAAATTGCGTGATGCACACGCCCTCATCATTGGCTTGGGCGGTCTTGGCTCACCGGTTTCCATGTATCTCACGGCAGCGGGTTTGGGCCAACTCACTCTTGTGGATGATGACCAGGTAGATATGACGAATCTGCAACGACAGATCGTGCATGACAGCTCTACCGTTGGCCAAGATAAGGTGGCTTCAGCTAAAGCACATCTCGCACGATTGAATAGCGATGTTGTTGTACATGCGATCAATCGTCGCTTAAGCGATGACGAGTTAGATCAAAAGATTGCTGAGGTCGATATCGTGATCGATTGCTGCGATAACTTTGATACGCGTTTTGCTGTGAATCGTTCGTGCTACGCACATCAAACACCGCTTGTTTCGGGTGCAGCCATTCGCTGGGAAGGTCAGATCAGCGTGTTTCATTCTCAACCTGATCAAGCTTGTTATCACTGCCTTTACGGTGAAGGCGTGGAAGCACCCATGCGCTGTAGCGAGAACGGCGTGATCTCGCCACTGGTTGGCATTATTGGCAGCATTCAAGCGCTTGAAGCCATCAAAGTGATCGCCGGTTGCGGCGAATCGCTACAAGGCCAGCTTCAAGTCTTCGATGGGCTCTATCATCAGTGGCGATCATTAAAACTTGTAAAAGATCCTAAGTGCCCTGTTTGCGGTAATCCATGATTCTTTTTATCCATGGCTTTCGCAGTTGCGGCTTGGGCCAAAAGTCGCAAGCGTTAATTGATCACTTCGGTAGAGATGAAGTTCTCACCCCCGATCTACCTAATCATCCTAAAGATGCTGCAGATGCTTTAACTGACCTAATTGACGCGCATCCAATTGATCTGTTGATTGGCTCATCACTTGGCGGGCATTTAGCAACGTATCTCAATCAATCGAAACATATCCCAAGCGTGCTAATTAATCCTGCTGTCGCACCGCATAGCTTGCTGAATGATTATCTCGGTGAGCATGAAGATTGTCATGGCAATCTATTTAAAGTTACTCAAGATTACCTTGAGGTTTTGCAACAACAGTATCGCAATGACCTTTCATCTAATGAACGCTATCTGGTGTTACTGCAAACCGGCGATGAAACTCTCGACTACCGAAAGGCTGCCGCCTACTATGCAGACTTTGATGTGATTGTTGAGCAAGGCGGCAATCACCGTTTTGAACATTTTGAACAACACCTACCGCACATTGCGGAGTGGCGAAAACAACATGGCTAAGAAAGCAAAAGAACCTCTTGATCTGAATAAGCTACGTCAGGACATCGTGTTCAAAGACACCCTCATGGGACATGAGCTCACCTTTCATACCACTTGGGGATTATTCTCGCCACGCGCTATAGATGAAGGCACACAACTCTTACTGAAGCATATGGATGTTAAGCCAGACGATACCGCCATCGACTTAGGCTGCGGCTACGGGCCGATTGGTATGAGTATCGCCAAGTCAGCGCCACAAGGTAGTGTGCTAATGGTGGATAAGGATTTTGTTGCGATTGAATATGCGAACGCTAACTGCAAACGCAATAACATCAGCAATGCCAATGCGATGTTGAGTGATGGCTTAAAGCATATCCCAAAACAAAACTTTAGCTTGGCAGTTACCAACCTTCCTGCGAAGACATCGAAGGAACATTACTACCTCTTCTTTTATGACATCAAAGAGCGTCTTGAACCGGGCGGTCGCTTCTATGTCGTCGTGATTAGTGGGCTACGCCGTTTTATCGAACGTGCATTTGAAGAAGTATTCGGCAACCATTGCAAGGTGAAGCAAGGACAAACTTACACCGTTGCAATGGCAACCAAAGAGTCTTAACCCAACTTATCAGCGAGCAGCTGGTTAACCTGTTGTGGGTTTGCTTTACCTTGTGACTTCTTCATGATTTGACCAACAAAGAAGCCAATCATCTTAGGTCGCTTATCTGGCTCAGCATTCTTATAGTTTTCAACCTGCTCAGGATTCGCAGCAAGCACCTCATCTACAAGCGCTTCAATCGCGCCGGTGTCGGTAATCTGCTTGAGGCCTTTTGCTTCGATCACCTCATCCGCCGAACCTTCACCTGCCCACATCGCTTCGAAGACCTGCTTGGCGATCTTGCCAGAGATGGTGTTGTCGGTGATACGACTTAACAAGCCAGCTAAGGCATCTGCATTAACGGGGCTTTGCTCAATCTCAAGATCCGCTTTATTTAATGCCGCTGCAAATTCACCCATCACCCAGTTGGCCGCAAGCTTGGCATCACCACACGCTTTAGCCACGGTTTCGAAGAAGTCTGCATTCACGCGTGAACTTGTCAGCACGTTAGCGTCATACGCCGGCAAGCCGTATTCGCTTTCGAAACGTGCGCGTCGCACATCCGGTAGCTCTGGCATGTCTGCTGTGACTTGCTGAATAAAGGTGTCGTCGATTTCAACTGGCAACAAATCGGGATCTGGGAAGTAACGATAGTCATTCGCTTCTTCTTTCGAGCGCATAGAACGCGTCTCATCTTTGTTTGCATCGTAGAGACGTGTCTCTTGCACAATCTTGCCACCATCTTCGATGACATCGATCTGGCGTTCGATCTCGTAGTTGATCGCTTTCTCAAGGAAACGGAACGAGTTGATGTTTTTCAACTCAGTACGCGTACCCAGCTTCTCTTCACCCATTGGACGAATCGAGACGTTGGCATCACAACGGAATGAACCTTCCTGCATGTTGCCGTCACAGATACCAATGTAGGTCACAATCTGGTGAATCTTGCGCGCATATGCCACCGCTTCTTTCGCTGAACGCATGTCCGGCTCAGAGACGATCTCAAGCAATGGTGTTCCTGCACGGTTCAAATCAATACCGGTTTGATCGGGGAATTCTTCGTGCAATGACTTGCCCGCATCTTCCTCAAGGTGCGCACGCGTGACACCAACCGTTTTGGTCTCACCGTCTTCCATCACGATCTCAACCTGACCCACACCGACGATAGGCAGCTGCGCCTGACTGATTTGATAGCCCTTGGGCAAATCAGGATAGAAATAATTCTTTCGCTCAAAGATCGACTTTTTAGCGACGTGCGCATTAATCGCGGTACCAAAACGTACTGCAAACTCTACCGCACGCTTATTCAACACTGGCAAGACACCAGGCATACCCAAGTCAACGAGGTTGGCTTGCGTATTAGGCTCAGCACCAAAGGCGGTTGATGAGCCAGAGAAAATTTTAGAGTTGGTCGCAAGCTGCGTATGGATCTCTAAACCAATGACGACTTCCCATTTCATTTTAGAAGCCCTCCGGTGTTGCTAAGTGCCAATCGGTTGCCTGCTGAATCTGATGCGCGACATTAAGCAGTCGTGCTTCATCAAACAAGTTACCCACTAACTGGAAACCCACAGGCATGCCATTCGCATGTTGTGCAGGAATCGACATGCCAGGTAGACCCGCCAAGTTCACCGCAATGGTGTAGATATCTTGCAGGTACATCGATACCGGATCGTCTGTCTTTTCACCTAACTTAAACGCTGTATCTGGCGCGGTTGGACTCACAATGACATCACACTGCTTAAAAGCTTCTGCAAAATCATTGGCGATCAACTGACGAATCTTTTGAGCCTTAATGTAATAGGCATCATAAAAACCCGCAGATAAAGCATATGCGCCGATCATGATGCGTCGCTTAACTTCTGAACCAAAGCCTTCCGAACGTGAACGCTCATATAGATCAGTTAAATCTTTAGGGTTGTCGCAACGATGGCCGAAACGTACACCATCAAAACGAGACAAGTTCGATGAGCACTCTGCAGGTGCTACAACATAGTAAGCCGGCACAGAGAGATGCGCATTCGGCAAGCTCACTTCAACGATCTCAGCACCTTGGCGCTTCAATTCATCAATCATTGCCTGAGTCGATGCTGCGATACCGCTGTCCAAATCACCGGTCATAAACTCTTTAACCACTCCCACCTTCAGTCCGGCGATAGGGTCATTCAAGCCACTGACATAATCATCAACTGGTCGATCCGCACTGGTTGAATCCTTTACATCAAAACCTGCCATCGCTTGCAGCATCATCGCGGCATCTTCTGCGGTTTTGGTCATTGGACCTGCTTGGTCAAGCGACGAAGCGAACGCGATCATGCCGTAGCGAGAAACGCGTCCGTAAGTTGGTTTTAGACCGGTAATACCAGTCAATGCTGCTGGCTGACGAATCGAACCACCGGTATCGGTACCGGTGACTGCTGCCGCTAAGCTAGCTGACATAGCTGCCGCCGAACCACCTGATGAACCACCGGGCACACAGTCAGTATTCCATGGGTTACGGACTGGACCGTAGTAGCTGGTCTCGTTCGATGAACCCATCGCGAATTCGTCCATGTTGGTTTTACCTACACAGACCACACCCGCCTCGGCCAATTTTGTCACCACGGTCGCATCGTAAGGTGAGATGAAGTTATCCAACATCTTCGATGCGCAGCTGGTGCGAACACCTTGGGTACAGAAAATATCTTTGTGTGCGATCGGGATGCCGGTCAGGTCAGAGGCATCACCCGCTGCACGGCGTGCATCGGCAGCTTTCGCCTGCTCAAGCGCTTGCTCGGGAGTGACGGTAATAAAACTGTTGAGCGTCGAATCGAATTGCTCAATACGCGATAAAAAGTGTTGCGTCAGCTCAACACTCGAATATTCACCGGCTTTTAAACCTGCTGACAATTGCGCAAGCGTCTTAGTATGCATTGTCATAACCTCACTCGATTACCTTAGGCACAAGGAACAGACCCTTCTCTGCTTCTGGTGCATTGCTCTGGTAAAGCTCGCGCTGATCCGTTTCGGTTACCTCATCGAGGCGCAAACGCTGGCTCATTTCTAATGGATGCGCCATCGGCTCCACCGCGTCGGTATCAACCGACTCCATTTGTGCCACTAGGTCTAGGATATTCGACAAATCACCGCTCAAGGCATCAGCTTCGGCAGGCTCCACAGCCAGACGAGCCAGGTGCGCGATTTTTGCGACATCATCAGAAGTTAACGACATGCGTTTGCCTCAGAAAATAGGATTTTGGAAAGGGATGGGAAATTACCATAAACAGCCGCAAACTGGCAGCATTTACCCCTGAAAAGCTTGCTGCAAAGGTCATTCGCTTGTAGATTAGCGGGCTAAATCAACGGTGCTCCAAGACACCGAATTTATATGCATCGATGAAATGCTCATCGAGACACAAAGTTGGATGGAATAGTATGTGGTTTAAGCGCCTTCGCGGAATGTTTTCTAACGATCTCTCAATCGACTTAGGAACCGCAAATACCCTGATTTACGCTCGCGATAAAGGCATCGTTTTGAATGAGCCTTCTGTCGTCGCAATCCGACAAGACCGTGGCCGCGGTGGTAACAAATCCGTCGCAGCGGTGGGTCATGCAGCTAAGCGCATGTTAGGCCGTACGCCTGAGAACATCACCGCTATTCGTCCGATGAAAGATGGCGTTATTGCTGACTTCACGGTGACTGAGAAAATGCTTCAATACTTTATTAATAAGGTTCACGAAGCAAAAATCTTACGCCCAAGTCCACGCGTTTTGATCTGTGTGCCCTGTGGAGCTACATCCGTAGAGCGTCGTGCGATCAAAGAATCAGCCGCTGGCGCAGGTGCGCGTGAGGTAT
>OCRG01000088.1_pt1 | contig 14516 bp, 10 predicted proteins | sample 1535071 | NCBI WGS metagenome assembly OCRG01 (sample SAMEA3275605, study PRJEB22092) | marine metagenome | biome: ENVO:00000447; feature: ENVO:00002042; material: seawater | collected 2014-06-22T16:30:00+00 | depth 0 m
AGCCAGAGCCAGTTGTTGCTACGCAACCGGCGCCAACACCCGCGCCGAAAGAGGCCACGCCGCCCAAGCAAGGTTTAATGGGGCGCTTGCTTGGCCGATCCAAGCCTACAGTCGTGCGTCGTACCCTGGATGACGATATGTTGGAACAGTTGGAAGAGTTGCTGATCCAATCAGATATGGGCGTGGATACCGCGTTACGTGTCACGGCTAACATGGCGCAAGGGCGGTTTGGCACGAAACTTTCGAGTGATGAGATTAAACAGCTGCTTGCAGGTGAAATCACACGCATCATGGAACATGTGGCCAAGCCCATGCCACTTTATCCCACCAAGCCACAGGTGGTTTTGGTAGTTGGCGTGAACGGGTCAGGCAAAACCACAACCATCGGCAAGTTAGCGAGCCAGTTTAAGGCGGCAGGCAAATCCGTGGTGATTGCTGCGGGCGACACATTCCGCGCGGCTGCAGTCGAACAATTGCAGGTTTGGGGCGACCGCGCAGGGGTTCCTGTTCTGACCGCCCCCGAAGGATCGGACCCCGCATCGCTGGCCTTTGATGCGATGACCAAGGCCCAAGAAGAAGGTGCGGATCTGTTAATGATCGACACCGCAGGACGCCTACAAAATCGCCAAGATTTGATGGAAGAATTGGCCAAAATCGTGCGCGTTATTCGTAAAAAAGATCCCCATGCCCCGCACAACACGCTGTTGGTGTTGGATGCAACCACTGGGCAGAATGCCCTGTCACAGGTTGATACGTTTAAAAAACTTGCTGATGTTTCGGGTTTGGTAATGACAAAACTGGACGGCACGGCCAAGGGGGGCGTTTTGGTGGCGCTGGCGGATAAATTTGGCCTGCCCATCCATGCGATTGGGGTTGGTGAACAGCTTGATGATCTGGCCCCCTTTGATCCAGAAGATTTTGCAAAAGCTTTAACGGGTCTGGAATAACCATATATGGCTGAGTGGGTCTACGCGGTTGAGGGGACGGCAACAGGGCACTCAATCGCCTTGGTGCTCGCTCTATTGGCGGCGTTCCTGCATGCGGTTTTTGGGGCCTTGCAAAAGGGGCGTCATGATCCGTGGTTGTCGCGCGGTGCGATGGATTTTGGCTATGCAACCATCATGCTGCCTGTTGCTATCCTATTGGTCCCTGTACCTGAACCCGCGTTATGGCCCATTTTGTTCGGGGCTTGGGTCATCCACACGCTTTATAAGGTGTTGCAAGGATATGCCTATGTGAAAGGCGCCTACACGGTTGTGTATCCCGTCGTGCGCGGAACAGGGCCGCTCTTCACCGTCTTTGGGGCATATTTGATTTTCGGCGAAACCTTTAGCGCGATCCAGTGGATGGGTGTTGTTGTCCTGCTCTGCGGTATTTTTGGGTTGGCCGCCTATAATTTTGTATTTTTGGAATCAAATCGTGAAACATTTGGACCTGCCTTGGTGTTTGCCATCGCAACAGGTTTTTTTGTGGCCCTATATACGACATATGATGCCTATGGAATTCGCGCAGCTGAGAACCCATTTACATTTCTAGTTTGGTTTTTTGTGGTGGATGGCGTGACCTTTCCAGTATTTGCAGCAATCAGGTGGCGGGGGATGCAGGATCGTGCCTCACTTGGCCCCCTGGTTCTGCGTGGCTATATCGGTGGTTTTGTCGCAATCCTTAGTTTTGGCTCAATCATGTTGGCCACACGTCTGGACAAAGTCGGCGAAGCCGCCATATTGCGGGAAACATCCGTGGTCTTTGCGGCGCTGATTGGGTGGTTGGTCCTAAAGGAAAAGGTGGGCCCGCGCAGGATTATGTTGATGTGTTTAATTGCGCTGGGCGCAGTGATTGTGGAATTAGGTGGATAAGATGAGCGAGCAAAAGCAAAACAATCAAATGCTGAAAACGATTTTAGAAACGCTGCCCGTGGCTGTTTTCTTTTTGACTTACATCTTTTTCAAAAACGAAGTTGTTGAATTTGCGGGCCAGGAATATACGGGCTTTGTCCTTGCCACGGCGATTTTTGTCCCCTTCCTCTGCGTCTCAACGGTGATCGGATGGCGATTGTTTGGCGAGGTGTCCAAGGTTCAATTGCTGACACTGCTTCTGGTACTGATTTTTGGTGGTTTGACGATTTTCCTGAATGATGAAAGCTTTTTCAAGATGAAACCAACCTTGGTTTATGTCTTGTTTGGGGGGGCAATTGCGGTTGGGTTGGTGCAAGGCAAATCCTATCTTCAATCCATATTGGGCAGTTCGGTTCCCATGAAGGATGAGGGGTGGATGATCATCTCGCGTCGCATCATGATCTTTTTCTTTTCATTGGCGATCTTGAATGAAATCATTTGGCGCACGCAATCGTCCGAGGTTTGGGTTTATTTCAAAACCTTCGGGCTGACATTTGCGTTGTTGGCATTTTTGGCATCCCAATACAAAGTCTTGCAGCAATACGGTGAGTTTGACGAAGATAATTCCTAGGCAGGCGTATGTAGTGCCATGGAAAATTCGTTGCTGCGCGTGGTGTTTGTCGCAGTGATGCGTTGCAATGTGGTGATGGGCAGTTGGCGTGGATGAAATAACCATCGTGCATAGAGGTTAAATATACCTGTTCTTGTATAGGCGCTCCAGTGACATAGTCGGCGTTTGCGCGTCCCAACTTGAATATCCATTGAATGAAGCGCATCGATTATTTCTTTGCGGTCAATCCATACAGTCACATGATTTGTTCGCGACGGTTGATATCCTCCAAACGCACGCCCCATCTGGTGACCTGCGAGGTTCATCCACGAAAAAAGATATTCGTAAAACGCATTTTCGCGACTTGCGATTGTTAAAATTTCACATGTTTGGCCTGCATCTGTATTTAACGCTGCTTCGCTTGGCACTTCATACTCTGCAGGAAACATTAGGATTGCGCGTTCGATATTTCCTGCTCCTAATGTGTGAAAGGCGCGCAAGACCACCCGTGCCCCCATCGAATGGGCCATTAGATGTATAGGTGTTTTGGGGTAATTTGACCGTAAGGATTTGATCAATTGTCCCAATTCAACACCAGCACGCGCAGCAAGATCATAAACTGATTTCAACCTTCCCCGCGCGGGCCATGAAAAGCCGATTGCACAGGAACCCGAAGGCGCCATATGAAATGCATCCGGCCAGCTAAGCGTTCTGTAATCCTGTTCTACTGCGCTTGGATTGAACATGGTTGCGTGGGGGCAATGGTGCCGTTGTGTGCTGTCAAATTTGTATCCGTGGATCATTATGACAAAAGCTGATGGTGTTTCTTGAAGCGATAATTGCGCCTCCAACTCAGCGATCTGCTCGCTTAGCGGTGCACCGGACAACGAATTGATGCGTGCAACTTTCATCAACATCTCCGACAAAACAGTCGCGCGTAAATGGCCTAAAAAACACGACGCACAGATGACAGTTTCCTGAATTTTTAATGACAGTTGGGGCGTATGCGCCAATTGACCATGCTTGCAACATGCGATAGGTAAATGGCGTGGCGATTTGTTACCGGATTGCGGGCCACGTAAAATAAACCGCTAAAAGGTCAGGAAGAAAGAGTCCCCTTTCCCTTGGCCGAGTGGAAGGGGTTTTTTATTGGCGAAATGCCACAGAGAATAAGATGAGCGATACATTTAAACCACGCACAAAAATGGTCCATGGCGGAACCCGTCGGTCACAATATAATGAAGTCAGCGAAGCAATTTTTCTGACGCAAGGGTTTGTTTACGAAACAGCGGAAGATGCCCAAGCGCGCTTTATTCAGGCAGGCGATGATGAGTTCATCTATGCCCGTTATGGCAATCCGACTGTTGCCATGTTTGAAGATCGGATTGCGGCCCTAGAAGATGCAGAAGATGCCTTTGCCACTGCATCGGGCATGGCGGCCGTAAATGGTGCGTTAATGTCTTTGGTGTCCGCGGGGGATCAGGTTGTTGCCTCTCGGGCGCTCTTTGGATCATGTCTGTATATTCTAGAAGAGATCATGCCGCGCATGGGCGTGAACGTCACGTTTGTGGATGGTACCAATTTGGATGCATGGCGCACCGCCGTGACGCCCGATACAAAAATTGTGTTTTTTGAAACAATCTCAAACCCTACGCTTGAGGTTATTGACATCGCGGCAGTTTCGGAAATTGCGCATGCCAATGACGCGCTGGTGATCATTGATAACGTCTTTGCAACGCCTGTATTTTCGAACGCGATTGCGCTTGGCGCGGATTTGGTGGTGTATTCCGCGACAAAACATATCGATGGTCAGGGCCGTACCTTGGGCGGTGTCATTTTGGGGCGCAAGGATATGATCCGCGGACCAATTGAAACCTATATGAAGCACACTGGCGGTTCGATGAGTCCGTTTACAGCGTGGGTCATGCTAAAGGGTTTGGAAACCATCGAATTGCGTGTGCGTGCCCAAGCGTCAACGGCACAGTTTCTGGCAGAAAAATTAAGTGGGCACGAAAATTTATCTCGGGTGATTTATCCAAATCACCCGTCGCATGAAAAATATGATCTGGTGCAGCAGCAAATGGGCAGCGGTGGGACCGTATTCGCAATTGAAATTAAAGGTGGGCAAGAGGCCAGTTTTGCATTTCTAAATCGCCTGCAAATTGCCGTGATTTCGAATAATTTGGGGGATGCAAAATCAATTGCTACGCACCCAGCGACGACAACACACCAACGCCTGCCTGATGATCAAAAGGCCGCTTTGGGGATCACGGATGGCCTAATCCGTTTCTCTGTCGGGTTAGAAGATCAAGAGGATCTTTTGGCTGATATTCTGGCGGCTTTGGGTTAATTTTAAACCTGTCGCTTTTCAGATTGAGAAAAGCGTTACTGGAAACTTTCTGATCTGCGCCCTACATTAAAGATATAAGAAAGTTTTGGAGTTCGCCATGAACATTCATAGTCGCGATGTAGATAAAGAGATCGAACGCAGTGAGGCGCAGGCCGCATTGGACGTTTTGCGCAGCTTCATCGCAGAAAAAGGTGCGGATGCATTGGATGGCCCGCATTTGACCGCGTTGCGTGGTTTACTACCCTCAGCTTACCCAGAACTTTCGCGCGAATTCCCAGATAACTTTGTGGTGGATGCTGCGTATCGCGATACCTTGCCAGATCTGCAAAATGGTCCTAGTTCGTTGATCCGTGGGGAAAACCGTGTCATTCAACACGTCGGTATTTCAAACTTCCGCCTGCCGATCAGTTTCGGGACCAAGGCGGGTGGTTCTATCACGCTTGAAACCTCAGTAACGGGCACTGTCAGCCTGGAAGCTGACAAAAAAGGCATAAACATGTCACGCATCATGCGCAGCTTTTATAAGCACGCAGAGGAGTGGTTTAGTTTTGATGTCGTATCGGCCGTTTTAGACGATTATAAATCTGATTTGGAAAGCTTTGATGCGCGGATTGCGTTACGGTTTTCATATCCAGTTAAGGTACATAGCCTGCGTTCGAGCCTATCTGGGTATCAGTATTACGACATCACACTGGAATTGGTGGAGCACGAAGGCGTGCGTCATAAGATGATGCATCTTGATTATGTTTATAGTTCAACGTGTCCCTGTTCACTGGAGCTGTCTGAACATGCGCGCCAATCGCGTGGGCAGTTGGCAACACCGCATTCACAGCGTTCGGTGGCGCGCATTTCTCTTAAATTTGAACAGGGCGAAAAGCTTTGGTTCGAAGATGTGATTGATATGTGCCGCCGCGCGGTCCCGACCGAGACCCAAGTTATGGTTAAGCGCGAAGATGAACAGGCATTTGCGGAATTGAACGCAGCAAATCCAATTTTTGTCGAGGATGCTGCACGCCTGTTTGCAGAACAACTGAGCGCGGATGCACGCATTTCAGATTACCGTGTCGCGGCCAGCCACCAAGAAAGCCTGCACAGCCATGATGCCGTGTCCGTCTTGACCAATGGATCCACATTTGCATCGAATTCCATTGATCCGCGCTTCTTTGAATCCTTAATCCACCGCGGATAAACACGCTTGACTTTGGTGTGATTGAACGCCAACGGTTTTGTCATGTTTGATATTCGACCCATCGGATACGTGATCGGGATCATTGTGGCGTTTCTTGGCGTGATGATGATTTTCCCAATGATCTTGGATTTTGCGGATGGAAACCCGCATTGGCGCGTATTTGCCCAGGCGGGGGCGATTACAACGCTATCGGGATTGTTTGTTTCGATGTCGTGTTCGAATGGCAAATCCCAAGGACTTGAGCTGCAAAAGACATTTCTGCTTACGACAGGCGTTTGGGTAGTATTGCCGATTTTTGCGGCCCTGCCATTTTTAATGGGGGCAACACAGTCTTCTGTTGTCGATGCGGTTTTCGAGGCGACCTCGGGCCTGACAACAACGGGATCAACCGTGATCAGTGGTTTGGATGATTTGCCGCGTGGTTTGCTCTTATGGCGCGGGCTATTGAATTGGTTAGGCGGCATTGGGATCATCGTTGTTGCGATGGTTTTTTTGCCTGAGTTGCGCGTTGGTGGCATGCAGATTTTCCGCGCGGAGTCCTTTGACACAATGGGGAAGATTTTACCGCGTGCCACGCAAATTTCAGGGCAAATTTCGATCATCTATATTGGTCTGACGATTGCCTGTTTCCTAAGTTATATCATTGCCGATATGTCGGGATTTGATGCGCTTATCCACGCCCTGACGACCGTAGCAACAGGTGGGTTTTCGTCCCATGATGCATCATTCGCCGCAATGTCGGGGCCTGCGGAATATGTGGCATCATTTTATATGGTTTTAGCTGCCTTGCCATTTGTACGCTTCGTCCAGCTTTTAAATGGCAGTGCGCGGCCCATCTTTACTGATGAACAAATCCGCGGGTTTGTGGCGACATTGGCAGTGATTATAGCATTCAGCATGGTTTACCTGATCTATTCGCAGAACTTCGCCATTGAACAGGCGTTTCGTCAGGCCCTATTCAATATCATCTCGATCATGAGTGGGACGGGTTACGCATCTGCTGATTACATGTTGTGGGGCGCGCCCATGGTGGCGGTATTCTTCTTCATTGGATTGATTGGTGGTTGCGCGGGATCAACCGCGTGTTCGGTGAAAATCTTTCGCTATCAAATTATGCTTGCGGCCATGTCAACGCAACTGCGCCGCATCCAATCCCCAAACAGCGTGCATGTTCCGCATTTCCAAGATCGTCCAATTTCGCAGGACGTCATGGACTCGGTCATGGTATTCTTTGTGATGTTTTTTATCTCACTTGGGGCATTGGCGTTTTTGTTGGGGTTGACGGGCTTGGATTTCATTACGGCGCTGTCGGGTGCGGCGACAGCGATCGGAAATATCGGCCCAGGCCTTGGGCCAGAAATTGGCCCAACAGGGAATTTTGAAAACCTAAATAGCACGGCCAAAGGATTGCTGATCTTTGGCATGATTTTAGGCCGGCTGGAACTGATGGCCGTTTTTGTGTTGTTTACGCGCCGATTTTGGCAGGCCGCTTAATCAATCCAACATTCAATCGGTGTTAGGATGTTTTGCGCCGATGCGATCAAGGCCACGTCATCCAACCGGTCGGTTTTGCCTGTCCGTAACCGCAGTCCTGCGGATTGCATCATGCTCGCCAATGCATCAGTGGCAGCCGCAAAGTTCACATTGTTGGGCAAAACGCGGCCAGTGTCATCTCGGCTCACCAATATACCAGTTAGGTTTCCTGATTGATCCAAAACGGCCCCGCCCAAATCACCAGGCTCTGCCAACAAATCCAAACGGAATTTTTCTGCGTTCCCCGATAGATCGGTTGTTTCGATCACCGTTGCCTGGGTCACAGAGGCCAAGCCAAGGCGTCCGCCGTAGGGGTAGCTCGACAAAAAGGTTTTGTCGCCCTTACGCACTGCGTTACCCAATGTCGCATAAGAGATGGGGTTAAAATCAGATTTAGGGGACAGCAATCCTGCGCCTGTTTCAGAACGCGCGATAATCTCGGCATCATAGGTGCCGCCAATGGTCAGAGCGCTACACTGTTCAAGGTTGCTGGTGTCGGTAATTGCGTGGCCCTGATCCGAAACGAACACCGCACTTTTGACAAAGGCTGGTTTGCGGATCGCAACGCCAAACTCCGTTTCAGGATCATGGATTGCAACGCTTAGGCTTGGGTCCAATGTGCCTGAGAATGTTTCAAAGCTTTTGCGCATATGTGCGACAAGTCTGTCGAATTGTTCCTCGTTTTGATTGGGCCAAATCAATCCAAATCCTTTGATTTCACCACCCTTGTGTGACGCGGTGATAAATGCAAGCGTTGATGTTCCTGCACCCGTGATTACGAAACGATCCTTGTTCAGCGATTTTTCGATGTTCATTGGAACGATGGAAAGGGTTGGTAAAACGCCATAGATCGCAGCCAAATCGCCGCGGTTTCCTGCAGCAGAAATCAAAAAGATTTGAGCGGGCGACGATGCATCCTGTGATTTGAAATGGGCCAGCGGTGCTGCATAGGCGTCAAATGCGACGACCTCTTTGGGTAAATCGATGCTGATACCCGACTCTAAGTCACGGTGTGTTTCAAGGCCCAGACCGTCAAAAATTGCAAAATACTGTGCACGCAACTTTTCCCGCTGCGCGGTGGTCAAAACACCAGTATCTTCATGCCCGTTATCGGTTTGCCATGCAGCCATTGAACGGCGTGTGCCACGACCGAAAGAGGCATCAATCGTGCTGTTATAGTATCCCGCCCATTGCAAATAACGTTGCAGGTCCATCTTTTCGGCACGGCTGAGCAAGCCTTCGCTCGCACGCGCTTCGCTTAGGGTTTCGTCGGGTACAGTAAAACTTTGTTCTGGGCTGGCTTGTTCTGGCGCGGCGCTTTCAGCAGTTTCAACCACCGAGACTTGTGTCGCTTCTTCTTCTTGGACGACCTCTGCTTCGGAAGTTTGCGCGGGTGTTACGGCCGCAGGTGCGGGGCCGATTGGGTAAATGCGTTGCCGATAATTTGCACCAGTTGCCAAAAAACTATCCCGCGGGATCGCAGCGCGCGCGCGCAGTTGCGACATGCGCAAATCCGCCTCATCCTCTGGCAGAGGGCCAAGGGTAATGGCATACCAACCTGACCCAATTGAATGCGCCTGCGTGTCAGGAAATTCTTGGGCATAAATCCGCGCGCGCGTTTCCGCCTCAAGCAGGCTTGGCTGCGCTTCGATTTGGATCCAGCGCATGTCTTGCGCCGCGCTTGCACCCGCAACCAGTGCCATCCACATCGCAACGCATAAACCCAAAAAATACCGCATCCCAACCTCTTAAATATGCTTTAATTGCACCTATTTGTCGGTCATACCAAACATTTCGCGGATTTCTAGTTTTATCTTACGAATATTTCCCCGCGCTACGATGTCTCGTTTTTGTCTAAATTTCGCGGCCCTTCATTGACCGCCATGGCCGCTTTGCCTATTTAGGGGCAAATCGCGCCGCATGAATAAGGTTTCAACGCTATGACAATTGAAAAACCTAAATCTTTTCAAGAAATTATTCTAAGATTGCAAAATTACTGGGCGGCCAAGGGATGCGCCGTTTTGCAACCTTATGATATGGAAGTCGGCGCGGGTACGTTTCACCCTGCGACAACCCTGCGCGCTTTGGGCACAAAATCATGGGCGGCTGCCTATGTTCAGCCCTCTCGTCGGCCAACCGATGGGCGTTATGGGGAAAATCCGAACCGTCTGCAGCATTATTACCAATATCAAGTTTTGATCAAACCAAGCCCCCCTGATTTGCAGGATCTATATCTGGGGTCGCTTGAGGCGATTGGGATCGATATGGCGCTACATGACATCCGTTTTGTTGAGGATGACTGGGAAAGCCCAACATTGGGTGCCTGGGGCCTTGGCTGGGAAGTGTGGTGTGACGGCATGGAAGTCAGCCAATTCACCTATTTCCAACAGGTCGGTGGGCATGATTGTCACCCAGTATCTGGTGAATTGACCTATGGTTTGGAACGCTTGGCCATGTATGTTTTGGGCGTTGATCACGTTATGGATATGCCATTTAACGATCCTGACGCGCCCATCGCGCTGAAATATGGTGATGTGTTTAAACAAACAGAACAGGAATACGCGCGCTGGAATTTCGATATAGCGAACACCGAAGTTTTGCTGCGTCATTTCGAAGAGGCGGAAGCGGAGTGTCAGGCAATTCTGGATCAGGAACACATCGATCCCAAAACATCCAAACGCATCATCATGGCGCATCCCGCATATGATCAATGCATTAAGGCAAGCCACATCTTTAACCTTTTGGATGCACGGGGTGTGATTTCAGTAACCGAACGGCAGGCCTATATCGGGCGCGTACGCAGTTTGGCGAAAAAATGTGCTGATGCCTTTGTCCTGACCGAAGCAGGGGGATACACAGCATGAACGGACGTTTCATCGTTTCCGTGATTGTGATCTGTGCCGCCCTTGCAGGTGCGGCGATGTTTTATTTGCAAATCTACGGGTTTTATGACGACGTAAGCGAAAGGGATAACCGCGTTGTTCTGACCTCTGTGGTCACGGGCGCGCCAGAGGAAATTCCTGTATCATCGCTCAGCGCGATTGATGCGGATAGTTCGCCCATTCGCTATCGCGCGTGTTTTCAAACCGATCAATCCATTGGCATGTTAACCGAAAGTTTTGAGCTGCATCCAAAGGCCGAACCACGGGTCGCCCCAGGTTGGTTTGAGTGCTTTGATGCGGAACAAATTGGAAATGACCTGGCAAACGGAAATGCGGTGGCATTCTGGGGGCAACGCAATATCGAATACGGGATCGACCGAGTTGTTGCAATTTATGCTGATGGACGTGGATACGTCTGGCACGAAGTGAACGACTGTGGTGACAAATTATATGACGGATCACCCAAAGATCCAAATTGCCCTGAAAGGGACTAAGTATGCCAAACCTACTGATTGAACTTTTCTCAGAAGAAATTCCTGCGCGCATGCAACGCCGTGCCGCAGAAGATTTGAAAAAATTGATCACAAACGGGATGGTCGATGCAGGGCTGACCTATGCAGGTGCGGCCGCCTTTTCAACACCGCGCCGACTTACACTGGCAGTTGAAGATGTGCTAAGCGAAAGCCCGACGGTGCGTGAAGAGCGTAAAGGCCCGCGTGTGGACGCCCCTGAAAAAGCGATTGAGGGATTTTTGCGCGGTGCAGGGCTAAGCAAAGATCAACTTGAGGTGCGGGACGAAAAAAAAGGTCAGGTATATTTCGCGACCATCGAAAAACCAGGCCGTCCAGCCGCCGACATCATTGCCGAAGTGTTAGAACATGCCATTCGCAATTTCCCCTGGCCAAAATCAATGCGCTGGGGGGCCGGGACCCTGCGATGGGTACGTCCACTGCATTCGATCATTTGCGTGCTAAGCGATGAGGTGGATACGACAGTTGTCCCTGTGAATATTGATGGCATTGAAAGTGGCAACCAAACCATGGGCCATCGGTTCATGTCATCGAGTGCACCGATTATTGTATCTGGGTTTGACGATTATGCGGCAACTCTCAAAAAGGAATACGTTATTCTGGACCCAGAAGAGCGAGCGCAAATGATTTGGCAGGACGCCACGAACATCGCTTTTGCAAGCGGTCTAGACGTCGTCGAGGATGCAGGGTTGTTGGCAGAGGTGTCGGGATTGGTTGAATGGCCCGTAGTGTTGATGGGTGAAATCGACCAAGAATTTTTAGAACTGCCGCCAGAGGTTTTGCAAACGTCGATGCGCGAACATCAAAAATTCTTTTCCGTTCGCGATACGAAATCGGGCAAAATCACCCGATTTATCACCGTTGCGAACCGCGAAACTGCGGATCAGGGCGCAACCATCCTTGCCGGCAATCAAAAGGTTCTGTCGGCACGTTTGGCCGATGCGAAATTCTTTTGGGAAAATGATTTGCGCGTCGCGCAGAACGATGGACTAACCGCGTGGACCGCGCGATTGGAAAATGTGACGTTCCACAATAAGTTGGGTAGCCAAAAGGACCGGATTGATCGCATTGTTGACCTTGCGGGTGATCTGTCTACTGCGACATCTGCGGATGCAGGTTTGGCACAAAAGGCCGCGGGCATCGCCAAGGCGGACTTGTCCTCGGAAATGGTCTATGAATTCCCTGAATTGCAGGGATTGATGGGCCTCTATTACGCCGAAGCCGCAGGTGTCGAACAGGAGGTTGCCAATGCCTGTGAACAACACTGGCAACCACTTGGACCATCGGATGATGTCCCGACCGAGCCTGTGTCTGCGACAGTCGCGCTGGCGGATAAATTGGACACGCTGTGTGGATTTTGGGCGATTGACGAAAAACCAACAGGATCAAAGGATCCATTCGCCTTGCGTCGTGCGGCGTTGGGGATCATTCGGTTGGTGTTGGAAAACCAAATCCGACTGCCATTGTTGAACGCAGCTGTCGAACACATGGCGCGTTTTGCAAATGTCGAAAATGCATCCTCTGTTGCATCCGATTTGCTGGGCTTCTTCCATGACCGACTAAAGGTATATCTGCGTGATCGCGGCATTCGCCATGATGTCATTGACGCCTGCGTGGTGATGGATGGGAATGACGACATCGCGTTACTGGTGAAACGGGCCGAGGCCCTGTCCGAGTTCCTTGCGTCGGAGGATGGCGAAAATTTGGTCCAGGGGTTCCGTCGTGCGAACAATATTCTGACCCAAGCAGAAGCAAAAGACGGCGTTGAATATTCGTTTGGTGCGGACGTCAAATTTGCCGAAACCGATGAAGAGCGCGCCCTATTCGGGGCACTTGAAAAACAGGGGCCGAAAATTGACGCAGCCATGCAGGCAGAGGATTTTGCCGCCGCAATGGGGGCCATGGCAGCCCTGCGCGCGCCCGTTGACGCATTTTTTGAAGCGGTTCAGGTGAATTCAGAGAATGAAATTGTGCGCCGCAATCGTTTGAACCTATTGTCACAGGTGCGCAATACCTGCGCTCGCGTTGCCGATTTAGGACGGATTGAGGCAGCCTAGGCTGCCTCAACCTGCATCAACGCAGCTTTTCCTTGATTGATGGTCACACTTCGCTATGCTGCAGCGACACTATTAACGCCGCAGCGCAGCACAACATGCCGACGATTGACCTGATCACACCAACCGCACCCATCGCGACACCAACCCATGGCGGTCGCGCCAAATGTCTACAACGTCTTGTGCGTTTGGATCTGCCTGTTCCGTCAACTGTTGCCCTATCTTTTGAAATGGTGAAATCCATCGCGGCAGGCCTTAAACCCGATTTGGACGCGATCCTAAATCAGTTTTCGCCTGATGATATTTTATGTGTGCGCCCATCCTCTGAAAGTGCGGATTGGGGTGGACCAAGTGCGATTTTGAACATCGGCATGAACGATGCACGCTATGTCGAACTGTCCGATACATTGGGCCAAGAGGCCGCGGTTGATCTGTATTTGCGGTTTGTTCAATCTTATTCGATTAATGTGGCCCGTTTGGACCCAGACGCATTTGAACATATCGAGGGCCAAGATCAGGCGGCATTGGCCGCGGCACTGCATGCCTATTCCGACGAAACAGGCGAAGAATTCCCGCAGCGTATTTCGGACCAACTGAGAGAAGTTTTGCGTTCAATGTCGCGTGCATGGGAGGGGACAACCGCGCGCCTGCTGCGCGAAGCGAAAGGCGCACCCGCAGATGCAGGTTTGGGTTTGGTTGTGCAAAAAATGGCCTTTGGTATTGGTCAGGGGGAAAGCGGTTCTGGTGTCCTGCAACTGGTGGATGGCAATACAGGCGAAGAATGCATCATGGGACGCTATGCCCGCCAAAGTCAGGGGCGCGACGCATTGGAACAACATCGTAAGGCATTGTTCCTTGCGCATGATCCGCGCGGTCCCTCACTTCAGGATAGCGAGCCTGAAATTTTCGCAAAATTGGTTGAACAGGCCAGGCTGATGCGACATCGCCTGCGCGAAGAAATGCAGATTGAATTTACGATTCAAAATGGCGAATTGTTCATTTTGGATGGCGTTCGTGTTAATCGTCGTGCGAATGCGGCGATGCGGATTGCGGTTAAACTTGCCGAAGATGGGATCATTCCGCAGCAAGAGGCGCTGATGCGCATTGACCCACGTGCGCTCGGCGAATTGTTGCACAGACAGATCGACCCAGAGGCGAAACGTGATATTTTGGCGGCCGCTGTTGCCGCCAGCCCGGGCGCCGCCAGTGGCAAGATTGTGTTTGATGCCCTAACGGCCCAAGCGCATGCAGCGCGTGGCGAGGCGTGTATTTTGGTGCGTCGGGAAACCAGTCCAGAGGATATCCGTGGCATGCACGCGGCTGCGGGTGTGTTGACGGAACGCGGCGGTATGACCAGCCACGCGGCTGTGATCGGGCGGGGTATCGGATTGCCCTGCGTGGTTGGGGCATCGGATATTAAATTTCAACCATCCAAAAAACGCCTGACAACCCCAGACGGTCGCACATTTGCCGAAGGTGACATCATCACCATTGATGGAACGAATGGTCAGGTTTTGGCAGGCCAGCCAAAGA
>OCRG01000089.1_pt1 | contig 14270 bp, 18 predicted proteins | sample 1535071 | NCBI WGS metagenome assembly OCRG01 (sample SAMEA3275605, study PRJEB22092) | marine metagenome | biome: ENVO:00000447; feature: ENVO:00002042; material: seawater | collected 2014-06-22T16:30:00+00 | depth 0 m
CGGGTGATCAGGTGAGCTACTCGCAAAAACACCTGTTCATTAATGGCGAGCCTGTAATGATCGAGCCTGTAGGGCGTTATCAAGCCGTTGGCTCGGGTATGCGTGCTCAAGGCTACTTCCATGGCACAGAAGACCTGAAAGGAGTGCAACACTCGGTATTGGTCAATCCGCGTGCGCCTGACTACAGTGGCGGATGTAACTTCCTTCGCAATAAAGAAATCGTAATCCCCGATGGCTACTATTTAATGGTGGGCGATAACCGAGATGATAGTAACGATGGTCGCTGTTGGGGCTTAGTGCCTGAGGAAAACCTTGTGGGTAAGGCCTTCTTTATTTGGCTCAATTTTGATGCTAATGCCCCAGGATTTGTTGACTGGTCTCGCATTGGAACCATTATTAAATAAAGCCGCTAAGTGTCGATAATACCTATCATTTTTATTTAATCGATATCGACATGCACAACAGCAGATCAACATATCGTCAGAAAGGCTTGGGCTTTTTCGGCTTTATTGGCGCAATTGTGCTTTTCGGCGGCCTATTTGTTGCCGTCACTGCTGTGGTGCCGACGTATCTCCAACATTACATCGTGACCGAAGTGATCGAGGGGATCGCGGAAGAAACACCGGCACGCACTGCTAACATTGTAGAAATCCGTAAATTGGCGGCAAAACGCTTTGATATCAATCAAGTTGATGATTTTGATCTACGAAACATCACCTTAACGCGTGGATATGGCGAAACTTCGATAGAATTAGCCTACACAGTCCAACCTGAGATTTTCTCGGGCATTGGCTTTGTGCTGAATTTCGAAGAATCGGTACCGCTTAAGTGAAATTAGAACGTCTGCAAAGACAACTCAACTACACCTTCCAAGACGAATCTCTACTCATCAACGCACTGACACACCGTAGTGCGGGCAGTAGAAATAACGAGCGCCTGGAGTTTTTAGGTGATTCCATCCTAGGTTTTGAGGTTGCAGACCAGTTATTCCAGATCGACGAGAAAGCGACTGAAGGTCAGCTGAGTCGAATGCGTGCGTATCTGGTTAAGCGTGAAACTCTGGCTGAAATCGCCCGCGAATATAATTTAGGTGATTTGCTGTTTCTTGGCACAGGCGAACTCAAGTCTGGCGGTCAAAATCGAGACTCGATTCTTGCCGATGCCGTTGAGGCAATTATTGCAGCGGTATATCTCGATGGCGGCATGGAGTCGGCAAGAGGCCTAGTGCGTCATTTTTTAGGTGAGCGTCTGGCCAACCCATCAACTTCACTCAAACAAAAAGATGCTAAAACGCAGCTGCAAGAATATCTGCAGTCACAAGGCTTAGCTTTGCCCAGTTACGAGGTTGATGACATCAGTGGCGATCAACACAAGCAAACCTTTTACGTCATCTGCCAGATCGAATCTCAAGCTGACGTTGCAAAAGGTCAGGGCACAAGTCGTCGCAAAGCCGAGCAAGCAGCTGCTCAAGCTATGCTCGACATGCTGAACGTTGAGCCTGAAAAAGCATGAGCCCAGATACACCGAACACCAAAGCTGGTTACGCAGCGATTGTAGGTCGCCCGAATGTGGGTAAATCGACACTACTTAATCGTTTGCTTGGCCAGAAGATGGCGATCACCTCGCATAAACCACAGACCACACGTCATCAAATCTTAGGTATCTATACCGAAGGCGATGTTCAAGTGGTGTATATCGACACACCTGGCATTCATCAACGCGGTGAGAAAGCCATGAATCGCTACCTCAATCGTACGGCGCATACCGCGCTGCTCGACGTGAATGTCGCGATCTTTGTTTGTCAGGCATTGGTATGGACCAAAGAAGATGCCGCTGTATTAAAAGCCATTGAAGCCGCAGGAACGCCATGTATTGCGGTGGTGAACAAAGTCGATACCGTCAACCCAAAAGAAAAGCTCATGCCGTTCTTAGCTGAATTGGGACAGCGCCATAACTTCAAAGCCATTCTGCCGGTCTCAGCTAAATCAGGCATCAATGCTGAACAGCTACAAACCGAAGTTAACAACATGATGCCGTCAAGCGAGTATTTGTTTGCCGAAGATCAAATCACCGATCGCTCCGCTCGTTTCTTTGCTGCCGAGCTTTTGCGTGAACAAATCATTCGTCGCTACCACAAAGAGCTTCCTTACTCGATTACCGTTGAGATCGAAACCTTTGAGGAAGAGCCTGAGCGCTACATCATTGGTGCAGTCATCTGGGTAGAGCGCGAAAGTCAGCGAGGCATTTTGCTCGGCAAGCAAGGTGAGGCGATGAAAGAAACGGCTAGTGCAGCCAGATTACAAATGGCACAGTTTTTTGAAACACGCATTCACCTTGATGTTTGGATCAAAGTAAAAAAGAGCTGGTCATCTGACGAAAACAGTCTAGCGAAACTTGGGTACTCCGATTGAGCGAAGCTGCCTCTTTAAAGCCCGCGTTTGTTTTACATCATCGTCGCTACCAAGAATCGAGCCTGATTGTTGAGTTGTTCACGCCAAACCAAGGGCGCATTGGTGTACTTGCCAAAGGTGCGCTCGGTGGTAAATCGAATCGCAGCGGCTCGTTACAACCCTTTACTCCTTTGTTAGTTGATTGGCGAGGAAGAGGGCAGCTGCCAACACTAACCCATTGCGATGTCGCATCTTCAGCGCATTCATTAAAAGGTAAAGCTCTTTACTGTGCTATGTATCTCAATGAGCTGATCTTGAAGATGACAGAGCCCCAAGACGCTCATGAGCGCTTGTTTGCAAGCTACACTTCATCCATTGAAGCTCTCGCCAACGCTGACCCCTCGAATGATGCTCTAGAGCCTGTGTTACGTCGTTTTGAATGTTTATTACTCGATGAATTAGGCTTAGGGCTATCATTAACCCATGATCAAGACGGAAAGCCATTGCAGTCTGATCTTCGCTATCAGTACGATATCGAGATCGGTCCACGTGTGGATCATGCCCAATCTGCTGTGATGGGTTCGACGCTCTTAGCTCTAAATGAGGGTCGTTTTGACTCACTTGAGCAGCGTCGGGAAGCACGCGCATTGATGCGACGTGTGATTGATTGGCACCTTCAAGGCGCCGAACTTAAAAGCCGCGAATTATTTCGCTAACGAGGAAACATCATGAATTACGAGCGACTACTTGGCGTGAATATCGACCACGTTGCCACCTTGCGCCAAGCTCGTGGCACGCCTTATCCAGAGCCTCTTCAAGCGGCACTGGTGGCAGAGCAAGCGGGCGCCGACTCAATCACATTGCATTTACGTGAAGACCGTCGCCATATCCAGGATCGTGATGTGCACTTCTTTAACAATGCGCTACAGACCCATATGAACCTCGAAATGGCAGCAACTCCAGAGATGCTGACAATCGCGACCGAGGTCAAACCAGCCGATTGCTGCTTGGTGCCAGAACGTCGGGAAGAACTCACCACCGAAGGTGGTTTAAATGCCGCAGGCCAAATCGACTACCTAAAAGATTATTGTGGCACGCTAGCCGAGGCCGGTATCCGCGTATCCCTCTTTATTGATGCTGACCCTAAGCAGCTCGAAGCTGCCAAAGAGATTGGCGCTCCAGTGATCGAGATTCATACCGGTCACTATGCTGATGCCGGCTATGGCAGTGCTGAACGGGCTAAGGAGCTAGTCCGCATCACAGAAGCTGTGCGCTATGGCAATGAGCTTGGCCTACAGGTCAATGCCGGTCACGGCTTGGATTACCACAACGTTAAAGCCATTGCTCAGATAGAGGGCATTGTTGAATTCAACATCGGGCACGCCATTGTCGCTCGCGCAATTTTTAGCGGGTTACATGCGGCAGTAGCCGACATGAAACGCCTTATCCAACGTTCAAGTAAATACGAAGCCTAGGGCTATCTAAGCCCTGGTTGAGGTAAACTAGGGCTATGAACTACCCAACCATTGCAGACTTTGTTGGCAAGACACCTCTGGTGCGTCTTCAGCGCATTCCCGGTGAGACCAGCAATACCATTTTGGTCAAACTCGAAGGCAATAACCCCGCTGGCTCTGTAAAAGACCGACCTGCGTTATCCATGATCGAGCGTGCTGAAGCTCGCGGCGATATCAAGCCTGGCGATACCCTTATCGAAGCGACCAGTGGCAACACGGGTATCGCTTTAGCCATGGCAGCAGCCATACGTGGCTACAAAATGATTTTGATCATGCCAGACAACCTCAGTGTTGAGCGTCGCGCGGCGATGCGAGCCTATGGTGCAAAGCTGATTCTGGTCACTAAAGAAGAGAGCATGGAAGGTGCTCGTGATCTTGCCTTAGCGATGGAAGCGCGCGGCGAGGGCAAGGTGCTTAATCAATTTGGTAATAATGATAATCCGCTTGCGCATTACCAAGGCACTGGCCCTGAGATCTGGGAAGACACTCATCATCAAGTAACACATTTTGTGAGCTCGATGGGAACTACCGGCACCATTACTGGCACAGCTCGCTTTCTAAAAGAGCAGAATCCCGATGTGCAGATCATTGGTGTTCAGCCTGCCGAAGGCGCTTCAATCCCTGGTATTCGTCGTTGGCCAGAAGAATATCTCCCAACGATTTTTGACGCTTCATTAGTTGATCGTGAGATCGATATTGATCAAACCACCGCGGAAGACATGACACGTCGATTAGCGGTTGAAGAGGGTATCTTTGCGGGCGTTAGTTCGGGCGGAGCGGTAGCAGCAGCCTTGCTACTCGATAAAGAAGTTCGCAATGCCACGATTGTGGCCATTATCTGTGACCGTGGTGACCGCTACCTGTCGACAGGCATTTTCCCCGATAAATAATTGAGTAAATTATGCGTTTTAGTACGTTCTCAGTCAGCGTCTTACCCGATATTGAGACGGCTCGACATAATCACAACTTAGATGGCCTATCCGATAAGGACGTGGGCAATGTGTTGTTTCATCAACGCAAGCAACGCACCGGAGACTCTGAAGTTCTACCTTGGCATCAATTACGCATTGCTGCGATCACCTGCATTGATTACAACCAAGGTGAAGTATCGTTAACAACTCAATCGTTAGAAACCAGTAACGAGAAAGCGCTCCTAGAAATTCTTCAGCAACGCCTAAATCTCGATACCCATTTGATGAACTGGGGCGCAGATAGTTTTACCTGGCCGATGATCACCTATCGAGCAATGAAACACGGCTTAGCTTGGCCTGATGCTTTTGATCTTACTCCCGAAGACTTGCAGCTTAGTTTTGCTATGACAGGTGATACTGATCAGTCTTTAGATGATTTGGCAAAGCAGTTCCTACTGCCCGGGTTGCGTGGACAAACGCGTGATTCGCTATGGGATGCATTTGTGAATGACCACTGGGCCGAGATCACGCGCTTTTCAATTGATCATGCCGTTAATAGTTATCTACTGGCTTTACGACTACATCACTTCAACGGCACCTTAAGTACCGATGAAAAGCATTCAGCCGTTCGCTCACTCGCAGACCATATTGATGAAGTGACCTTGCATAGCTTGTTCCGTGCGTTTGGTATGAAGGACTAAGTTCAATGGGTCGACGTTTTCGCAAGCCAAAACTCCCGCAAGGTGATTTTGAGGCTCAAATCCAATCACTAAGCCATGATGGTAAAGGTGTCGCTCGGATCGATGAGAAGGCTACTTTCATACAAGGCGCCTTAGCTGGCGAAAAAATCACTTTCCGCTACACCAATCGTAAAAAGAGCTACGACGAAGGATTAGTGACCTCAGTCATTGAGGCATCGCCAGATCGCGTGCAGCCCAAATGCGCGCACTATGAGATCTGCGGTGGATGCAGCCTGCAGCATCTTGATGCTGATAAGCAGATTGAAGCTAAGCAACAAGTTTTACTGGATAACTTAGAGCATATTGGCAAGGTGTCGGCACAATCGATATTGCCACCCTTAACCAATGACAGCGTCTGGGGTTATCGCCGTAAAGCACGTCTAGGCGTTAAAAATGTTCCTAAGAAGGGAAAGGTACTGGTGGGCTTTCGTGAGCGTGCGAGCAGCTTTGTTGCAGATTTAACCCTCTGTCCTGTTTTGCACCCTCGTGTTGGCGAGCTTTTACCTCAGCTGAGTGAGTTAGTCGAAGGACTTTCAATCAATGCCAAGCTACCTCAAGTTGAGGTTGCTATGGATGATGAGCAATGCGTGCTTATCTTTCGCATCCTTGAAGATCTTACTGACACCGACGCAGCAGCGATTAAGGCATTTGGTGAAGCGCATGACATCATTCCATACACACAGCGCGGTGGCCCAGACACCGTTATCCCTTTGAGTGGCATTCCGGCTGATTTGCATTACGCCTTACCTGATCAAAATCTTGAGCTCGGTTTTTTACCCGGTGACTTCACTCAGGTGAACACCGATATAAACCGAAAAATGATTAATCGCGCACTCGACATGCTCGATCTTAATCAGAATGACACTGTGTTAGACCTGTTCTGTGGCGTGGGTAACTTCACACTACCTTTAGCAACACAAGCAGGCACCGTTGTCGGTGTTGAAGGAGATGAAGGTTTGGTTCAACGCGCCAAATCTAATGCCGAGCGAAATAAACTTGCCAATGTGGATTTTTACGCAGCTAATCTTTATGAAGAGCTCAAGCCACAACCTTGGTTAAATCAGCATTTCACTAAAGCATTGATCGATCCTCCACGCTCTGGGGCGCTTGAGATACTTCCACTGATCAACAAAATGGGGATTGAAACACTACTTTATATTTCATGTTACCCAGGCACTCTGGCGCGTGATGCCGGCGTACTCGTAAATGAAATGGGTTACACGCTTGTTTCTGCTGGCGTCATGGATATGTTCCCGCATACCGGCCACGTTGAATCGATTGCCTTATTTAAAAAATAAGATGGCTATTGAAATCGAACGCAAATACCTATTAATCAATGAAGATTGGCGTCAACTTGTTTCCAAAAGCACACGAATGACACAAGGTTACTTGTGTCGAAGTGAAACTAAAGCGATTCGCGTACGTGTTGCCGCTAATCAAGCGCATATCAATATCAAACAAAGCATAGATGGCATCCATCGACACGAGTTTGAATACGATATTCCAGTTAAAGATGCCGAAGAAATCCTAACGCAAACCGCAAAAGATGGCGTCATTGATAAAACACGCCACTTAATCGTTGATGATGATCTCACTTGGGAGATTGATGAGTTCCATGGCAGCAATGCTGGGCTGATCGTTGCCGAGATCGAATTACCCACTGCCGATCATCCTGTACCTCAGCACCCTTGGCTAGGCAAAGAGGTCTCAACGGATTTGAAATACTTTAATTCACACCTCATTTCTTACCCTTTCAAAGACTGGTCGGATGAGGAAAAAAGTTAAGTGAGATTCCAGCAGCCAATCATCAAATACCTTTGGCTGATACTTATCTGCTCTCCATCACTGACAATGGCAGATACTACTTTCGCCATCAGTAATGCCCCAAATAGCCTGCATCCAATTCTAGCGAGTGATGCGTCATCCGAACGAATCAACGCACTTATCTATCAACCGATTATTCAACTTGATGAGAATGATCGACCTATATCGGGTCTAGCGGATATCAAGCAACATGATGCGCAACATTATTCACTGACTTTGAGCTCGACCAAGCATCGCTTTAGCAATAATGCCGATGTTTCGCTGTTAGACATTGCAGCTTCACTCAATCTCGCTCGAAATCATCCACGTTCACCTCAAGCAAAAACCTTAAGCAATATTGCCTCTATCGAGACAACTAAGCAGTCGATTCTGATCTCACTAAAAAAGCCTGATTATCGCTTTGCAGAAAAGCTTCACATTAGTGTTGCACCTGAAGAAATGCTACTTAAGGATGAAACATTGGCTCAGCGTCCTGTCGGCTCGGGTGATTTTGTATGGGTTAAGACGCAGGATGATGGCGGCGTGACACTTCGACATCGAAGATCAGCTGAAGAGATCCGCTTCGTGGTGAATAAAGACCCGACGATGCGTGTTTTGAAGCTACTCAAAGGTGAGGCGTCGATCTTGCAAAACGACTTACCACACGAGATGTATCGTCTTCTCAAAGAGGATCCAAACATTCAGGTTGCGCAAACACCGGGGACTACCTTTAGCTATCTCGGCTTCAATATGGCTGATCCGATTCTTAAGCAAGATGAAATTCGCCAAGCGATCGCTTATGCCATCAATCGTCAGGTCATTGTTAAACACCTTTTTCAAGGTAATGCGAAGCTCGCAAACACCTTGTTAGCGCCAGGTCATTGGGCGGCTCATCCAGATTTGCCTGCGTATGAGCACAGTCCTGATAAAGCAAAACAGTTACTCGCGAACTTAGGCTATAGCAAAGACAACCCACTAGAGCTTTCCTACAAAACCTCAACAGATCCCTTCAGGCTTCGTATTGCAGCGGTATTTCAGCAGCAACTGCGCGAGGTTGGTATTCATCTCAAAATACAAAGCTATGAGTGGGGTTCATTTTTTGGCGACATCAAAGCAGGGCGCTTTCAACTTTATAGCTTGAGTTGGGTTGGCATACGCAGTCCCGACGTCTTCCGCTATGTGTATCACAGTGACTCTTTACCCCCGAGCGGTGCCAATCGCGGTCGCTATCAATCAGCTGAAGTCGATCAACTCATTGAACAAGCTGAAGAATTACCCCTAGAGAAGAGCTTGCCGCTTTATCGTAAAATTCAAGAAAAAATCCATCGCGACCTTGTCTATGTGCCTTTGTGGCATGAAGACCAAATAGTGGCGTCGCGTCATGGTGATCTAAAACCTAATAAGCATGGCAGCTATCAGTATCTGGAGCGGGCATTTGGTCAACACTGATCAAACACAGATTGTTATCTCTGTTAAGCAACAGGAACTTCGCCTGATTGAAAACCAGCAGGTTGCTGCAAGCTTTGCTATTTCAACGGCACTGAATGGAGTAGGGAATCTTGAGAACTCCGGCTGCACTCCATTAGGGCTGCACAAGGTACGCATAAAGATAGGTGAAGACTGCCCAATCAACACAGTGTTTACGGCTCGCCGACCCACAGGTGAGATATTCGATAGTGCTCTGGCTGAATCGTCACCTAATCGCGATTGGATACTCACCCGTATTCTTTGGTTAACCGGGTGCGAAAGTGGCATTAACCGTGGCGGTCAGGTCGATACACTCAAACGCTTTATCTATATCCATGGCACGCCCGATTCCGAGCCCATGGGTAAGCCACAGTCACATGGCTGCATTCGCATGCGCAATAAGGACCTCATTGAGCTTTTTGATCGTGTCGAAAAAGGCACGCAAGTCGAAATTATTCTCTGATGTTACGCACCTTAATCGATCGCTTTTGGGTACTGCTCGGTGTTATCACACTGGTCTTTTTTCTAACCGCGCTTGTTCCCGGTGATCCTGTTGATGTGATGCTCGGCGAGCGAGCCACAGGAGCCGATAGAGAAGCGCTACGCGCTAGTCTTGGTCTCGATAAACCCTTAGTTGAGCGTTGGTCTTCCTATGTGTTGAATGTTATTCAAGGTGACTTAGGTGATTCTCTGCTTAAGCAACGTCCCGTAACGGATCTCATTCAAGAAAGACTGCCTGCCACCTTTCAACTTGCCATTATTAGCTTTGCCATTGTGGTCGTTATTGCCATACCACTTGGAAGTTATGCCGCGCGAAAACATCAGCAATTTGGCGATCATGCCGCAACAGTTTTCGCTTTACTCGGACAATCAATACCTAACTTTTGGCTAGGGCCTATGTTGGTATTGTTGTTTTCTATTTATTTCGCCTGGCTGCCCATCTCGGGCAATGAGACTTGGCAGCACATTATTTTGCCTGCCGTTACGCTTGGATTTTCCATGACGGCTATTGCGGTTCGCATGCTTCGCAGCAGCCTGCTAGAAATCATAAATCAAGATTGGATGCGCACAGCTCGCGCCAAGGGTGGGGCAGAACCTCAGGTGTTTTGGCGACATGCTGTTCCTAACGCCATGATCCCCGTGCTGACCTTGCTAAGTTTGCAACTCGGAGCCTTGCTCAGCGGTGCAGTGATTACTGAAGTGGTCTTTAGTTGGCCGGGTATCGGCAGCCTGTTAATTGACGCTATTCAACAACGTGACTACCCATTAATACAGGGCGTCGTTTTAGTGATCGCGATTCTTTATATCGTGATCAATCTGGTTACAGATGTGCTGCTAGGGTGGATTGATCCTCGTATCGAGGCGCATGCATGATCGTCTCTTTAGCTCGTATCATCATGCTCACATGGTTTGGTTTAGCCTTAATCGCATGGACTGTCGATTTAGACAGCAACCAGATTAATCTGGAGCAAATCTTTGCAGCACCTTCGTTGAATTCTCTATATAGCTTACTCGGATATGATGAGCTTGGTCGTTCACTCGTATTACGCATTATTGACGGTGCCGGCGTATCTCTTTTTGTTGCTTTGAGCACGGTAACGCTGTCTGCGGTAATTGGTACTTTCATTGGCGCCTTAGCGGGTTACATCGGTGGTCGAACAGATCGCGCAATATCGCGAGTCATTGATATCTTTCTTGCCTTCCCAGGATTGCTGCTCGCCATCGCATTGGCCGGGATGCTTGGGCCCGGCTTAAGTAATGTTGTCATTGCATTGAGTATCATGGGATGGGTAGGTTATGCCCGTTTAATGCGTAACCAAGTGTTGAGTATCCGAAGCCGCGATCACGTTTCCTCTGCGTTAGCCCTTGGGCGAGATAGTCTAAGCATTATTCGTCTACATATCATTCCACTTGCACTAGCACCAGTGTGGATTGAAGTCAGCTATGGCATTGCCGGCGCCATAATTGCAGAGGCCGGTCTCTCATTTTTAGGCTTAGGCGTACAGCCACCTCAAGCCTCTTGGGGCAACATGATTCGTGAAGGTGTGCGCTACCTGCTAGTCGCACCTCACGCAGTGCTTGCACCAGGGATTGCCTTGTCACTAGTGGTGCTCAGCGCCAACGTTCTTGGTGATGCAATGCGTGATAAATTAGACGTTAAATTCCAGCGGCAACGCTAACAAACTCGAGATACTGATGTACGGACCTGTAATGCTAGATGTGGTTGGCACGGAACTTACCGAAGCCGACATTGCGCGACTGACTCACCCCTCTACGGGTGGTGTGATTCTTTTTGCACGAAACTTCACATCACGCGAACAAGTTACCGAGCTAGTTAACACGATTCATGACGTACGAAATCCACCACTCCCCATTGCAGTCGATCAAGAGGGTGGTAGGGTGCAGCGCTTCCGTGAAGGCTTTACTCGACTCCCTGCTGCTCGATCAATCCTAAGCTACGCCAACAATGACATTGCGCAAGCGGCTAATTATGCGCGTGAGTTGGGTTGGCTAATGGCCAGTGAGCTTCGTACCGTCGGTGTGGACTTTAGTTTTGCGCCGGTTCTTGATTTGAATTATGGCGTGAGTGTGGTGATCGGTGATCGTGCTTTTGGCGATACCCCTGACCAAGTAGATTCAATTGCATCAGCGTGGATGCTCGGAGCCCGTGATGCCGGCATGATCAGTGTCGGTAAGCACTTTCCCGGTCATGGTGCAGTTGTTGCTGACTCGCATTTAGCATTACCTATTGATGAGCGCGACAAAGAGACGCTCTTTAAACAAGACATGCAACCGTTTGCCAAACTGATTGACCAAGGACTTGAAGGCATCATGCCGGCGCATGTGATCTATTCACAAATCGATAAAGACCTGGCCGGTTTTTCATCTTTTTGGCTTCAAACCGTATTACGAGAAGAGCTTGGGTTTGATGGTGTAATTTTCAGCGATGATTTGAGCATGAAAGCGACTGACGACACGGGTGATTACCCCAGCCGCGCCAATGCTGCATTGAGTGCAGGTTGCGACATGGTATTGGTCTGTAACAACCCAGAGGCCGCCGAAGAAGTCATCATTGCCTTAGAAGAATATGCCAATCCAACCGCCAGTGAGCGTTGTGCCAGACTGCTCGGGCGTGCAAGTGTCAGCTGGGATAAACTACAAACACAAGATCGTTGGCAAAAAGCCAGTCAACTCGCTGCCGCCATTTGCGCAATACAGGACTAATTCATGATTGATGAAATGCTCAATGAAGCACTTGCTGTTAAAGCTTCAGCTGATTGCGTTGTCAGTGAAGATGCAATTCAAGACGCTGCAAAGCGCATGGGCAATCAGATTAGCCAAGATCTAGCAGATAAGAACCCCCTCGTTATAACCGTTATGAACGGTGGTCTCTATCCAGCAGGTTTACTGTTACCGCACATCACAATACCAATGCAGCTCGACTACCTGCATGCAACACGCTACCGCGGCGAAACAGAAGGTGGTGAGCTAGTTTGGGCTCGCACACCAACGTATGACCTCACAGGTCGCCACGTACTGATCATTGATGACATTCTCGATGAAGGTTACACATTAGAAGCTATTCTGCGCTGCTGCCTTACGCAAGAGCCTGCGTCTGTTAGTACCGCCGTATTAGCAAATAAATTACATGATCGCGGTCCTCGTCCTGATGTCACATACTGCGGCGTTGATGTGCCAGACCGTTATGTTTTTGGCTGCGGCATGGATTACAAAGGCTATTGGCGAAATCTTTCGGCCATTTATGCGGTGTCAGAAGGATGAGTCAACTTGCCATCATTGGTGGAACAGGCCTCACTAAATTAAGTAACTTCACTGTTTCACGCAAAGAGGCTATCGACACACCTTACGGTGCACCCTCAGCTGAGCTACTTTGGGGAAAGTTGGGCAACACTGACTGTGTGTTTTTACCGCGTCATGGCGAGCAACATCAGTTCCCGCCACACAAAGTGAATTACCGCGCCAATATCTGGGCTCTTAAATCTATCGGCATCCAAAACGTTGTTGGCGTTGCAGCAGTTGGCGGCCTGACGGAAAAAATGGGACCTAAGGTCATCTGTGTCGCTGACCAATTGATTGATTACACCTATGGCCGTGAACATACGTTTTATCAAGAGCCAGGCGAGGGTGTTGAACACATCGACTTTACTCAACCTTATGATGCAAATTTGCGCCAACGATTGATCGACACTGCTAACACCATTGGGCTTTCAGTTGAGACCACTGGCTGTTATGGCGCGACTCAAGGACCTCGCCTTGAAACTGCAGCCGAAGTTCAACGTTTAATCCGCGATGGCAATGATCTTGTCGGTATGACCGGCATGCCAGAAGCAGCCTTAGCCAAAGAAGCGGGCATGCGTTATGCGAATCTCTCATTGGTTGTAAACTGGGGCGCCGGCCTCACCGACGAAGAAATCACCATGGACGAGATCCACGCCAATCTAGAGGGTGGTATGCAGCATGTGGTGAACCTACTAGGAAACCTGCAAACATGATCAAACGATTACTCGCCACTTGTTGCTTACTCTCGGCTAATGCATTCAGCTTTAGCTTTCCTAACGATGACAAAGCGGCAGCTGCTATGCAGGCAGGACACTATGCCGAGGCCTACTGTAATTGGAAGCCGCTCGCCAAACGAGGCGATGCTGATGCCCAATATAATCTAGGCTGGCTTTATGCGAATGGCCTAGGCATGCATGTAGATCCCTCCATGGCTGCTTACTGGTGGCGCTTGGCGGCATCACAAGATAATCACGATGCTCAGTTCGCCTTAGCTTTTGCCATTGTCTCTGGCGACATTGAGAGTGAAAGCATCAAAGAAGCAACAGACTTATTTATCAAGGCCGCAGATACCGGTCATGAAGACTCTCGCGAGATGCTAGCCAAAATAAACCTCGACTCTCGAGTTGACCTGATAAAACTTCACCCTGAACTGATCAACAAAGACTGGTTTGGCTGGCAAGCAACGGTGACCCGCGATCGTATTAATGTACGTGAAAAGCCATCCACTAAATCAAAGATCGTTGGCAAGCTGACTAAAACCACCGAGGTTCGCGTCATTGGCCGCAAAGGTGATTGGTTACAAATTAAATATACCAGTGATGATGACAAGCAGTCTCATGTCGCGTGGGTTTACCGCCTACTGTTAACATCCTTCAAATAATGAACATAGCGACTAGATATAAAAAAGGTCTCTTTTGGACACTGCTTGCAGTTGCGATCTTTATCTATCTAAAGGCTGTTATTCCCGTTGAGTATCTTCCTGATTGGATGACACCAGCAGCTTATCGAACTGCAGCACCATCGTTAACAGCTGCAACTGATGAACAGCTTCATCAAATCAAACAAGTTTTTTCACCGGAGTTGTTAACGAAACCCACACAAGAATAAATAGGGGGCTTGTCTGTGAGTTATAAATCTATTCTG
>OCRG01000092.1_pt1 | contig 13858 bp, 10 predicted proteins | sample 1535071 | NCBI WGS metagenome assembly OCRG01 (sample SAMEA3275605, study PRJEB22092) | marine metagenome | biome: ENVO:00000447; feature: ENVO:00002042; material: seawater | collected 2014-06-22T16:30:00+00 | depth 0 m
AGGATACAGATACCCCCCTGAGACTCTTCAGTTCCCGTGACAAAGCCTGCGCCAACGGCTCGTCACTTGCGCTCAATCGCTCTAATAAGGCGTCGGCAACATCGGGCGCGGGCACCAATTGCTTGCGCAGGCTCTTGGGCAGCCCTTTGATCATTGCAATCAGCTTCTCCCGCAGAAGACCAGGCACAAGCCATTCAAAACGATACCTAGGCGCACGGTTCATGAGCGCTCTAGGAATCGTCACTGTTACACCGTCGCGGTTACCACCCGGCTCAAATTGGTAGCTGAGCTCAAAACTGACTTCACCAACCTTGAGCGCTTTCGGAAATTGATCTTCAACCTCACTTCCTGGGTCGCGCGTTAGCACCTGCTCTCGTCGCATCTTGAGACTTTGCTGCGCAGTTTCATCACGACGCAGCCACTTATCGAGTGCAACACCGCTGGCACAATCAGAGGGCATACGCTCGTCGTAAAAACGAAACATCGACTCCTCGTCGACGAGAAGATCGCGACGACGTGTTCGTGACTCAAGCTCCATCACGTCATTAACGAGCTTCAGATTGTGCTTCAAAAACTCAGGGTGCTGACGGAAGTTGCCGGACACGAGTCCATCGCGAATCATGATCTCCCGCGATGTTTTTTGATCGATACCGGCGAAATGAACGCGCTGACCATCGCTGATGGTTAAGCCAAATAACGAGACGCGCTCCTTAGCCATCACGCGTCCGGATCGCGCATTCCACGACGGCTCGTAATGATGGCGCTTCAAAAGCTCTGGATTCGTTTCAAGTAACCAGCCCGGCTCTATTGCCGCACACTGGCGCAAGAAAACCTGTGAGGTCTCCACCAACTCCGCAGCAACCAGCCATTTAGGGGGCTTTTTATATTGGCCCGAGGCGGGGAATACTTGCGCTTTTCGATTACGCGCCGCGTTAAATTTTCGTCCCTCGTCCTGCTGCGCGATGTTGCCCAATAACCCCGTCAACAACGCACGATGAATTGCCTCGTACTTATCATCGGCGGCGTGTGCAGGCGTGACGCGAAACTTCATTTGTCGGCACGACAAGACCAGTTGGTGGTGGACCTCGCGCCACTCCCGGATGCGGAGATAAGATAAAAACTCACGTTCACAGAGCTTTCGAAGCTGGTTCTGACTCAACGCTTGCCGCTGCTCTTCAACGTACTGCCAGAGGTTCACCCAGGCCACGAAGTCAGATTTGGCGTTATTGAACCTTGCATGCTGCTGATCGGCTTGAGCGCGTTTTTCCTGTGGACGTTCACGCGGATCCTGAACCGACAATGCGCTCACAATGACAAGTGCCTCATTGAGACAATCCCGGCTAGCCGCATCCAGAAGAATTCGGCTGAGCTTCGGATCGACCGGCAGCTTGGCCATTGCCCTACCAAGGTGTGTGAGCTTGCCACTGGCGTCGACAGCACCCAATTCAGACAGCAGCCGAAAGCCATCGCGGACCATTTTTGATTCGGGCGCATCGACAAACGGGAACTGTCTAACGTCGCCGAGACCCAACTCGAGCATGCGCAGGATGACCGAGGCAAGATTCGTTCGCAGAATTTCCGCATCCGTAAACTCAGGACGCGAGAGAAAGTCTTGCTCAGAGTAAAGCCGGAAGCACACACCCTCAGCAACCCGGCCACAGCGGCCTTTGCGCTGGTTAGCACTCGCTTGAGAGATGGGCTCTATCGGCAGGCGCTGAAGCCCAGAGCGATGGCTGTAACGGCTGATTCGTGCATCGCCCGGGTCGATAACGTAGCGTATTCCCGGGACAGTTAACGATGTTTCAGCGACGTTGGTGGCGAGCACAACACGCATACCCGAACCAGAGCGGTTAAAAACACGATTTTGCTCGGCGTTGCTAAGGCGCGCATAGAGCGGCAGTACCTGAATCCTGTCGCGACCACGCAGCGCTTTGGCAAGATCGCGGATTTGTCGTTCGCCAGGGCAGAACACCAGGACATCACCCCGTGGACCGTATTTCTGCGCCTCGATTTCGTCAATTAGCTCTGCTACCTGCCTCTGAACACCGCGGTCTCGATCTTCAACCGTATCGAGGTAATGAACCTCAACAGGATAGGTTCGCCCCGAGACTTCGATAATCGGCGCATCATTAAAATGTTTACTGAAGCGTTCAACATCGATTGTCGCCGAGGTGATGATGACTTTGAGATCAGGGCGTTTAGGCAGAAGGCGTTTTAAGTATCCCAAGATAAAATCAATGTTGAGGCTTCGCTCGTGGGCCTCATCGATGATTAAAGTGTCGTAAGCCTTGAGTTGACGGTCTCGCGTAAGCTCCGTTAACAAAATCCCGTCGGTCATCACCTTGACAGCTGTTTGCTCGGAGACCTGATCGTTGAAACGCACCTGGTAGCCAACGAGTCCGCCAACATCGGTTCGCAATTCTTCCGCAATGCGGCTCGAGACAGCGCGTGCAGCGATCCGCCGTGGCTGGGTGTGGCCAATGCGTTTCTCTCGACCTCGTCCCAGCTCCAAACACATCTTAGGAAGCTGCGTGGTCTTACCCGATCCCGTCTCGCCAGCGATCACAACGACCTGATGCGCAGCAATCGCGCGCATAATTTCCTCTTTGCGCGCGACTACCGGTAATTGCTCGGGATAAGAAATAGACTGAGGAACTAGCCGCTCGACAGGGCGTTCATCGCTTTTACTCACTCGTTCCTCAACTCACCTACGACGTTTTTATCTACCTAGCCGCGAGCTGCCTCATCGCGAAGCTCACGTCTGAGAATCTTACCGACATTGGTTTTGGGTAGATCATCTTTGAAGACAATGGATTTTGGCACTTTGTAGGCAGTCACTTGCTCGCGCATGTAGGTAATAACGGCCTCTTCTGTCAAATCAGGGTCAGACTTCACAACGTACATGCGAATTCCCTCACCCGTCGCCTCCGAGGCAAAACCAACCGCTGCGCACTCAAGAACACCGGGATGCTTTGCGCAGACGTCTTCTAACTCGTTGGGATAAACGTTGAAACCAGAGACGATAATCATATCCTTAATACGATCAACGATCTTTACGTAGCCGTCAGGCTGTATGACCGCAACATCGCCGGTAGCAAACCAACCCTCATCATCCAGCACCTCAGCCGTCGCCTCCGGGCGTTGCCAGTAGCCCTGCATTACCTGTGGTCCTTTGATGCAAAGCTCACCTGCCTCGTCAAAGCCAAGCACGTCGCCCGACTCGCTTACAGTTTTCACGTAAGTCTGAGGGACTGGAATGCCAATGGTGCCCAACTGCCGGCCATTTCCGGGGTTACTCGTTGCGGTGGGCGACGTCTCAGTCAGGCCGTAGCCTTCATAAACATTGCAACCCGTGACCTCAGCCCATCGCTCCGCTGCCGCCTGCGTTAACGCCATACCACCAGACATTGTGAGTTGCAGATTTTTGAAGGCAATATTCTGGAATCGCTCGTCGTTACATAGCGCCACGAATAGGGTGTTCAACCCACAAAAGACCGTTGGCTGATACCGCTCGAAAGCATCAACGACCGAGGGTAAATCTCGCGGGTTCGGAACGAACAAGGTGTGTGCTCCTTTTCGCAAAGAATACATCGATACCGTAAACGCGTAGATGTGATAGACGGGTAAAGGTTGCATAAATACCGCGCCCTCAGCCTCGATACCGAAGGTCTCGAAGAAACCGTCGAGCTGCATCACGTTGGCCACGATATTGCCATGAGACAGCATGGCACCCTTGGCAACACCTGTCGTACCACCTGTGTACTGCAACATAGCAAGGTCGGAGAGATTGACATCAACAGGTGAAAATGGACGTTTCGCGCCCCTTTTTAGCACCGTGTTAAATTTTATAACGTTGGGCAAGGTAACCTTCGGCACCATCTTTTTAACGTGCTTAACAACGGCGTTAACCAGCCATCGCTTGGGCGCCGGATGCAAATCAGCAATTTCGGTGAGAATGATTTTCTCGATGCCGGTTTTTGCAACGACTTTTGAAGCGGTTTCAGCAACATTTGCTTGGACGACGAGAAGACGCGCACCCGAATCGTTCAGCTGGTGCTCTAACTCGCGCTCTGTGTACAGCGGGTTGGTGTTTACCACCACCATACCCGCACGCAGGGTTCCCAGACAGGCAACCAGGTACTGCATGAGATTAGGCATCTGAATGGCAACACGGTCACCTTTTGATAACCCGGAATCACTTTGCAACCAACTCGCGAAGTTAGCCGACAACGTATCGAGTTCACGATACGAGATGCTGTGACCTACGCTCGAGCACGCGGGCAGGTCGGGAAAACGCTGCATGGCGTCCTCAAAAAGAGCGACTATTGACGGATAGGCCGTAACATCAACATCCCATTCGATGTTGAGATCTTGATATCGAGCGGCAATGGCGGCGCTTACATCTGCTTGCATTCGGTTAACCCCATTATTTTGGTTATGGTATTTTTAGGAAAAGTTTTGTTGCCCCGGCGCGAGGATCCCCCCATGGAAATCACCAATGTAACGTTTGATGAACTCGCGATCGGAGATGGTATCGAAGTTAGTCGCTTAGTCACAGCGCGAGACGTCGAACTCTTTGCTGTGGTGTCTGGTGATCATAATCCACTGCACTTGGACCCCGACTACGGGGCAACCACACAGTTTGGCGAGTGTATCGGTCACGGCATGTTGATCGGCGCATTTGTGAGCGCCATGATCGGTATGGAGTTTATGGGGCCTGGTACCGTCTACCTTGGACAAAACCTTGAATTCCGATCCCCCATTTTTCTAGGCGACACACTCACGCTTGCGCTTACAGTCACAGAAAAACATCACCGCAAGCCTTGGGTGACCATGGCTCTCAAGGTAACAAATCAGGACGGTAAAGAAGTGTCACGCGGTGAATCGAGAGTGATTGCGCCGACGGAGAAACAAACGCTGAAAGTGGTGCCACCACCCCCTGTGGAATTACTCGATCACGACTCGCCGCGCTTAGACGGCGCGATGAACTGATCAGCGTCCATATACATCAGGCCCATTAGAATAAGAGGCTCGCTCATAGAGGGGGTCATAGTACACATCAGCACATTGATATCGTCGCCATGAACCGTCGGCCCACGCGCACCGATCAAAACCTTGTTAGTCGCTTGCTGATCGGGACCCTGCTCCTGATAGGTTCTGAGTGCGCCCTCTTCTTTCATGATCTCAATGAGGTCCTGCAAAATCGCAACAATACTGTCTCGGAAGCGTGAGTAGTTGATATCGCCACGATACTGCGAAAGATCCAGCGTCATATTGAGTTGAACCGTTTCATCGCCTTCAAACTCTAGGCGAGTCACACCGACCGTCTCACCTGCTTCAAGACGACGAAAAAGGCCTTTGGATACCGTTCGGGTCGTCTCAATAAACGCCTTGTGCAACAAGTTGGCTGCCAAATTGCCCAACTGGTCGTATGTCATCGTAGAATTACCCAAGGCCATGATTGCTCCCCAAAAAAACTGTGCGAATACCGCTTTCCCCAGAATCACTGCATCGCCCCCTCGAGGTTGTCTCCACAACATCGGGGATGAGGCGGTGCAGGTTAGAGCCGAGAGCTTATCAGTATGATTGACCGTGGCAACCAAGATTGGCGGCTAATGTCGCGCCCAGCTTTGATTTTTGACGCTGGGACGCCCAGATCGAGTGAATTTGACGACGACTATTACTCGCCCGCAGATGGACTCTCGGAGAGTCATTATGTGTATATCGAGGGCGGAAATGTCGTCGAACGGATCAAGTCGCTAAGCTCTGGCGAGACCCTAACCCTGCTGGAGCTAGGGGTGGGCACTGGCTTGAATCTCGCGCTAGTTTTGCGAGCGTGGTCGCTGCACGCGCCAGCGGGTGCGCAGTGTCACTACATTGGTGTCGAAAAATACCCCATGAGTCGCGCACAACTGGGCGAGGTAAACGCTCAATGGGAAACTTTGGCTGACATCAACGACATCCTCTTATCGCGCTGGCCGCCACCGATACCTGGGTGCCATCGACGGCCAGCGATGATCGAGGGTTTTACCGCAGATTTTTGGTGGGGCGACGCCACTGAGGTGCTAAGCGACCTCGCCAGCTACCAGAACACATGGGTCGATGTATGGTTTCTAGACGGGTTCTCACCCACGCGCAATGAATCCATGTGGAGTGAGGCTGTGATGAGTCAACTGAAGCCCTTGAGTCATGAAGGCGCGGTAGTCACTACGTTCACTGCGGCAAGTCATGTTCGGCGGGCTCTAGAAACAGCTGGGTTTTCCGTTAATAAACGTCCTGGCTTTGGCAAAAAGCGCGAGTGCATGACCGCATCTTTGGTACCCGCCAAGGATAACGATGAGGAGCCGATCTCAACCGCATGGGATCAAGCTGAGCACTGCCCTACCCCCAAAACCTGCCTGGTCATCGGTGCAGGTCTCGCAGGCGCCCACGTGGCGCGTAAACTGGCAGAGCGTGGCTGTCACGTAACGCTGCTGGAAGGCAAAAGTCTTGCCTCCGGTGGTTCAAGTCAGCCTCAAGGCGTCATCTACACCCGCCCATCACACAAGCACGGAAAGCTCGCTGATTTCTCATTAGCCGCCTACTCCTTTTCCGCGGACCATCACCAGCAGTTATTTGCTACGAAACGGCTAACAAACGGCGTAGACGGTGAGATGACGGGCTACATCCAGCTAACTGACGAGGCCAAACTTGGTCGGCTCATCGATGCTTTCGACGATGCGGAGAGCCCCGTAAAAATTGTGACCTCAGAACAAGCGAGCGATATCGCTGGCATCAGTCTCGATCGAGGTGGTCTGTACTTCCCCGATTCCGGTTGGCTAAACCCAGCGGGCGTCTGCAAAAATCTAATCGAGCACCCACGAATCACATTGATTGAAGGTGTGGGCAGCGCTAATCCTCGATCGTTGTCGCCCGGCATGTGGGCCGTGGAAAACGCAGAGGGACAGATTATCGCAATTGGCGACACTGTGGTCGTTACGACAGCTTGGCAAGCGACCGAGACCCCAGCCTTAGACTTTCTTCCGCTTCAGCCAATTCGAGGACAAACCACGCAACTCCCGTCTGAGGGTGCCTTACGAGACCTTCGGTGCACAGTCTGCCACGACGGCTATACGCCGCCTGCCCGAAACGGACAGCACTGTATTGGCGCAACATATGGCCTCAACGACACGACAACAGAAGAGCGAGCGGCTGACCACCAACAAAACCTCAAGCAACTCGCCGCAAACGTCCCATCACTTTCTGCGTCCTTGCCTGATTCACAGACTGCGGGGCAGGCGAGTCATCAGTCTCTCGAGGGTATTGCCGCAGTGCGGTGTGCCACTAGCGACTACTTACCCATCGTAGGCTCGGTACCGGATAAAAATGCGTTCAATCAAGCATTCGAAGGGTTACGTCATGATCGGAAGCGGTGCATTCCTGCGCGACAACCCAATATCGAGGGGCTGTGGGTTTTAACGGGCCTAGGGTCGCGTGGGCTCACGTCAGCGCCATTACTGTCAGAAGCCTTGATTTCTATGATGTTCAAGCAACCACCGCCCCTTCCACGTTATTTGCAACAAGCAGTCTCCCCTGCTCGGTTCCTGAGGCGCGATTTAATTAAGGGCGGCTCGTGATGAAAGAGCAGCCCTTCATCGTACTCTCTCGATTGAGATCTCTTCCTCTCATGGCGGCACTTGTCATGGCAGCACTTGCTCTCGGCCTGCTGGCCGATCTAGCCGTCGGTGCAGAGTCGGGTGCCGACACTATTACAGTCTATGACGCCAAGGCGGTCGAGCGTCGCCCCTTTGACCGAGGTGTATTTACTCAGGGCTTTGTTATCCATTCAGACAAGCTGTGGGTGAGCTCTGGCTTGTACGGTAAATCTTTTGTCGAGCGATGGAATTGGCCAGCTTGGAAGCTTGGTGGAGACGGCGGCACCCATAAAACGCGCCTTGAGCTACCCGAGACAGTTTTCGCAGAGGGTGTGGCAGTCCATAAAAATACAGTGTTCTTGCTAAGCTGGAAGTCGCAAAAGATGTTCGCAATCGACCCAAAGCGGCTAGAGATTACCCATACTTACGCGCTACCAGGCGAGGGTTGGGGCGTCACGAGTGATGGTCAAAGTCTGTGGATCTCTGACGGCACATCACGCCTTCGTGAATGGCGTGACGGGACGTTTCAAAAGCAGCTCACGGTGACATTAAACGGTAAACCGCTGCCGCGGCTTAACGAACTCGAATGGATCAATGGGGAAATATGGGCGAATGTTTGGTTAACCGACCAGATCGTCGTGATATCACCCGCAACAGGCAGAATCACTCGTATTATTGACCTGACGAACTTGCTCCCAAAGAAGGAAAGACGACGTGATACGGACGTTTTAAACGGTATTGCACATGACCCCAAAACGGGGGATGTATGGGTAACGGGTAAACGCTGGCCGACGATGTTCCGCATCGAGCTGATAGAGCGCCAATAAGGCGAAGACTGACATCAAGGGGCTCACATACGCCCTCAGTAGCAAATCAGTAGTGACGCTGCGGGCACTGACGCTTTCAGCAGTAGCGCGCATGCTGACCGATGAAATTTCAGGTCGTCTTAATCGCCCTGACACGATGAATCTCGGGAACCGAGTATCACGCCATTACACGGGTTACGCTTCCCTAGCCATAGGTAATTGCTTCCCGAGCCATAGGTCAGTGCTTCACTTGCCACAGGTGTGTAAAGAAGCGCAATACGTAAAGGAGATCGCATCAAAAACAGATCAAAGATTAAAAACTGACAGCAGAAAAACAGAGTAAACTCTAGAGACGTAAGCGCATGTTGACGCACGAACACCCAAGCGCTGCTTGAGAAGCAAAAGGAATCCCATGAACGCCGTTGTAAATCCATCAACCCACCCCGCTTTTGAATTAGTCCGAACCGTACCTATCGAATCACTAGGGCTCGATGTTCACGAATACGTGCACCGTGCAACGGGCGCACGCCATCTCCATATGGCCAGTGATACGGATGAGAATGTGTTTATGGTGGCGTTAAAAACAGTCCCCGAGGATTCGACCGGCGTCGCGCATATTCTCGAGCACACGGTACTTTGCGGAAGTGAAAAGTATCCTGTCCGGGACCCTTTTTTCATGATGCTGCGGCGTTCTCTCAACACCTTCATGAACGCTTTTACCAGCTCCGACTGGACGGCCTACCCATTCGCCACGCAAAACCCTAAAGATTTTGACAACCTGTTGTCGGTTTATCTCGACGCTGTGTTCTTTTCGCGCTTAGACCCTCTCGATTTTGCGCAGGAGGGACATCGGGTTGAGCTAGCGTCCGATGAGGCCGACGCGCCGCTGGTCTTCAAGGGCGTCGTGTTCAATGAGATGAAAGGCGCCATGTCATCAATTTCATCAGTATTGTGGGATCGACTGTGCTTCGAGCTTTTCCCAAGCAACACCTACCACCACAACAGTGGTGGCGACCCTGAGGCGATTCCGGATCTCAGCTACGAGCAATTGATGGCCTTCTACAAGGGGCACTATCACCCGAGCAACGCGATTCTACTTACCTTCGGAAATTTACCGGTATCGCAGCACCACGACGCCTTCGAAAGTCGTGCGCTGCATCGCTTTGAACGCTCTGACGAGGTAATCGAAGTACACCTCGAGCAAGCGTTTGATGCACCGAAACGCGCCACTCACTCCTACGCGTTAGACGACACTGACGCCACTGAAAAAACCCACCTCATTATGGGTTGGAAACTCGGTGAGAGCGCTGACCTTGACGCCATGCTTGAAGCCCAGCTGCTGTCTTCAATACTGATGGAAAACAGTGCATCACCCTTGATGAAATGGCTCGAAACTAACGACCTGGGGACCGCGCCCTCTCCACTGTGTGGACTGGAAGAATCGATGCGCGAGATGGTGATGTGTTGTGGTATCGAGGGTAGCGAGGCAGATCGCGCCGAGGAATTCGAAGCCAGCGTACTTGATGTCATACGAAAAACAGCCGATGAAGGCGTTTCCGAGGAGAGACTGGAGGCAATTCTGCATCAAATTGAACTCCATCAGCGCGAGGTGACGGGAGATGGTATGCCCTACGGACTCAACCTCATGCTCCGCGCTCTCGGTGCGGCAACTCACAACGGGGATGCGGTTGCGGCACTCGACCTAAGCCCTGCGGTTGAGAAACTGCGCGAAAAAATGCGCGCACCTGACTTTGTTAAAAGCCGTTTAACCGAGTTACTACTGAATAACCCACACCGAGTAACGCTGGTCGTTGCACCGGATTCAAACCTTGATCAGGCGCGAAAAGATCGTGAGGCAGCGCGACTTGCGGCTATGCGAGCATCGCTCGATGAGTCTGCCTTAGAAGAAATTCGGCAGCTTGCGACTGACCTAGAAGAGCGTCAAAACACCGTTGATGACGCTAGCATTCTGCCCAAAGTTGGTATTTTAGACATTCCAAAGGACGTATCAGCGCCGTCATTGGATCTCACAGACCTGAAAAACGGCAAGCGCCACTTTGTCGGTGCCAGTGGCACCAACGGACTTGTGTACCAGCAAATCGCCATGGACCTACCAGAGCTCTCTGCGGTCCAACAGGCGAAACTGCCCCTGCTATGTGCTCTCGCCACCGAGGTGGGTGTGGGAGATGCTAATTACTTAGAAATTCAGGATCGTCAGTCATCCGCCGTTGGCAGTCTCAGCCTTAGTGTCTCGACACGCGCATCACGTGACAGTGTGGATTCCGCTTCAGCCTACCTAGTAGTGTCTTCCAAAGCCTTGGCCAACCGTATTTCCGATCAGGTCTCGCTAATGATGGATACGCTCACGCAAGCCACGTTCAGCGAGACTGATCGCATCAAGGAACTTGTCAGTCAAATGCGTGCACGTCGTGACCAGAGCATCTCAGGTGCAGGTCACAGCCTCGCAATGACAGCTGCCAGTGCGGGCATGAGTGCGTTAGCTAGCCTCTATCACAGTCAGAGTGGTCTGGCCGGCATCGCAAGTCTGAGAGCAATGGACAATAGTCTTTCTGATGCGTCGACACTTGAAGAACTCAGCGCAGAACTCTCGAGCCTCAGAGACCTACTGATCGCCTCACCTTCGGTAAACTTACTGACAGTGAGCGACCCGCAAAGTCTTGATCAGGCCGCCGGTGCACTCGTAAGTGCTGCCGACGCCCTTGCGTCGGGTACTGACACCTCAATATGGACCCCGGGAGCCAAGCAAGAGCAAACCAACCAGATATGGGTGGCTAATACGCAGGTCAACTTCTGCGCCAAAGCCTTCCCAACCGTCCCGAGTGGCCACCCAGATGCGCCGGCTCTCACTGTACTAGGCGCCTACTTACGCAATGGGTTCTTACACCGCGCCATACGCGAGCAAGGCGGAGCCTACGGCGGTGGTGCAAGCCATGATGCGAACGTCGGGGCATTCCGATTCTTCTCCTACCGCGACCCTCGAAACATTGACACATTGGCGGACTTTGATGCATCGGTTGAGTGGCTACTGAATTCGAAAGCTGACGAACACGCGCTGGAAGAGGCGATTCTCAGCGTAGTTTCCAGCCTCGATAAGCCAGCATCGCCGGCGGGAGAGGTTAAAAAGGCGTTTTATGACGCCCTGTACCAGCGAACAAGTGAGCAAAAGCGCCAGCTTCGGGAAGCCATCATCACCACCAGCCATGATGATCTCTGCCGAGTTGCGAGCACTTACCTCAAACCCGAGTTAGCCTGCTCGGTCGTGCTGACGGACGCCAAAACCGCCGAGAGCGACGCGCTGAGTCGTCTTGGCTGGCAATACAACGACTTAAGCTGACCTTAGCAAGAGCGTGCTTCCTACTCGACATACAGGACAATACCTGTGGCACCTTTGAGCCACAGTTGCTCCCACACGGTCTCACTGAGTTTGAGATAACCACGAGTGGGATCAGCTAAGGAGGCCACGCCGCGCTCAACAGACTGAACAACCGTGAAATGGCCATTGCTACCGAAGTCAATCCAGGCCAAGAGCGGAAATGAAAGCAAGGGTAGCTCCGCAGCTCCGACGCGTGCGGCCCGAACGGAGAGACCATAGGCCCTCGCCAGAGACTGGAGCTCTCCTACCGAGTAGCCCTCGCCCTTCCATATTTGTGAGCTCGCGTTGAGCAATATCGCCGCTGTGCGCTCTAATGTCGCCAGTGATACCGATGTTTCTGAGTAGAAAGACAGCAGCATTGCGAGTGAGGCCAGCCCGCAGTTTGAGGCATTCGTTTGTAAAATTAGCGGCACTGAGGGCTTCGATTGAATGTGTTCTGGATCACCGCGTTTAGGATCAACTTGCTGTTGATCTGCGGCGTAGGGATCGCTGACATCCTTGCTACCGCCATAATCGATTTCGCTATCGCCCCCGTCACCCCCTTTAGGATCGCCTGCCGCTGCATCAGTGTTTATGGGTTTTAGATTGAACCCAGCCGCCGCCGGCCTGTCTGACATCTGAGTTCGTGGCTTGGGGGCTAGTTTGGGGGCTAGAGCTAGCTCATCTTCTTGCTTATCAACTAGCTGCCTATTTGCTGAAAATAGATAAGCCGACTCGACCATCTCACCGAGAGACTGGGAGTTGCTGGCAGCCAGTCCTGCAGTCAGCAGAGCAGTCAAAATTAACGCACTTAGTTGCGCGCTTTCCACCCTGCCAAACCTATCTGAAGTGCCAAAAGCGCAAACATGATGGCGCCCCAAGCAGCTGTATTGGGGGTCTCAGACTGGAGACTGGCATAAGTCGCGGCTATCGCAATCCATGTAATGACAGGGCCTGCAATCTCGCTCATAAATCCGCGATTTCTTTTCTTTTCATCCTCTTGACCAGATAACTTCGCATGCAGTTTTTCCTCCGCAGACGGCATAACACCCTCCTTATTTCAACGACTGTCATAATACCTATCGGTAACACCCTATAAACAGCTTACCAAGCTTAGTTAGTTACCCCGAGAAAGATTCAATCTTTTACTCCAAATAGATTCACCCTTCTCCCCCGAAAAAGGCTCTGTCTTCAAACGCCTTACCCCCATGAGGTGCGACCCTAAAACATTTGCTGAGTGATTCAGTATTCGGCGCCTAGGAGTAGTTCAGTTAAAGCCTAGGTGCAGAGAGTTGATGCTCTCGAGCGGATAAAAGGATTACCGCCCGCATTAGGCGGTAATCCAATTTTCAGCTTGGACTCACTGCTTATCCTCGCCGAGTAGAGGGGACGTAAACCCCGTAGTAATAGGTTTGAAGCGCAAGATCAACGGCCACAACACCGAATATAAACGGCCAGACCTCACCCCGAACCTCAGAAATATCCGTGTCGAGCATTATCGACTTGGTCATTTCACCGGGAAGCGAGAGGCTGTTATTAACTAAGGCATCAGCGGGAGCAGCCACCGCCGTGACTGACATCCCCATTGATAGTGCTAGTACCGCCAAGGTTTTAATTTTATTCATTTCGACCCTCCATGGTCATTTATTCACCAACCCCAACTAGGGGGTTATAGCGTCTCAATCGAAGCCAGTCTTGAGAAGGTGGTCCGGGAGCAAAGCCCATCTATTTGACAGAAGTTCATGCTTCCCGGGTCAATGACGTCTGCTCTGCCTGAGTTAAGGACGCCTGCTCCAAAAGTACGATGTCAGCTGACTCGCGCGACTATCAATAGGCACTGACCCCAGCAGGCAGTGACCCCAAAAGGCAATGACCCCAACAGGCAGTGACCCGGATAACGCAACAGTGCCGGTTTGTTCTAACATAAAAAAGCCTATCCAAGACCGCAGGATCAATTGAATACCTAGAAGCAGATGGGTGCTCGCGGTTAGCGGTTAGCGGTTAGCGGTTAGCGGTTAGCGGTTAGCGGTTAGCGGTTAGCGGTT
>OCRG01000095.1_pt1 | contig 13779 bp, 15 predicted proteins | sample 1535071 | NCBI WGS metagenome assembly OCRG01 (sample SAMEA3275605, study PRJEB22092) | marine metagenome | biome: ENVO:00000447; feature: ENVO:00002042; material: seawater | collected 2014-06-22T16:30:00+00 | depth 0 m
GTTGCGCCACACGCTGGATATCCTCCATACTCACCGCATTCACACGATCATTGCGCGTTAGAATGTAATCTGGAGATAGACCCTGAAACTGCATACCTGCAAGGATATTTGCAATCGGCCCATTCCCGTCAAATCGTAATGGATAGGCACCCGTAAGGTATTTTTTTGCAGCATCCAATTCTGCCTGCGTCACACCCTGATCTGCGATTTTACGCCATTCTTGGGTGATCACATCAATCGTTTCCACAACCGTGTTGTTCGCCGTTGCGACCTGACCCATCAATAGATCGCCATACTGTCGCGACGCAAGGAAGCTGCCGATGCCATATGTTAATCCACGTTCTTCACGCACCTCGCTCATCAGACGGCTTTCAAATCCACTGCCCCCTAGAATGTGGTTTAAAAGGTAAGCTGCAAAAAAATCATCATCCTTGCGCGGAATACCCGCATGTCCAAACAAAATCGTGGATTGCGGTGTTGGGAAATCAATGACCTTCACTCCAGCACTCAACGCATCGGCAACATATGTGGGCATTTCAATGTCGCCTGCGACCGGCAAATCATGTAACAGACGATCAACCAATACACCGAGTTCAGCTGCTGTAATATCCCCAACAGCCGCTACCAAAACACGGTTACGGGTCAGACGCGCGGCATGGGCCTGACGAATATCCGCTGCCGTCACGGATGCAATTGTTTCTAAGGTCCCTAAATCATCGCTGCCATATGGATGGTTCGGATAGGCCTCTGCATTGAACGCCGCACTTGCAATGTCAGAGGGGTCTTTGGCCTGCGATTTTATGCCCGATTCAATTTGTGCGCGCACGCGTTCAATGGCATCTGCATCAAAGCGTGGATCAACCAAAGATTGTCGCAACAATTCGATCGCCTGATCCTGATTTTCGGTCAGGAATTTTGCCGATACTGTCAAAACATCTGCATAAGACCCGTAATCAAAGCTGGCGGCCAGATCATCTTTTGCGATGCTAAAGGCCTGCGCGTCCATATCCCCTGACCCTTCTTCCAGAAGGCCCATCATAAACTGGGTGACACCGCGCTTTTCCATGGGTTCTATCGCAGTCCCACCGATAAAGCGTAATTCCAACGCAACAAAGGGTATGTTGTGATCTTCAACCAGCCAGGCTGGCGTACCCGCGGGCGTTGTAAATGTTTTGATGTCTGGCATCGCCTGAGCAAGTGAGGCGATGAAAGTCACAAGAATGGTTACAAATGCTCTGATCATCGTCATCCCCTATTTACGGATCCAACCGGTCACGGATGAATTTAGATCAAATACGTCACGCGCGGCTGCCAGTATTTCTTCGGCGGTGATGGATTGGATTATATCGGGCCATTCGTGAATATCCTGAAGCGTTAGGCCAGACGTCAATGCACGGCCATAGGCATTGGCAAGACCGTTCACGTTATCTTGGGCGTAAATGCCTGCGGCGCGATACTGCGTTTTTAATCGGTTCAGCTGTGCTTCATCCACACCCTCTTCCATGAATTCTCCAATTGCGCGGTCAAGGGCGGCTTCCGCATCCTCAAGCGACACATCTGCAGAGGGTACGATGTACACAGCAAAGCTTGTCGTATCCAAAGATACACCTGAATAAGAGGCACTTGCATAGAGCGCCTCTTGGGTTTCAAATTGCAACTTACGCTGTAGAACAGATGCCTGACCATCGCCCAAAATATCCGCCAGCAACGCCAGCGCAGCTGCAGGGCGCTGATCCCCGCTGTTGCGCTCTGGCGCAAGATAACTGCGCACAACATAGGGTTGCGACACACGTTCATCTACATATTCAATCCGTCGTGGCGCAAAATGCGGAGGTTCACTTGGGCGTTTGCGGTCTGACAGGTTGGGGTTTGTAGGGATTTGACCATAGGTTGATTTGGCAAGCGACAGAACCTCATCCGGAACTACATCACCCGCGACAATCAACACGGCATTATTGGGCGCATAGAATTGTTTGTAATAGGCCAACGCATCAGAAAGTGTCAGGTTTGACATTTCATGCCGCCACCCAATGACGGGCACACCGTAGCGATGATTTTGAAACAAAGCTGCGTTTGCCTGTTCACGATACAGCGCGCTTGGGTTGGTTTCTATGCGTTGGTTGCGCTCCTCGATGATGACATCACGTTCGACCAAAATGTCGTCTTCGGTCAGGTCCAAGTTGACCATCCGATCCGCCTCCATCTGCATCATGATCGATAAACGATCCGCCGCAACGCGTTGGTAATAGGCCGTGTAATCATAACTGGTAAAGGCGTTGTCGGTCCCACCATTCTCGGCCACAGTTCGGGACAGTTCGCCCGCCTCAAGGTTTGTGGTTTTCTTAAATAACAGATGTTCCAAAAAATGCGCGACACCAGACACGCCGGGTGTTTCATCAGCGGCACCTGCACGATACCACACCATATGCACCACCACAGGCGCGCGGTGGTCTTCGATTACAACGACCTGCATGCCGTTATCCAGCATGAATTCGCTGATCTGATCCTCAATCGCGGCATAGGAGGCCGTTACAAATGTCAATCCAACAAAAGACGATAACAACAGACGTAAAATCATAGATATCCTCCGACAACTATGGAACATGTATTTGAAATCTTGTGTGCTTCAAGGTCTCACACAGAAAGGTGAGGTTTAATTGCCAGGCATAGACGGTGTGCTGACACCGCGTTCACGCCAACGCTGAACTTCTTTTTTGGCATCCAGTGTTTGACGGCGGTAAATTTGATTATAGCGGTCCACGCGGAAAAGTTTGATTTGCGAAAACCGCCCCTGAGTCAATCGGAACCTGCGGTCTTCTTCAGAAACAGTTTCGCGAATATTGGGATCAAATCCGAACCGTGTGGCATGGGTCCACAGCGCACCGTCGTTGGTACCAGATTGGGACGCCGTAACGCTGTTTGGATCGCCCCCCAACAGTGCAATTGCATCCCCTTTGGGATTTGGATCAGTTAGGTTTTTACCACCAGGGGTTGGCGCTGGTAGGCTTGCCAAATCTTGGGGCATTTCCAGTTCAAGGTTGGGGGAAATGGCAAATTCTTCTGGACCAGCATAAGGATCATAAAGATCACGCAACTTGGGCGGCGTGTCAGAACACGAGCTTAGCATCATTGAGCCAATGATCCCAAAAACAACTGCGTATCTCATGCAACCTCCACTGCTTTGGCCCTAGCAATAGCGCAAAGCAACAGCGCGGTCATCCGTCTTTTTTCGGTTGGGGGAAAATTGCCAAACCAATGGCGCCCACGAAAATGAAAATGTCAGCGACATTGAATGCATATGGGTTTTGAATGCCGCAACAGCTCATGTTCAAAAAATCGACAACCGCCCCATAGCGGATGCGATCATAGGCATTGCCAAGTGCCCCACCAATCAGCAACCCTGCAAATACCTGCGCCCATGGGCCAAAGCGTTCCTTCCATGCCCAGTAGGCGATAAACACGCTGACCCCAACCGCAATCGCAATCAGCACCCAGCGCGTCCAAGGAGAATCATGGGCAAATAGCCCAAAATTCACCCCGTAATTCCACGCCATGTGAAAATTTAGGAAAGGAGGAAACACCTCGATCCGACCAACCAATGGCAATTGCACCACGTTCAGGATCAGCATCTTTGAGATATAATCCAGCCCCGCGGCAAGAATTGCGATTTGGAATAAGCGCCGCATCTTAGTGACGGAAGTGGCGCATGCCAGTAAAGACCATTGCCAACCCTGCCTCATCCGCTGCGGCTATCACTTCATCATCGCGCATTGAGCCACCCGGTTGAATGATCGCTTGTGCACCTGCCTCGGCTGCGGTCAACAGACCATCGGCGAACGGGAAAAACGCATCGGATGCCACAACTGACCCTTGGGTTAAGGGTGCATCAAGGCCCAGCGCCTCTGCCATATCAATGGACTTGCGTGCCGCGATCCGACAACTGTCAACGCGGCTCATTTGACCTGCGCCAATCCCGACTGTTGATTGATCTTTTACATAGACAATCGCGTTTGATTTCACGTGTTTTGTGACATTCCATGCAAACAGCATATCGGCGATTTCGGCCTCTGTCGGTGCACGTTTGGTCACAACTTTCAAATCTGCGGCTGTGATATGTCCGTTATCTTTATCCTGAACCAATAGGCCACCTGATACTTGGCGTACCGTTTTTGCCACTTCACGCGGATCGGCCATCGAACCTGTTGTCAAAAGGCGTAGGTTCTTTTTCGCGGCAAACAAATCAATCGCTTCTTGCGTGGCGTCAGGTGCAATCACAACCTCTGTAAAGATCTTACAAATTTCTTCTGCTGTTTCACCATCCAGTGTTTGGTTCAATGCAACGATACCCCCAAAGGCCGACGTGCGATCACAATCGTATGCCGCGAGGTAGGCATCAACCAAGGATGCACCACGCGCAACGCCGCATGGGTTGGCATGTTTGATAATCGCGCATGCCGCACCGGCTTCTGATCTAAACTCTGACACCAATTCAAACGCGGCATCCGTATCGTTGATGTTGTTATAAGACAGCTCTTTGCCTTGGTGTTGGATCGCAGTTGCAACACCCGGACGATCCGTTCCATCAACATAAAACGCAGCGGATTGGTGCGGGTTTTCACCATATCGCAAGGATTGCGCAAGCGTCCCTGCAACTGTGCGGCGGCGCGGCGTTTCCTCACCAATCGCAGAGGCCATCCAAGTTGATACCGCAGCATCATAGGCCCCAGTGCGGGCATAGGCACGTTGCGCCATCTTTTGACGGAACGCATATGTTGTTTGCCCCTCATGTGCGGCCAGCTCTGCCAAAAGTTCTTCGTAGTCTTCTACGTCAACAACCGTGGTCACAAACCCATGGTTCTTCGCAGCGGCACGAATCATCGCGGGGCCGCCAATGTCGATGTTCTCGATACAGGTATCGTAATCAGCACCCTTTGCCACGGTTTCTTCAAACGGATAAAGGTTCACAATCAATAGGTCGATCCCACCAATCCCATGCTGTTCCATTGCAGCGGTGTGATCATCATTATCGCGCAGCGCAAGCAAGCCGCCGTGTACCATGGGGTGCAGTGTTTTTACACGTCCATCCATCATTTCTGGAAACCCCGTCACATCCGCAACATCGCGCACATCAATTCCCGCATTGCGAATGGCCGTCGCACTTCCACCAGTCGATAGAATTTCAATGCCACCTGCGCTCAGCGCTTTGGCAAGATCAATCAATCCAGTTTTATCAGAAACAGAAATAAGCGCGCGGCGCACGGGATAAAGGTTCGTCATTCGTCGTCTTCCTTGGGTCAACCTATGGTACTAGCTTCTTCGCGAAGTGTATCGCGAACAGCCAGCGCCGTGTCCTGTGCCTTGGCCAGTGACCAGCGCATGCGCGTTCCATACTCCATTACGCGCCAAGATAAAACGATCTGTTTTGTCGCGCGTGGTTGTAAGCGTCCGCGTTCCAAATAAACACTGGGTTCAAGAGACAATTCCGCCACCCCATCATGGCGGAAAACCCATACCTCGCCGCTTTTTAAGGCCAGCGATACGGTATTCCCGCCTAAATCCAGATTGGCGTCGACTTCTGGGTGCAAATGAAATTCGATTTGCGTGTAGATACCTTCCAACTTGCCCGCCTCTAATGCGCGGTCAAAGGTTTTTTTATGGCGCTCTTCAATGGCGATCAATAGATCGTCACCTGATAATTCGCGCCCATCCAATGACAATTGCAACTCTCGCACATGCGTCAATCCATATTTGGCAACATACCCATCATGCGCCCCATTAAATGAAATGGCATCAAGGCCGTGTGTCATTTCAATGGGAACCTGCTTGGGTCCTTCAACCAAAACCTCTCGGACAATCCCGCCGTATGACAATTTACGCCCCAGTCGGGCGCTTGATTGTCCTTCGATATATAATGTGGAATGAGACGGTGTTGCACGCCCCGCACTGCGCCAATTTTCGCCGAATGTATCCCCAGATCCACAATTCACAATCACCGCGCGTCTGCCCGAAGTCATTTCAAAGGCTAGTGTTGAAGCATGCGCATTTACTGCCGCGCGCCCTTCGGAGGGATTTCAGCATCCACAATAATCGAAGTGCGCCCCGCGGAGAGGCGCGCAAATCCCATGGCCAATCCATCGGAATTCATGTCACGATTACCCGATTGCAACAATGCATGGTCCAATCGGCCATCTAATCCACGCCCACCCCCATGAAACCGCGCAAGTCCCCCATCAGAATGGCGCAGGGTACGCAAGGTGGGCGCCATACGGCGCAAGGCCTTTTGATGGGATTCAGCGGGGGTCCATCCTGCCTCTTTCAACGCTGTTGCCGACCAGGTCAACAGTGTAAACACCTCAAGCAATTCTTCCGGATTACGCGTTGGAATGCCGCCCGTTTCGTCGATCTGGGAACGACATTCACGGGCCAAAGCCCGCGTGGCAGGTTGTACATATTGTTCCATTCCTTTCAGTGACAGGCCCGCATATATCAAACCCGTCAGGGCCTCAAATCTTGGCAAACCATGTGTCGTTGCCGACCAGCGTTTCGCCAAAAAAATCGTCTGGCGGCCCAGCGCGCGGAAAAATCGTTCCGACTCTTCTGGGGTTCGGCCCTGAAGTATGAACACTGCATGATGAATCCAACGGATCAACCGCCGCCCTGTTAGATCAGGCAACCACCCTGCCCCACGTCCGGTGTCGTATCGTTCAATCCAACCGAACACCCAATCTTGAGCCAGCTTAAGTGCATTAATGTCGCCCGCCGCGGCCAGATCATCCAACCACGCAAATCCATGCGCATCCTGCGCAAACATCAAATCTGGGGGATCGATGTCCCACAACATTGCATTGGGCGCCTCTACCGAGTGTCCTCCCAGCATGATATTGCCTACGGCCAATTGCCGACCCTTGGCAAGGCTCCCAATGGATCTGGGTTCGGGTTGGGACACGAAGCCCGTTGCGGGTTTGTAGAAACCAACACGACGCGCCTGCAATCTATGCATAGACCGTTGATATCGTTGTGATAAATTCCCTGCTGGTGCCATTTATACCGCATCCCTCTTGCTCGCACTATAGCCAGCAGGTTTGCGTCTGTCATCGTCCAAAAATTGACAGTGTTAGGTTTTTGTTAAAACCGCGATATAGAAACCATCAAGGCCACCCTTATCCCCCAACATATCTGGGGTTAGGCGCAGACCGCCTTCGTCGCTGCGCATTTGCGGATCAATGAATTCCACATTCATTGCTGCCTGATCAATCTGCAGGTTTTGATGTCGCCCAAGCGCCTCTTCCACCTGACATTCACCTTCGTCGGGCAACAAGGAACATGTGCAATAGACCAAGCGCCCGCCGGGTTTCAGCAAGCCGATTGCATGATCCAACAGTTGGGATTGCAGTTCGATCAATGCCCCGAAATCAGAACCGTCCTTGGCATGGGGCAGATCGGGATGCCGGCGCATTGTACCTGTAGCAGAACAGGGGGCATCCAAAACGACAGCATCGAACTCCCCAGACGTTTGGAGCGCGTCCTTGATTTTGGTCCGCGCCACCAAGCCTGTGCGTTCCAAGTTTTCTTTGACGCGACCCATGCGCGTTTGTGAATTATCAACGGCCATGACTTTGGCACCCGCGGCTGCAAGCTGCATGGTTTTACCACCAGGCGCACTGCATAAATCAATGGCCGTTTTTCCAGAAATATCACCCAACAATCGCACGGGCAGCGCCGCCGCCGCATCCTGCACCCACCATGATCCATCCGCAAACCCAGGCAGTGCCGAAACCTGTCCCGCATTGGTCATACGAATACTGCCGCCCAAGACGATCTGACCGCCAAGTTCCTGCGCCCAATGATCGATCTGTGCCACATCTTTTGGTGTGATGTCCAAGGGTGGCGTATCAAACTGAACCGTTTCAATCGCAGCAACGCGTTCGGGTCCGTAGGCCTCGACCAAGGGAACGCGCAACCATTTGGGCAATCGTGGCGCGCGCAGTAATTCCCATTGTTCATGACCTGTATCTGCAACTTTACGCAGGATCGCGTTAACCAATCCCTTCATCGCAAATGTACGCCTATCCTGCCCAACCAATGCAACCGCCTCATTCACAACGCCATGAGCGTCCCCGCCCATGCATATTTCGACAGTCGCCAAGCGCAGGACATTGCGCACCGACAGGGGGGGTTGTTTGCGCAAATGACGATTTAACAGGCGATCAGCACGCTCCATACCGCGCAGTGTGTCATTGGCCAATCGCTGCGCGCGTGCACGATCGGGGGCAGACAGCGGATCAAGGAGGCCCGTTCCCAAAACCTCGGACATCAAACGACCCTCACCCAAAACAGAGTTCAGTATCCGAAGCGCTGATGAGCGCGCAGTTGGAGCGGGTCGAGCCATATATTCAATCCTTGCCTTCACTAGATGTGCGCGTATATCAATCCACAGCACATGAGGAAACCCGTAAATGAGCGACCAAAACGATTTACCAGAAGCCGCCAAGCGCGCATTGGCCGAAGCCGAAGAACGGCGCAGAAAAGCGAAAGAGCTGGAACTTCCCAAAGAACTGGGCGGACGCGAGGGGCCTGAACCTGTGCGGTATGGGGATTGGGAAAAGAAAGGGATTGCGATCGATTTTTAATCTAACTGTGCCCCAATCGGGATATTTAAACCACGCAAAAATGTGTCAGAATCTTGCGCGGATTTGCCTGCACGTTGTAATTTTTGCACGCGAACAGCACCCTGACCGCAGGCAATGGTTAGTCCATTTTCGACACCACAAACTTGTCCAGCTGGGCCGCTTTGATCAGAGCGTGATGACGTCAGCAGTTTGATCCGTTCCCCCTGATATTCACACCACGCCCCCGGAAAAGGCGAAAGTGCACGGATCTGACGATCCACGATTTTGGCAGGCGCTGACCAATCAACGCGCGCCTCGGCCTTTTCAATCTTTTTGGCATATGTCACGCCATCTTCGAACTGCGGTGTTGGGGTTAGTTCTGCATCGCGATTGATGGCCTCAACGATCAAATCTGCCCCTGTGGAGGCCAGTTTATCATGTAAACTGGCTGTGGTGTCTGTTGGGTCAATCGCCATTTCACCCCGCAACAAAACAGGACCTGTATCTAATCCAGCCTCCATCTGCATGATGCAAATGCCCGTCTGCGCATCCCCCGCCATAATCGCACGATGGATCGGGGCAGCCCCACGCCAACGCGGCAGCAGCGAGGCATGAATATTCCAACACCCCATCTGTGGTGCATCCAAGATCACCTGTGGCAGGATCAGACCATAGGCCACCACAACCGCAAGATCAGCATTCAGATCAAAAAACGCCTGTTGGTCCGCTGCATCCTTGAAATTCAATGGATGACGCACGCTTATACCCAATTCATCTGCGCGTCTGTGAACAGGGGTTGGGCGATCCTTTTTGCCTCGCCCTGCGGGACGTGGGGGTTGGCAATAGACACAAACGATTTCATGACCCGCATCCACCAATGCATCCAAGATCGGCACAGAAAAATCGGGCGTGCCCATAAAGACCAATCTCATTTCAGCTTCCTTGCTTTGCGCAACAACATGTCACGTTTCACCTTAGAAAGGTGATCAAAATACATCTTACCATTCAGATGGTCGATTTGATGCTGCACCGAGGTGGCCCACAGACCCACAAAATCCCGCGTTTCCATTTTGCCCGCATCATTCAGGTATTCAACTGTCACGGCACGTGGACGTTTGATCACGGCAGACACGCCTAGCAAATTTGGACTGGCCTCTTCATGCGGGCGTAAGTCTATTGAGGAATGTAATATGACGGGGTTGGCCATTCTAACCACCTGCCCACGTTTTTCAGATGCATCCACAACGGCCAATCGCACCATTTCGCCAATTTGATTGGCCCCCATACCGACACCGGGCATTGCCTCCATCGTGTCAATAAGATCCTGCCAAGTATCGCGGTGCGCATCCGTAATCTGTTCGATTTCTGCAGCAGGCGTGCGCAATCGTTTATCAGGCCACGGCAGGCAGGGACGCACCGCCATGATTAGGCCTCTTTCCCGCGGGCGATATCCCGCTTGAGCTTTTGCATTTTGCGGGTGATCATTTGTCGTTTCATCGCACCCAGATAGTCGATGAAGAGCTTACCGTTCAGATGGTCGATTTCGTGCTGAACACATGTAGCCCAAAGTCCATCAAACTCTTGGGTTTGTTCGCTGCCGTTCAAATCCATCCACCGCACTTGTACCTGTTTTGGCCGCGTCACCTCGGCGAATTGATCCGGAATGGAAAGACAGCCCTCTTCGTACACATTTGTTTCGTCAGAGGCGGCAATGATTTCAGGATTGATCAAAACCATTGGGTTTGGCGCCTCATCTTCGTCCTTGACGCAATCCATCACAATAATGCGGTCCAGCACCCCAATTTGCGGTGCGGCCAATCCAATGCCCGGTGCGTCATACATTGTTTCCAACATATCGTCAGCAAGTTTGCGAATGCGGTCGTCGACGTCAGGCAATGTTGCACACATCTTCTTTAGCCTGGGATCAGGGTGTATCAAAATCGGGCGTTTCATGGCGACCCATCTAAGGCATTCGCGGGTTTAGATCAACGGCCCTTGCGCATGAGTACGAAATCGCTAGCTTACCATAAAATTTATATTTGGAGCGGTACATGAACTTTGACGAACGCATAGAGCGACGCGGAACGCATTCGGTGAAATGGGACATGATGGAAAGCCTTTATGGCGTGCCACAGGAGGATGGGATCGCAATGTGGGTCGCGGATATGGATTTTCGTCCCCCCACCTGCGTTCAAAACGCATTATCCAACATGGCCGAAGTTGGTGTTTATGGGTACTATGGAAATGATGCGCCCTATCGAAATGCGATCTGCTGGTGGATGCAGGAACGCCACGGGTGGGACGTTGACCCCAGCTGGATTTTCACAACACATGGTTTGGTGAATGGGACGGGCATGTGTGTTGATGCCTTTACCAACCCTGGGGACGGTGTTGTATTATTCACCCCAGTGTATCACGCGTTCGCACGTGTGATCGCGGCCGCGGATCGCCAAGTTGTCGAATGCCAAATGCCGATTGTAGATGGCCGCTATGTTATGGACTTTGCGGCCTATGATGCGCAAATGACCGGTAACGAAAAAATGGTTATCCTGTGTTCACCGCATAACCCAGGCGGACGTGTCTGGAACAAAGATGAATTACAAGGCGTTGCCGATTTCGCGAGACGTCACGATCTGATCCTTGTATCAGACGAAATTCACCATGACTTGGTCTACCCAGACCATTCACATGTTGCGATGCCATTGGTTGATCCCGCAATCACCAACCGATTGGTCATGATGACCGCAACCACCAAGACTTTTAATATCGCGGGCAGCCACTCTGGCAACGTGATCATCGAGGATCCAGATCTGCGTGCGCGGTTTGCAAAACGCATGGGCGGGCTTGGGATCAGCCCGAATAGTTTTGGACTCCATATGGCAGAGGCGGCCTATTCGCCAGAGGGTGCGCAGTGGGTGGATGAATTGATGCTGTATTTGGACGGCAATCGCAAAATTTTTGATGATGCTATCAATGCGATACCAGGTGCGGCGTCAATGAACCTAGAGGCAACCTATCTGGCATGGGTTGATTTTGCGGGTATGGGAATGCAGCAATCTGAGGTGAATGAACGCGTCTTTAAACAGGCGCGAATTGCCGCAAACCACGGGCCAACATTCGGCACTGGGGGCGAGACATTCCTGCGTTTCAATATCGCAACGCCACGCAGCTATGTCGAAAAAGCTGCAGCACGTCTAAAGGGTGCGTTTCGCGATCTTCAGTGATTTTCAATCAATGCGATCGGGGCGTCATGGCGTTTGGCATAGTCCAGCGCCGGGCGCTCTCGTGCAGTTGAATAGCGCTTGAACTCAAACTGCAATTCGCCATTTTCCTCGTTTGATGCGATGATTAAACATTGGGACTTGTGCTCGCCACCTTCAAAGACGTCGACGAACCCTCGCAGCGCGGGGGCCGCATTTGCATCCATCGCAAACCCACGTTCCCACATACGCAAAACTGGGTACATATTTCCGTCAAATTCGACCCACATACGGGATTTTTTACGCAATGTCGTGGTTTTCGCTTCCGCTAAGCCCGCGAGGATATCTTTCGGTAAATAAGTAGACATGGCAGCAACTTTCTTTGTGAGTTAAGGGTATGCTGTTCGATTGATTCCTCAAGCACCCAAACGGGTAGTGCCGCCCTCCGAAGTATCAATTCGGGACCAAGTGTGCGTGAATGCAGAGAGCCTGCGCGTTGTCCAAAGGCCTAAGGCATTCTATTTCAAACTTTAATTCAATTTCTTCAGGTAAGGATCATAAGAATGGGACTGTTAATCAACGGTGAATGGGCCGATCAATGGTATGACACAAAAGCAACAAGTGGCAAATTTGTCCGCACCGAAGCCCAATTCAGGAACTGGATTACGGCTGATGGAAGCGCGGGACCGTCGGGCAAAGGCGGGTTTCAGGCCGAATCGGGTCGCTATCATCTCTATGTTTCATATGCCTGCCCTTGGGCGCATCGCACGCTGATTTTCCGCGTCCTGAAGGGATTAGAGGATCATATTTCTGTATCAGCGGTGCATCCAGACATGTTGGGCGACGGCTGGGTTTTCGACGACAGCTATCCCGCAGCCACGATTGACCATTTACACGGCAATAAATTTTTGCGCGATGTCTATTTGGTTGCGCAGCCCGACGTCACAACCCGCGTGACCGTTCCTGTGTTGTGGGATACCAAAACCAACACCATCGTTTCGAATGAATCGTCCGAAATAATTCGCATGTTCAATTCTGCGTTCAACGAAATCACAGGAAATCACGAAGATTATTGGCCCAAAGATCTTCGGGATGATATCGAAGAGTTTAACTCCCGTATTTATTCGGATGTAAATAACGGCGTCTACAAATGTGGCTTTGCCACATCTCAATCAGCTTACAATGCCGCGATCCAACCCTTATTTAATGCGCTTGAATGGTTAGAAGATCACCTAACGACGAACAGGTATCTAATGGGTCGAATATTGACCGAGGCGGATTGGCGTTTATTCACAACTCTCATCCGATTTGATCCCGTCTATCACCTACATTTCAAATGCAACCGCAAACGCGTCATTGATTACCCAAATCTTTGGGCATACGTCCGTGAATTGTATCAATGGCCAGGGGTTGCAGACACAGTGAATATGGATCACATCGTGCGTCATTATCATTATTCACATGACACTATTAATCCAAATCGTATTCTGCCGGTCAATCCAGTGCTCGATTATCATGCCCCTCACGGACGCGAGTCAGTTTGACGGTTGGCCGCTTAATGTTCGATAATCGCGGCCATATCGGCGGCTTGGTCTTGCGAACTTGCGATATCAACATGGGCCCCAAGTGGTTCCAGCGCACGACGCCAAAGTTCCGCAAGGTGGCGCTTGTTTTCAACAATTAGCACATTCATTTTTACCAAACCCAATTCCTACACACGACGTCAGATTATATTTTGGTATCTTCCCTATTGGCTTCTGAAAGGTTAACGGTTGGTTAAGTTTGATGGGGAAAAATCGCCTGCATGACGCAAGATTACAAAAAAGCGGATACGCGTGATCACGGCGGCGGCATTGATGCCGCAATTGCCCAGTATGGCGGGACGCGGAATGATTGGATCGATTTGTCCACTGGCGAAGTGACTCACGCATAGTGTCATCCAAACCTGAGCGCACAAGCTGTAATTCGTC
>OCRG01000096.1_pt1 | contig 13693 bp, 13 predicted proteins | sample 1535071 | NCBI WGS metagenome assembly OCRG01 (sample SAMEA3275605, study PRJEB22092) | marine metagenome | biome: ENVO:00000447; feature: ENVO:00002042; material: seawater | collected 2014-06-22T16:30:00+00 | depth 0 m
GATGGTGCGCGTTAATCGTGGGTGATGTTTTTACACTGTGTCTCTTTAATTTTGAACGACACTAAAAATGCCATCAGCGCCAAACCAGCCGAAACCAACAAAGCATTCTCATAGTCAGTGACTTGGTATATACGCAGCTCTCCCTGCATTGCGCCATTCCATGTTTGGTCTAATACCCAGCCAAATAAAGGCTGCATTATCGCGGCACCTAGGAACAAGCCAGTATTTACCAATCCAATTGCCATACCCGCGTGTGCTGGCTCAGAGACCTCTTTAGCGACCGAATACCCTAGAACAAAGCCACTAGCAGCGAAACCGAGAAAACCATAAAGCAAATAAGCTGACAATCCCGGCTGCCAAGGAGCATAGATCAGGGTAAGCCAGGCAAGTAATGACACAAATGCCGCTCCCATAATAAACGGCTTTCGCTTCCCATAAGCATCAGATACTGAACCCATTATCAGACACCCAACAGCAAATCCAATTAAGCTTAAGGTGTAGTAGTTAGCCCCTTCATCAAGCGACAGGCCATGCACATCATGTAATAGCCTGTCACCCCAGAGACCGACAAAGGCAAACATGTTGCCAGTTACGCCGAGATTGACCCAAAAGCCAGGCCAAGCCATTCGATTAGATATAACCGCCTTTAGAGCTGTTAGCACGTTAAGCTTCACTTTCCTTCGAGGTGCTAGACCCTCCAACTCTCTGACAGATGGAAAACCAGCATCAACGGGGGAATTACGAACAAATAGCCATGTAAATAAAGAAAGAAATAAAGCCGCAACGCCGATACCGAGAAATACTTCACGCCATGTAAAAGCACCCAAAAGGACCACTAAGGGTGCTGCCGCCAAAATAGACCCCACGTTACCGAGCAAGATAGTTAAACCACTAACCTTTCCGTCTTCTTTGGAACTAAACCACTCTGCGTTAGATCGCATCATGCCGATGAAAATCACCGAAACACCTAAACCAACAAGAAACCGGCCGGCAGACGCCCAAGCAAAATCATCTGCCAATCCAAATACAATTGATCCGATACCTGAAACAATACCGCCGAGCGTCACGCTTACTCTTGGACCCAACGTATCAGCAACCAAGCCGGCTGGAATTTGCATAGCGGTGTAAGGGTACAAATACATGGCTGATAGGCTGCCCAACGCTGCCGCCGTCGTTCCAAAATCAACCATCAAACTACTGGAGACTGCAGCCGGTGCCATACGGTGAAAAAACACCAACATGTAGGCTAGACCAAGAACGGTGAAAATAATCCACCGGGTACGCTGAAAGCCTTCTGGATAATGAACCTGCATCGCTAATCCGCTGAAAAAAACAAACCTTACCGCCCAACTCAGGCAGAAGATACATATTTGATATGACTTTCTTTAATTAAACGGACTTAACCGCTGCAAATGTCTGAGCAAAATAATGCGCTAAGAATTGATCAAAAGGTTCTGAGTCTTGATTGCTCAGTGCAGCAAAGTCCTCATGTGACTTTGCAATCAGCTGATCAAATTGAGCTCGACGCTCCTCTGAAATATCACGCTCAAGCAAGAAACGCTGGTGCTTTTTCGATAGGCGTTGCGCAAAGCCGTAGAAGCTCTCAGCATTATCTTCCATCTCTGTCAGCATGCGTGCGGAAGGTGTCAACTGAGGACGGATGATCTTACCGATTTGTTCATCCAATGCGTCTTCATAGTTACTGCCGCCATTGACCTTGTCGAGCAATTCACAGATTGGGTACATCTGTGAAAGCAACTGGTGACCCCATTCTTGCAAACTCACTGACTCACCTTGTCGACGCAATTGAATATTAGGCTCACGACCTCGGTGCGCAACCGCAAGCAAGTTTTCATTCAACTCACGATTCTCTGATTCATCAATCGACGGGCTATCGCTGAGCATACACATCAATAACCACGCCTCGAGGAAGCGCAGCTGCACCTCATCAACACCTAGTGGGTGATAAGCATTCACATCCAAAGAACGGAGCTCGACGTATTTGATACCAGATTCCAATAACGCCACCGCTGGGCTTTGTAATCGCTTTAAGGCTGGCTTTGGTCGAACCTGACTGTAGTATTCGTTTTCAATCTGAAGAATATTGGCATTGAGTTGTCGGTATTCACCCTCTTCAGACACGCCAAGGCGTTGCCATGGTTCAGCGGGTGTTGTTATCGCTCGCAATAAGGACTGCGCATAAGACTCAACCGAATTGTAGTCTGCACGAATACCCAAACCTTCCTCTTTACTGTTCTGGTAACCAATGTCACCCATACGTAATGACGTTGCATACGGCTCAAAATAGGTCGCATCATCAAACTTGGGAAGATGCGAAACACCATTCGGGAAGAAGGATTTACACACCGCAGGTGATGCACCAAAGAGATATGGAATTAACCAACCCCCTCGCAGCACATTACGCACTAAGCGCATGTAATAGGTATCGCGACACTCTTCAGGCGAATCATATTTACCTAAGGCTTGTGAAAATTCTGGCCAAAAGGCTTCTGGCAATGACCAGTTAAAGTGCACACCAGCAATCACCTGCATAACGCGACCATAACGTAGCCCCAAGCCCTCGCGGTAAATATGCTTCATCTTGCCGATATTGGAGTCACCATACTCTGCAATTGGAATATTGTGATCACCGTAAAGTACACAAGGCATGCTTGTAGCCCACAACAGTTCTTTTTGCAGCGACTGATAGGCATAGCTCTGCAGGTCTGCCAAATAATCGAGCGCATCACCCACATCACCAAAGGCTGGCGTAATAAATTCAGCGAGCGCTTCAGAATAATCTGTTGTCAGAATGGAGTTAGTTAAAGGATGGCCCCATGCATGAGGATGATTTGTGAGCGCAATACCCCCTTTATCTGAGACACGCAGACTCTCTTTCTCTAGGCCAATGCGCGAACCCTTAAGTAACTCAGGAGATAACTTTTCCCTCAAGATTTGTACTCGCGACAAGTAAGATTGAGCAATAACGGGACGAATATGCGGCGAGCTCACAATGGACTCCGAAAAATGATGGCGCAGTGTAACGTTCTGGGAGGCAAAATCACATTTGCTCGCAGTAGGGTAATACGGCAACCTAGCAACCTATGATTAGATTTGTCACCCTGCTTACCTGCCTCCTTATCATCCAGCCAAGCTTCGCTAACGAAATTGCGATGGATGTTGCCGCCATTTCAAGTAAGGCATTAGATAAAGGAAAACTGCGTCTTCGCTCTGAAGGCGTCATCATTGCTGACCAGTCAGGCGCCATTTTGTTCAGCCGGAACGCTGATAAGCCACGCCCAATTGCTTCAGTAACAAAGCTAATGTCGGCGGTGGTCATTCTCGATGCAAAACTTTCTCTCGATGAAACAATCACCATCACCAAAGCTGACCGTGATCTAAGGCAACTCACCGGCTCGCGCTTAAAGATCGGCGCAAAACTCACCCGTGAAGAGTTACTAACACTTGCCATGCTCTCTTCTGAGAATCGCGCAGCCCTTGCGCTTGGTCGCACTTATCCTGGCGGCAGCGAGGCCTTTGCAAGCGCAATGAATGAGAAAGCTAAAAGCTTAGGGATGATGCATTCAAACTTTATTGACGCAGCCGGGCTATCGCCGAACAATCTATCAACACCAAATGATCTTTTTCTATTAATGCAGGCTGCAGAAAAGCATCCCTTGTTAAAGAAAATTGCTCAAACTCGCAGTGTTACCGTGAAACCTTATAAGCGACTGGGCCCTTTGCGATACGTAAACACCAATCGCTTCTCACGCAATAAATCTTGGACGTTATTGTTAAGTAAGACCGGTTTTCTGACCGAAGCTGGTCGCTGCTTAGTGATGAAGGCGCGTGTTGATAATAAAGAAGTCACCATGATCTTGCTCGATTCCTACGGAAAGCTAACACCCTTTGGTGATGCGAACCGAGCTAGACAATGGCTTAAGCGTTATCGAAAAAGCGCCTGAGACTCACTCGCTACAATAACCGGCTGATTAACAATCCAGTCTGACATTACGCGGGCCGCTTCCTCGAGCATTATCTTTTTAATGCCCTCTGGATCTTTATCCTGATCTGCCAACTCCGCTTGCTCATCTAATGATTTAAGTGCATCTAGACCACGATATGCACGCAAACGATTCAAGCTTTCAAGTTGCTCTTCTTCACGTTGATCAAGCTCAGCTTGGCGCACAGATTCTTTCAGACTCAGCACCTTAAGGTCTCGCAATTCAGCAATGCGCTTTTCTTGATCGATCAAAAACGCAAAGCCTGGATCCTGCTGAATACGTTGCTCAGATATTGCACGTAACTTTTCAATGGGGAAGATGGTTGGACGCGGACGAATAGCCGGTTCAATTGAAGCCCATGGCAGCGCATGCTCAAGTGCGCGTTCGCCATGTTCTTTTGCACCAAAAGATGTTGGGAATACCACATCAGGAACTACACCACGGTGCTGAGTACTGTCGCCTTGGACCCGGAAGAACTGCGCCATGGTTAAACGCAAACGACCCAAATCTTTTTCGGTTCGCAAGTAACGCTGCAAATCGACCAAAGTTTGTACCGTACCCTTACCAAAGGTTGGCTCGCCAACGATTAATGCGCGCTGATAGTCCTGCATTGCACCGGCAAAGATCTCAGAAGCAGACGCACTGTTACGATCAACCAAAACCATTAGAGGGCCACGATAGGCAATGCCTGGGTCCTGATCTCGCTCTAACTCGACATTGCCATTGCTATCCTTAACTTGTACAACCGGTCCTTTATCGATAAACAAACCCGTCAGTTCGGTCGCTTCCGTCAGAGAACCACCACCGTTCTGGCGCAGGTCAATAATGATGCCGTTAACCTTTTCCGCCTCGAGTTTAGTTAATAACTCTCGTACATCTCGCGTCGTGCTTCGAAAATCATCAGTACCACTAGCTGCACCATTAAAGTCACGATAGAACCCTGGAATCTCAATTACGCCAAGTTTCAAGTTATCTACTTCAATGACATCACTTTTAGCCGCACTGTCTTCAAGCTTGATCTGATCACGCACCAGCGCTAGCTCTTTCGTACGGCCTAAATCTTCACCTTTCGGTAACACCTGTAGACGCACCGTTGACCCTTTAGGACCGCGAATCTTGTCGACCACATCATCGAGACGCCAACCGATAACATCGAGCATTTCGCCCTTATCACCCTGCGCAACACCAACAATACGGTCACCTGATTTAATCTTGCCGCTTCGGGCAGCAGGACCACCAATAACGGTCTTCACGACTTCGGTGTATTCATCTTTACCACGCAACACCGCGCCAATACCTTGCAGCGACAAACGCATGCCGATATCAAAGTTCTCAGACGAACGAGGTGACATATAGGTAGTGTGTGGCTCGATACTCAACGTCACGGCATTCACAAAGGCCTGAAAAATATCCGCTGAGGTCATCTGCTGTACTCGATTACGAATATTTTCGTAACGGCGAATCAGCTTCTTTTCAATATCTTTAGTTTCACCGCTCAGGCGAAGGGTAAGCACATCGTTCTTAACCCGCTTGCGCCACAAATCATCCAAGACAAAATCATCTGTCGCCCATGGCGCTTTCTCACGATCAATTTGGTAGGTCTCGTCAAGTGAGAAATCAAAATCATTAAAACGCACCAAGCTCACGGCAAAGGCAATGCGATTTTCAACTTTGTCACGGAAGTGCTTAAAAATGGTGTATGCCGGATCGAGTAGGCCATTGTGAAGGCTGTCATCAAACTCATCGCGATAATGGTCAAGTTGACGTAAATCTACCTGAGTAAAAAAAGCACGGTTGGCATCAAGCGTTTCGAGAAAGCGATCAAACGCCATCGCTGAGAGCTCATCATTAATCTCGGGTTTGGTGTAGTGGAATGACTCGAGGACTTGACCGATGACCAAGGCAGTTCGGCGCTGGAATTCATCGGGCTTCAGTTCTGAGTTCGGCACAAACTTTGGCGTTGCCCCAACAGAGCCCACCAAAAAAACCAACAAACACAACAAAAGCTTTTTCATCAACAACTTAGCCTAGTTCAAACCATTCATTACGCCAGGGGTTTGGCGCAATCCTGCGAGCAGAGCACGATAATCCGGATCATCCTCTGAAATCAACCTGTGACGCAGGGCGAAATCAATGATCACCAAATTGCAATTCAGCTTGAAATCATCGGTATCACGGACAATCTGCAATACATCTTCGACAGGCATCAGATGAAATGATTCCACTTCACCATCGGTATTCTGCGGAATGAACGTGGCAGGCAGTTCAATGTCGTAGCAATACAAGACATCAGGACGGAAACCATTCGCATTCACACGGTTATAAGCAATACTGCCAACATAGGTGGCTTGCTGGGCAAGCGCCGCTGACATGCCCGCCTCTTCTTGGCATTCCTTAATAAGGTTCTCTTCCAAACTGATGCCCTGTGGTAATCCACCCGCAACCATGTTGTCCCATGCGCCAGGAAAGATCGCACGATCACGGGCACGCTTACCTACCCATAATAAAAGTCGACCGTTGTAGTTCACATACCCATTGAGATGTTGGCCAAACGAACGCAGACCAAAGTGACTCGCAGCAACTCGGTCAATCTCCGCAATCGCCTCATCACGCTCACCAGCAGTCAAAGGATAAGGTTCATTCATAGGCTTGTGCGGCAACACACCTTGCTCATACAAGGTATTCACCACGTCAGTTAACTCAGCGGTCAAGGCTTCACCTTGAAACGCTGGGTTAGACAACCTAACCTGGCTAGCTGAAAACGCAAATAACTGATCAAACTGGCGCAAGTGCTCAATAAAGCTAGGGCGCAACCACCCATATACTTGGCCGTTGATTTCCCACGGCACAAAACGCTCAGTAATCACCGGATTACACGCTTCAATGTGGCGTAAGTAACTCATACGTTTTTCTTCTCGTCCTTTTTGATCTCTTGCCAGGCTGATTCCATCTGCTCAAGTTCAAGTTGCGTCATGTCGCCATGACCTTGAGCGGCAAGATACTGCTCCATCGCCCGAAAGCGACGCTCAAACTTATTATTCGCTGCACGCATGATCTCTTCAGACTCAAAACCCAACTTTCGAATAATGTTAGTCATTACAAAAAGAATATCGCCAAGCTCATCAGCTAAATGATCACGATCACCTGAAGCCCAGGCTTCGCGCACCTCGGCAACCTCTTCGACCATCTTGTCGAAAGCCCCTTCAGGGTTTGGCCAATCAAAGCCGACTTTCGAGGCTTTTTTGGTCAGCTTTTGGGCACGCATCAATGCCGGCAGACCTTGAGTCACTCCTGCCAGTGCACTGCCATCTGGCTGCCGATCACGCTCCTGCGCCTTGATCGCTTCCCAAGCAGAACCTAATTGCTCTTCCGTCTCAAAATTAGCGTCCGCAAAAACATGCGGATGACGACGATGCATTTTATCCGCGATATCCGCCGCGACATCATCAAAAGTAAATCGCCCTTCTTCTTTGGCTATCTGACTGTAGAAGACCACCTGAAACAACAAGTCGCCTAACTCACTCTTTAGCTCATCGAAATCTTCACGCTCAATTGCATCAGCCACCTCATACGCTTCTTCTAAGGTGTAAGGCACGATCGTTTTATAGGTTTGTTTGCGATCCCAAGGACAACCCTTCTCTGGATCACGCAACTGCGCCATGATCTCAAGCAGACGATTTATCGAACTCAACTCAACCACCTGGCAATGAGATACCCGTCACTTTTTTATACAAAGTCACGGCGTAAGAATCTGTCATACCCGAAACAAAGTCCGTCAATAACAACAAACGCAAATAAGGCTCTTGAACTGGCACACGATCAGGACCGATGAATTGCTCAGGCACCAAACGGATCAACATGCGACTGCGCGCTGAAGCATTATCACCATGCTCAGCCACATCATCGATGACCTGAATGAAGCGTTCCAACAAGTCGCTAACCACTTGGAAACCTGCCGCTTGAATACTGACCACTTCTGGTGCGCAATAGATCCGCTCAACCGCAAGGTCGATAAGATGATCAGCCTTCTGTCGGCATGGAATCATTTCAAGCAAAGGCTGATCAAAGCTGCCGTCTAAAATTTCAGCTTCGTTATCCAGAAAGCAATCACGAGCCTGCAAAATAATTTGGTTAATTACCTTTGCACGTAAAAACTCAACCCGATCTTTCTTTTCACGGATAGCTTTTAGACGGTCCGCTTGCTTATCACGATCCGGCAATAAATCGAGGAAGGCATCAACCACCTCTTCGTATGAAAAGTGACCTAGGCGATAACCGTCTTCTAGATCAATTACGCGATAGCTGATGTCATCTGCTGCTTCGACAAGGAATGCCAAGGGATGACGACACCACATGGCATAAGGTGAATCGCGGCGGATTAAGCCAACTTCATTCGCAACCGTTTCGAAGTTTTCACGATCAGCGACGGTAAAACCTTGTTTTTTTGCACTCACACCAGCATGCGCATTACCACCAACCCATGATTCACGCGGGTACTTAGTGAATGCCGCAAGCGTTGCTGAAGTGAGCTGTAGGCCACCTTGGTTATCAGGGTTTTGTAAGCGCGTCACAATACGGAAGCCTTGCGCGTTGCCTTCAAACGCTAAAAAATCTTCTCGCTCACTGCCACGCAATACCTCGACGCGACGAGAGCCATAGTCTGCCGTCATCGCCCAATGACGTATCGCATCTTCACCGGAATGTCCAAATGGTGGATTGCCAATGTCATGCGCCAAACAGGCAGCAGCAACAACGTTACCAAAGTCAGAGGCCTCAAAGTCATGCAAGCCATGACGCGCCATGATCTGCTCACCCACTAAAGTGCCGAGCGAACGGCCAATGCTTGAAGCTTCCAAGCTATGAGTCAGACGCGTACGAACATAATCTACTTTAGAGAGGGGAAAGACCTGTGTCTTATCCTGCATACGACGGAAAGCAGACGAAAAGACGACGCGATCGAAGTCGCGCTGAAAATCTGTTCTTGCCGTAACTGATTGTGGCTCTTCTGAAGATCCTAATCGTTTGCGCGACAGTAGTCGCTTCCATTCCATCGTCATAAAGGGCGTCGATTTTTTTTGTTCTGCTAAGCCCTAAGGGTACCACTCAAGCCGCAGTGAAGGCGCTGTTTTTAGTATTTAACGTAGCTCTCGAACGACACGAAAACCGAGATTCACATCAAGCTCATCGCGTAACCGTGGACGGCGTGAAGCGCTTCGTGAAAATACCGCCGCATCAAACCAAGATCCACCCCTTACAGCGATCCACTTATTACGGCGCTTGGGGGGCGCCGGATGATGACGAGAAAGATTGGCCAACGACTTGCTGTAATTTGACGATGTCATTTCCCAGACATTGCCATGCATGTCATGCAGACCCCAAGCATTCGCTGGGTACTGACCAACCTCGATGGTTTTAGCGATTGGCGCACACTTCGGCAAAATAAAACGTTTACCTTGCCTTTCTTCATCGTAAGGAAACGCTGCGCGGAAATGTACATTTTTACAGCTCACCGAATCACCAAAGGCAAAGGCCTCAGATGAGCCAGCGCGGCAGGCATATTCCCACTCAGCTTCATTTGGCAAACGATAATCATGTCCGGTTTCATCACTCAACCAACGGCAAAAGTCCTCTGCATGACCATGCCGAATATTTATCACCGGATGTCGACCTTCACTTCGAATTAACTCCCAACTCCAGACCCAATCAGTGGCGTCTGTGAATCGTTCGAATTGCTCCGCAGTAATCGGCACCGTGCCTATCGCAAAAGGTTCGAGCAACTGTTGGTAGTGAATAGGCGCTTCATCAGCACGATGACCAAACTCTGTTTCTGTCGAGCCCATTTCAAAAACACCCGCCGGAATGACCGTTAATTCAGGACCATGCGACCCATCCTGGAGTCGATCACAAAATTGCACATCAACCGCAAAAGAAGCAGCAGTCCTTGCTTGAAGTGTTTGTCGCTCAACGACCGATAAGTCGGGAATAAAAGGCAGCGCGTTACTGCCTGATTTTTCGGTGTACTGCATGAGAATGAGGAGATTTAATTTCGTTTCGTCATTATCGCTCATTCATAGTCTTATTGAATGCCAAAAAACAAGCTGTCGCTGACTAAGATCAACTCAACGTCCAGATTATTGGATGCTATTTGTTAAAATAGATTCTTCACGGAATACACGGATCATCTATGGATACATTACCCCCTTGCCCTCAATGCCAATCTTAGTTCACTTATCAAGATGGCGAAATGATGATCTGCCCCGAGTGCGCACACGAATGGTCACCAAGCGATGACACTGGAACGAGTGACGAACTCGTCGTGCGTGATGCCAATGGCAACCTTTTACAAGATGGTGATACCGTCGTGGTCATCAAAGACCTGAATGTGAAAGGCAGCTCAAGCGGTATAAAAATAGGCACCAAGGTAAAGAATATTCGCCTCGTTGATAGCGATCACAACATTGACTGTAAAATTCCAGGCATCGGCGCGATGGGCCTTAAATCAGAGTTTGTGAAAAAAGCTTAAGCCAAACCCAATGGGTTATCAGGATTAACACCATCCATGAAAGGCAACTTTCTGTTGTTATTGGTGACTTGATAAACTAAGCCCATCCAATTACCCACAATCGCTTCACCGGTATCGTGCCAGGTGTTATCAAGTGCCGGTGTAAGCAAGTGCTCTGGAAAGTTTGGCAAAGGTAATTTCTGCGCCTTAGCGAACTTCAAATCTGCAATATATTCCCGCACCAATGCTTTTTCTTGTTCGCCAAAATAATTCGCAATGAACGGTGGGAACTGCGCAAGATCACCGGCAGCATATCGTCCGACTTCACGCTTAAACTCTTTTAGCAACGAAACCGTGTCGTATTCTGGATGCCCCTGGAAGAACACAAACCGGAAGCCATCCTGACTTGTTGCTAAGTGCACACCCACTTCGTCGCTTTCAACCAAGACGCGCAGTTTTGCTGAATCAAATTGATCACGATCTACCGCATTCCAACGTGAGTGAGGCACATCAAATCGCGTATTCACATCAGAGATAAGTGGATGCGCTTGATCGACAACACGATGAGGATACACACCCCAAACCTTTGCTGGTTGCGGCCGGCGTTTTTGTCCATAACGGAACTCAAGAACTGCATGTGTAGCCAAGCATGAGCACAAGGTTGAGGTCACATTCTCATAAGCCCAATCGACAACGTCTTTCAGCGGCTCCCAAAAAGGCTGGTTCGACAAGTCAGGTCCAACAACATTAGCACCAGTGATAATCAAAGCATCTAAACCCTGCTCACGAATTTGATCAAAGGTTTCGTAGTACCGCTCGATATAAGCACGCGCCTCTACACCTCGTGGCAATGATGGCAAGGTAAAGGGATGCACATAAAACTGAGCAATCGGATTGCTTTCACCAACCAAACGGAAGAACTGCCGCTCAGTCGCCTCTAGCGCCTTATCCGGCATCATGTTCAATAGGCCAATGTGCAACTCACGAATATCCTGATTCTTTGCGCGTTCTGGACTAAGGACAGCAACACCCTCGCCCCTAAGACGATCAAATGAGGGTAAGTTGTTATGTGCAACAATCGGCAAAACTCAATCCTTGGGTTATGACTGGCGAGCAATCGCAGTTTCGATTAACGCCAAAAAGTCTGCTTCATTCTTTACCGAAGATACCTCTTGTGAGGTCACTGTATAGCCTCGCTTAGCGATATCTTCGTAACGAGGCACGCGTGAATGAAACAAGCGTGGAAATACCCAACGAGTAAATTCATCTGGATCCATTTGCGCAGCAAACTCCAAGTTATTCTCAGCGAGATAGATCTCTAACTGCTCAAGCAAAAACTCGGGGCGATAGTACAAAGGCTTGGGTGCACTTTGCGCACGACTAATCAGCTTCTGTTCTTCTTCCTCGTTAGTCACTTGGATATACAGAATCAAGGTGTTTTCATCGATAACATCCATGACCGCAGGATCATCTAGCTCACACAGCGAGCCACCCACATCGTTAACGAAATGCTTGTAGCCATAAATATTCTGCGCTTTCTCAATAAAGCCAGGCACATCATGCATCGCAGCAATCTCAGCTTGACGATATAAATCCTGTCGACGTTGAAAATCCTCCAACTCCACTCCACCGAGCGTTGGATTACCTAACTTACCAACAAACGACAAAACAGGACCCAAATCTGAGACCTTGATGTTATTTCGGATATAAATCCAATCGTTACGCAATAACTCATTCAAAAAAGGCACTTCCATCGCCTTACCTTTGATCATGTCGAGAATGGCCTCATCGAGATAACGTGTGCCAATTCGATAATCACCTGAGTAATGGAACCATTGCGACGAACGCAGCATGCTAGAAATGTAAGTTTTACCCACACCTGACATGCCTACGAGAGTGACCTTTTTATGTTCCCACTGGCGAAACTGCTCGACCGATAACTTCACAATGACTCCTGAGTCATATTGATTACAGCATCATTATCAAGCAGGCAGGCTTACTGACTCAACCACCAATCGAGTTAAAACGGAGATAAAGACTCGACTATCAGCAATTCATCTGAAAAAGGATGCTCAAATCGTAATGACTGAGCATGCAGATAAAGTCTCGGTTGCCCCTCAACCCATTCATCAGGTGCGTATAACTCATCACCCAAAATAGGATGACCAATAGACGCCATGTGCACTCTTAACTGATGACTGCGGCCCGTTTTGGGATACAAACAGACGCGACTGACATCATCCTGCCCAGAATAATCGAGACGCTCATACTGGGTAAAAGCGGACTTACCCACCTCATGGTCTACAATTTGACGTGGGCGATTCGGCCAATCAGTAATCAGAGGAAGATCGATATTGCCCGCAAGAGGGCATTCACCTGCAACTCGGGCAATGTACGTTTTCTCAACCTCACGATATTCAAATCGCTTCCCCATCGCAGCTTGAGCTTCTAATGATCGAGCCATCAGCAAAACGCCCGATGTTGACATATCCAGACGATGCACAATCAACGCCTCGGGATATTCAAGATTGACACGAGAAGCCATACAGTCAGCCTTTTCAGGGCCACGGCCCGGCACAGACAAAAGCCCCGCCGGTTTATTCACCGCCAAGTAATGAGAATCGAGATAAATAACATCCAACCCATGATGAGCTGGTGGTTCATAGCGCATAAAAAATCAGCTAACGAAAGACGCTGAGCACTATATCCATGAAACCGTTAACTGACCACCGTCATCCAATGAATCCCAATGCGCTTTGATAGATTCGATTTTTTCACGAATATCAAAAAATATATCCACCATAGCAGGATCAAAATGAGAGCCCGCGTTTTCTTTTAGATAATCAAAGGCTTTATCTATTGACCACGCCTCTTTATAAGGACGTACAGTTGTTAAAGCATCAAAGGTATCTGCGATAGCGACAATACGCCCCGCCTCTGGAATTTCGTCACCCTGTAATCGATGCGGATAACCTGTGCCATCCCATCGCTCGTGATGTGCCACAGCGACTTCTGCAGCCATAACAAACAATGGTGCTTCGCTTCGAGCCAAAATACTCTCACCAATCACTGTATGGGATCGCATCACAATCCATTGCTCATCTGTCAGCTTATTTTCCGATAACAAAATCTCATCAGGGATACCTTAAAAATCGGTCAAAAAGCAATCATCGCAGATTGTATTGAC
>OCRG01000098.1_pt1 | contig 13515 bp, 14 predicted proteins | sample 1535071 | NCBI WGS metagenome assembly OCRG01 (sample SAMEA3275605, study PRJEB22092) | marine metagenome | biome: ENVO:00000447; feature: ENVO:00002042; material: seawater | collected 2014-06-22T16:30:00+00 | depth 0 m
GTGGGTCCATCGCAACCATCAAGCCACCTGCAAGACCTGCATACATGCCAGAGATGACAAAGCATGCAAGCATGTAGGGACGCGTGTTCAAACCTGTGTAGTTCAAGCGTTGTTGGTTTGATTTAATCGCACGCAACATCATTCCAAACGGCGAACGGAAAATCCGGATCGCAACGTAGAATGAAATCAGCATGATGATCCCCGCAATGTAATAGCCTGCGTTGAACGTCCATAGCCAACCAGCGACATTCACCTGTAGGCTATCGCCCATTTCCAAACCAAAAAAGTTCGGGGCAGGAATGTTGCCGCCGTCGTTTGCACCATCAAGGATGCGAGGATCGTTTAGGGCGGTCTGTAGACCTGTTTCACCACCTGTGATCGGTGTCAAAACAGATGCGGCCAATGCAAATGACATCTGTGCGAAGGCAAGCGTCAAGATTGAGAAGTAAATCCCCGAACGACGAAGCGAGATGTAGCCGATCAAGATCGCAAATAGACCCGCAACAACTGTTGAAATCAGGATCGCTGGGATCACGTTGACTGTCAGCAGCTTTAGCATCCAAACACCAGCATAAGATCCAGCACCCAAGAAGGCAGCGTGACCAAATGATAGGTAACCAGTTAGGCCAAATAGGATGTTAAATCCGATTGCAAAAATCCCAAAGATTACGAAACGCTGCATCAAATCTGGGTAACCCGCGTTGAATTGTGCAAGTGCACTGTTTTCAGGGAATGGGTTAAGAAATATTGGTGCGAGAGCAACCAATACTGCGACTGCGATCAGGAGTGATGCGTCTTTTTTAGAAAGTCCAAGCATGATTAGTCCTCCATCACACCTTTACGGCCCATCAATCCACGTGGACGCGTCAACAAAATTATGATCGCCGCCAGATAAATGACGACCTGGTTGATGCCTGGCAGAAATTCTATCACTTGGCGCATAGACGCGAAGCTTTCAAGAATACCCAAAACAAGGCCAGCAAGGATCGCACCAGGGAGCGATCCCATGCCGCCAACCACAACCACAACGAACGAAATTACAAGGAAATCCATGCCCATGTGGTAGTTTGGTGGGTTAATTGGTGTGTACATCACCCCGGCCAAGCCTGCGACCGCAGCCGCGATGCCGAACATAACCGTAAAGCGGCGGTCAATGTTGATGCCCAATAGGCCAACTGTTTCGCGATCCGCCATACCCGCGCGAACAACCATGCCGAATGTTGTGAATTGCAAGAAGGCAAACACAGCACCGATCAGGATCATCGCAAAACAGAAGTAAACAATACGCCAGTAAGGATAGATGATAGAGCCAGGATCCATTCCAATAAGAGCACCAAAGTCAAATGAACCGATAAACGCTTCAGGCGCTGGTGTTGGGATTTGGTTCGCACCATAATAGTACTTCACAATTTCCTGCAAAACGATCGCAAGGCCGAATGTCACAAGGATCTGATCGGCGTGTGGACGTTTGTAGAAATGTTTGATTAGCCCGCGCTCCATGATTACGCCAATCGCGATCATGACAGGAATTGCGAACAGAATGGACAGCGGAACTGACCAGTCGATAATCGCTTGGCCTGTGGCTTCGCCAAACCAGTCATTCACATATGGAACCTCAACTTTCAGCGGGTTCCCAAGGAAGTCTTTCTTGGTCTCATCAATGACCGTATGAGAGATCGTCAAGATACGACTTAATGTCACTGCGCAGAACGCGCCAAGCATAAAGAGTGCACCGTGTGCGAAGTTAACGACACCCAGTGTGCCGAAAATCAGCGTTAGACCCAGGGCAATCAGCGCATATGCGCTGCCCTTGTCCAACCCGTTCAGGATTTGAAGAATGATTTGGTCCATTTGGCCCCCTAGACCCCGCCGTGAGGTCGAGATGTACAAAAGCTTGTGAAAGCTGCGTCGATTTAGTTGTGAGTGAGAGAGTTGGCCCCGCCAATACTGCGGGGCCTAGGTGTATTATGCACCTGGGTTACATGTACCCAATTCGCCACCGAAGATCGCTGGATCGTATGTAAGCGCTTCACGCGGTGTGATGTCCACAGTTTCAAGAAGGTCGAACTGTGAATCTGGGTTTTCTTTACCGCGCACAACCAATGCATCTTTGAAGCACTGGTGGTCAGAGCCACGGTAAAGTGTTGGGCCGTTACCCAATCCGTCGAATTCGAAGTCAGCAAGAGCTTCTTGAACGCCACATGGGTTGAATGTGCCCGCACGTTGACATGCGTCAGCATATAGAAGTGTCTGACAGTATGTTGTGTGTGCCGCCTGTGAAGGAGGGAAGCCATACTTCGCACCGAACGATTGAACGAAGGCGTTCGTACCAACATAACGAGAGCCAGCAACATTCTCTAGTGACCAGTGCCAGTTTGTTGTACCGTAGATGCCCGCAACGTTTTTACCAGCACCTTGTGCCATCAAACGTGAGTATAGTGGAACAACAACTTGGAATTGCTTGCCATTTGCTTCCGCAGCGCGAAGGCCGAACTGAACAGCAGATGTCAAAGAGTTAACCATGTTTCCGCCGTAGTGGTTAAGAACCAAAACGTCAGCACCAGAGTTAAGAACAGGCGCGATGAATGATGAGAAGTCTGTTGTCGCAAGTGGTGTTTTCACCGCTGCAACTGTTTCCCAGCCCATTGCTTCTGTTGATGTACGAACCGCTTCTTCTGTGGTGTAGCCCCAGTTGTAGTCCGCTGTCAGGTGATACGCTTTACGGTCTTTACCGTATTCGTTCGCCAAGATTGGCGCAAGCGCCGCACCAGTCATGTAAGAGTTAAAGAAGTGACGGAAACCGTTTGCCTTCTTGTCTTTACCTGTTGTGTCGTTTGAGTGTGTCAAACCTGCCATGAACACAACGCCAGCTTCCTGACATAGCGCCTGAACCGCAACAGCAACACCTGATGATGAACCACCAGTGATCATGATTGCGCCGTCTTTTTCGATCATAGAACGTGCAGATGCGCGTGCCGCGTCTGGTTTTGTTTGAGTGTCACCTGTGACATACTCAACTTTCTTACCCAAAATACCGTTACCTTGTAGCGCTTTTGAGCTGAAAGTGTTCATCATACCGCCGTCGCCTTCACCGTTTAGGTGCTCAACAGCAAGCATGTACGCGCGAAGTTCGTCAGCACCTTCGTCTGCGTATGGGCCAGTTTGTGGAACGTTAAAGCCAAGTGTTACGCTTGAGCCTGTTGGTTCATTTACGTATGCAGCTGCTGAAGACGCAGTGAAGATTGTAGGTAGAGCAACGCCCGCACCTGCAACAGCACCTGATTTCAACACGCCACGACGCGTTAGAGTTGTTTTGGACATAAAATCCTCCCATTTGAGTAATTCGGATCAGCTCCTCCTGCTGATCGCGAAGCACAGATGTGCTGCGCTAGTTTTCGTCAATGCATGAAAATTTCGCAATAAGCACCGCTATCAAAAGAAAAATTTTGTAAACAAATGAACAGTATTCTTGTGTATATTGTAAAATAATTTACAATGCGCCGCAGAAAGTGACTGTAAAATATGGGAAAAATAGATGAGTATTGGTGATCAGGTCGGCACACGTATACGCGAAAAGCGAGTTCAGCTGCGTATTCGTCAATCTCAGCTTGCAAAAATGGTTGGTGTTTCTCCCTCATATCTCAATTTGATCGAACACAATCGCCGCAGAATCGGCGGTAAATTGTTGACAGATTTGGCAGAGGCACTGACGATTGATATTGACCTGCTGAGTGAAGACGGGAAATCTTCAAAAGTCGCTCGCCTAGAAGAAGCTGCGCATTATCACAAAGTGGAAACGCAGGCCGAGTCTGCGCGCGAATTGGCAACGCGATTTCCTGCATGGAGTAGTTTTCTGATTGAGTTGGATCGCAATGTTCGCAGCCTAGAAGCAAAAATTGATGCGCTAAGTGACCGTTTATCGCATGATCCGCAGCTTGCGACCTCTTTGCACGAGGTCATTACAACCGTGACAGCCATCCGCGCGACCTCATCAATCTTATCAGACAGCGATGACATTGATCCAATGTGGCAAATGCGATTTCAGCGCAATATCAGCGAGGACAGCCTACGCCTTGCCGAAGAAGCGCAAGCGTTGGTCGATTACTTGGATGCCGACGAAACAGAGGCACGTACAGGAACGCCTTATGAAGAGGTTGAGGCATTCTTGCACGAAAACGATTACTATTTTGAAATGATCGAAACTGAAACACCTGATATCGATGATATTCTGAATATATCAGCAATTCGATCAACGGCGGGGCGGTTGTTGGCGCGAAACGTCTTGGAAACCTTTCAGATGGATGCAACTGCACTTCCTTTGGCATCGCTTATTGATGATCTTCCGATCCAAACGGGTCTGTCTCAGTTGGCACAAAAACATCACTGTACAATTCCACAGTTGATGCGCCGCTTGGCCTGTTTGCCCACAGAAACTGTTGGACGCGATTTTGGTATGGTCAGCATGGATGTGACTGGAAGTATTTTGTTTCGCAAACAAATTGACGGATTTCACATGCCACGGTTTGGGTCTGCTTGCGCCTACTGGCCGATCTTCCAAGCGCTACAAATGCCAATGCGTTTTTTAGAAGATGTTGTGATACATACGGGACGCGAGGGCGGGACGTTTCACACCTACAGCTATTGTGAAGCCATTCAGGACAATATCGGACGCCCCCCACGGTTGGTGGCGCATATGCTGTTTTACCCCCATACCCAAGAGGCGGCGCAGGCAACGCGTGTTGGTGCCACCTGCCGCGTCTGTGCAATTGCGGCCTGTCCAAGTCGTCGAGAACCTTCGATCCTTGGTGAAGAGCTTTGACATCTAGTCAATTTATGGTTTTATGCTCAATAAACTCGGCGCAGACCGAATAGGGAGGGGTAAGATGGCCAAGACCGTCTTGCTAATAGAAGACGAAGTTAACATCATCGAAGCACTTAGCTTCATCCTATCCCGTGACGGATGGGATGTCGTAACGCATTCTAATGGACATGATGCAAACGAGGTGATCACGCGGCGCGAACCTGATTTGGTTGTGCTTGACGTGATGTTGCCTGGCAAAAGTGGATTTGACATATTGCGTGATCTGCGGCGCGATCCGCGGCACCAAAATCGCCCTGTACTCATGCTTACGGCACGCGGTCAAAGCAAGGACCGCGATATGGCAGAACAATTGGGTGTGTCTAAATTCATGACCAAACCGTTTTCTAACTCTGAAGTGCTCAACGCAGTGAACGAGTTATTAAGCGGATGAAACCAGTCACAGAACCAAAAATCTTTGTGGAACCGCGCAACTATCGCACGCGCCGCATGGTTGATGGTCTGCGGGTTTTGCCGATGGCTGGGATATTCTTGATCGTGATGCCTCTTTTTTGGGGGGGATCGCAAGATTCTGTAAAGTCATCTGCGGTTATGCTGTTTCTATTTGGGGTTTGGATCGGCCTTATCTTTCTTAATTATCTTATCACGCGCCGAATTGGGAAAGAGCGTGATTGGCTGGACCCCATTAATTCAGAAACATCGGTGGATTAAATGCTTAACGTGTTGATCGGCGTTTGTTTGGCCTATGTGATCTCACTATTTGCTGTTGCTTTTTGGGCCGAACGCGCATCGATGAGAGGTCGGGCAAATTGGTTGCGCTCTCCGATGATTTACACACTGTCACTGTCGATTTATTGTACTGGTTGGACGTTTTATGGCGCAGTTGGATACGCGGCGCGATCTGGTTTGGAGTTCGTAACAATTTACCTTGGACCCAGCCTTGTTATGCTGGGATGGTGGTGGATTTTACGAAAACTGGTGCGCATCGGCCGTGCACAGCGTGTCACATCAATTGCGGATTTGATCTCGTCCCGGTTTGGAAAATCAAACGCGTTGGGTGTGCTTGTGACAATCTTGGCGATTGTGGGAACAACGCCTTACATTGCGTTGCAACTGCAGTCTGTAACGCTGTCATTTAGTGCGTTTGCAAATTCCGAGTCACTTTCAGATAACACCGCTGCATTGTGGCTTGGGGCGGGGCTTGCGCTTTTCACGATTTTGTTTGGAACTCGTAACCTGGATGTCAATGAACGTCACCACGGTGTTGTCATGGCAATCGCCGTTGAGGCGGTGGTCAAATTATGCGCCTTGGTCGCAGTGGGTGTGTTTGTCGTTTGGGGCGTGTTGGGCGGAATTGGTCCCGTCCTAAGTGAAATTGACGCGTCAAAGGTTGCCACATGGGACGTAAACGGGAACCGATGGATCGCGCTTACGTTTTTGTCGGGCGCTGCATTTCTTTGTTTACCGCGTATGTTCCAAGTTCTGGTTGTCGAAAACGCGGATGAGGGGCATTTGCATACGGCATCTTGGGCCTTTCCAACATATTTGATGTTGATGTCACTTTTCGTGATCCCGATTGCCGTGGCCGGTTTGAAAATTTTGCCCATTGGGTCAAACCCAGATCTATTTGTGCTATCACTTCCGCTGAGTTTAGAGCAAGACGCGCTTGCGATGTTCGCCTTTATCGGGGGCTTTTCCTCGGCGACATCCATGGTGATTGTCGCCTCTCTGGCTCTGGCGACCATGGTTTCAAACCACATTGTCATGCCCATTTGGATTAAGTGGTCCGAACACCGCGTCCGTGAATTCGGGGATGTGCGCCGCATCATTTTGATTTCGCGCAGATTTGCGATCCTGTTTATTATATTGCTTGGATATATCTACTATTGGATTTCTGGCGGTGGCGCGGCGCTGGCGGCGATCGGACTTGTTTCTTTTGCGGGTGTGACACAGGTGTTGCCAGCGATGCTGGGCGGTATTTTTTGGCGTGGTGCCAACCGCATTGGCGCAACTGCGGGATTGTTAGTGGGCTTTTCGATTTGGCTATACACATTATTTCTACCCAGTCTTGGGAATGTGTATTCCGCCGCCTTTTTGGCCGAGGGACCATGGGGTATATGGTGGCTGCGGCCCCAAGCGCTGTTCGGGGTGACCGAACTTGATCCGCTGGTGCACGCACTGTTTTGGTCAATGTCGTTAAACGCCCTTACGTTTTTTGTGGGGTCCTTGATCAGTTTCCCAACCCCCATTGAACGCCTTCAAGGGGCGCAAATTGTGAATGTGTATGACCATTCACCGACTCAGCGGGGATGGTCGGGTCGCGCCGCGCAAAGCGAAGATTTGATGATCATGGCCCAACGGATTTTGGGGGTGAAACAGGCGCGCGCGTTATTCCAAGCAGAAGTGCAAAATCAAGGGGGGCAGGGGTATCTTCCTGATCCGACACCCGAATTTTTACGGACGCTGGAACGCGAATTGGCAGGATCCGTCGGTGCGGCCACTGCACATGCGATGATCGGGCAGACCGTTGGTGGCACATCCGTTTCAGTCCAAGATTTGATGGCCGTTGCGGATGAGGCTGCGCAGATCATGGAATATTCTAACCGACTTGAGGAGCAATCACGCGAATTGACACGCACTGCCCAAGAATTGCAGTCGGCAAACGAAAAATTGACCCAAATATCGATTCAGAAAGATGCCTTCCTGTCTCAGGTCAGCCATGAATTGCGTACGCCCATGACCTCGATCCTGTCCTTTGCGCAAATCCTGCGTGATGGCGCCAGTTTGAAGGGGCAAGAGCAATCACGCTATGCCAGTATCATCCACGACGAATCCGTGCGCCTTACCCGTCTGTTGGATGATTTGTTGGATTTAAGCGTTTTGGAAAATGGGCAGGTGAACCTAAACATTGCAACGGGCCATGTTCAGGATTTAATTGATCGCTCCATCGCAACCGTTGTCGCAGGGGACGCCGCGATGCAGATGCAGATCGATTGTAAAATCCCTGATGATTTGCACAGTCTGACGACAGATTTGGATCGCTTGGGGCAGGTGTTCATTAATTTGATCAGCAATGCCAAAAAATACTGCGATGCGGCCAGCCCAAAGTTACAGATATTCGCCCATCAATCAGGATCCGATGTGATTATTGATTTTGTGGATAATGGCATTGGGATTCCCGCCCAAGACCGCGATTTTATTTTTGAAAAATTCGCGCGTGTAGGGGAGCAAAAAACAGGGGGTGCTGGTTTGGGACTTGCTATTTGCAAAGAAATCATTGCCCGCCTTGGGGGGGAAATTACCTATTTATCAGGGCACCGTGGCGCTGCATTCCGCGTGCAGGTTCCCGTTAATTTCCATTCGGCTTAAACGATTTAATAACCTTCTCTGTGTACTTTCCTTTTCCGAGTTATACAGGGAATTTCCATTTTGTCTGCGCATCATAAAACCGTTTTACGCCGAAAACTTTTCGATAAACCTGCACAGCAAAATGTGAAGCAGGCCAATGGTGCTTTTGGTCAGGTCATCGCAAAAACTGCGCAGGAATTCGGGCTTTCCCTTGGGTTGATACGACGACAATCACAGCGCGTGAAATCCGCGGATTTGACGGCGTTCTTTTCGCAATACGCGATTTTCTCCCATGCACTCGGGAATGATGGGGCACATGTTTTTCTTTGCCTTGATCCAATCTTTGCCAGCGCATTGATTGAGGTGCAAACAATTTCGTTTGTCACAGGAACGGCCTGTGTGGATCGTACACCGTCAATCACGGATCGCGCATTGATTTCGCCGTTTCTGGATTAATTGTCGGATCAATGTGCGCTTGCAGATGTTCTGCCACAGACCGAGGCGTGTCCGCGAATTGAGGAAGGGGCGGCGGCCCTTGAAATTCAATTGGCCACAGGCGTTTATCGCGTGGTGCAGGGAACATTCAGGTTGCAAGGCAGTGATTTGAAAATGCAGGTTGCCTTGGATATTCAGGATACCACGTTGAAAAAAGAAAAACCGAAACATTCCGTTGAGACGCATCCGCAAATGTTTGATGTGCGTGCTGAATTTGATGCGGTTTTGTTTAAACGAACGATGACATTGAATGCATTGCGCGCGCTGTCAGAGGGCGACACGATTAAATTTCCAAAGGCCGCGTTAGAGCAAATCATGCTCTGCCCAAAGGGGGCAGATGAAGGGCCAGTGGGTTATTTGGGGAAATCAAACGGATTGTACGCCGTATCGTTCCCATCCGAAAACAAAGCGGATGCGTCAGATGCCATGGAGATTGAGCTGCTAGCCCAGTCGGTAGAAGGCGCTGAGAGTGCTGAAGAGATTGACCACTACCTCTCTGGTTTAGAGGGGTTGGTTGACAATTCTGACGGGTCCGAGGGGGATCCACCCGAGCCCGTCGAAATCAGTTAGGCATCCATCATTGCGCGAACGCGGGGTGCGACGAACATTCCGGCACCCATTGCAACAACGAAAATCCATAGGCTGGTTCCGCCAAAGGAAATTGCGGCAATTGATGGCCCAGGGCACAAACCCGCTAGGGCCCAACCCATACCGAATAAGACCGATCCCACAATCAGATTGCGTCCCAATTTGGGTTCAGGTGGCGCAGGGAAATTGCCGCCTGTCATCGGGCTGCGGCCCTTGGTTAGGATCCATGCAATGGCCATAGGGATCATTGCGCCACCCATGACAAAGGCCAGTGTTGGATCCCATGCGCCAAATACGTCAAGCCATCCTTGAACCTTTGCGGTGTCCGTCATGCCCGAAACAACAAGACCCCCACCAAAGAGCATTCCAGCGATTAATGCGATAACCAGTTTCATTAGATCCACCCCAATACTGCACGGAATAGTGCCATGGTCAGGCCACCCGCCATAATATAAAAGACTGTTGCCACGATCCCCCGCAATGATAGGCGAGATATACCGCACACACCGTGACCCGATGTACATCCATTTGCGATGCGTGTTCCGATGCCAACCAAAAGACCCGCGGCGACAAGTTGAACGACATTGTCTGTGATGTTCGTTTCGCTACGATCCCAGAATTGCAACACGATGATTGGCATAATGATCACGCCCGCAAGAAACACGATGCGTTCCGCAGCATTCGACCAACCTGATCCGTCAACCAGTCCGCCGATCAAGCCGCTGGCCCCCATGATACGACCGTTCCCCAACAGGAACACAGCCCCACCTAGGCCGATAAACAGCCCACCGATCAGCCCATAAAGCCAATCTGTTTGAAATGCGATATTTTCCATTTTTCGCTCTCTTGAAACAAAGTTAAAACGGCAAGGCCGTCAGATGTGCTGGACCATAATCGGTCATATTCGAAAAACAATATAAATCATGTCCAGCAGAGGATTTAGGCACAGGCAAAGGTATTTTGATTGTCTGTGCCATTTAAGAGTTAGAGTTTGTTTACAGGCACCTTTAGGTAAACATCCCCATTGTCATCTGGTTCGGGCATGTTTCCCGCGCGCATGTTCACCTGCAGGGATGGGATGATCAACTTGGGCATGGCAAGTGTCGCATCACGTTCATCGCGCATGGTTGTAAATTCTTCTTCGCTTTTGCCTGCGCCAATGTGAATATTCTTGGCCTTTTGTTCGCCAACGGTTGTTTCCCATGCATATTCGTCGCGGCCAGGCGCTTTGTAATCATGTCCAACGAAAATGCGTGTTTCGTTGGGCAGTGCCAGAATTTTTTGGATGGATTGGTACAACATTTCCGATGATCCACCGGGGAAATCACATCGCGCCGTGCCAAAATCTGGCATGAATAACGTATCCCCTACAAAGGCTGCGTCCCCAACAACATAAGTTAGACAGGCGGGTGTGTGACCAGGGGTGTGCATAACCTCGCCGCGCATTTGCCCGATATGGAATGTGTCGCCCTCTTGGAACAATTGATCAAACTGACTGCCATCGCGTTGGAACTCTGTTCCCTCGTTAAACACTTTGCCAAATGTGTCCTGAACCACAGTGATGCGATCCCCGATGCCTATTTTACCGCCCAGCTTTTCCTGCAAATAGGGCGCAGCAGACAGGTGATCGGCGTGCACATGGCTTTCCAATAGCCATTCAACGGTTAAATTGTTCTCCTGAACATAGGCGATGACGGCATCGGCAGAGCGGGTATCCGTGCGTCCAGATGCATAATCAAAATCCAACACACTATCGACAATAGCGCATGATGATCCATTTGGGTCTTTTACCACATAGGAAATGGTGAAAGTTGCGTCGTCAAAAAAGGCCGTTACTTCGGGTGACATGGTACATTCTCCAAGTTTTCTTGAAAAACATATATTAATTATTGAATGTATATCAAGGAAAAAATCACACCTTGGTGTAATAGTCAGAATTTATTGAAGAAAAATTCCTACGATTACGATCATTAGGCCAATCGTTGATAAGAATAATGCCCCCATGTTCCATGGAATCAACGTTCGGATCGCTGCGTTCAGCTCTTCATCGGAGCTTGCGGCATTTTTGGCCTGTCGCGCCTTGATGATACACCAAATCAACCCGACAAGACCGCTGAATGAAACAACCGCGCCACCCCAGATCAGAAAACCCATAGAAATCACCTGTTATCCTTGTTTCTTCGTGGGGTAGTCCAAATTCTTCTGCGCTTCAAGAGAAAGCCTGCTTGCACGGAACCGTTGCAGTGGATAGATGTGGCAAACACCAAAAACTGATCGAGGCACAGATGGACGACCAAGTTGACAGCAGCTATCGCGTAACAGCAGATGAACTTCGCCAATTTGTGGAACGCTACGAGCGTTTGGAAATTGAAAAGAAGGATATCGCCGATCAGCAAAAGGAAATCATGGCCGAAGCCAAGGGCCGTGGGTACGACACCAAGGTTTTGCGCAAAATTGTGGCGCTTCGCAAACGGGATGTGAACGATATCGCCGAAGAAGAGGCCGTTTTGGCAATGTACAAAGAAGCGCTGGGAATGCACTAGGCCCTAGGGCAATACCAAACGCACACCGGAAATGGCGTTGATGTTTGCCAAATCCGCTTCGTATTGCGCGGTTAGGTCATACACCATCTGCGCATCCCAGCCAGGCACACTCACGTCCTGTTCCAAAACATCCGCACGACCAAACCGTTCGGCAAATGCGAACATGACTTTGCGCTTTTGGCGTTCATTCATTTCGGGATGTTTTTCCAGATAGGCCTGAAAACATGTGAACCCTTCTTCGCTCAAAATGCTTTCAATCAGGTTATAACTTCCAACCATAGGCGTGGAGGGTGAAAAACCACCCACCAATCGCATAAATTGCCCCCAGATAAAGGGCGTATCCTCGATAAACCAAATGGTAATCGACAGCGCGGGAAATCGTTGGCGATTGGACTTTAACAAATCGCTCCACCGCAACGCAAGTGGATCGCTTTTGTTCATAATGAAATTCAGATTATCGGTTTTCGCCTCGGCCATCATAGCGGGAATGAATGTCGTGGAATTGCGTAAGGCAAGGAACAGATGCGTTTGATCTTCTGGGAACAGTGCCACAAAACGCACCAAATTGCCGATTGCCTGTGGGTAGAGTGCATTGTTCTGAATCGTTTCTTTGGGGCACCAAAAAAGCTAGTGATACCCATATACAGCGTGCGACACTCTTCTGGTTCGCCGTTCAAAAACACGTCTGATAAAATATCGCGTGCATCTGCATAGAGGGCCGTATGATTTGCTTGCATCATCCACTTACGCAAGGGGCGTCGGTAATTTTTTGGCAGTGGCAGCGCAATTTTATTTTGATGGTGCAGGTTTAAGTTGCGGCGCAATGAAAATAAGAAGATGGTCTTTGTCAGTTTTATTCGCACCAGCATGCAAAATGATGCGCATTCGCCCGCTTTCTTGTTTCTTTGATTTGCGATCTATATACCCTGCAACAGTTACAGTTTCAAACACCTAGCGCAATGGGAAACCCGATGCAGTCGTCCCCCAAAGTTTTGCCAAAACAACAGATGGCCAAGTTTGGTTTTAACGGTTGGACACTATGGGCACTGTACATTACGGGCCTTGTCATGGTGCCAATCCTGACGGTTGCGACCTTAGCATTGTTTCCAACTGAAAACATCTGGCCCCATCTGTTGAACACGACGCTGCCGCGATATTTTCGAACCACAGTTTCATTAATGGTCTCTGTCGGTCTTGGCGCTGCTGTCGTGGGGACGGTGACGGCGTGGTTAATTGCACGTTATCGTTTTGTCGGGGCAGGGTGGTTGGAATGGGCGCTTTTGATGCCATTGGCGATCCCTGCCTATGTGGGGGCATATGCATTGGTGGATTTATTGGAATATGCAGGCCCCGTGCAAACCGCATTGCGCGGTATGATTGGCTGGGAAACTGCGCGCGATTATTGGTTCCCTGAAATACGATCCTTCCCTGCGGCCTGTTTTGTGCTGACCTTTGCGCTTTATCCATATGTCTATTTGCTTGCGCGGGCCGCGTTTCGGGATCAATCGTCCGCCTCGGATGATGTTGCGAAATCATTGGGGTGTGGAGCATTTGCGCGGTTCTGGCGCATTGGTTTGCCTCTGGCGCGCCCAGCAATTGCCGCGGGCGCCGCCATTGTGATGATGGAAACTGTCAATGATTTCGGCACCGTTGATTATTTTGCGGTTAATCTTATTCCTAGATCTCCAGATTCTAGCAGTCGTAGAAAATTCATAAGTTAGA
>OCRG01000099.1_pt1 | contig 13449 bp, 12 predicted proteins | sample 1535071 | NCBI WGS metagenome assembly OCRG01 (sample SAMEA3275605, study PRJEB22092) | marine metagenome | biome: ENVO:00000447; feature: ENVO:00002042; material: seawater | collected 2014-06-22T16:30:00+00 | depth 0 m
TACCTGCCCGAGGTGCCTATCGATCCGTGGGGCCGGGAGTACCTTTACTTGTCACCTGGGGAGTATGGTGAGGTCGATATTACTCACTCGGTGCAGATGGCTTGCCCGGTGGAGAAGACCAGAGTGCCGATATCGGCAATTGGGGTGAGGGCGACGACGCCTAGAGTCATTCGCTAAAGGTTCTATTAGGGAGCTTGAGACGTGGACCGTATTCAGCGGGGATTTAGCCTCATTGAAATGCTGGCGGTCGTGTTCGTGGTGGTTCTTTTGACCTCCCTTGTGAGCCTTAATGTGGGCACGGGTGGTGCGGATATCAACCGCGAAAACAAGGTTCGCGAGGTCGCGGCCATGTTGAGCTATGCGCTGACCGAGGCCGAGCTTAGCGGTACCGATCATGGACTACTGATTCATCGTCTTGCCGAGGGTGACTCTGCCTATCGAGGGCTATGGCTAAGGCGTTATGACCAAGGCTGGGCGCCACCACTATCACTCAACGATGCCTTTGAGGACCTCGAGTTTGAGCCGGGGGTTGAGCTTGAATTGCAGCTTGAAGAGCAGCCGCTCGTCGATTTCGAAATTCTCGAAGAGGACACCAATCCGCCACCGCAGATCATTTTATTTGCGGGCGGCGAGGTAACGCCGGGTGAGCTGACGTGGATCGATGATCGAACGGGTGATCTTCTCTACACGCTCCGCTGGGATCTCTTTGGAAGGATGGAGTTTTTACCCAGAGGCTTAGAGCCCGACGAATTTTTAGAGGAGCGTTTTGTTGATTAACCGCGCTTACTCAAAACAAACAAGTTTGCGAGGAAGGCACCCCCAAGTAACCCAGCCTCGTAAAGAGCCTTCTCGCATCGGGTCTTCTGCCAACTGGCCGTTTCACAACAGGCCCTCACAATTAGAGCCTTCCCTAACAGAGCAGCTCTGTAGAGCCCCGTTCCCACGAGAGTCCTCCCAAAGCAAGCTTCTCCAAAATAAGCTTTCTCAAAAAATATGCTCACAAAAGGGTTCTTTTCAAAAACTTGAACCCGCTCAGAAAAGCGAGTCCTTTGAGGGAAACGAGCTGTTTGGGAGAAAGATCGTTCGACAAGCGCGCTTCTTAAAGTCAGTTATGGGCAGACGGGGCGCTCAATTTGGGTGTGCCCAGAGAGGTTTTACGCTGATCGAGGTGATGGTAGCGCTTACAGTCGTTGCTGTGACGCTTCCAGCCTTGCTGTTTCTCTTATCGCAACAGATTGACGGCACGGCTTATTTGCGTGATCGCTCGGTTGCACAGTGGGTTGCCGCAGATCGTGTCGCTGAGGTGCGCCTTGCCGTGGCAAAGCAACAGCGAGCCAGTAAAGGCGTGATTGCAGGCGAGTCAGAGCGTGCGGGTCGCACGTGGTATTGGCGTAGCGATATTCAGGAGACGCCTATCCCCGGCTTTATGCGTTTGACAGTCACCGTGACCTCCGAGGATGCCGAGGACGATTCGGTGCTTTACACCCTGGATGCCTTTTTGAATGCTGAGGTGGGTAATGCATCGAGATAGGGTTGCAGTGCCAAGTTGGGTGAGGGTGAGAGAGCGGGGAGTCGGAGCAGCAGAAAAAGCCCAGCAACAGGGCTTTACCCTTGTCGAAGTGCTGATCGCGATGGCGATTACAGCATTTGTCTCGGTGCTTTCTTATCAGACCTTATCCACTGCGATAACGGGTATTGAATCCGCGCGGGAGGCCTCAGAGCGTCTTCACGAAATTAATCGAGCCTTTACCGTCATGTCGCGCGACATCAGGCAAATAGCAAACCGACCTGTTATCGATGAGTTTGGACAGCTTGCCTCAGCAGTCTCCGGTGGACCGCTTGCACGTGATCCATTGCGGCTCACGCGCTCGGGATGGCACAACAGCACGGGCGCGCCGCGCAGCACCTTGCAGCGAGTGGCCTATCGTCTCGAGGAAGGGCAGCTGCTACGACTGACTTACCCGGTGCTTGACCGGACCACGGCAATCGAGCCCATTGAAACTGTCTTGCTGGACGACGTGGATACGCTTGAGTTTAGATTCCTGCCGACTGTCAACGAGCTCGAGGTCGATCGTAATCAGGCGATTGATAGACGATATTGGCAGGAAAACTGGTTGGCAGAAGTTGGTTTTACCAATCAGCTAATCACGCCTCCGGCTGCGATCGAAATGCGCATTACCCTCGCTGACTGGGGTGAATTGGAGCGGCTTTATGTCATGCCCGCTTTCGAATAAGTTGCAGCGTGCTAGGCGGTCTCAGCGAGGGGCGGCCTTGGTCATAGCGCTCTTGGTCTTCGCACTGGCCGCTGCGCTGATGGTGGGGGTCCAGCGAGACTTTACGCTTCAGCTACAGCGCAGCACCAATACGTTTTTTGCCGAGCAGGGCTGGTCATTTCTATTGGGTGCGGAGTCACTCGCCGAGTTAGCCTTGCGGCTCGATGCGGATGAGGATGGTCGCAGCGAGGCACCTGTGGATTCACTTCTAGAGGTTTGGGCACAGCCGCAGGCGCCATTTCCGCTTGATGGTATCGGCTTTTTGAGCGGCGACCTTTACGATCTGCAAGGTAGATTTAACCTGAATGGCCTGGTGGCGTCTTCGCGCCAAACTACAGATCAACGCTCTGGTGACGGAGGGGCTACCGGGCAAGAGTCGGTGGGCGGAGATCAGGGTGTTGCGCCGCCCGCTAGCGAATCGAATGATCCATCAAAGCGATTAAACACGCAGCAGCGTGTATTCCTCCGGCTTTTACTCTCTATCGAGGAAGCGGGGCTTGATCGTGCAGAGGCGACGCGACTGGTTGAGCGGGTGTCGGATTTCATTGATGCCGATCGGACTCCCCGCCTAGATGGGGCGGAATCCGAGGTCTACCTCGCCTCAGCGTTTCCTTATCGACCGCCCAATAGGCCACTTGCCAGTGTCAGCGAATTGCGTGCCGTTGATGGAATAACGCCAGAACTGTACACGCTCATTGCACCTTTCTTGACAGTCTGGCCGGTCGACGGAAGCAAAGTGAATGTGCTGACTGCGCCGCCTCAGCTCTTGGCCGCGCTGGCCGGCGACGATGCTTTCGAGCCGCTGGCGCCTCAAGAGGTCGCTCGGATTGTTGAGTTAAGGGCGGAGGGTATGATCACCGATGTTGAGACATATTTATCGGACGCGTTATTCACTAACTCAACGACCACCGAGTTGCGTGAAATGATTGATGTTAAGTCTGACTGGTTCTTACTGGACGCGCGGGTCGAGATTGCCGCGCGTGAGAGGCGGCTGTATAGCGTGCTTCACAGGCAAGGTCGCACGGTATCTGTGGTACATCGTACTGAGGGCGAGCTGTGATTCGTTGTAACGTTATCAGTGCAAACTGTTGGCGAGTCAAACTGCTTCGTAACAGCGCTTGGAGAGAGCACCTCGGTATAACGTCTCGAATTGGATTCTCAAAAAGGCACTCTGGAACACACCCTCGAAAAAGCGCCGTGAAAGGCTACCTCGAAAGAGCGCTTGGAAGAGAGCCTCAGTAGAGTGCTTTGTGAGACTGCCTTGAACGAGTGCCTGAAAGCGAATGCCTGAGAAGAGTGCCTTTTCGAGAGAGTGGTGTGAACCAGTGCTTTGTTTTAGGGAGTGTAGAGAGTGTGGAAAGTGGAGAAACTGTACAGAGTGCGTTGAAAAAGTGCTTCGACATAGCACCCCGAAATGGCGCTTCACACTATGGCCTCGAGGACTCCTAGTTTTCAGGCAGGTGCTTTTGGGTGTGACGCCTCGTTTTTTAGCATCCGGTGCGTCTTTAGAGGGGCCGTGAGGGTGAGTCTACTCACACGAACCTCTGAAGATCGCTTACACTATAGTTAAGGCTCACCTTGGGGTGAGCAGAGGGTTAATGAGGCCTGAGAGCTACATGCATACCGAAAATCCCAGTGTTGTGATTTGGCAGGATAATGTTCCTGTCTTGTGGCGAGCGGGCGCGCTTGAGGCGGAAGCGATTTCTGATGAAACCGTTTTACCCCAAAGCGTTGTGATTGGTCTCCCCAGCGACGATGTAAGAACTGCGGTACTCGAGGTATCTGCCGACGAGCGGAAGCACCTCGCGAGCTCACTGCCTTACATGATGGAAGAGCAGGTAGCGGATGATGTCGAGGATCTGCACTTTGTCTCTGCGCCGATCGATGAAGAAGCCTATTTGGTTGCCTTTACTCGCAAGGCGCAGATGGCGAATTGGATCGAGGCGCTCCCGGGCGCTGAAGAACTCAAACTGTTTAGCCCGGAAGCACTGTGCCTGCCAGTCAATGGGAACGAGTGCTGCATTGTTGTTCAGGGTCAAGAGGCGGTAATGCGCTGGAGCGAAAGCCAAGGCGCAAGAGTCGACCTCACGTTATTGTCGGTGGTGCTCGATTCATTACCTGATGCGCCCGGCTCTCTTGTTATATACGGCACTGATCGCGATGCCGTAATGGCCCATCTTAGTGACGAGCAAGCTTCGCGTGTTGACTGGCGACAGGGTGGGTGGGGTGCGCTCCTTATGCTGACGCAGGCGTCACCACCCATCAATCTTCGTCAAGGCGCCTTTGCGCCTCGTCTGCCGCTTGGCAAATGGTGGAATATTTGGAAGACGGTGGCGATCGCGGCGGGAGTTGCGATGGCATTGCAATTTGTCGCTGATCTGGCGCAGTACCAAACATTGAAAAGCCACAACCTCGACCTGCGGTCAGCGATCCAAGAGAGCTACCGTAAAGCGAACCCACGGGGTGCTGTGGTGGATGTAGAAAAGCAGTTGAACCGACAACTTTCGGAGTTCGCTGGCGGAGACGGTGTTGCTGCGTTTACCCCTCGATTGGTCGACGTAGTAACAGCAACACTTGCACATGACGGACGCGTGACCTCAGTCAATTACAGCGCAGGGCAGCTTAGACTCAATTTGACGGCTGATAACTTTGCGGCAGTTGAGCGGATTAGGCAGCAGCTCGAGCAGTCCGGCCTAAAGGCGACTTTAGAGACGTCGAACGCTCGCGGTGACGAAGTGCGCGCGCGTTTGCGCGTGGAGGTGTCATGATGCGGGAGTGGTTTTACGCACAAACACAACGAGACCAGATAGCCCTGATAACGCTCGTAGCGGCGGTTGCTATCTACAGCCTCGTAGCCTTTGCCTTGATGCCTGCGAGCGAGGCACGCAGTCAGATGGCGGCGAACAATTCTGCGGCAGTCGCTCAGCTGGCGCGCGTTGAAGCGAAGGTAAGTCAATTATTGGACCTTCGAGCGAACAATGAGTCAGGTCAAAACCAAAACCTATCTTCCACACTGAGTGCCGCCGCTCAAAACGCCGGGCTTACCGTGAAGCGATTACAGCCCAATAGTCGTGGTGAAGTGCAGGTGCGTTTTGAAAGTGTTGAATTCGATGCGCTGCTCCAGTGGTTGCAGACTGTTGAGGGTAATGAGGGCTTGAGAATTGTCGACGCATCGGTCAGTGATGCCGGTCGATCGGGCGGTGTTAACGCCACACTTCGAGTTCGGGAGCAGTAGTGTCTGACCGTCGCCTTATCGCAGTCTCGGCTGCCGCACTGTTTTTGGTTTTATTGATTGCTCGACTGCCCGCGTCGATCGCCACGGCGTTATTGCCGCCAACTGTTATCGCAACTAACCCGTCGGGAACACTGTGGCGAGGAAACGCGGCGCACGTACAGGTGAACATGAGCGGGCAATGGTTTGCTCTGGGCCGCGTTGAGTGGGCGTTACAACCGCTTGGCGTATTGCTTGGCGATGCGGTCATCCTGCGTTCTTCTTGGGGAAGTCAGAAGCTAGATATCGGCGCCGGTATTGAACTTAACGGCGATGTGACGGTGTCTGACGCGTCCATCCGAGCCGATATCTCTTGGGTGAGGAATCTGCTGCCGTTATTTATTGCCGGCGACTTGAACGCCGATATTGAAACGCTCCGGGTGAGCGCCTCTGGTACACCCGTGTTTATATCGGGGCGCGTTGTTTGGGAAGATGCTGCCTGGCAGGCGGTCGGGGGTGATGTTTCTTTAGGAACCTATGCTGTCGATATCGCAACAGACGACCAGGGTATTTCAGGTAAGGTTGTCACCCTCAAAGGTGCACTTGAACTCAACGGCGAATTTACGCTTCAGGGTAATCGCTATTCGGTTACGGCGGATCTGTCCGGGGCGGCAGCACGCAATGAGGCATTTCAACAAGCCATTGCCTTGATGGCGGTGCCGACAGAAAGTGGCTACCGCATCGATTTAAGCGGTACACTCTAGCCAGAGTGGGCTCTGGGGCCTTCCTACCAATAAAAAAAGCAAAAGTGAGATGCCTATGAAGTTCTGGCAGACGCTTGTTGTCCTTCTCGTAGCGGGAGGTGTTATGTCGACAGCAGCGAATGAAAACCCAGCGGTGATGGATGGCTTTCCGCCGTCTGCAGAATCGCAGGTCACAAAGAAGAATCAGCGAAATTGGCCCTACAGTCAGTGGGCCTTTCAAAATTTCGGTGCGCCCAACAATACAGTCATGGTACCGCGCGCGGGCGAGATCCATCACTTTCCAAGAGACGAGAGCAGACTGAGCCGTTTTACTGCAGACGGAAAGTCACTCGCAGAGATTTTTGAGGCCAATGCAGCAGACGCGCTGGTCGTGATTCAAGGCGATACTCTGGTGCACGAGTCCTACTGGAACGGCATGGATGCGCATCGCCAGCATATTTGGTACTCGATGACTAAGTCATTGGTGAGCAGCATTGCCGGACTATTGGTCGAGAGCGGGCAACTCGAACTTGCTAAGAGCCCCTCGGACTATATCCCTGAGCTAAAGGGCAGTGCCTTTGATCGCGTTACCGTGCAGCAGGTACTGGACCACGCGAGCGGTCTCGCCTTTGAAGAAAACTACGTAGACCCAAAGAGTGATTTCTTTCTTTACTACGCGCCGGCGTTGAACCTGGGTTATCTGCCGGGTGCGGCGGACCTTCAGCCTGGCGAGTCAGATATTTATGGCGTTTACGACTTCCTGACAAAGTTTGTTCAGCCCGACCCAGAGACACCACCGGGCTTTCGATTCGATTACAACTCGGCCAACGCTGACGTTCTTGGTTGGTTAGTATCACGTTTGATGGATAAGCCCTTGAATGATGTGATCCGTGATGAGGTTTGGGCGAAGCTAGGTGCCGAGCACGACGCTTTTATTGCCGTGGATCGCGCTTATATTCCAGTAGCCACTGGCGGCTATAACACCACGGCACGGGATGCGGCACGCTTTGGTGTCATGATTCGCGATAAAGGCGTTTTCCGCGGTGAGCGCGTTCTGCCGGCTTCCTGGCTAGAGCACATGGTTGACGTTAAAGACAGCGATCGACAGGCGATGGCACGCAACCCCAATTACTCGCAGGCCGATTGGATTGCCTATCAAGATATGTGGTGGATACTCGATGATCAGGCTCAGGAGTTTTGTGCGGTGGGTATTCATGGGCAAGTGATCTATGTCAATCGCAGCACCGACACGGTCATGGTTTGGTTCTCAAGCCAACGTGACGCCGCCTCAACCTTAGCACCCGAATTTCCTATTAAACTCGATGCGGCGCGACGTGCTGCAACCTATCTAGCGGAGCAATAATACATGGCAGCAGGAACTCCCGTTTGGTCTAGCCGGTTCGCCTTCATCATGGCGAGCGTCGGCTTTGCTGTAGGTCTAGGTAATATTTGGCGCTTCCCCTACGTCACTGGTGAAAACGGTGGTGGGGCATTTGTTCTGGTGTATCTACTATTTGTTTTTGCGATTGGTGTGCCCTGCGTTATGGCAGAACTCATGGTCGGTCGACGTGGGCAATCTAGCCCCTCGAAGTCTATGGCGGCGGTTGCTGAAGAGAGCGGGCGCAGCCGGCTCTGGGGTGGCGTGGGAGGCTTGGGTGTCTTTACCGCCTATACGATCTCAATCACTTATGCGGTGGTTGTCGGGTGGGTGCTTTGGTACTTGATTCAGGCGGTTATGACGGGTTTTGCCGGCTACGATGCGGCAATGGCAACGAGCTCGTTTGATGGTTTGCTGGCAGATGGCTCCACCATGCTGATCATGACGATTCTGGGCAATTTGATTGTTGGCAGCATCATCTATGCAGGCGTCACCGGCGGTATCGAACGAGCCGTAACCTTCATGATGCCGCTGCTCTTTGCGCTGCTCATTGGTTTGGGTATCTACAACATGTTTGCCGGCGGATTTGGTGAGACGCTGAGTTGGCTTTTCACACCTGATTTCAGCAAGATCGATGGACCTGTTCTGCTGGCGGCGGTAGGGCAGGCATTCTTTTCGATTGGCGTGGGTATGGGCGGCATGATGGCCTACGGGTCTTATCTGCCCGCTAACTTCTCGATTACACGCGGTGCGATGATGATCGTAGTTGCAGACACCTTGGTTGCGTTACTCGCAGGCTTCGTTGTGTTCCCCATGGTCTTCAATTATGGGCTTGATATGGCAGGTGGTGCAGGCCTTATTTTCCAGACCCTACCCGTCGCTTTCGCACAGATGCCGGGTGGACATATCTTCGCTGTGCTTTTCTTCGTCATGCTGTCGGTAGCGGGTGTTACCTCGATGGTGGGCTTACTCGAAGCGGTAACGAGCTGGACGGATCAAAAGACAACCCTGGGTCGGGAGTTGAGCGCCGTTGTCGTTGTGGGCTCGGTCACGTTTTGCAGTATCGCATCGGTCTTCTCCTACAATGTTTGGCAGGACTATACGTTGTTCGGAATGAACTTTAATGCGGCTTCCGAGGGGCTTTACGACAAGATTACGTTACCGCTGGGTGGTTTGCTGATTGCCCTCTTTGTCGGCTGGTTTATGAAGCGTGATTTTGCCTTCTCAGAACTGTCCACCGATGAGCAGACCTTTGGAATCTGGCAGTTGCTACTCAAGTTCGTGGTGGTGCCAGCAATTGCCATCATTCTTATCACGGGGTTGATGTAAACGATGTTAGCGACAGTTACGGATTGGTTGTGGTCGTATGTGCTCATTGTGGCGCTTCTTGCCGTCGGTATTCGCCTCACGGTAGCCGCACGGTTTGTGCAAGTTCGGCTATTTCGCGAGATGTTTCGCGGTTTTTCAGGTGGCTTTAGCGGCACTGAGAAGGGATTGTCGAGCTTCCAAGCGCTGGTTGTCAGTGTCGCTGGGCGTGTTGGCGGCGGTAATATCGCCGGTGTCGCAGTGGCGATAACGCTCGGCGGCCCTGGTGCGCTGTTTTGGATGTGGCTGATTGCCCTGATAGGTATGGCAACCAGTTTGTTCGAATGTGCGCTTGCACAGCTCTACAAGCAAAGCGACGGTTCGGAGACCTTCCGCGGCGGTCCTGCCTACTTCATGCGGCAGGGACTCGGTTGGACAACCATGCCCGTTATCTATTCTGCACTGCTGTTAGTGACGATTGGGTTTGGGTTTAATGCGGTTCAGACATATTCGGTTACGAACTCGATTGAGTCTGCTTTCGATATACCCACTTGGCAAAGTGGCGTCGTGCTTACAGCTGTCATGGCAGTTATTTTGTTTGGCGGTATCCGCCGGCTGGCTGCGGTTTCACAAGTTATCGTCCCCGTTATGGTGGTTGGTTATTTTGCATTGGCCATTTCTATTTTGATCGCCAATATCGGCGAAGTGCCAGCGGCACTCGCCATGATCTTCAAGTCGGCCTTTGGTTTGGAGCAGGTCGTCGGCGGTGGTGTTGCGGCGGCAATTATGCAGGGCGCTCGACGGGGATTATTTTCTAATGAGGCAGGCTTAGGCACGATACCCAACGTGGCGGCCACAGCGGATGTTGAGCACCCTATTGCTCAGGGTTTAGTGCAGAGCCTCAGTGTTTTCATCGATACGATCATCCTCTGCACGTGTACGGCACTAATCATTCTCCTGTCTTCGGCCTACCAGCCCGATGCCGCCAACCCTCAGGGCGTCGTTCTCACACAGCTAGCGGTGGCTGAGCAACTGGGTGGTTGGGGCGAATCGCTGGTGAGCATATTCCTTGTGTTGTTTGCGACTACGACGATTGCCTACAACTGTTATCTGGGTGAAAACAGTATTGCTTACTTTGCAAAGCGTCCTGCCTGGGCCATACCGGCTTTTCGCATTTCTGTATTGATGATGATCGCGTGGGCCTCTGTTCAGGACTTGGGAACCGTCTTTAGTTTCTCTGACTTGACCATGGCGCTTCTTGCGCTGACGAACTTACTTGCTCTTTGGTATCTGGCGCCGATTGGAATGAAGCTGCTGAAAGATTTCGAGGCACAACTTCGGTCAGGCGGCACGCCTGTGTTCAAACGAGATCTGCTCCCTGAGGAGAAGCTCGACGAGGGTAGCTGGTCTTAACGCCAGTCATGAGGCAGGTTATGAAAGGCAAGCACGTTGTTATTACTGGGCCAACCGCAGGCATTGGCAGGGCTAGTGCGCATGTGTTGGCCTCGCAAGGTGCGCAACTAACGCTTCTGTGTCGAAACCTCGAGAAGGGGCAGGAGGTTGCGGATGAGATTGTCTCAGCGGGTGGATTGACGCCAAATGTGATTCTCATGGATATGTCCCGTCTCGATAGTGTGCGTTCAGCTGCGAACAGAGTTCACGAGCTGAGCCAACCAATCGACGTGCTCCTCAATAACGCGGGGCTCATGAACTCGCATCGCAGAGAAACTGTGGACGGCTATGAAGAGACGCTAGCGGTAAACCACTTTGCGCCTTTTCTTCTGACCGGTTTACTTTTGCCGGCGATCAAGTCAGCGGCACCCGGTGCACGCATTGTTAACGTGGCCTCGGGAGCCCATAAATTTGTGAAAGGCATGCAGTTCGACGACCTTCAGTCTGAAAACGAATTCAGCATGTTTAACGTCTACGGCCGATCTAAGTTAGCCAATATGCTCTTCACCCGGTCGCTCGCTAAACGGCTCGAGACGGACGGTATAACTGTTAACTGCCTGCACCCGGGTGCGGTCTCTACCAGTATAGGTAAGCAACATGGAGAGTGGCTGGCGACAATTCTGCACGCCATTCTTAAGCCCTTCTTTCGCGACCCTCTGAAAGGCGCGGAGACCTCACTTTACCTTTGCACCAGCGCAGACGTTGCTGAGGTTACCGGCGCTTATTTCGATAACTGTAAAAAGGTTGCACCCAAGCCATGGGCTGAGGACGATGCTGCCGCAGAGCGATTGTGGGCACTGAGCGAGGAATGCGTTGGCTTTTCGTACCCTTAGCTCGCACGTCTGCGTTCCTACTGCTCTAGGCGGCTTGCCCGCTTCCCTTAATCTAAGCCATCCCTGATTGGAGTTTTCTGTGAGAATCAGCACAGGACGTGCACTTTTTGTCATAGGACGTCCATGTTGTGCGTTACTTCAATCAGCAACCAGTGACTGAAGCCCAGACTAGCTAGCGCAATCTATCCCCGCTGCCGTTCCACAGAGGTCACCGGCTTCATCCGTCAGAGTCTCGGCCGGTAGGTGATACGAGAGGTCGGCAAGCGATGAGCGCGGTAGTTAGGTGCAGGGAGCGTATTTGAACGCGCCAAACTCCCTGCGATTTTAGTGAAAGATAGAGCAAGAGTGCTGCCAAGACATCACTCTGTGTGAGTCTTTACGCCCTATTCGATAGCGCTATTGTGTCTCGGTAAGTTCAACCTCAAAGTTGAGTGTTTTATTGCCACGAGTGGTTTTAATGCTGACGGTATCTCCAACACGGTGCTTTTCCATGGCCGAGAGGAAGTCTTCATTGGTTGTCACTGCCTGGCCATCGACTTCCGTGATGATGTCGCCGAGCGCAATATCGTTTCGACCAACACGGCGCGCACCGACCATGCCGGCATCATCAGCAGGGAACCCACGATAGGTTCGAACAATCGGTACACCCTTTATTCGATTCCGTTTAATCCATTGGTCGGATGCACGCTCGATGCCAAGAACAGGGCGAAGAATCTTTCCATAGGCAATCAGCTGAGGGACTACCTCTTTGACCGTGCTCACAGGAATCGCAAAGCCGATGCCTGCACTTGCACCACTCGGTGAGTAGATGGCGGTATTGACGCCAATCAGCTGTCCTAATGAGTTAAGTAGCGGGCCACCTGAATTACCGGGGTTAATTGCCGCGTCTGTCTGAATAACACCCCGAATCTTGCGACCGCTGGGAGATTGAATTTCCCGTCCGAGCGCACTCACAACACCCACGGTCAGTGTGGTATCGAGACCAAAAGGATTTCCAATCGCGAGTACTTTACGGCCCACTGATAGCTCTGAGGAGTCACCGAGGGGTAGCTCGACCAAGCCCTCGGGTGGATCCATTAGACGTAGCACGGCAAGGTCACGCTCAGGGGCGAGACCGACCACTTTTGCCTCGAACTCACGCTGGTCACTTAGGGTTACTGTGAGTTTATTTGCGCGTGCGACAACGTGATAATTGGTCACGATAAGCCCTGAGTCATCCCAAACAAAGCCAGATCCTGCGCCTTGTGGGATCTCGAGAACGTTCAAGCTGAACATCTGTCTACGAAGAGCTGTGGACGTAACGTAGACCACCGATGGACTCGCGTTGCTGAAGACCTCGGTGGTGTTGGCTTCATCGTCGGTGGCAAAGCTCAAGTATTCCACCGCGGCGCTTGCCGCAGGAGCGACTACTAGCGCCGGGATCACTAGCGCCAGAACTGGCGCAAAAAGAAACCCCAGCCCGGCAATAAAGCGTGTAAGTAAGTGCTTAAACATATGGATATATTCCGAAAGAAAGCATTCGCATCATCGGTTTTGAAGCGCCTCGATACGCTTATCCAGCGGTGGGTGTGACGAGAACAACTGACGGATATTCGACCCACTGCCCGAGCGGATACCAAACGCTGTAAGTTCACCGGGTAGGTCCGAAGGCGTGTTGATCTCTGCCTGCAGGCGCCGTAAAGCGGCTGCCATATTGTGCTTACCTGCGAGATCTGCACCTGCGGCGTCCGCGCGGTACTCTCGATAGCGTGAGAACCACATAACAATCATGCTCGCGAGAATGCTAAGCAGAATCTCGGCCACGATGGTGCCTACCCAATATCCGATGCCTAAGCCGCGTTCATTCTTGAACACTACTCGGTCTACCGTGTGGCCGATGACGCGTGCAAAGAACATGACGAAGGTATTAACGACACCTTGAATCAGCGTCAACGTGACCATGTCGCCGTTGGCTACGTGGCCAATTTCGTGCGCCATTACCGCGCGGACTTCCTCTGGTTTGAACCGCTGCAACATCCCCGTACTGACGGCTACCAGCGCGTTATTGCGGTTCCAGCCAGTGGCAAACGCATTAGGCGCATCTGATGGAAAAATACCGACCTCGGGCATGCCGATACCCGCTTGATCTGCAAGCTGCTTTACCGTCTGTAAAAGCCATTCCTCGTCTCGATTGCTGGGCGTTTCAATAATGCGTGTGCGTGTTCCACGCTTTGCAGACCATTTCGAAATAAAGAGCGAAAAGAGCGACCCCCCC
>OCRG01000100.1_pt1 | contig 13381 bp, 16 predicted proteins | sample 1535071 | NCBI WGS metagenome assembly OCRG01 (sample SAMEA3275605, study PRJEB22092) | marine metagenome | biome: ENVO:00000447; feature: ENVO:00002042; material: seawater | collected 2014-06-22T16:30:00+00 | depth 0 m
ATTTCGTTCAACGGACACGCGATTGAGTGCCGTATCAACGCAGAAGACCCACGAACATTTATGCCTTCACCGGGGCTGATTAAGACCTTCCATGCACCCGGTGGACACGGTGTTCGTGTCGATTCACATATTTACAGCGGTTACCAAGTGCCACCGCACTACGACAGTCTGATTGGTAAGTTGATTACCCATGGTGATGACCGTGAGATCGCGCTGAAGAAAATGCGTCAGGCACTCGATGAGTTTGTTGTTGAGGGCATTCGTACCAACTCAGCACTGCACCGAGAGCTGGTTGTAGATCCCTCGTTTGTTGCGGGTGGAGTAAGTATTCACTATCTCGAGAGTAAGCTGGAACACGAGCATTGAGTACAGAAGAGTGGCAAGAGTGGGTTTTAGAAACTCACTCTGACCGCGTCGAACTGCTCGAAGATTGGTTCTTTGCTCAAGGTGCTCTCGCCGTTTCCCTAGAGGATAACGCCGACGAGCCGCTTCTCGAGCCAGGCCCTGGTGAGACCCCCGTTTGGCAAAACGTTAAAGTCACCGCGCTGTTTGCCGGTGACTTTGATCTGGAGCCCATTAGAGCGGCCTTGCCTACGGACCTGTTGGCTGAAAACTCACGAAGCGATATTACGGCGCTTGCGGACCGCGCTTGGGAGCGGGTGTGGATGGACGAGTTTTCTCCCATCCAAATGGGTCCGCGACTGTGGATCTGCCCGAGCTGGACAGAGCCACCCGATAGCGCCGCTATTAATGTTTATCTCGATCCAGGTCTAGCCTTTGGCACCGGTACACATGCAACCACAGCCATGTGCCTGTCTGCACTCGATGACGCAATTTCGGGTGGAGAGCGGGTTGTCGACTTTGGCTGTGGCTCCGGCATTTTAGCAATCGCCGCGCTGCGTTTAGGGGCGGCTTCTGCGTTGGGCGTCGACAATGACCCACAGGCAATCACTGCGACCCGAGACAATGCGGAGCGAAATGACATTGAGTCCAGTTCGATAGAGGTTGTACTCCCGGGAAATGCAGCTATCGCCGCTTGGACAAATCAGTCAGATCTCGTAGTGGCCAATATTCTCGCCGGGCCTTTGCTCGCCCTCGCAGACGAACTCATGGCTTTAATGAAACCGGGTGGTAGGCTCATGCTCACCGGTGTTCTCTCTGAGCAAGCTCCCGAATTGATCGAGCGCTTCATACCAGTAAACCTTGGAGTAAGTGAAACTCGGGATGGCTGGGTGTTATTGACCGGACAAAAACCGGCCTAGCCCTGAGCGAGGAGCTCGCGGAGGTCAATTAGCGCAGCATTGGCACGCGAGAGGTAGCTCGCCAAAACTAGCGAATGGTTTGCCCATATGCCGAACCCAGAGCCGTTGAGAATCACGGGGCTCCAGACGGTTTGTTGGGTTGCCTCGAGTTCACGAATGATCTGACGCAAACTTACCGCGGCGTTTTTCTTTTCAAGTACGTCAGCAAAGTCGACTTCCGCTGCTTTCAGGAAGTGAATAAGTGCGAAAGCTGCACCGCGCGACTCGTAGTAAACGTCATCGATTTCATCCCACGGCGTTTTCACGAGCACTTCAGACGTCGCGGACGTTGATTGCCGCGCGGCACTATCACCGGCAAGATCGGTGTTTATTCGTTTCTGGCCCACGCTTGCGGATAAACGCTGCGAGAGACTGCCCAGTCGCTTTTCCACAATCCCAAGCCAGTAGCTCAGGTTGTCGGCACGGGCATAGAATTGCGCGCCATCCTCACCCTCAGCGGGCAGTCGATCGAGGTAGGCCTGTAGATAACGTCGAGCATCTCGATACTCTGACTCCGTCGCGGGAAGCGCCCAGCTCGAATTCTGGAAATTGATTCGTGGTTCGGCGAGGGTCAAGTCGACGTCTTCTTGGGACTGTGACTGTGAACGACTGAGTACTTCTCGCAGCGCCCGGGCGAGATCGCGGGACTGAATGAGTACACCGTACTCCCAGTTCGGCATGTTATCCATCAGGCTGCCGGGAGGTGCTATATCGTTGCTTGTGTAGCCACCGTTTTTCTCTAGCAGCAGGCGTGTTACTTCAAGCAGCGCTGCGGTGGTTGCCGCACCAGTTACTGACTGATCGGCGCTGTTCAAATAGCTCGCACGATTTTGCACCACATCAAACGGTTTGGGTGGAATACTCCAGTAGATGCCTAGGCCTGTAATGAGAAGTCCATAAGACACGACGACGGCAAGAACGGCACGTCTACCGCCTCGGCTTTGTATCAAGCCGAGTGACTCGCTCGATGGACGCAAACCAGCTAATCTCGCCTGGAGCGCCATTACCCGTTCTTTAACTGTCATGTGTTTAGTCGCCTTATGGGATGCATTTGATGACGAAAAACATCCCCCGTATTGGTCTCAATCAACAGCTTAATTGAGTGCCTGTTTCTTCAGTGCCCGTTATTTCAGTACCCGTTTTTTCAGTGTCAGTTTCTTTAGTGGCTGTGCGCCATCGCTTTTCGTTTTGCGATCGGAAAGCCGCTGCACACATCGTCATTGTTCTCTAGCTTGAAGCAGATGTCGATCGATTCTCCTTCCACAAGCGGCGCATCTAGCTTCATCAACATGATGTGCCTGCCACCTGGCGCGAGTTCAACCGCTTCACCGGGTGCAATAGCCAGCTTTGATAAGGGGCGCATTGTTGAACGATCGCGCTCGATACGTGTCTCATGAAGCGAACTATGAGCCGCGACCTCGGCGCTAACGCCCGTGACAACCAGTGTCTCGTCTCCGGAATTTTGCAACTGACCGTAGGCTGCAGTCATGCTCTTTCCTGGCGGGGTTTCTCGTGCCCAACCATCGATAACAATCAGACCGTCTGCGAGCGCACCAAGACTGGTAGTCATTCCGACCGTGAGTGCGGCTAATGCTTTGAACATTGGATTTCTCAACTTTGTCATGATGCTTATCTGGGGGAGTTATTGGGCATTTTCAATGGCAGAAAGAACGATTTCTCGCGTTAGGAGCTGCGGCAGAATTACGGGCTGGCTGCCCACGCCACTGGGGTACATGACGTACAACGGAATGCCACTTCGGCCGTGAGATTTAACAAACTCGCCGATATCGGCGTCATAGTCGGTCCAATCCGCAATCATGTAGGGAATGTCGGCCGCTAAAAACGCCTGCTCAACCTCAGGTGTAAAAAGTACAGCGGCCTCATTAGCCAGACAGGTGATACACCAGTCAGCTGTTACATCGACAAAGATCGGCTTTCCTAACTCGCGGTAGGACGCGAGTGTCGCTGCAGACCAAGCAATCTGGCCGTCAGCTAACTTGCGCGAACCAGCGGCTCTTTCGTCATTGTCACCTTGAGGGATAGCGAGAAACACTGCGGCCATCACAAGTAGGCCGCTTACGGTCTTTCGGATAGAAGTGTCTCCGTAGAGGTAGGCCGCCATGGCCAGTAGGACCAGGCCTGAAAGCGCCAGCGCCATGGTGTTCACGCCGGCTTGATTTCCGGCAACCCATAGCAGCCAAACTGACGTGAGGTAGAGCGGGAATGCCAATACATTTTTCGCCGTATCCATCCACGGGCCCGGCTTTGGAAGAATTTTCACCGCTGCGTTGCTGTAACTAAGAACGACCATCGGCAGTGCCATGCCGAGCCCCAAAGATGCAAAAACCAGTAGCGTGATATAGATCGGCTGTGTCAGCGCATAACCCAAGGCACTTCCCATGAAGGGCGCTGTACAGGGGCTTGCAACAACAACGGCTAATACACCGGTAAAGAAGCTCCCAGCGTCACCCTCTTTTTCCGTCAGAGATTGACCGACGTTCATCATGGAGGTGCCAAAGTGAAGTAGTCCGTTCAGGCTCAGTCCCATCAGCGTAAACAAGTAAGCAAGTCCTATGACAAAGCCCGTGTTTTGAAGCTGAAAACCCCAACCAATAAGTTTTCCGGTTTGTTGAATCGCGATAAGCACGGCCGCAATGCCAACGAAACTCACGACAACCCCTGCCGCATAAACCAAGCTCGAGCGTCTATGGCTTTGCGCATCGCCTCTTGTGAAGCTTAGTGCTTTTAAAGAGAGGATCGGAAAAACGCAGGGCATGATATTCAGGATAACGCCACCTAACAGCGCAAAAACCAGCGCTGCCATCAAACCAACATCGTCTGCGCTATCGGTAGTATTTGTGTTGCCCGTCTTCAAGGTGCTCGGATCAAGTGTCCCTTTCTGAACTTCGCCTGAAGCGGTATGCCAGAGGAAGGTTTTTGTTTCTGGTGGATAACAAAGTCCCGCGTCGGCACAGCCCTGATAGGTGATCGATAGCTCTATGAGCTCAGCTGCTTCAGCGAGCGCCAGGCTCGCATCCACCGACCCGTAATAGACCTCAACATCGCCAAAGAACTCGTCGGTTTTCGCTAGGCCGTCAGGTATTGCGAGTGTGAGCTCGACATTGCCATCGGTCGTGCGGGCCTTCGCGGCAAAGGCGTGCCGGTAAAGATAGTAATTAGGTGCGATGAGCCATTGCAGCAAAGCTTGCTGCTCTCCGTCACCGATTACGCTGAGCTGATAAGCTTCATCAACGGGAAGAAATTCGGTTTGCTGCTGCGTGTAGGCAGAAAACGGGCTTTGCGCCTGGACTGAAAGTGTGAGCGTCGTCAGTGCAAAAATAAAAAGTGATGCAAGGAGCGCTTGAGGCTGACCTAGCTTCATGGTGTATACCTACTTGTGGTAGCGAAGGCGCGTACCGTGGTCGAGGGAGAGTCTAATCTCCGCTGCGCTAAGCTCGTCTGGAAAATAAACACCCGAGACCTTGGCGTCGAGCAAGCTCGCGCCTTCAAGATTGGTCTCGCGGAAGTCGATGCCTGATAAATCGCAATTTCTAAAGTAGGCGCTGGAGAAGTCGAGACCTCGCGCATTCATCTTGCGCAGATCGCGCCCACGGTAGTCGCCTCCCGACAGTTGGCTGGTATCAAGTGTGTCACGGCTATTATTGAAGCTATCGACATCCTCATGTCGCAGCATTTGGTAGAGCGGGTCGCTCTTAACTTCAGGCTTTATCTCTTGATCACTCATTCTTTGATTCCTTCAACGTCACGCTGCGAAGTGTGAGTTCTTGAGTTCTTGGCTTTCGCTCAAGCTTAATCGTGGGCCCGGCTGGCAAACAACTGCGGCCGCTGCTTTTGAGGCAAACTCACAAGCGCCGCGCATGTCGCTACCGCGCCACAGTGAATAGAAAAACGCGCCGGCGAACATATCCCCGGCACCGTTTGTGTTGACGGCTTCAACCTTTTGGGCGGCGATCGTATGAGTTGTCTCGCCATCGAAGAGAATCGCACCATCTCCGCCGCGAGTAATGATAAAGCTCTTGGCAATACGTTTTAGCTTGCCTGCAGCTTCGTCCAAACTCTCGGTCTCCGCCCAGCCCAGAGCCTCAATCTCGTTGCAGAACACAAGGTCGACACCGCCCTCGATCATCTGATTCATGTTGTCACGGAAAAACGTCACCATTCCGGGATCTGAGAAACTTACGGCCACCTTTGCACCATTTTCGCGCGCGACGTCTCGAGTCTTAAGCGCAGCCGCATGGCCGGTCGGTGACGTCACAAGGTAGCCTTCGAGATACACCCAGTTGGCGTCAGAAATTGCTTGCTCGTTTACCTCTGTAACCGACAGGGTTTCTGAAACCCCCAAGAACGTGTTCATGCTGCGTTCAGCGTCGGGAGTGATCAGCACGAGACATTTTCCGGTGGTACCGGTGCGGCGCTCTTGTTGAAAACCATGCGCTACGCCTGACGCTTCGAGGTCGGAAATGTAGATATCACCGTCCTCATCGTTCGACACAAGGCAGCTCATGTAAGTGGGTGCGCCGAATTGCGATGCGGCGATAACACTGTTGCCCGCTGAGCCGCCGCAGGCATGGTTCGCTGTTTTTAGAGGCTCTGCCAGGTGGGCTTTGATCTCGCTCTGACGGGCCTCATCAACCAGTGTCATCATCCCTTTCTCAATGCCAAGCTGAGCAAGGTCGTTGTCGGTCACATCGATCTCGGTATCAACTAGGGCGGCTCCAATGGCGTAAACAAAATGGGACATGGGATTACGGGCCTGTATTCACTGGAAGAGTCCTATTATCGCATGGCCTTATCGCTTGTTCACCCGCTTGTCGCGATTGTCGCGATGGTAATTCGAAGATATGTCGATAGCGTGCGGAACTCTCCTGGTTACTTTGTGTACACTGGAAGTTGCTAGGAGTGTGCTGTGTTTCCAACTTTTCAAGAATCTATCGAGCGATTGGCGCGAATTACAGCGCCGTCAGTACCTTTGCCGTCAAAGCGTGCAGCCGTCGCTATTGGCTTGCGCGATGGGTCAGCGGGTCCTGAGATATTGATGATCCAGCGCGCCGTTAGAGAGGGTGACCCCTGGTCGGGCCATATGGGATTCCCCGGAGGTCGGAAAGATGACACCGACGCCTCCGACGAAGCCTGCGCTAAACGAGAAACGCTTGAAGAGATTGGTTTTGATTTAGAGGCACATGCGCGATGCATTTGCCAGCTATCCGATGTGAATACGGGGTGGCGAGCAGATCGCCCGGAGATGCTTGTAGCACCGTTTGTCTTTGAGGTGGAGTCCCTATCAGAGTTAACGCTGAATCATGAGGTCGCGGCAACGGTTTGGATACCTCTACATTTTTTACTCGACGACAACAACCGAGATCGCCACCAATGTGATTGGCGAGGGGAGGTCTTGGAGTCAGACGCGTTTACTTATAACGGCCATCTCATCTGGGGTTTGTCGCTCATAATGATCGACGAACTATTAGAGATTGTGGGTAATCGAAAGAGCGGCTCTGCCCGAGTTGAGCGCGCCTAGATTATTCGTATCTGCTCTGTGTTCTCCGGGGTTACTTTGTTTGCACGCAATGATCGGCCGATAAGGCCAGCGCTTAAGAGTCCTCGTCAACGCCACCAAACCCGCGAATAAAACTCCTCGACTCTTTCTTAAGCGCCTCGAGCTCCGGATCAAGTCGCGCCGCCTCAGCTAGTGACTCAACCGACGCATTGCCTTTCAGAAAAGCGATGACATGGCCCACATGCACGGGTGACATTTTGGGGTTGTGCGCGTAGCGGGGCATGCCGGGTACGAGATTTCCAGACGCGCGGAGTCCTTTAACCGTTAGCCAATAACCCCCGCAGTTAGAGAGTTCGTAATCGCCGACACGCCCAAAACTCACATTGGGTGTCGACGGGTTGAAACCATCGTTGGGGATTTCAGTGATTTTCTTGAGCGCAAAAATGTAGCGCTCGCCGGCTTCAAACTCGCTCACTTCGGGACGACAGTAATCACCAGTTTTTAACCAGACGCGCGGCGTCTCGATCCAATCTGGCCCCGACAGCGTCACATCAACGGATATGTCTACGGCGTTGCCCCGAGCGTTGCCTGTGCTTCCCAACACAACCAAATCCGCATTCGCGGCCACTTCGGTGAAACTGCCTTCCCACAAGCACTCGCAGGCGTGGGTATAGGTGGGAATTAAAGCGCTAATGAATAGCGCGAACGCACAACTCAGACTTCCTAGACTTCGATGAAAAACCGAGTTGTCGTTCGCGACTGAGCCAATCATTTCTCTGCGAGCAAGCGTGCTGCGTCAATGGCAAAGTAGGTCAAGATGCCATCAGCACCGGCCCGTTTGAACGAGAGTAGGCTCTCGAGAATGACAGCGTCCCGTGATAGCCAACCTTTTTCAAAGGCGGCTTGGTGCATCGCGTATTCGCCAGACACTTGGTAGGCAAACGTTGGCACCTGTAGCTCAGATTTCACACGCCGAACGATATCGAGATAGGGCATGCCAGGCTTGATCATGACCATGTCGGCGCCCTCGCCTAAATCGAGAGCAACCTCGTGGATTGCCTCATCGCTGTTGGCAGGATCCATTTGATAGGTCTTTTTATCTCCGCCTTTCAGGTTGCCTGCCGAGCCGACGGCATCACGAAACGGTCCGTAGTAGACGGAGGCGTATTTCGCGGCATACGACAGGATCAGCGTGTTGACGTGCCCACCCGCCTCGAGGGCTTCTCTGATGGCACCAATGCGACCGTCCATCATGTCTGACGGAGCGACCACATCAGCACCGGCTTCAGCGTGGCTCACTGCCTGCTTTACCAGTGCCTCCTTGGTGATGTCATTAAGCACATAACCGTTGTCATCGATGATGCCGTCCTGACCGTGTGTGGTGTAAGGGTCTAGGGCGACGTCCGTAATAACTCCAAGCTCTGGCAGTGCGTTTTTAAGCGCTTTTACTGTGCGCTGAACCAAGCCATCGGGCGAATAGGCTTCGGCAGCATCCAACGATTTCTTGGCTTCTCCCACAACAGGGAATAAGGCAATGGCGGGGATGCCAAGCTCGAAGGCTTCACGCGCACGCTCTGTGAGTAGATCGATGCTCAGCCGCTCGACCCCCGGCATTGAAGGCACCGCTTCTCTTTGCCCCTCACCCTCGAGTACGAACATGGGGTAAATAAAATCACTAGCCGATAACGTATTTTCTGCGGTCAGACCTCGCGCAAATGATGTCGCGCGCAGGCGACGCATACGTGTAAATGGAAAAGGACCTCTTGGAGTGCTCATAGGGTTCCTCCTACAGTGCTTGGAACGCGCGTCGCGCTGCTTCGATGGTGTCGGAAATATCACCATCGGTATGCGCTGACGACATAAACCCGGCCTCGAACGATGCGGGTGCCAGATAAACGCCTTCATTCAACATCAAGTGGAAGAACTTATTGAACCGCTCCACGTTGGCGCCAATGACTTGTGGGTACTGAGTTACTTTTTTGTCTTCAGTGAAGAAGAAGCCAAACATGCTACCTAGGTGGTTTGTTGTGAACGGAATTCCTGCCTCGTCGGCAACTGCTTGCATGCCCTCACACAGTTCAGTGGTATGGCGGAATAAGTCGTCGTAGAAGCCTGGCTCCGAAATGATATCCAGCGTTGCCAGTCCAGAAGCCATTGCAACCGGATTGCCCGACAACGTGCCTGCCTGATACACCGGTCCGAGCGGGGAAATATGCGCCATGATCTCTTTCTTCCCGCCAAACGCGCCGACAGGCATGCCACCTCCGATTACTTTGCCGAGGCAAGTGAGATCGGGGTCGATGCCGAGATGGCCTTGGGCGCAATGCGTCCCGAAGCGGAAGCCCGTCATGACCTCGTCGAAGATAAGGATCGCGCCGTGCGCTGTACAGAGCTCTCGCATGCCCTCTAAATAGCCTGGTTCGGGCAAGATGCAGTTCATGTTGCCAGTGACAGGCTCGGTAATAACACAGGCAATTTCATCGCCTAGCTCCTCAAACGCTGCCTTTAGTGCGTCGAGGTCATTGAAGGGGAGGGTCACGGTGTGCTGGGCCAGCACATCGGGCACGCCGGGAGAGCTCGGCACGCCGAAGGTCAGCGCGCCAGACCCCGCTTTTATCAGCAAGGAGTCAGAATGGCCGTGGTAACAGCCTTCAAACTTGATGATCTTATCCCGACCTGTTGCGCCCCGAGCGAGTCGGATCGCGCTCATTGTGGCTTCAGTGCCTGAGCTTGTCATTCGCACTTGCTCAAGGCTGGGTACGAGACTGCAAAGGCGTTCAGCAAGCTCGATCTCGATCTCGGTCGGACAGCCGAAGCTGAGACCATCCTGCGCCGTCTTTACCACAGCCTCCCGCACACGCTGATGGTTGTGGCCCATGATCATGGGCCCCCACGACAACACGTAGTCGATATATTTATTACCGTCGGCGTCGAAAATATAGGCGCCGTCGGATCGCTCCATAAAGCGCGGGGTACCGCCCACGGCTTTGAAGGCTCTTACCGGCGAGTTAACGCCGCCCGGAATGTGAGTTTGTGCACGCTCAAATAGCGCTTCTGACTTGGTCATTGACCATCTTCCCCCGACTAGATGTCGTTTTCTTATATTGGTTTTGGTTGCTTGTTTTTCAACTCAGTTTTTTACTCAGCCCTTCAACCCGGCCTGATGTAAACCAGCAGCACGATGGCAAACAGAAAAAGTACGGGCACTTCGTTGAAAAAACGATAAAAAACATGACTCTTGCTGTTGTCGCCGCCATTGATTTGCTTGACGTAGCGGCCGCATTGCACGTGGTATATCAGTAAGCAGACGACGCCTGCGAGCTTCAGCTGCATCCAAAGACTGCTCAGGTAGTAATCAAGTGCAAAACTGAGTCGCCACAGACCCAAGGCAACGGCGAGCATCATGAGGGGCGTTACAAATTTGTAGAGCTTGCGAGCCATGACAGCAAGCGTAGTCTTTGTTGTATCGTCCTCTGCCTGCGCGTAGTAGACGAAAATTCGCGGGAGGTAAAATAGTCCCGCGAACCAGGTCACCACAAACACCACATGCAGCCCTTGAATCCAAAGCATTGGCAACTCCGTGCTGGTTTCGAATCGAACAGCAAGTAAACTACGCGCACAATATCAGATCTTAGGCCTTAAATGATTAAAGTTGGCATTGTTGGAGCGACTGGCTACGCGGGCGTCGAACTCATTCGACTGCTGCTAGCGCACCCGAAGGTTGAAATTACGCGGCTAACGTCTCGTGCTGAGGCAGGCGTGCGTGTGGATCGGCTGTTCCCTAATCTTCGTGGCGGTATCGACCTGGTGTTTGAGGATCCTGCCGCCACGGATTTTGATGACTGCGATGTTGTCTTTTTTGCGACACCTCATGCCGTGGCGATGAATACTGTTCCTGCACTTATCGAGAAGGGTAAAAAGGTAATCGATCTATCCGCAGACTTTCGGCTCGAAAATATCGAGCAGTGGGAGTCTTGGTACGGTGTCGAGCACGTTGCACCCGGCCTCGTTGAGAAGGCGGTTTATGGTTTGCCTGAGCTAAATCGCGAAGCCTTGCGTTCAGCTCAATTGGTGGCCTGTCCGGGTTGCTATCCGACGGCAGTACAGCTCGGTTTCATGCCGCTGTTGCAGGCAGGCGTTATCGATCAATCGAGTTTAATCGCCTCATGTGCCTCGGGAACCAGTGGCGCCGGTCGCAGTGCCAAGATTAACCTGCTCCTTACCGAGGCGACGGAGTCCATGAAATCCTACGGTGTTTCTGGACACCGCCATCTACCTGAAATGGAGCAGGGGCTCTCGCGCATGGCTGGCTCTGAGGTCAAGTTGACCTTTGTTCCTCATTTGGCGCCGATGGTTCGAGGTATTCACGCAACGCTCTTCGGGAAGCTTACGGATACATCATTAGATCTGCGCAGTGTTTTCCAAGAATGTTATCGCGATGAGCCGTTTGTGGTGCTGACCGACGGCGACTACGAACCCGAGACCCGACACGTGGCTGGGACCAATCGTTGTGAAATCGATGTGACTCGACCGGGGGGCGACACTGTCGTGGTTACGGTGGCGATTGATAACTTGGTGAAAGGTGCGTCGGGTCAGGCAATCCAAGCGATGAATCTAATGCACGGGTTCGACGAGTCGATGGGACTTGAGAGTCCTGCGGTTATTCCCTAGCCCTATGTCTCAGGCCGAGATCAAAACCGTTGTAAAGCGCATCAATGTCGTTCGACAGCGCCAGTTGCGAACTGCCGTTTCATTAATCGCTCTCCTTGCGGTGAGTGCTGTCTATTACCTCGGCTATCAGAATGGTTTTGATGATCGGGTGCCTCTAGTGCTCGATGAGGCGGGTCTCAAAGAACGCATCTCGAAGTTGGAGACGCGTTTATCGGTAGAGTCGGAGACTCTAAGTCGCTTGCGCGAGGAGCTCGCTGGTAAAGAGAACAAGGTAGGTGAATTAGAAAGAGAGCTGGTCTTTTATCGGGACATCATGTCCTCCTCTGAGGATGTGAGTTCGGTAAAGGTAAGGGAGCCGGATATTAGCTGGCGACCCGAATCGCGTGAGCTTGAGTACCGAGCGGTGGTTCAGCGCCTTGCTCCGGGCACTCAGTCTTACAAAGGTGAAATGAAAGTGGAGCTTATCGACTCGCAAGGGCGTGCTCTGGATGCTGCTTACTCATCAACACCGGACCATACGATTGGATTCAAATATTTTCAGCGGATATCTGGCATCATAGACGTGCCAGAAGACTTTGCGGCTGCTGAGCTCCGTTTTGCCATAAAGCTATCGAAGCCGCGAAAGCGAAACTATGAGCAACGGTTTGCATGGCAGGAGGCACCTGCTCACACTAACTAGCAACTAGCGTTTGGTTAGTGTTGAAAATCGTGATTACTAGTGGGCCCAACACTTGAAAAAGTGGAAGAAAGGGCGCATGAATGGTGCGATGGTCGTTGCCCGATTGATAGTAGGTAGTCATACCTCGTGATTGGGAACGAAAAAGAGTGGATTTAGGGGACAGGAAAATGAGAAACAAACAATCGCAAATGCCCAGTGCATCCAGTGGTAACACCACGCTAATTTCAGCGGGAACCACTGTGACAGGCGATATAAGCTTCTCAGGGAATCTCGATGTTGAGGGAAAAGTCGTTGGCTCAATCAGCGCTGAGCCTGGTGCGTCCGCAATGTTGCGAGTTGTTGCAGGTGGCTCTGTCGAGGGTGAGATTCGGGTACCTTCAGCGTCGATTAGCGGTTCTGTAAAGGGCAATATCTACAGCGCAGAGAACCTCGAGCTCACCAAAGGCGCCGTGGTTGCAGGTGACGTTTTCTACAATCTCATTGAAATGTCGATGGGTAGCAAAATCGACGGAAATCTCAAACACTCAACGGCGTCAGCTAAAGTCGAGCCAATTAGCTCGGTAACGGCGACACCATCGGTTGATAAAGCCTAGGCTTGGAGCATTTATGTCGGTCGTTGCAGGATTTGACCCCACCGAAATTCGTCTCTCTGACAATGCAGTTAATAAGCTACAGGTATTGATTGCTGAAGAGGAAAATCCGTCACTGCGTTTTCGGGTTTATATCACCGGCGGCGGCTGCTCCGGTTTTCAGTATGGATTCACATTCGACGACAACACCGCCGAAGATGATTGGATCATCGAACGTGAAGGTGTTGCGGCATTGATTGACGCTATGAGCTACCAGTACCTTATGGGCTCAGAGATCGACTACGTCGAGGGCCTCGAAGGTTCTAAGTTCGTGGTTAACAACCCCAATGCGACTACTACCTGTGGCTGCGGTGCGTCTTTTTCTATCTAAATCGATCCAGGTCCTGACTTTTAAGCAGTGAGCAATCCAGAGGTTGCCTAGGGACCATTTGGCAGTCTGGCGACTATGCTGGGAATATTGCGCCGAGAACACGATAACCTTTTGCGCCTGTGACATTGGGCTCGTTTCCGGGCAGTCCTGTGAGACATTGTTTGGCAAGCCACGCAAAGGCCGTTGCCTCCATGTAGTCAGGGTCAACGCCTAGCCTGTCGGTGGGTTCGATAGATATCTCCCCTAAAAAAG
>OCRG01000101.1_pt1 | contig 13354 bp, 13 predicted proteins | sample 1535071 | NCBI WGS metagenome assembly OCRG01 (sample SAMEA3275605, study PRJEB22092) | marine metagenome | biome: ENVO:00000447; feature: ENVO:00002042; material: seawater | collected 2014-06-22T16:30:00+00 | depth 0 m
CGCATACCCATTAGAAAGTGGTTGTTGATCTTCAACTAAGCTCAAATCTACCAACCCATTTAAGATTTTAATTTGGCCGAACGGGACATGCCCCTGTTGTCCGTGCAAAACGGGGATTTCGAAAGCTTTAAGGCCTCTTTGCCGCCACGGGATTACTTTACAGATGAAATCCGCCGTCAGCTTAGCCGTCATTTTGGTGAGGATGAGTTTTTCAGCGGTGGCATGACCGTGCGTGCCACGATTGATCCCGAAATGCAGGGGGTTGCCGCCGTTGCGTTGCAACGCGCTTTGGAAACCTATGATCGCGCCCAAGGTGTCTGGCGGGGCACAGGGCAGAAGATTGACACAGACCTGATTGGTGATGACGTGGCGCTGCGCGCGGCCTTGCGTGCAGTGAAGGTGCCGCGCAACATTGATTTGGACGGAAAATGGCACCCTGCGGTGGTGACCTTGATCGGGAATTCTGCCGCCCGCATCGTGATCGAGGATGTCCCCGATGATGAGGATGGACATTTCATTTTGCGCGAGGACGTCAGATGGGCCCGCAAAAAGAAAGAAGACGGAACATTAGGACTAGAGGCGAAGGTCGCTGGCGATTTGCTAGAACTTGGTGATGTTGTCTTAGTCCGTGAAATAAAAGATGCCGAGGGTAATTTCGAACGCTGGAGCCTACGCCAAGTCAGCGAGGTGCAAGGCGCCTTTATGGCGATGGACGTCAACAGTGGCCGCGTTTTGGCCATGCAGGGTGGCTTTGATTACTCAAACTCGGTCTATAACCGCGCCACGCAGGCCGAACGCCAACCAGGGTCCAGTTTCAAACCCTTCGTTTATGCAGCAGCATTGGACAGTGGCTATTCACCTGCCACCATCGTTGTGGATGCGCCGATTGAAATTGACACGCCACAGGGACTATGGCGCCCGAAAAACTCATCCAACAAATTCTATGGCCCCACACCCCTCCGCACGGGGATCGAAAAATCCAGAAACCTGATGACCATTCGTTTGGCCCAAGAGGTTAGCATGGATGTGATCGCCGATTATGCCGAAGGGTTCGGGGTTTACGAGGATATGGGACGGTTCCTTGCCAATTCATTAGGGGCCGAGGAAACCACATTATTCAAAATGGTGGCGGCCTATGCGATGTTTGCAAATGGCGGGGAACGGGTGGAACCGACATTGGTGGATCGTATTCAGGATCGCTATGGTAAAACGGTTTATCGCCACGATCAGCGCGTCTGTTTGGAATGTGGGGATGATCAACTGGCGGCAGGGCGCAGTCCACTTATCATCTCAAACCGCGAACGCGTGATGGATGAAATCACGGCCTATCAGCTGACCTCGATGATGGAGGGGGTTGTGGATCGCGGTACTGCGGCGGCAACTGTTAATTTGGACGTGGCGGTCGCAGGTAAAACGGGCACCACGAATGAGGCGCGTGATGTCTGGTTCGTTGGCTTTACATCCAATATCGTTGCAGGCTGTTACATCGGGTATGACCGCCCATCACCCTTGGGCAAGGGGGCAGGGGGCGGATCAACCTGCGGGCCTGTGTTTAACGAATTCATGCAATCGGCCATTCAGAAATACGGCGGTGGTGAATTCCGCGTCCCAGAGGGTGGCCAATTCATTAACATTGATCGCTTTTCGGGTGCACGCCTGTCCAAAGAGGCGACAGGCGATCATGTTGTTGCCGAGTTTTTCCGCGAAGGCGAAGAACCCCTGTTTGGCGTTACGTTTGATGGTGGTTTTGCAATCGGGTCGAATTTCGATTTGATCCAACCGGGTGAGGATGTGGTGAAGCAGGTTACAACATCCACAGGCGGCGTTGCCGTCGTGGGTCCCAAGGCTACGATTGGAACCCTGTCCTCGGGCGGACTTTATTAACTCAGTCATTTGACCCCGAAGCGCTGGGCATTCTGGCTTGTCAGCGCAGGGGCAGTTTTGTAAGACGCCATAAAGATTTACAACGGATATGAACCCAGATGCGCGCAGACATTCAAAACATGGTCAATGAGATCAACAAATCGCTTGAGCTGTTGCGCCAGCGCATGGGATGGGAAATGGTCAAACATCGGCTTGAGGAATTCAACGCCCGTGTCGAAGATCCCGATCTCTGGAATGATCCTGAAAATGCCCAAAAATTGATGCGCGAACGGCAATCCTTGATTGATGCGGTTGAGGGGCATGACAACATGCAAACCGAACTGAACGACAACATCGAATTGATCGAACTTGGTGAAATGGAAGACGACCAAGACGTGATCACAGATGCCGAAGCCGCGATAGAAACCTTGGTGAAAACCGCCGCCGCCAAAGAGCTTGAGGCGTTGTTGAACGGGGAGTCGGATGCAAATGACACCTTCCTTGAGGTGCATTCAGGCGCAGGTGGCACCGAAAGCTGTGACTGGGCCTCAATGTTGGCGCGGATGTATGTGCGCTGGGCTGAAAAAAGCGGCTATAGCGTTGAAATGCAATCTGAAACACCGGGGGAAGAGGCGGGGATTAAATCCGTCACTTATAAGATTTCGGGTCACAACGCCTATGGCTGGTTAAAATCAGAAAGCGGTGTGCATCGCTTGGTGCGCATTTCGCCTTTTGATAGTGCCGCAAAACGGCATACCTCGTTTTGTTCGGTCTGGGTCTATCCCGTGGTGGATGACAACATTGATATCGAGGTGAACCCTTCAGATATTCGCATTGACACCTATCGCTCCTCCGGGGCGGGAGGACAGCACGTGAACACCACAGACTCTGCTGTGCGCATCACCCACCACCCCACTGGGATCGTGGTGACAAGTTCGGAAAAATCCCAACACCAAAACCGCGATATCGCGATGAAGGCGTTGAAATCACGCCTTTATCAATTGGAATTGGATCGCCGCAACTCGGCCATTAACGAGGCCCATGAAAACAAGGGCGACGCAGGCTGGGGCAACCAAATCCGATCCTATGTTTTGCACCCCTATCAAATGGTCAAAGACCTGCGTACAGGTCATGAAACATCCGATAGTAAGGGCGTTTTGGATGGCGATTTGGATGCCTTTATGGCGGCAACCTTGGCCATGGATGTTTCCGGCAAATCCCGCGCCGAGGCGACAGCCACCGATTAAACCCTGAATGTGGAGGGGCAAGGATGACCACTGCATATGAAAAAATGCAATTTGCGTTGGATGCGATTGAACGGCATAATTCACGGGTGAACGCCGTTATCAGTTTGTCGGATCCCGATGATTTGATGAAACAGGCCGAGGCCGCAGATCAGGTTCCAACGGAGCAACGCGGGCTCCTGCATGGGGAACCCATCGCAATAAAGGATTTGGCAAATGCGGCGGGGTTTGAAACCTCGATGGGATCACCAATTTTTAAAAAGAACCATGTGAAAACTGACGACATCATGGTGGCCCGCATGCGCGCGGCGGGGGCAATCATTATCGGCAAAACCAATACGCCCGAATTCGGCTTAGGCAGTCACACGTTTAACCCCGTACATGGGGCCACTGGCAATGCCTATGACGCCACGCGTTCGGCGGGTGGATCATCGGGTGGGGCGGCGGTTGCGCTGGCCACGGGGATGATACGCTATGCCGATGGGTCGGACATGATGGGCAGCCTGCGCAATCCTGCGGGATGGAACAACGTTTACGGTATGCGCCCCACATGGGGTTTGGTGCCTTCAGAGCCACTGGGCGATAGTTTCCTACATCAATTGGCAACAAATGGTCCCATGGCGCGGTGTCCCAAGGATTTGGCAACACTGTTATCGGTGCAATCGGGCCCAGATGCCCGCCAACCCCACGGATTACCCACAGCGGATTTTGCCAAGGATATGGATGCCCATGGGTTGAAGGGGGCGCAAATCGCATGGCTGGGCGATTGGGGATTACCCTTTGACGATGGGATCATGGATATTTCCGAGCGCGCGGTTGAGGATTTGCGCGCCTTGGGCGCAGATGTGACAGCGATCGACGCGCCATTTTCAATGGATGCCCTGTGGGAGTCTTGGATCACACTCCGATCATGGACAGTGGCCAGTGGGGCAGGCGTTTTTTACGACGATCCAGAAAAGCGTGATCTGTTAAAGCCCGCCGCCATTTGGGAAATCGAACGTGGGTTTGCCATGTCCGCCCGCGAGGTGCATCAGCAATCTGTTATGCGATCCATGTGGTTCAAAAAGGCAGCACAGCTGTTTGAATCATATGACGCGCTTTTGATGCCTTCTGCGCAAGTCTGGCCATTTCCCATCGATTGGGTGCATCCCACCGAAATTGCGGGCGTGCAAATGGATACCTATCACCGTTGGATGCAGGTTGTGATCCCAGCGGGGCTAATTGGTTTGTCGGTTGTAAACCTGCCGATTGGGTTTGGTGCGGCGGGATTGTCCGCAGGTCTGCAATTGATCGGTGGTCGCGGGCAGGACGCCAAACTGTTGGGAATGGCCAATGATTGGTACCATGGTACACCATGGAAAGATCATACGCCCACCTAGCGTGCAAAATATAGCTTGATTTTACTCTTGTTCGGTTGAGCCTTGTTCAAAACAGGGGAGAGAGCTTATGGGGGATACGCTGCCACACGGCGCGCCAGAATTTCGTCAAATATCATTGGATATGCTGCGACTTGCGTGTCGTCATGCCGCCTCTGACATGTGGCGCGCGCCATTGTTTGGGGTGTTTTTTGCAGGGTTTTATGTGCTGTTGGGATGGATATTGGTGCGCATCTCGCTTGAAACGGGACAAAGCTATTGGTTAGTTTTGGCCGCGGGTGGCATTCCCATCATCGCCCCTTTGCCGCCGTAGGATTGTAAGAGGTATTGCGCAGGTTAGCGGCGGATGAATCCCTGTAGTGGCGCAAAATTTTTGGCGTGATTTTGCATCAACACACACTACAGATTCCCTCGCTTTTGGCGGTGATTATCGTGATATTGTTATTTTGGTTTTTCTTGGGGCACAGGATTTTGCGCTGTTTCTTGGGTTTTTACCATGACCAATATTTCCAGCAAATTGGAGGTGTACCTGAGCATTAATGGGTTTATGATGTTGACGATTGGCAGCATGGTAGGTGCACTGTTCGCTTTGTTGGTATTTATGATCACGCTGTTTTTGGTGCCGATGTTGGTGGCGCGGGAAGTGGATTTTGTCACCGCGATGATCGTCTCTTTTCAGGCGTTTCAAAACAATTTCTTTGACCTGATGATCTGGACCTTGATCATTGCGGGGTTCACATTTTTGTCCATGTTGCCGTGGTTTTTACGGCTGTTTTTAACCCTGCCATTATTTGGGCATGCGGCATGGCATCTCGATGAATTGTCCACAGAAGACGGGCAAATGTGAATACCACCATTGCGCAAGCCGCCCCGCGCGGCTATCTGGGTGCAACCGATAAAGACGGAGGATGATTTGGCACGCGCATTCGTTTGTCCCGGACAAGGGGCACAAAGCATTGGCATGGGCAAGGATTTGGCAGAGGCCTATCCCGCTGCAATGGATATTTTCAATGAGGTGGATGAGGCGCTTGGCGAAAAGCTAAGCGATCTGATTTGGGCAGGGGACATTGAAAACCTGACGCTGACCCAAAACGCACAGCCCGCGTTGATGGCGACATCAATGGCCGCTTTCCGCGCGCTTGAGGCCGAGGGGATTGGCATTACGGATGCGGCGATGGTCGCTGGGCATTCATTGGGCGAATATTCAGCGCTTGCCATGGCGGGGGCCATTTCGGTTGCAGATACTGCGCGCCTGTTGCGTTTACGCGGTGAGGCTATGCAAGCGGCCGTGCCTGTGGGTGTTGGCGCGATGGCGGCCTTGTTGGGATTGGATTTTAATGCGGTGCAATCCGTTGCCGCAGAGGCCGCAGCAGGCGAAGTGTGTCAGGCGGCAAATGACAATGATCCAGGACAAGTGGTTGTGTCAGGTCACAAGGCGGCCGTGGAACGCGCAGTGGAACTCGCCAAAGAGCGCGGGGCAAAACGCGCGGTGTTGCTGCCCGTTTCGGCGCCTTTCCATTGTGAATTGATGGCACCTGCCGCCTACAAGATGAAAGAGGCATTGGCAGCGGTGAACATTCAGGCACCCGCCGTGCCCGTGGTGTCCAATGTACGCGCCGCAGGAGTCAGCGATCCTGATGAAATCCGCGAATTACTGGTGCAGCAGGTCACAGGATCCGTGCGCTGGCGTGAATCTGTGATGTGGATGGCCAGCCAAGGCGTGGATCAAATTTGGGAAATCGGGGCTGGTAAGGCGCTGAGCGGCATGGTGCGCCGCATTGATCGCGCCATTGACTGCAAAGCCATTGGGACAGCAGCAGATGCCGCCGCAGCGGCACAAGCATAAGGAAAAAATGATGTTTGATTTAACAGGTAAAAACGCACTGATCACTGGGGCATCGGGTGGCATTGGTGGTGCGATTGCAAAATCTCTACACGCCGCGGGCGCAACTGTTGCGATCAGCGGAACACGCCGTGATCCATTGGAAGCATTGGCGATTGAATTGGGCGATCGCTGTCACATTTTGACATGTAACCTATCGGATGCCGAGGCTGTTGAGGCGCTTCCAAAACAAGCGGCCCAGGCGATGGGCAGCGTTGATATTTTGGTCAATAATGCAGGGATCACCAAGGATAACCTGTTCATGCGCATGTCGGATGACGAATGGAATTCGGTTTTGGATGTGAACTTAACGGCCACCATGCGTCTTTGTCGTGGCGTGTTGCGCGGCATGATGAAGGCACGTTGGGGCCGTATCGTGAATATCTCATCCGTTGTAGGCGCGACTGGTAATCCGGGGCAGGGCAACTATGCCGCGTCCAAGGCAGGCATGGTTGGGATGTCCAAATCACTGGCCTATGAGGTGGCAAGCCGTGGGATCACAGTCAACGCAGTGGCCCCTGGGTTCATCACAACCGCGATGACCGACAAACTAAATGACGATCAGAAAAGCGGTATTTTGCAACAGGTGCCTGCGGGGCGCATGGGCGAGGCCGATGAAATCGCCGCTGCGGTTCTATACCTTGCCAGTGCTGAGGCAGGCTATGTCACGGGCACAACATTGCACGTGAATGGCGGCATGGCGATGATCTAAGGCCGTTGTATTTTAACGATGACCAATCGGGCGGTGGGAATGCACCGCCCGTTTTTGTTTTCAATATTGTGCTAAGCCGACCGAGGGTGGCGACGAAGACGCCGCCCGTGCGGGCGGTCGGCGTCTGCCAATCTGGCGATTGGCTGGGATAGAATAGCGAATGTTTCATCATGGGTTGAGTGATACCACAAACACGTCACTTCAACGCATCCCGATACTGCGTCAATGTCTCAATCGGGGTTGTTGATCCCCCACAGGCGATCATCAGCACATTTTTAAAACCGCTTAGGTCAACATAACCTGCATAAATCGCGGCCAAGGCGGCGCCACAGGCGGGTTCAACCAAAATGCGATGGTCGCTTAGGAATGAAAAACAGGCATCAACCGCCTCTTTATCCGACACCAACACACTGCGGATGTCGTGGGTTTGTGCTATGTCATAGGCCTGCTGACATACTTGTTTCGCACCAAGCGATGTGGCCACACCGCTGACGGCATCTAGCGTCACTGGACCCCCCGCATTCAGTGCAGCGTGATAGGAGGCCATGCCATGGGTTTCCAGCGCTAAGATGGGTGTTGTGTTTAACCCATTGCGGATCAAGCCATGATGAACACCCGCCAATAATCCACCCCCACCCACAGACAGGATCACGGCATCGGGGCGCAACCCATCTGCCACAACTTCGTCAATCATGCTTGCGTGCCCCTCCCACAATAGGGGATCGTCAAATGGATGAAAAAAGGCGTCTGTTTCTGTGCGCTTTGACTGGGCCAATGCGTTCGCCTCAACCCAACTGGTGCCATGAACGATCACATCGGCCTTTTCCTGTTGCAACAGGTCAATCGCGCGCTGTGGTGTGGTTTCGGGGACCACCACCAACACAGGCAAGCCCAAGGTACGCCCCGCATAGGCCACCGCCAATCCCGCATTTCCACCAGAGGAGGAAATCAACCGCTTTGCACCCTGCGTGGCATAGTGTTGCGCCGCATATCCGATCCCCCGCATTTTAAAGGATCCAGAAGGTTGCAAGGCATCCATTTTCGCAAAAACCCGCGTTCCGCAGATGTTTGAGAGCGGCAGGCTTTCGATCAATGGGGTATGGAAGCTAAATGACACGTGATTTCCCTTATCCTGTGAACCAAACATGATGATAGGAGGGGGCAAACCATTTGTCTATCAACAGATTGCTGGCCAATCCCGCGAATCTTTTTCGACAGATAGAGTAGAAATTTCCACGATCATCACCATATCTGGTGCGTCATGGGGCGAAATCAGCGCTTTTCACGGGTTTCTGCGCGAAAGCGTTTGCCAAATGCATTGATTATGATATAGCGCCCCTAGATTTGCCACGCGCAGCTTGAGCAGTGCTTGGTGTGGAGCTTATTTTCGGGCATCCTGATGATAGGCAAAACGACTGCAGTTTGCAGGAACTGGGCGCTGCCCGAATTAAAAGAGGATAAAATACGATGAGCGATATCGCAGACCGCGTAAAGAAAATTGTTGTAGAGCACCTAGGCGTAGACGAAGACAAAGTTGTCGACAACGCTTCTTTCATTGATGATCTTGGCGCAGACAGCTTGGACACTGTTGAGCTTGTTATGGCATTCGAAGAAGAATTCGGAATTGAAATTCCTGATGACGCCGCAGAGAACATCCAGTCATTTGGTGACGCGGTTAAGTTCATCTCAGAAGCTGCATAATTTCGCAGGTTCAGAACCGTTTAAAACCTCTGCTTTGCAGAGGTTTTTTGCGTTTTAAGGGGGTGTTTTTGGATCAGCGTATGCTTGCTTGAACACCCAAAACCGCCTATATGGGCATCAGAGCATTTTTGGAAATAAAGGGGCAGTCAGATGCGTCGCGTCGTCGTTACAGGATTAGGGTTGGTTACACCACTTGCATCAGGTGTAGAAGAAACATGGACACGTCTATTGGATGGTCAATCAGGTGCAGGTCCGATCACGCATTTTGATGCATCGAACGTGGCGACAAAATACGCCTGCGAAATCCCCTATGGGGATGGAACGGACGGCACCTTTAATCCCGATGATTGGATGGAACCCAAGGAACGCCGCAAGGTGGATGATTTCATTCTTTATGGGATCGCGGCGGCCGAAATGGCGGTGCGTGATTCTGGCTGGGTACCCGAGGATGAAGAGGGCCGCCTGCGCACGGGTGTGATGATTGGTTCGGGGATCGGTGGTTTGCAATCGATTGCGGAAACATCCCTGTTGATCAAGGAAAAAGGCCCGCGTCGCGTATCCCCCTTCTTTATTCCAGGTGCATTGATCAACCTGATTTCTGGTCAAGTCAGCATCAAACACGGGTTTAAGGGCCCGAACCATTCGGTTGTGACCGCCTGTTCAACAGGTGCGCATGCGATTGGGGATGCGGCACGTTTGATCATGACCTCAGACGCGGATGTGATGGTTGCAGGCGGGGCAGAGGCCGCGATTTGCGAAATCGGCATCGCGGGTTTCAATGCCTGTAAGGCACTGTCCACAAAACGCGCGGATGAACCAGAAAAGGCATCCCGTCCCTATGACGCGGACCGTGATGGGTTTGTCATGGGCGAAGGCGCAGGGATTGTTGTGTTAGAAGAATATGAACACGCCAAAGCACGTGGTGCAAAAATTTACGCCGAGGTTTTGGGCTATGGCCTCTCAGGCGATGCCTATCACATCACTGCTCCGTCCGAGGACGGAGAGGGCGGTGAACGCGCGATGCGTGCGGCCCTTGCCAAAGCGGGGCTTGAGCCATCTGCATTGGATTATATCAACGCACACGGCACATCGACCATGGCCGATGTTATCGAACTGGGTGCCGTGGAACGTATGATGGGCGATGCCGCGGGCAAATTGACCATGACATCCACAAAATCCGCAACAGGCCACCTATTGGGGGCCGCAGGCGCGATTGAGGCGATCTTTACCATCCTTGCGATCCGCGATCAGGTGGCACCGCCCACAATCAATTTGGACAATGTGGCCGTTGAAACCCCTGTTGATTTGGCCCCCAATGCAAAGCGGGAGCGTGAAATCAACTATGCGCTGTCAAACTCCTTTGGATTTGGTGGCACAAACGCCAGCCTCTTGTTGGGACGCGTCTCTTAATGTGGCGTGCGGTTGCCTCAAACGGTTTAACGCTGCTGATTGTTATGTTCTTGGTCATGGGTGGTTTGGGCATCTGGGCCAAGGGGCACTATGCAGCGCAAGGCCCGCTTGAGGCATCCATGTGTTTTCGCGTGCCTTCGGGTGCGAATTTTCGTGATACCGCAGATCGCTTGGCAGAGCAGGGCGCGGTGCAAAGTGCCGCGTTTTTGCGTATCGGCGCGCGGTATGAGGAAAAAACCACACGCCTTAAGGCAGGCAGTTTCCTGATCCCTGCGGGCGCCTCCATGGCCGAGGTGACCGATATCGTGACCCGTGGCGGGGCGAACACCTGCGGATCTGAGATTGTCTATCGCATTGGCGTTGCCTCAACCACGGTGCAGCTGCGCGAATTGGATCCTGCGACCGAACGCTTGGTTGATATTGCATCCTACAAATTGGGTGAGGCACGCCCAACCGAATTTGCGCCTGTGTTAGAGCGTGGGGATGCCCGTCATCGCATTGCCATGGCCGAAGGGGTCACGAATTGGCAAATTATCGAAACCCTAAAGGGGATCGCGTATTTGCGCGGTGATATAGGCGATGTGCCTGCCGAAGGGATGATGGCCCCATATTCCTATGAATTGCAACGGGGCGAAACGCGTCAGGATGTTGTAAACCGTATGGTTGCGCGTCAGGCCGATATCCTGAACGCGGCGTGGGATGCACGGGCAGACGATCTGCCCCTTGCCAATAAGTCCGAGGCGTTGATTTTGGCATCCATCATTGAAAAGGAAACATCCGTTCCTGATGAACGCCGCATTGTGTCGAGCGTTTTTGTGAACCGTTTGAACCGCGGTATGCCGCTACAGACTGACCCGACGGTGATTTATGGCATAACACGGGGCGAGGGCGTTTTGGGACGCGGTTTGCGGCGCAGTGAATTGGACCGCGAAACACCGTGGAACACCTATAAAATCCGTGGACTCCCGCCCACACCCATCGCGAACCCCGGTCGCGCTGCGATTGAAGCGGCGCTTAATCCCGAGGCGACAGATTACATCTTCTTTGTGGCCGATGGAACGGGTGGACATGCCTTTGCCGAAACGCTGGCGGAACACAATCGCAACGTGGCCGCATGGCGCAAGATCGAAGCGCAGTCGAATAATTAATCGCGCTGGCATGATCTGGTATGATAAGATCAAGGTTTCATGTCCAAGCGACTGAATGTTGAACCAACTGTTTCTTAACACCCAGCCAATCGACAGATTGGCAAGGCGCTTCCCTCTCGGTAAAATCGAAGGTTTGCCATCGGCAAAACAGGCCGCACTTTAGTCGCCACCTCGGGCAGCTTGGCGTCAAGAAAATTCGTTGGTGATCAATTTTGATCTTTGTGATCAGATATATACGCCTGATCGAGGACCGTGACACTGGGTGGCACACCAGTGATTTGAAACATGTCATATCCAGTCTTATGATTCATCAAAAAATCAAACCATTGTTTTTCCGTTTCCGCTGAAAGTCGTTCGCTGGTCATTCGAAATGGAAACGCATGGACTGGTACTGATGGTTGTCCGCTTTGCAGCGCAGCTTCAACCAACAGGTAAATTTCTTCAATTGCACCGCCTGTCATTGCGTAGCAACCGACAGAAACACAATCACCATGCACCATTAAATAACTTCCCGTTCTCTGGTGTGATTGATCATAAGCGTTAGGAAAGCCCATATTGAATGAGAGATGAAAACTACTATTTGGGTTTAGCGCCTTAGCCCTACAGAATAGAAACCTTCAGGCGATTGTCTGTCGCCTTCCTTCAACTTTGCTCCCAAATCGCTTGAAAAATTACAAATTTCATAGTCTTTGAATAACTTAAACTCGTTGCTGTCTGATTTTACCCAAATCTCAAGCATGCGTTCTTCTTTGAAGATGCGAATGAAAATGGGTTGGCCAACCCGTAAGCACTTGTAGTTTGCAATTAAAACATTAGGTTGTGTACCAATGGACAAATGATCAAACTCACGGGTTTAGCGCGAAAAGGTGTCATAAACATGGAAAATGTTCAGTCCTCTGTGGTCGGCATGGATCCTGTTTGGGATCGTTTGATCAATGAAGCCCATGAAGCTGTTGAAAATGAACCGCTGTTGGGCGGTGTTGTGCATTCCTGCGTTTTACATCATTCTTCGATTGAAGAGGCCTTAGCCTATCGCATCGCGACCAAGCTTGCCTCAAGCGAAATGTCCGAACAAATTTTGCGTGAAATCTGTGATGAGGCCTATGCAGCGGATACAAGTTTGGCTATGGCCGCGCGTGCGGATATCGTTGCGGTTTATGAGCGTGACCCATCCTGCCATCGGTTTTTGCAGCCTCTCCTTTATTTCAAGGGTTTCCAAGCGGTTCAGGCCTATCGCATTGCGCATTGGCTGTGGCAGCAGGGGCGCAATGATATGGCGCAGATGTTCCAAATGCGCATTTCCGAAATGTTCGGAGTTGATATTCACCCAGGCGCCAAAATGGGACAAGGAATCATGATTGATCACGCGCATTCTATCGTGATTGGCGAAACGGCAGTGGTTGGAAACAATGTGTCCATGCTACATGCGGTCACCTTGGGCGGGACTGGCAAAGATGATGGGGATCGTCATCCGAAAATCGCCGATGGGGTCCTGATTGGTGCAGGGGCCAAGGTTTTGGGAAACATCACTGTGGGCATGTGCAGCCGCATCGCCGCAGGATCGGTTGTATTGCATGATGTGCCTGCCAAGAAAACCGTGGCAGGTGTGCCCGCGAAGATTGTTGGAGAATCTGGCTGCGCGACACCATCGGTGTCGATGGATCATTACATAGACCGATAAAAAAACGGGCCTAGAGGCCCGTTTTTTTTGATTTATACCAACATGCCCATTGGGTTTTCAAGGTTATCAACAATCGTCTTGAGGAATTCCGCGCCCAAAGCGCCATCAATCACTCTGTGATCGACGGAAAGTGTGACGGACATAACTGTTGCAAAGCTGACTTGGCCTTCTTCATCAATCACAGGTTTCTTGACACCTGCACCAACGGCCAAAATTGCACCATGGGGTGGGTTGATGACCGCGTCGAAATTATCGATGCCGAACATTCCCAAATTCGAAATCGCAAAACTTCCGCCCTGATATTCATGTGGGGCCAGTTTTTTCGAACGTGCACGCG
>OCRG01000103.1_pt1 | contig 13236 bp, 10 predicted proteins | sample 1535071 | NCBI WGS metagenome assembly OCRG01 (sample SAMEA3275605, study PRJEB22092) | marine metagenome | biome: ENVO:00000447; feature: ENVO:00002042; material: seawater | collected 2014-06-22T16:30:00+00 | depth 0 m
AGCTTTTGAACGCCCTTGGCGAACTCATTGCCAATCGCTTTGGTGAAGACCAATAATTATGACGATAGAGCAAACATCGGATCAGGATAGCGCTGCAGTGGAAGACCAGCCCTATGACGGCCGCAAACTATCCTATGCGACAACCTTCCCAAATCCGCTTCAGCGTAAAACAATTCAGACGATCGAATTTTTGACAGGGAAATGGCGTTTGTTGTCCCGCATTCGTGCGTTTGAGCGTCGTGGCATTCCAAAAGGCCATGCGTTTTTCGCCCAGGCCTTAGATGTCATGGGAATTGATGTGAAAACGCCTGCAGAACAATTGGCCCATATTCCGAAATCTGGTCCCGTGATCATTACGGCCAATCATCCCCATGGTTTGGTGGATGGCATGGTGCTGGCGGAATTGATTGGACGTGTGCGCAAAGATTATAAAATTTTGACACGTTCGCTTTTGACAGATGTGGATCAGATTGCAGACTTTATGATCCCCGTACCGTTTGACCACGAAGAAGATGCAATCGCCAAAAGCATTGAAATGCGAATGCGCGCGATGGAACATTTGGCAAATGACGGCGTGATCGTGATTTTTCCATCTGGTAAGGTCGCTTCTTCAGACACAATGATGGGACCTGTTGTGGAACGTGAATGGAATCCGTTTACCGCGAAAATGATCCAACGGTCCAATGCGAGTGTGATTCCTGTCTTTTTCCCGGGCGCAAATTCACGGCTTTATCAGATTGCAAACCAAATTTCCGCAACTTTGCGGCAGGGATTATTGATCCGCGAAGTTGTAATCGCAATGAATAAGCCACAGGCCCCAATCGTACGTGCAGCGATTGATCGTGATGAAATCAAAGAATGGTCTAGTGATCCTCGCGGCTTTATGAAGTGGCTGCGCGCAAAAACAATTGGGTCCGCTTGATCCTATCGGGTCGGAACTGGGGTTTCCCCGCGATAATCATAAAAACCGCGTTGGGTTTTGCGACCTAACCAGCCCGCTTCCACATATTTCGTCAGCAGCGGGCAGGGGCGATATTTCGTATCCGCCAATCCATCGTGCAGAACATTCATGATTGCCAAACACGTGTCCAGTCCGATAAAGTCCGCCAGTTCAAGCGGACCCATTGGATGATTGGCACCCAGTTTCATGGATTGGTCAATTGATTGGACAGATCCCACACCTTCATAAAGTGTATAGACCGCCTCGTTGATCATGGGCATCAGGATGCGGTTCACGATGAACGCGGGAAAGTCTTCGGCGCTTGCTGCAGTTTTTCCAAGTGAATTCACGACCTCGAGACATGAATTATACGTGTCCTGATCTGTAGCAATGCCGCGAATAAGTTCAACCAACTGCATGACAGGCACCGGGTTCATAAAATGGAACCCCATGAATTTTTCGGGTCGGTCCGTGCGGCTGGCCAATCGCGTGATCGAAATTGATGACGTATTAGATGTTAAAATTGTTTCTGGCTTTAAATGCGGCAGCACGCTGTCAAAAATCTTTTGCTTTACGCTTTCATCTTCGGTTGCGGCCTCGATGATTAAATCCGATGTGCCTAATTCTGTTAAATCCAGCGTCGTTTTGATCCGCCCCATTGCGGAGTTGATTTCATCCTCTGAAATCTTTCCACTGCGGAATTGTCGGTCCATGTTTTTTCTGACACGTTCAACTGCGCGGTCCAATGCGTCTTGGTTCACATCATTTAGTAAAACGGAGTAGCCAGACTGTGACAGTACATGCGCAATGCCATTCCCCATTTGACCCGCGCCAATCACACCAACAGTTTGAATCGCCATCAAATCATCCTAAGCCAAGACGTTTGACGCACCATATGCCTCCATTGATGCTGCTGACAAGGCTGCATTTCAGATTTCTTGTTAGCGAATTAGAAAGACAATCATGCGACCCCTGGTTGTGGGTGAAATTTAGGCGGTGAGCTATGAGTTATGTGGAGATGGACGCACGTCCAGTCGATCTTATACTGTGCCAGTACGGTAATTCAAAAAATTTGTTTCGGGATCAAAAAAATCTTGAAAGCACTCATATGGTGTTTGTCTGGCGCGCGCGGATCCCTTTGGGGGTAAAGTTCCAGATCCCTTCAGCGCCATGTTACAGCATGAAATGGGCATGCCCATCCGTAACCTTGGAGCGCAGCATTATGGCGCTGGGTTTTATCCTGAGCTCTACAACGCTGTATCGCAGGTGCAGGACCAGGTTGTTTCTATACAATTTGCGCTGTCGCGAATGCCTTACTCTCAACGCGATTATCAACAGATTGGACAGCGATTATTGGATGCTAGTGCATAATCAAATTTTTGGGCGTTTTGCACTTGAATTCCCGTGCATGGCATAGTATCCGCGGTGTCGCTAGGGGTATAGCTCAGCTGGTAGAGCGACGGTCTCCAAAACCGTAGGTCGCGGGTTCGAACCCTGCTGCCCCTGCCACCTTCAGTCTAATCTTCGTTCCATTCCCACTTGACCCGCAGGCTCATCGGAACTCTTGGTGATTTGTCGATGATCGACAATCTGGGCTCGTTTGTGTCTATATGCAAAGGGTAGTTCTTTATTACATGCGTTCCACTTAGCGCGTCGTATTGGATGCGGTCGGGGACGTCCGCTCGATCGAATTCAAAAATATATTCACGTCTGAGTGCCGGATAGGTTGCCTATTCGACGAATAAAACAATCATTATGACAATAAAAACTCATCGGTGACAGTCACGTAAAAGATGTGCTCTTGAAATCATCAGCTCAAAGCGTTAGGTGGGCAGTGTAATTCACAGAGAGTACGCAGATGGCTACGACGAACCCATTCCAGTTTATTCAGCAAGTCCGCTCGGAAGTTTCTAAGGTGACGTGGCCAACGCGCCGCGAAGTTTTGTTGACGACAGGTATGGTTTTCGTGATGAGTGCGCTTGCTGCGACATTCTTTGGGATTTTTGATTGGTTGTTCCGCTCGGGCCTCCAGATGCTGTGGAGCTTTTTCGCTTAAAACAGCGGAACCTCGTTTCGTATCACTTGTTATTTGCGCCGCCTTGTATGCGGTTTGGTATTGCGTAAGCTACCTGTTCTCACCTTATGACGTCAGATACCTAGGCTATTGATCGGCCTTGAAAATCGGTGGACCTGCGGCTATACGCTGCGATTAACACTTAATTGGCGTGTGACGATTCGCGTTGCACGCCGGTTTTTTTGGTGCTAACGCGACGTGAAATCTGCGTGGCATACGCAAAATGTGGCGCAAGCCGCGGGAATTATAAGGATTTAAAAGCATATGGCAAAGCGGTGGTACTCGGTCAGTGTTCTTTCAAATTTTGAAAAGAAAATCGCCGAGCAAATTCGAACATCTGTCATCGAGGCTGGTCTAGAGGACGAGATCGAAGAGGTGTTGGTGCCCACTGAGGAAGTGATCGAAGTGCGTCGTGGGAAAAAAGTCACGACCGAGCGACGCTTTATGCCGGGATATGTTTTGGTGCGCATGGAGATGTCTGATCAGGGATATCACCTGATCAATTCAATGAACCGCGTCACAGGCTTCTTGGGTCCGCAAGGCCGCCCTATGCCGATGCGCGATGCAGAAGTGAACGCAATCCTGAACCGTGTTCAAGAAGGCGAAGAAGCACCGCGCACATTGCTGACATTTGAAGTCGGTGAAAAAGTGAAAGTCAACGACGGACCATTCGAAGATTTCGACGGTTTGGTGGAATTTGTTGACGATGCGACCCAGCGTTTGAAAGTGACCGTGTCGATCTTTGGTCGTGAAACGCCGGTTGAACTGGAATTTACTCAGGTCTCAAAGCAGGGCTGAGCAAATATGTGGGAGGTAGGGCCGCCGCGGCGGTTTGACCGGACCACACAACGAAACTTGCCCCCGCGACGCGTCAACGGGGCGTTGGAAAAGGAAGAAAGATATGGCCAAGAAATTGGTTGGTACGCTGAAGCTGCAGATCCCTGCAGGTGGCGCAAACCCATCTCCGCCCGTAGGTCCAGCACTGGGTCAGCGCGGCATCAACATCATGGAATTCTGTAAAGCGTTCAACGCGAAAACAGCCGACATGGAGCAGGGCGCACCGTGCCCAACAATCATTGAGTATTATCAGGATAAATCCTTCTCAATGGACATCAAGACACCTCCTGCATCTTATTACCTGAAAAAAGCAGCAGGCCTGAAACCAGTTGGTAAGCGGAACCGTCCAAAGGGCGCGGAAACACCTGGTCGCGAAGTTGCGGGTTACGTGACTGCAGCTCAGGTTCGTGAAATCGCAGAAGCAAAGATGAAAGATCTTTCTGCAAATGACGTAGAAGCGGCGATGCAAATCATCCTTGGCTCTGCGCGCTCAATTGGCATTGAGGTGAAGTAAGATGGCAAAATTGGGTAAACGTACACGCGCAGCGCGCGAAGCCTTTCAGGGCAAAGAGAACCTTACAGTTGAAGAAGCCGTGGCGTTGGTTAAATCACATGCGTCTGCAAAATTCGATGAAACCATCGAAATCGCGATGAACCTAGGCGTTGACACACGTCACGCGGACCAAATGGTGCGCGGTGTTGTTGGCCTACCAAATGGCACAGGCAAATCAGTTCGCGTTGCGGTCTTCGCACGTGATGCTAAAGCAGATGAAGCACGGGAAGCGGGTGCAGACGTTGTTGGTGCAGAAGATTTGATGCAAACAGTTCAGGGCGGCACAATCGAATTTGATCGTTGCATCGCTACACCTGACATGATGCCAGTTGTTGGTCGTTTGGGTAAAATCCTTGGGCCACGCAACCTAATGCCAAACCCAAAAGTTGGCACTGTGACCATGGATGTTGCGGCAGCTGTTCAGGCGGCAAAAGGCGGCGAAGTTCAGTTCAAAGCTGAAAAAGGCGGCGTTGTGCACGCAGGCGTGGGAAAAGCGTCATTCGACGAAGCCAAGCTTGTTGAAAACATCCGTGCATTCGTTGGTGCCGTTGCGAAAGCAAAGCCAACAGGCGCAAAAGGTGCCTACATGAAGGGCATCACGCTAAGCTCAACCATGGGCCCAGGTGTCAAAGTGAATGTGGACAACGCAGCAGCTGAGTAATAAGCGCGGTATTACAGTTGAAGGGCGCGGTTATCGCGCCCTTTTTTGTTTTGAAAAGATGAGGGTCACATAAGGGTCTTATCTTTTTCGCTTTGCCCCCTTGGCAAAAGTAAAAGAATCCCTTATGAGACACCGTAATACCCCAGCGTATAAAACGTCTGGGGTATTGTCTGTCCGAGACGGAGGGTAGAGATTTCTCTATAAATCCTTCCTGAGATGGGAATGAGTAAGAATTTCACCGCAAGGCATAGCCTTCGGGTGATTTTGGCCTCGGCCCCTTATCACGGACCCCGAACGCCAAGGTTTCCTTGGCAAAACTGAGCCGGGGAGTGATCCCCAAAATTGGAGTGAAACTGTGGATAGAGCACAAAAAGAGAAAGTGGTTGAGGAACTCGGCCAAATCTTTGAAAGCTCTGGCGTTGTGGTCGTAGCCCATTACGCAGGTTTGACAGTTGCTGATATGCAGGATCTTCGCGCACGTGCACGTGCGGCCGAGGCATCTGTGCGTGTTGCCAAAAACAGGCTCGCCAAAATCGCCCTAGAGGGTAAGCCATGCGAAAGCATGACCCAATACCTAACAGGCATGACAGTGCTCACCTTCTCTGAGGACCCTGTGGCAGCCGCCAAAGTGGCCGAAGACTTCGCTAAAGAAAACTCAAAATTTGAGATCTTGGGCGGTGCAATGGGTGAAAATGCATTGGACCGTGCTGGCGTTGAAGCGGTATCAAAAATGCCATCTCGCGAAGAGCTTATTGCGTCTATCGTGGGTTGCATTGGTGCACCTGCTTCGAACATCGCTGGCGCAATTGGCGCACCTGCAAGCAACATCGCAAGCATTCTTTCGACCATCGAAGAGAAAGCTGCATAAGCAATTTGATTACCTGCGATGGATATATCCCATCGTTGGAACACAACCTTTAGTAACGGAAAGAGTCTAAAATGGCTGATCTGAAAAAACTAGCAGAAGAGATCGTAGGTCTAACACTGCTTGAAGCACAAGAACTAAAAACAATCTTGAAAGACGAGTACGGCATCGAGCCAGCAGCTGGCGGTGCAGTTATGGTTGCAGGGGCAGCGGGCGACGCAGGCGGTGCAGCAGCAGAAGAAAAATCAGAATTCGACGTAGTTCTGAAATCTGCAGGCGGCAACAAAATCGCAGTCATCAAAGAAGTACGCGGCATAACAGGCCTAGGCCTTAAAGAAGCGAAAGACTTGGTTGAGTCTGGCGGCAAGATCAAAGAAGGCGTTGAAAAAGCCGAAGCAGAAGACATCAAAGGCAAGCTGGAAGCAGCTGGCGCAGAGGTCGAATTGGCATAAGCCAATTTGCCAGGGAAACCTGGGCTTACAAAGCTTAGCTGGGTGCGAGTTTTCGCATCCAGCTTCGTCTGTCTTAATAAGGGCCATTTCGAGGATGGCGTTTTTTAAGGCAGAGTTCAAAGATCGGGAGGCACTCTACGGGAAGTGTGCCGGGAATTGATCGAACTTGTGCTGTCTCATTGGGGAACGCGACCGGTGCCCGACGGTTTCGTGTTCCTGTTGAGAAAAGAAAGGTGACACCGACCATGGCGCAAAGCTATCTTGGCCAAAAACGTCTTCGTAAGTACTACGGTAAAATCCGCGAAGTTCTAGACATGCCGAACCTGATCGAGGTTCAAAAATCGTCTTATGATCTATTCCTGAATTCAGGTGATCAGCCAGCTCCACTTGATGGAGAGGGTATCCAAGGCGTATTCCAATCGGTTTTCCCGATTAAGGATTTCAACGAAACCTCTATCTTAGAATTCGTGGGATATGACCTTGAGCATCCGAAATATGATGTTGAAGAATGTCAGCAACGTGACATGACATACAGCGCGCCGCTCAAGGTGACATTGCGTTTGATCGTGTTTGATGTTGACGAAGACACTGGCGCCAAGTCGGTGAAAGACATCAAAGAACAAGACGTATTCATGGGCGACATGCCTTTGATGACGCCAAATGGTACATTCGTTGTGAACGGCACAGAGCGCGTGATTGTTTCACAAATGCACCGCTCGCCAGGCGTATTCTTTGATCATGACAAGGGCAAAACTCATAGCTCTGGTAAGTTGTTGTTTGCCTGCCGCATCATCCCATACCGTGGATCTTGGTTGGATTTCGAATTTGACGCGAAAGATATCGTTTACGCGCGTATCGACCGTCGTCGTAAATTACCTGTCACAACGCTTCTTTATGCGCTTGGCATGGATCAAGAAAGCATCATGTCGGCTTATTATGACACTGTGCCATTCCGCCATGAAAAGGGTCGTGGATGGGTTACAAAGTTCTTCCCTGAACGTGTTCGTGGCACACGCCCAACCTATGATTTGATCGACGCCGCAACTGGCGAAGTGATCGCAGAGGCAGGTAAGAAAGTCACACCACGCGCTGTGAAAAAATTGATCGAAGAGGGTGCGGTTACGGATCTGTTGATCCCATTTGATCACATCGTCGGAAAATTCGTCGCCCGAGATATCATCAACGAAGAAAACGGTGCAATCTACGTTGAAGCAGGTGATGAACTGACTGTTGAGTATGACAAAGACGGTCAGTTGATCGGCGGAACATTGAAAGATCTGTTGGACGCAGGGTTCACGGATATTCCAGTGTTGGACATCGACAACGTGAACGTGGGTGCATACATCCGCAACACAATGGCGCAAGATAAGAACATGAACCGCGAAACTGCGCTTCTTGATATTTATCGGGTGATGCGCCCAGGTGAACCGCCCACGGTTGAGGCGGCCTCTGGACTATTTGATACGCTATTCTTTGATCACGAACGCTATGACCTATCAGCGGTTGGTCGTGTGAAAATGAACATGCGTTTGGCATTGGATGCCGAAGATACTCAACGTACCCTTCGTTCAGAAGACATCGTGTCCTGCATCAAGGCATTGGTTGAACTGCGTGATGGTAAGGGTGAGGTTGACGATATTGACCACCTTGGTAACCGCCGTGTTCGTTCCGTTGGTGAATTGATGGAAAACCAATACCGTGTTGGTTTGCTACGCATGGAGCGCGCGATTAAGGAGCGTATGTCCAGCGTTGAAATCGACACTGTCATGCCACAGGATTTGATTAACGCAAAACCCGCAGCTGCGGCAGTACGCGAATTCTTCGGTTCATCACAGCTCTCGCAGTTTATGGACCAAACAAACCCATTGTCCGAAGTAACACATAAGCGTCGCTTGTCTGCGTTGGGCCCAGGCGGTCTAACACGCGAACGTGCAGGGTTTGAGGTGCGCGACGTGCACGCCACGCACTACGGTCGTATGTGTCCAATCGAAACGCCAGAAGGTCCAAACATTGGTTTGATCAACTCTTTGGCAACATTCGCACGCGTCAACAAATACGGCTTTATAGAAACACCCTATCGTAAGGTTGTTGATGGTAAGGTGACGGATGACGTGTCCTACATGTCGGCGACAGAGGAAATGCGTCACACAGTTGCGCAGGCAAACGCAACATTGGACGCTGACGGTAACTTTATCAATGAATTGGTATCAACACGTCAAAACGGTGACTATACACTTGCGCCACGTGAAAATGTTGACCTCATCGACGTTAGCCCGAAACAGTTAGTTTCGGTTGCGGCCTCGTTGATCCCGTTCTTGGAAAACGATGACGCGAACCGCGCATTGATGGGGTCAAACATGCAACGTCAGGCTGTGCCACTTTTGCGTGCTGAGGCACCATTGGTTGGTACGGGTATCGAAGGCGTTGTTGCACGCGACTCTGGTGCGGCGATCATGGCGAAACGTGGCGGTATCGTTGACCAGATCGATGCGCAACGTATCGTTATCCGCGCGACCAGTGATCTTGAGCTGGGCGACGCGGGCGTTGACATTTATCGCATGCGCAAATTCCAACGTTCAAACCAAAACACATGTATCAACCAGCGCCCATTGGTGAAGGTTGGTCAAACTGTTGGTAAGGGCGAAGTGATTGCAGATGGTCCATCGACCGACATGGGTGAATTGGCCCTTGGTAAAAACGTGGTTGTCGCCTTTATGCCTTGGAACGGTTACAACTATGAGGACTCGATCCTTATTTCCGAACGCATCGCACAAGATGACGTGTTCACATCCGTTCACATCGAAGAATTCGAAGTAGCCGCACGTGACACGAAATTGGGCCCTGAGGAAATTACACGTGATATTCCAAACGTAGGTGAAGAAGCCCTTCGCAACTTGGACGAAGCGGGTATCGTTTATATCGGTGCAGATGTTCAACCAGGTGACATTTTGGTGGGAAAAATCACACCAAAAGGCGAAAGCCCAATGACGCCAGAAGAAAAACTCCTTCGTGCGATCTTTGGTGAAAAAGCCTCTGACGTTCGTGATACATCATTGCGTGTGAAACCAGGTGACTACGGTACTGTGGTTGAAGTTCGTGTCTTTAACCGTCACGGTGTTGAAAAAGACGAACGTGCATTGCAGATCGAACGTGAAGAGGTGGAACGCCTTGCACGTGACCGTGATGACGAATTGGTCATTTTGGACCGCAACATCTATGCGCGTCTTGAAAATCTGATCATGGGCAAAACAGCAGTCAAAGGTCCAAAGGGCGTTGCAGCGAATTCTGAAATCACAGAAGAGCTGTTGTCGTCTCTGACACGTGGCCAATGGTGGCAATTGGCGCTTGCAGATGAGCAAGATGCGCAGATTGTTGAGGCCCTTCATGAACAGTATGAGGCACAAAAACGCACGTTAGACGCACGTTTTGAGGATAAGGTCGAAAAAGTCCGTCGTGGCGACGATCTTCCTCCGGGTGTTATGAAAATGGTCAAGGTGTTCATCGCTGTGAAGCGTAAGCTTCAGCCAGGTGATAAAATGGCGGGTCGTCACGGAAACAAAGGTGTGATTTCACGCGTTGTTCCGATGGAGGACATGCCATTTCTAGCGGACGGCACACCCGTTGACTTCTGTTTGAACCCACTTGGCGTTCCATCACGGATGAACGTGGGTCAGATTTTGGAAACGCACATGGGTTGGGCTGCACGCGGCCTGGGCCTAAAAGTGGATGACGCGATCCAAGAGTATCGTCGCAGCGGGGATCTAACACCCGTTCGCGAGGCGATGCGCATCGCCTATGGCGAAGATGTCTATGAAGAGGGCATCACTGGCATGGACGAGGATCAGTTGATCGAAGCGGCGAGCAATGTGGCACGTGGTGTTCCAATTGCGACACCTGTTTTTGACGGTGCACGCGAAGCGGACGTTAACGACGCATTGGTCCGCGCAGGATTTGATCAATCAGGTCAGTCAGTTCTATTTGACGGTCGCACAGGCGAACAATTCAGCCGCCCAGTGACTGTTGGTGTGAAGTATCTATTGAAACTGCACCACTTGGTAGACGACAAAATCCACGCCCGTTCAACAGGCCCATACTCACTTGTTACGCAGCAGCCATTGGGTGGTAAAGCCCAGTTCGGTGGTCAGCGCTTTGGTGAGATGGAAGTTTGGGCATTGGAGGCATATGGCGCAGCCTACACGTTGCAAGAGATGCTGACAGTGAAATCAGACGATGTTGCTGGACGGACCAAAGTCTATGAATCGATTGTTAAGGGTGAAGACAACTTTGAAGCGGGGATCCCAGAATCCTTTAACGTTCTTGTCAAAGAAGTCCGCGGCCTTGGCCTAAATATGGAGCTCCTGGATGCAGAGGACGAGGAATAACGGTCACCCCTTATTCCCCACCCCTTCGTCCCTAATTTGAGGAAATCAAAATGAACCAGGAAATCACAACAAACCCATTCAACCCGCTAGCGTCTGCAAAGATGTTTGATGAAATCAAAGTTTCTTTGGCCTCACCCGAGCGGATTTTGTCATGGTCATACGGCGAAATCAAAAAGCCAGAGACCATCAACTATCGTACGTTCAAACCAGAGCGTGACGGCTTATTCTGTGCGCGTATCTTTGGCCCAACCAAAGATTACGAATGTCTGTGCGGAAAATATAAGCGCATGAAATATCGCGGCGTTGTCTGCGAAAAATGTGGTGTTGAAGTTACTCTTCAAAAAGTGCGCCGTGAACGCATGGGCCACATCGAATTAGCCTCACCCGTTGCACACATCTGGTTCCTGAAATCACTGCCATCTCGTATCGGTCTGATGCTGGATATGACATTGCGTGATTTGGAACGTGTTCTTTATTTCGAAAACTACGTGGTTATCGAACCTGGCCTGACCGATCTTCAATACGGTCAGATGCTAAGCGAAGAAGAATACATGGACGCGCAGGACACCTATGGCATGGACGCGTTCACCGCGAACATCGGTGCCGAAGCGATCCGAGAAATGTTGGCACAAATCGACCTTGAAGCCGAAGCAGAGCAGCTGCGCGCTGAGCTGAAAGAGGCGACTGGCGAACTTAAGCCAAAGAAGATCATCAAGCGTCTAAAGGTTGTCGAAAGCTTCCTTGAATCTGGCAACCGTCCAGAATGGATGATTTTGACAGTTGTTCCTGTGATCCCACCAGAATTGCGCCCATTGGTGCCGTTGGATGGGGGTCGTTTTGCGACGTCTGATTTGAACGACCTTTATCGTCGTGTGATCAACCGTAACAACCGTCTAAAGCGTTTGATTGAACTGCGCGCGCCTGACATCATCGTGCGTAACGAAAAGCGGATGTTGCAGGAATCTGTTGATGCCTTGTTTGACAATGGCCGTCGTGGTCGTGTCATTACAGGTTCGAACAAGCGTCCATTGAAATCGCTTTCAGATATGCTGAAGGGTAAGCAGGGCCGTTTCCGTCAGAACCTTTTGGGGAAACGCGTCGACTTCTCTGGTCGTTCTGTGATTGTGACGGGTCCCGAGTTGAAACTGCATCAATGTGGTTTGCCCAAGAAAATGGCGCTCGAGCTGTTTAAACCATTCATCTACAGCCGCCTTGAGGCCAAAGGTCTGTCGTCCACCGTGAAACAGGCCAAGAAATTGGTTGAAAAAGAGCGTCCAGAGGTTTGGGATATTCTGGATGAAGTGATCCGTGAACACCCAGTTCTTTTGAACCGTGCGCCAACACTTCACCGTTTGGGTATTCAGGCGTTTGAACCCGTATTGATCGAGGGGAAAGCGATCCAGCTTCATCCGCTTGTCTGTTCTGCGTTTAACGCAGACTTTGACGGTGACCAAATGGCGGTTCACGTTCCATTGAGCCTTGAGGCACAATTGGAAGCGCGCGTTTTGATGATGTCCACGAACAACGTTCTGTCACCTGCAAACGGTGCGCCGATTATCGTTCCTTCACAGGACATGATCTTGGGCCTATACTACACCACGATCATGCGTGAAGGCATGAAGGGTGAAGGCATGGTCTTTAGCTCAATCGAAGAGGTGCAGTACGCACTTGACTCAGGGGCGGTTCACCTACACGCGAAAATCACGGCGCGTATCCCGCAAGTGGACGAACACGGCAATGATGTGGTTAAGCGTTACGAAACCACACCGGGACGTGTACGTATTGGCGCATTGTTGCCGAAAAACGCGAAGGCACCGTTTGACCTTGTGAACAACCTATTGCGTAAAAAGGACGTTCAGCGCGTCATTGACACGGTTTACCGTTACTGCGGTCAAAAGGAATCTGTGATCTTCTGTGACCAGATCATGACCATGGGTTTCCGTGAAGCGTTCAAGGCAGGTATTTCATTTGGTAAGGATGACATGGTTATTCCGAATGACAAATGGGATATCGTTGAAGAAACACGTGACCAAGTAAAAGACTTTGAACAACAGTATATGGACGGTCTGATTACACAGGGCGAAAAGTACAACAAAGTTGTTGATGCATGGTCAAAGTGTAACGACAAAGTCACCGACGCGATGATGAACACGATCTCGGCACCTGGTCAGGATGAAAATGGCGCAGAGAACGAACCAAACTCTGTTTACATGATGGCGCACTCTGGCGCGCGGGGTTCTGTCACCCAGATGAAGCAGTTGGGCGGTATGCGTGGTTTGATGGCGAAGCCGAACGGCGACATCATCGAAACGCCAATCATCTCAAACTTTAAAGAAGGTTTGACCGTTCTTGAGTACTTTAACTCAACCCACGGTGCGCGTAAGGGTCTGTCGGATACGGCGTTGAAAACGGCGAACTCTGGTTACCTAACGCGTCGTTTGGTTGACGTGGCACAGGACTGTATCGTTCGTG
>OCRG01000104.1_pt1 | contig 13208 bp, 11 predicted proteins | sample 1535071 | NCBI WGS metagenome assembly OCRG01 (sample SAMEA3275605, study PRJEB22092) | marine metagenome | biome: ENVO:00000447; feature: ENVO:00002042; material: seawater | collected 2014-06-22T16:30:00+00 | depth 0 m
CCTCATGATCAAGCGACTGTTACCGATCCTGTTTATTACCATCGTCGGCTGTGTCACGGAGACCAAAGGCCCTGAGCCGGTCACCGTTGATTCGAAGCAGGCGATTTCGCGGCGCGTTGCATTGGCTAGACAATATATTGGCGCTGGGGATTGGGATAACGCCAAGCGCAACTTAGAGCTGGCCGCGAGCATCGACGACCGTAATCCTGAAGTATTAGAGGCGTTCGCCCTCGTATTCCAGAGTACGGGCGAGTTCGAGCGCGCCGAGGCGAATTTTCTGCGCGCGCTCGAATTGGGTGCTGACTCGCGGGCGCGCAACAACTATGCGGCGTTTCTCTTCTCTCAGGGGCGTTACGAGGAGTCTGCAAGTGAGTTTCGTATCGTGACTGCCGACACCCTTTACAGCGGTAGACCCCGCGCCTTCGTTAACTTTGGACTCGCCTTGTTACAGCTCAATAAGACAGATGAGGCTCGTCAAGCCTTCACTCGAAGCTTATATATGGATTCGGGTAATCCGACTGCATTGCTTGAATTGACACAGATTTCTCTAACCGAGGGTGATGTAGAGGCCGCGAGTGGGTATTATGGAAGCTACCGGCAGAGTTCACGTGTTCAAAGCGCGAGAGCTCTGATCCTCGGTGTGGAGATAGCGCGCCTCTCTGGTGACGCGGATTTAGAAGCCAGTAATCTGCTGGCCCTTAGAAATCTTCATGCTGAGGCGCCTATTTACAAGGTCTGGAAGGCTGCGCAGTTGGAGCAGCGATAAAAGGATAAAAAATTAGGGGAACTCTTCATGAGCCAGGCTTCGCCCATCAAGCGCCGTAAAAGTCGGCAGATTATGGTTGGCACCGTACCTGTGGGTGGAGATGCACCCATAAGCGTTCAAAGTATGACCAATACTGAGACCTGTGACGTTCAGGCAACGGTTGCTCAGATCACCGCGATTGCAGAGGCGGGCGCCGATATTGTTCGTGTCTCGGTCCCGAGTATGGACGCTGAGGCGTTCAGAGAGATTCGTAAAGCATCACCGGTACCCCTTGTGGCCGACATCCACTTCGACCACAAAATCGCACTGAAAGTGGCGGACTACGGTGTTGACTGCCTCCGAATCAACCCAGGAAATATCGGGAAGGAGCAGAAAGTTCGGGAAGTCATAGCGGCCTGTAAGGACAAAGGCATCCCTATCCGAATTGGTGTAAATGCCGGTTCCCTGGGCAAAGAATTGATGCGTAAATACCCAGAACCAACCTCAGAAGCGTTGATTGAATCCGCGTTGAAAAACGTTGATATCTTGGATCGTCACAACTTCCCTGACTTTAAAGTGAGTGTAAAGGCATCAGAGGTCTTCATGGCGGTTGCCGCTTATCGAGGTCTTGCAGAGCAGATTGAGCAACCTCTCCACCTTGGAATCACCGAGGCGGGTGCCTTGCGTGGCGGAACCGTGAAGTCCGCTGTCGGGCTCGGCATGCTGCTTATGGAAGGCATTGGTGACACCCTGCGTGTTTCATTGGCTGCCGACCCAGTTGAAGAGGTGAAGGTTGGTTTCGAGATTCTCAAAAGCCTTAAATTGCGGACAAACGGTATTAATTTCATCGCCTGCCCCAGTTGCTCGCGACAAAACTTCGATGTCATCGGTACAATGAACGAACTCGAGCGACGGCTTGAGGATATCCGCACCCCGATGGATGTAGCTGTTATTGGATGCATCGTTAACGGACCGGGTGAAGCACGCGAGGCAGACGTGGGTATGACTGGCGCCACGCCAAATAATTTGATCTACCTTGATGGTGAGCCTGATCATAAAGTGAGCAACAACAACTTTGTTGATCATTTGGAGGCTACTATTAGGAAGCGTGCTGAGAATTTGGACGCGCAGCGCGCCCGCGAGGAAGCGGAGATTATCTCCAGTAGTCACTAGGACAAAAAGTTAATGAGTCAGTACCGAGCGATTCGGGGAATGGTGGACATTCTCCCCGACGACACCCCGTTGTGGCAGATGCTAGAGCAAACGGCGAGTGATGTGCTGGGCGCTCACGGCTACCAAGAAATCAGAACGCCTATTGTTGAGAGCACCGATTTGTTTGCGCGCTCCATTGGCGAGGTTACTGATATCGTCGAAAAGGAAATGTATACCTTTCCTGATCGTAACGACGAGAATCTTTCGCTTAGGCCCGAGGGTACGGCGAGCACTGTTCGCGCCATGGTGCAGCACAATTTGATCCAGTCGCCGCAGCGAGTTTGGTACATGGGGCCCATGTTTCGCTACGAGCGCCCGCAAAAAGGGCGCCAGCGTCAATTCCATCAATTGGGCGTCGAGGCCTTTGGGATTCCTTCGCCCGATCTGGACGCTGAGTTGTTGCTGATGTGTCGGCAGTGGTGGAAGCGATTAGGGATTGACGATGTTCTGACGCTAGAGCTCAATACCATCGGCAGTGGCGAATCGCGTCAGCATTATAAGACCGCGCTGTCTGACTATCTGCGTGGACATTTTGATGCGCTAGATGAGGATAGTCAGCGTCGTCTCGAGACGAATCCTCTGCGTATTCTCGATAGCAAGTCAGCATCGACGCAGGCGGTGCTAGCCGACGCGCCCGCCATGACCGGGTTTCTGGATGATGAGTCGCGTGCGCACCACGACAGGCTCTGTGAGTTACTGACCCTCGCAGGCGTTGGTTTCGTGGCAAATCCCAACTTAGTGCGGGGTTTGGACTATTATAACAAGACAGTTTTTGAGTGGACGACTGATCGCCTCGGCGCACAAGCAACTGTTTGTGGCGGTGGTCGTTACGACGGGATGGTGCGTCAGTTTGGCGGTCGCGATACCGCTGGTTGTGGCTTTGCCGCGGGACTTGAGCGCTTGATTCTGCTGTTACAAACACTCGACGTCGAAGCGTTAGTTGAGCCCGATCTTTATATTGTCAGTAGTGATGAAAATGCACTTGGCAAAGCTATGCTCGAGGCAGATAGAATACGCACCGAATTTCCCGCGCTCGGCGTTGTCCAACACCTTGGCGGTGGTAGTTTTAAAAGTCAGTTCAAGCGAGCTGATAAAAGTGGTGCTGCTTGGGCCATGGTTTTTGGTGCTGAGGAGATAGCTCAAGGCACCGTTACCTTGAAGCCGCTACGATCAAAGGGCGAGCAGGTGACGCTCGACCGCGAGGGATTGAATCAGTTTTTGACCCAGCTGGAAGCTCGGTCGCAGGATGTTGAGGAGTAAGTTGTGGCAGATCATCTTCAAGAAGAAGAGCAGTTAGACGCAATCAAGCAGTGGTGGCAGGAGAACAGGGTCTCGGTCATTGGCGCTGTTGTGTTGGCGCTCGGTGGCTCATTTGGATGGTCGCAATATCAGGATTACACGTCTGCCAATGCAGTCGCCGCGGCGGATGCATACGATGCTATTTTACTCGAGCGAGAAGCTGGTGAATCTGCTGATCAGCTCGCGGTGCTTGCAGGCAACATCCGTGACGATAACGGTTCGGTGGCGTTCGCTGAGTTTGCTGCGTTACAAGTCGCTGCAGCTGCTGCTGAGGACGGTGATTTTGAGCTCGCGAAATCCGAGCTGGAGACAGTGTTGGCGGGTGTTGAGCTTGACTCTACGCTCGGGCAGTTGGCTCAGTTGAGGCTTGCAAAGGTGCAGGCGGCTCTGGGTCAGGAGGACGAGGCGATCGCAATTCTTGAGTTAGGTAGCGATTCGTTTCCCGTGAGTTACGCACAGGTGTTAGGTGATATCCACCTTGCGGCAGGAAGAGAGGCGGCTGCACTTGAGGCTTATCAGACTGCTCAAACAGCCTCACTGGCGTTGGGTGGGCAATCAGGGCTCATTGATTTGAAGGTGAGTGGACTGGCGCTTCGTGCCAAGCCGGTTGCCGCTGAGGATATGTCTCAATGAGATTGTCACGGCTCCTTTTAATGGCCGCGCTGTCTGCGACAACGACGGGTTGTAGTACGTTCAGCACCGTACAGGACTGGTTCTCTTCGGAGGGAGAGGACCTGACCGCACCGGTAGAGCTCGAGCGCATCGACGCTACGGTAGAGGTCAAAAAACGTTGGTCCACCTCCATTGGCGATGGGCAGGGTGACGGTTTCTTTAAAATCACGCCGGTATTGGTGGACGGAGTCATTTACGCAGCTTCTAGCGAGGGCGAGGTTGCGGCTGTCGATGCGGCGGATGGCGACAAGCGTTGGAGCGTCTCATTGGAGAGGCCCATCTCGGGCGGTGTCGGATATCATGATGGCAGTTTGTATCTGGGCGGTGCTGATGGCTCGATTATGCAGCTATCGGCAAAAGACGGCGCTTTAGTCTGGGAAGTACCTGTATCGGGTGAGGTATTGGCACCACCTGCGGTCTCTGATGATTGGGTTGTGGTTCAAACTTACGACGGAAAGCTGCTTGGTTTTGAGGCCGGTGCTGACGAGCCCACATGGACCTATACGAGCGACGTTCCTGTGCTTACTATCCGTGGCACATCGACACCTTTGCTCATCGGTGACAATGCGATTGCAGGCTTTGCCGACGGAAAAGTCGTGGCGGTTGACGTTGATTCGGGTAACACCTCTTGGGAATCTAGGATCGGAATACCTCAAGGCGGTTCTGAGATCGATCGCATTGTGGATATTGACGGTGTGATGACCGTTCAGGGCATAGAGTTGTTTGTATCCAGTTACCAAGGACGTGTTTCTGCTCTAGATCTGAGAACGGGTAGAAAAATATGGCAGCAAAACGTGTCTTCAGTCACCGGGACATCGGTTGGTTTCGGTAATGTCTACGTTGCAGACGTCGACGGGACAGTCAGTGCGTTTTTGAGAAACGGGCAGGGCGCCCGATGGCAGAATATTGAGCTTGGCTACCGTGAACTGTCGCGACCTACGCCTGTCAACAGCTATGTCGCCACGGTAGACCTAGAGGGCTATCTGCATCTTCTCTCCCAGGTTGATGGTCAAATCGTTGGGCGCGCCAAGATAGCCGGTGGCCCGGCGCGCGCCGATATGATTTCGGCTAATGGTCGGTTATACATCCTAGACGACGAGGGCAAGCTGTCCGCCTTTGAGCTGGAATCAGCGAACTAAACGAATGATACCTGTCATCGCCTTAGTGGGCCGGCCCAATGTGGGGAAGTCTACGCTGTTCAATCAGCTGACTAAGACACGCGACGCGCTAGTGGCGGACTACTCAGGCCTAACTCGCGATCGAAAATACGGTGAAGGAAAGCTCGGTGAACAGCGCTTCATGGTCATCGACACGGGCGGCATCACCGGTGAAGAGCAGGGCATCGACGCGGCAATGGCAGCGCAGTCTCTCGCCGCTATTGACGAGGCGGACGTCGTGCTGCTGATGGTCGATGGGCGTGCTGGACTCCAAGTGGGTGATCAAACTCTGGTTAGACTACTGCGTGAGCGCAATAAACCCTTCGAACTTGTGGTCAACAAAATCGACGGCGTCGGTGAAGACGTGGCCGCGAGTGATTTTCACAGCTTAGGCATCGGCGCATTACATACAATTGCGGCGACACACAATCGCGGTATTCGCTCAATGATTACCGAGGTGCTTGAGCCGTTCGACAGCGAATCGCCTGAGGCTGAAGAGCTCGATAGCGGCATTCGTGTCGCTATCGTCGGTCGACCCAATGTCGGTAAATCGACGCTGGTTAATCGGTTGCTCGGTGAAGAACGGGTAGTTGTCTTCGATCAACCGGGTACAACGCGAGACAGTGTTTTTATTGAGTTTGAGCGCCATGGATACGCTTACACGCTGATTGATACGGCAGGTGTCAGACGTCGCAAGAACGTCAAGGAGACGGTTGAAAAGTTCTCCATCGTTAAAACCTTAAAAGCCATCGATCAGGCGAATGTCGTCATTCTGCTTATGGATGCGCGCGAGGGTGTCGTTGAGCAGGATTTGCACCTGCTGGGTCAGTGTATCGAGGCAGGCCGGGGACTCGTGGTCGCACTTAATAAGTGGGATGGGATGGATGCTGACGAGCGAGAGCGCGTGAAGGTCGAGCTACAACGCCGATTACTGTTTGTTGACTACGCAGACATCCATTTTATTTCCGCACTGCACGGCACGGGTGTTGGGCACCTTTACGAATCGATTCACGGTGCTTACGAGTCGGCGACACGTAAGCTGACGACGCCGCGGTTGACCAAGTTGTTGGAAGACATCATTGCGAGTCATCCACCGCCCATGGTCGGTGGTCGTCGTGTGAAGTTGCGCTATGCGCACATGGGTGGCCATAACCCGCCGCGCATCGTCATCCACGGGAATTCGACCGAAAATCTCCCACAAAGTTACGTACGCTATCTTGAAAACAGCTTTCGTCGAGAGTTAGATCTCTCGGGTACACCCATACGTATCGAGCTGCGCACCGGAGATAACCCCTACGCTGGGCGTCGTAATAAGCTCACAGAGAGGCAGGTGCAGCGCCGCCGCCGGATGGTATCTCACATCAAGAAATCCGAGAAAAAACGCAAGAACAAAAAGACGCAAGCGTAAGTTGACGACGGCAGTCGACCATTTATTCATATTTATGATGGAAGAGATATAGTCCATTTATTTCAAAAATATCACATCTTAGATCATAGTCCGCACATCAAAATTGAATCCGTGAAGAACGGGGGTGCACTATGAGTCATTATCTCGAGCAAGTAGAAAAACTAGCCGGCATCGGAACAGCCGCTAACGGTGTCAACGCAGAGCATGCAGTCCGTATGCGTCTTCAGAATCGCTTCAAGACGGGTTTGGACGTGGCGAAATACACCGCCGACATCATGCGTCGTGATATCGATAACTACGAGCAAGACACATCGCAGTACACACAGTCGCTTGGGTGCTGGCACGGTTTTATTGGTCAGCAGAAGATGATAGCGATCAAGAAGCACTTTGGTGATACCAACCGTCGTTACTTGTACCTGTCAGGTTGGATGATTGCTGCTCTGCGCTCTGAGTTCGGTCCACTTCCTGATCAGTCGATGCACGAAAAGTCGTCAGTACCTGCGTTGATCGAAGAGCTATACACCTTCCTACGCCAGGCGGATGCCCGTGAAATGGGTGGTTTATTCCGTGAACTCGATGCGGCGCGGGCATCAAACAACGATGTTCAAGAGCGTGCGATCCTTAACCAGATTGATAATTTCCAAACGCACGTCGTACCTATTATTGCGGATATTGACGCAGGCTTTGGTAATGAGGAGGCAACTTATCTCCTTGCTAAGAAAATGATCGAAGCGGGTGCCTGTGCCATTCAGATCGAAAATCAGGTCTCGGACGAGAAGCAGTGTGGCCACCAAGACGGTAAGGTCACTGTTCCTCACGCGGACTTCCTCGCAAAGATACGGGCTGTGCGTTACGCGTTCATCGAACTCGGCGTCGAGAACGGTATTATCGTTGCGCGAACTGACTCGCTAGGTGCCGGCCTCACTAAGCAGATCGCGGTAACAAACGAGCCAGGCGACCTAGGTGATCAATACAACAGTTTCCTAGATGGCGACGTTGTCCAAAGTGCTGACGATCTGGCAAACGGTGATGTTGTCGTGAAGGCAAACGGCCAATTGCTGCGTCCCAAGCGACTTGCTTCAGGCCTCTTCCGTTTCAAGCCCAACACGGGTGAGGATCGTGTCGTACTCGACTGCGTGACCTCCCTTCAGAACGGTGCTGACCTTCTCTGGATCGAAACCGAAAAGCCACACGTTGGTCAGATTGCAGGTATGGTAAATCGTATTCGTGAACAGGTACCGAACGCTAAGTTGGTTTACAACAATAGCCCCTCGTTCAACTGGACTCTGAATTTCCGGCAGCAGGTATTTGACTCGTGGGCGGAAGAGGGTAGAGACGTCTCAAGCTATGCACGTGATGGCCTGATGTCAGCAGACTACGATGAAACCGAACTTGGGATTGAAGCGGACCGCCGTATCCAGTCTTTCCAGGCAGATGCAGCCCGTGAGGCCGGTATTTTCCATCACCTTATTACGCTCCCGACGTATCACACAGCGGCACTGTCGACTGATAATCTCGCCAAAGACTACTTTGGTGAAGCCGGCATGCTTGGTTACGTGGCAGGTGTGCAGCGCAAAGAGATTCGGCAGGGAATTGCCTGCGTGAAGCACCAGAATATGGCGGGCTCCGACATGGGTGACGATCACAAGGAATACTTCTCAGGTGATGCGGCCCTAAAGGCAGGCGGTGCAGACAACACCATGAACCAGTTTGGATGAACATGCCCAGTGTTCGATGCGCCCGGTCAAATGACCGGGCTTTTTTTTGTCCGCAGCTTGCTATTTGCCACCTCAAGTAGCAAGGTTCCAAAATGAAATGGGAAAACATTAACGAGCAGGTCTGCTCTGTCGCTCGTGCGCTGTCCATAGTTGGAGAGCGTTGGACGTTGTTGATCATCCGTGACGCCTTTAAGGGCACGCGCCGTTTTGAAGGCTTTCATAAAAATTTGGGCGTAACACGTCACCGACTTGCGGAGCGTCTGGCGATGCTGGTTGATGAAGGTGTATTGACCAAGGTTCTCTACAGCACACACCCTGAGCGTTTCGAATATCGGCTGACACGAAAAGGCTTGGGTTTGTATCCCGTGCTGATGACATTGAGTCAGTGGGGGGACCAATGGTTGAGTGATGAGCAGGGTCCACCTGTGCAATATTGGCACAGCGGCTGTGCGAGTGATTGCCATTCGGTCCTGGCTTGCAGTGAGTGTGGAGAACCCCTGAGACCAGAAGAGGTCTCAGCCAAGAATGGCGCTGAACTCAGTGGTTATGTGGCACACTTGAAGCAACACGGATTAACAGTGCCGACCGACGCTGAGTTACCTAAGTTGGCGGGCGAGTACCGGAAAACCAAAACTAAAACCATAGGAGCGGTTACATGAATCAACAAGTTAACAGTCTCATCATGAATGCAGACGAAAATATGGGTAACGTTGAACGCTCGCCCTTGGATGAGCAGCTGTTTCGCAAACAGCGTCTCGCCGCGGCGCTCCGCATTTTTGGCCGGTTTGGCTTTGACGAGGGGGTTGCGGGGCACATCACCGTTCGAGATCCGCTTGACCCCGAAACCTTCTGGGTGAACCCCATGGGCCGCTCTTTCAAGATGATGCGGGTTTCAGATCTTATTCGTGTTGATCATGATGGGAACATCGTAGAGGGTAGCGGGATATTGAACGGCGCTGCTTTTACAATTCACAGCCAAATTCATGCGGCGAGACCTGACGTAACCGCAGCGGCTCATGCCCATTCTATTTATGGAAAAACATGGTCCTCATTGGGGCGTTTGCTCGATCCACTGACCCAAGACGCCTGCGCTTTTTATGGCGATCACGCCTTGCTCGATGACTACACGGGTGTCGTTGTCGATATGACCGAAGGAGAGCGTTTAGCCGCGACGCTGGGCGACAAGAAAGCAATCGTACTGAAAAATCATGGGCATCTCACTGTGGGACAGTCTGTGGAAGAAGCAACTTGGTGGTACGTCACGATGGAGCGCTCTTGCCAAGCACAGTTGCTCGCAGAGGCGGCAGGTGAACCTAAGCCAATTCCACACGAAATGGCGGTTCATACCCAAAAGCAAGTGGGTAGCACGCTCTCTGGATGGTTCAGCGGACAACCGTTATTCGATGTCATCTTGAGCGAGCAGCCCGAGCTTTTAGACTAGTCTAGCCTCCGCGGGTTGTGAGCTGACGCTTGCGACCTACGCGTCTAAACCGAGCAAAGTAAATCGGCTTTTTGCCAGCCCACTAATTTTTGTGCGGTTATCATGTTGTTGGGCGTTGGGCGTTGGGCGTTGGGCGTTGGGCGTTGGGCGTTGGGCGTTGGGCGTTGGGCGTTGAGCTCTGGCTCCTGAGTGTTCACTTTGGGGCTTTCAGCGTGGGGTCTCAGTGTTAAAAAAACCTCCCTACGAACCTGATATCAACCTAGACTCTCGTCTGAGAGCTACATCAGATCCTAGAGCGCGTCATCGAATCGAGATCGATCAAACGAAACCAGCAGTAAACCTACATTCGTTGCCTGAACAACCAGCAGCGGGTAGTGGATGATTTGTACGAGACTTGTTGAGTCTTGCATATTCAGCCCATTGCGAGCGAACTGATAGAAAAGAGCGGCAAATGCAAGTCCCAACAAAGCACCGATCGACTTGCCAATATCAAGGTGCTTTAAATTATCTTTCGCGACAACGAGCGTCTCCAGCCGTCCAAGGTAGCTGCCAAAAATTAGCGCCAGCTGGAAACCGAGGTAAATTCCTGCAGCGAGTGTAAATCCCTCTGGATAGATCAGGATGGCGAGGACACTGATGAGTGCAATTAGCTCAACGCCCAGCGATATGCGAAAGAAGGCGGTGAGATTGAATAAGCTTGAATAGCCGAGCGCGACAAGCCATGTTCCTAAACTGAAGCCAATACCACCGGCAGAAAAGACCTCGGGTGGTAGCGGTGCCATCAGCCCCACATACGCGGTGCCCCAGACGCCCTGAAAAAATGCATTTGTCGCTTTGTAGCCGATGAAAGGCTTAAGTCTGAGGGCAGGATGGGTAATGTCCGACACCTAAAAATCCACGCCTTTACGCGCTTTGACGCCTGCTCTGAAGGCGTGCTTTACCTCCTTGACCTCGGAGACCGTATCCGCGAGCTCTTGCAAGGCCGCGCCACCACCGCGACCCGTAACAACAACGCTTTGCTGATCAGGTCGCTGACGAATCGCTTCTAGCACGGCGGTTTCTTCGAGATAGTCGAAGGACAACATGTACGTCAGCTCGTCGAGGATAACCAGATCGTAGGCCGGGTCATTCAACATGCGCTGCGCTTCCTTCCAAGTGCGCTCGGCTGCCTCAATATCTGATTGGCGATCCTGCGTATCCCAGGTGAAGCCCGTGCCCATCTGGTAAAAATCAGATTCAGGGAGGTTTGCTCGAGCAAATAATTCCTCGCCTGAAAGTTGCTCGCCTTTGATGAACTGGACGATGCCAACGCGATGTCCATAACCCATGGCTCTCATGACCATGCCAAAAGCAGAACTCGTTTTACCTTTACCGTTGCCCGTAAGGAGCAGGACCAGGCTTTTTTCTGTATTCGCAGCCGCAATGGATGCGTCAACGCTTGTCTTTTGCTTTTCCATCGAAGCTTTGTGTTTGGTGTCTTTGCTCATATTACTCGCCTAGATAGAGACATTAATTCCGACGTACAGCGTTCTACCGGGACTGCGGTAGCCGACGATATCAGAGTAGCCCTCGTTGGTAAGATTCTCTGCGCGCACTGAAATATTCAGGTCTTCAGTGACCGCGTAGTTGTAAGAGCCGTCCATGACAGTGTACTCACTGAGTGTTGTGCCGAAGCCGTCGCTACGATCGCTCGTGTAGCGTGCAAGTAGCAACCAGCTAGCTTTCTCGCCATTCAACCGTGCAGATATCTGCGCCGTCGTCTCTGGTCGGTAGGGTAGGTCGTTGCCTGAGGCATCCTCAGCAGAAAGCTCATTGACAAAACCCTCGAGCGTGACACCTTCACCAACAGTCCAAGCCGCAGTGGCTTCAACGCCGCTGAATTGACTGGTGCCAGAGACTTGAATATATCCCCCGGCAAACAAAGCTGGATCGTAGCTATAAATGATTGCATCACTGACCTCTTGATCAAAGTAGGTCAGTTCCCAAGTAGCGCTACTGTGGCTTCCACGCAGTCCCAATTCCCAGCCTTTGCTCTGCTCCTCATTGAGTGCGTTGTCTCTTGCCGCAGAGAGGGTAAAGGGTGATTGATTGGAGCCTACCTCGTAAGGAGAGGGTGCTCTGAACCCCGTTCCAAAGGCTGCTTTGAGCGCTACGCCGTCGAATCCCGTTTCCGCCAAGGCTGTGAGTCGCCATGAAGTATAGCGGCCAAAGTCCTCGTTATCGTCGCTGCGAACAGCGGCCGAAAGTGTAGCGAGGTCACCCGCACGTCGTAGATTGACAAACACAGCCTCATTGTTGCGACTTCTCGCGGTGCCGAAACCGTCGTCGTAGCCTTGCTCATCGATATCAAGACCCACGGTGAGGTCCGTGCCTTCAGACACAGTACGACTGTGAGACAGCGATATTTGCTCGTTTGAGCCTTTCAGTGCGAATTGAAAAAAACCATCGGTGAAGTAAGCCCTATTGCTTTCACTCTCACTGATACTTAACCGAGTTGAGTGCCCATCACTGGTGTGGCGCAAAACCAAGCCGTGGGTTTCATTTTCGTAGGCGTCGGAGCAATCGTTGCTGGAGATGAAGTTGAAGTTCTCGTTGAATCGACCGCATCCGTCGTAGTCGGTGCTTGCATCGACATCGCGCGCGCTGAGTGTCGCAGACCAACCCTTCCACTCAGGGGTGGTGTAGCTCAGCTGAACACTATCGTTCTCATATCCGTCATCGTCAGCAAGCTCTGTGTCGCTTTTAAGTGCGTTGAAACCGTCCATTCCGACGTTGTTGAGCACAGCGGTGAACTCGCCATAGGTCATCGTGCCTGAACTCGCGACGAGTGACTGCGTCTCAAAACCGTAGCCACCGCGCTCAGCAGAGATACCAATGCTGGCCTGCTCGCTACCTCGTCGACTCGTCAGCGAGACCACGCCACCGGCATCAGCGCCCCAGAGAAGGCCCTGGGTTCCTCGCAGTACTTCAACGCGTTCTAGCGAACCCGCCACTATGTGTTCCATCCGCGGCGCAATCTGGGGGGAGGAGGGGTCACTGATGTCGATACCATCGATTAATACACGTGTTCGGAAGCCATCTTGTCCTCGGACGCGAATCCCACTGACCGCGCCCATACCGCCCGTTTGTGTTGTTGAAATGCCGACTTGTGATCGCAATAACTGTGGCAACGTCGCTGAACCCAAGGCAGAGATGAGTTCGCGATCCATGACGTTGACCGAAACAGCGAGTGACTTGATGGGCGTATCGACACGGTCGGCAACAACAACGGTTTCCTCGATTTGATCAGCTGCTGCGAAGTTGGATGTGATAACGAGCGTTACCGCAAGAGCGTGCGATTTTTTCAGTGTCGCCATGTTGGCTCCATTTTCATACGGAGCAATGAGCAGGCAAAGAGACCAGCCGCGTAAACAGCACGAAGCGAACTCCCTGCTGGAGCCCACCGCGCCATCGGGTTTTTGTCATCAGGCAGGTATCGGGCTTTGCATAAGACATGCACTTACCGTTGCGGGGGCAGCGCTGGGTTCTCCAGACTTCCCTTTTAACCTACCCGGGT
>OCRG01000106.1_pt1 | contig 13024 bp, 11 predicted proteins | sample 1535071 | NCBI WGS metagenome assembly OCRG01 (sample SAMEA3275605, study PRJEB22092) | marine metagenome | biome: ENVO:00000447; feature: ENVO:00002042; material: seawater | collected 2014-06-22T16:30:00+00 | depth 0 m
TCGATCTTTGGAGATATCTCACGGGATAGATTCTGAATTAATTCAAGGTTAGGGGTACGTTGTACACGACTGTAACTGTTTGTAGCGCTGCGTTTCTTTGCAAGGCCGCGGCCGAGACCGCTTTCTGCCAACATCTCACTGGAGGGGTTTGAACACAACTGAGGTTGGCTGCGTTATGTATGGCTGGCACCCCTGTCTTTTTCGAGAGATGTCTAGGCGTCGGCAAGGAAATCTTTGGGTAAGGGCTGTCTCAAGAGGCCAACTAACTTGATCGCGATCATACCCGAGGCCACACCAACACCGACGATAATACCGACCCAAAAGCCGGCTGCACCGTCCGATGCGTTATCAGCATTCATAATGCCCAAGTAGTAGCCGAGCGGGAGGGCGATTAACCAGTAGGCGACCATGGAGGCGATAAACGGGAAAGTGGTTTTTTTATAGGCCCGCATTGAGAATGAGCCCACGATTTGCACGGCATCGATCATTACGAACAGGGCGGCAAAACTCAGTAAGCGCACTGCAAGTAGCGACATGTCCGCCGATTGTGTGTAAACAGACACGATGAGGTTGGGTAGAGAGAGTAGCACCACCATGGTCGTCGCACTAACGGCCACCGAGTAGATAATCCCCGCCTTGAGTGCGCGGTAGACGCCTGCTTTGTCTTGCGCGCCAATTGCATGGCCCATTCTTGTGGCCATTGCGCCGCCAATAGCAAGCATGGGTATGTAGAACATATCCCAAACGTTGAACGCGATTTGATGGGCGCCAATCGCGACATCGCCTAGTGACGACACCAAGAGTGCAATGCCTGTGAAAACGGCGGTTTCGAGGAACATGGTTGCACCGACAGGGAAGCCTAAGGTCAAAATAGATTTTATTGCAGCCGGGTTAGGAGCGACCGGCGTCCAGGGAGGGAGGTACTGTTTGAGCGATTTTTTATTGAGCACATAGACCGTAATGATCAGAGCCGATAGCCACATCGAGATGGCTGTTGCGATCCCGCAACCTTTGGCTCCCATGGCGGGAATATCGCCGAACCCAAAAATAAACATGTAATTCAACGGGATGTTCGCAAAGAACCCGATCACTGCAGCAACGGCAAACGGCGACGTGATGCCAATACCCTGCGTGTGATACCTCAGCGCCATGAAAATTCCAATGGCTGGCAAGCCAAAGGCCACCATGCGAATGTAATCCCCGGATTTCTGCGCAGTGAGAGCATCGATGCCTAGCCAGGGAAGACCAACAGGGCTGATGTAGCACACAGGCGCGACGAGTAAGCTGAGTAGGACTGCCACCCAGAGTGACTGGGGAAGTTGGTCTCTTATGCGTTGAATACGGCCCGCGCCAAAGTCCTGAGCGATGATGGATGAGGACGCAAACATCATCCCAAGTACAATGAGGTAAAGCGGTAGCCAGATATGAAATCCAATGGCGATGGCCGCGAGATCTTTGTCGCCAAATCGCGCAGCCATGATGGTATCGACAACGCCTGTCCCCATTTGTGCTGCCTGAGCTAATAACAGCGGCCAGCCGATGCGCCAGAGTTGCTTTAGCTCGGACCTAAGTGATGTGGATGTTTGAACCATGAGGCCCCTCTTTCGCAGTCCTTCAGACTACCACGAGAGCGATTCCGTGGTCCCACTTTGTGAGTTCGTGAGAGAGCAATATTCCGCTCAGTGAAATTGCAAGGTGAATCGATGCCAAGAACCAATAATTGGTCACCAGTACCAGTACCAGTACCAGTACCAGTACCAGTACCAGTACCAGTACCAACAGGGAGGCCCCTGTCTTACATGGCAGGACTGCAGTCGTTTCCAAGCAAACTCGGCATTAGGCGATGGTTGAAATAAGCGGGGTCTTGAAGGGCCAGTGTGCTATGCTCCGGCCTCTTTAATCAGGACCTTATTGCAATTGTCTGAAAACACCGCACAAACGCCGGAAAACACGGCGCTCGCAGATCACGATATTCTCTTCGAATCGCTCGATCTTGATGACACGCTGATGCGTGGAATCAAGGGGCTTGGGTTTGAAAAATGCTCACCCATTCAAGCGAAGATTCTGCCTTACACGCTTGAAGGGCATGATGCGATTGGAAAGGCGCAGACCGGAACCGGAAAAACCGCAGCGTTTTTGATTACCCTCTTCAACGATTTGCTCAACAACCCGATTGAAGGCGAGCGCTATCTCGCCGAGCCACGCGCTGTGGTGCTCGCACCGACTCGTGAACTGGTCATGCAGATTGCAGACGACGCTCGCCAATTGGGCAAGCACACCGGGTTGAATACGGTCACCCTCATTGGTGGTGCTGACTACGCAAAGCAATTGTCCAAGGTCAACGATTGCGTCACCGATATAGTCGTTGCTACGCCTGGGCGTTTGATCGACTTCATACAGCGCGGGGATATGTTCTTAGATCGCGTTGAATCCCTGGTGTTGGACGAGGCTGACCGTATGCTCGACATGGGGTTCATCCCCCAGGTTAAGCGCATCGTGAGATCAACGCCGAGAAAAGAAGATCGCCAGACGCTCCTGTTCTCTGCGACGTTTAGTCAGGACATCATGAACCTCGCTCAGCAGTGGACTTTCGACCCTATCACTGTAGAAATCGAACCCGAGCGAGTGGCTACAGAGAATGTTGATCAGCGTGTCTACCTTTTGGAGAGCCGAGACCGCCTTAACGTCTTGAAGCGGATCCTCGCTGAACCTGACGCTACCTCAGTGATCGTTTTTGCTAATCGCCGAGATCAAGTGCGCCGAGTTTACGAGAGACTTCAAAAGCAGGGGCTTGAGTGCGGTATCCTGTCCGGCGAGGTGGCGCAGGTTAAACGCACCAAAACGCTCGAGCGGTTTAAATCTGGTCGTATACGCGTCTTAATTGCGACCGATGTGGCGGGCCGCGGTATTCACGTTGATGGTGTCAGCCACGTCGTTAACTATGATCTTCCCGAGGACCCAGAAGACTATGTCCACCGCATAGGACGAACGGGGCGAGCGGGAGAGAAAGGTGTTTCGATCAGCTTTGCCAGTGAGGACGATGCATTCCTGCTGCCTGAAATCGAAGCGCTTTTGGGCGAGCCGTTGAAGTGTTCTCAGGTGCCTGAGGAATTGCTCGCAGATTAGTTCAGACGTCTGCAGCTAACCTAGACGAGCGGGTTGTTTCCAAAACGGTGCCGCTGTCAATTTCTTATGGGCGGTTCCTTTTAGACGGTTCCGTGGGTCGTTACCTTTTGCGGCGTTCTACAACCACCGCGAGCTAAAATATGAGACCTATGCTGTCGGTGCTCAGAAGCCTTCGGTGTCAGCTTTTCTTGTCGGCTATCGGAGGTGTCTCAACTCCTCACACCATAGCAGCGTCGCGCCTGCGACAGCCGCTGGTATCAAAAACAGGTTAAGAATGGGCAGGCCTGACACAAAGGCCACAACGGCACCGAAGGTGATTGACGTTGACCGTCGTGCGCTACATGCGTCACGCACTTCGCGGAAAGGCAGGCGATGGTTATCCATTGGATAGTCGACGAATTGTAAGGACATCATCCATGCGCCCAGCAAGATCCACAAGAATGGCGCCACGATGTTTACTGCGGGTATGAAGCTGATGATAAGTACTAAAAGCGCCATGGGTATGTAGTGCACTATCTTCTGAATCTCGCGAAGAAAACCTCTGGGAATGGCAAGTACCGTTTGCAGGGCTGATGATTGATTAACGTTGCGCTCACCTGTTACATGCTCTTCGACCCGCTCGGCCAACAGGCCGTGAAACGGCGAGGTTAGGAACAGCACAATGAAGACAGATAGGTAGCCCGAAAGCAGTGTCCCGAATAGCCAGATCAGCGGTGTGACGATCCAGCTTAAGAACTCCCAATCACCCACGATATTACTGCTGTATTCGATATAGAGTCCCGACATAGCTTGATAAATGGCACTGGCCATCAATACAAAAACCGCAATATTTGCCAACAGTGGAATGATTACGAAGCGGCGAAGTCCCGGTTGTGTGAGTAACCCCAAACCTCGGAAGAAGTAGCCAAACCCTGAAAGTGAATTCGCCATTGGTAATAGTCTCGACCAAATTTGTTGCGCGTTGAAACGTATGTCTTGCGCTTGGTGTGACTATACTACGAAGCGGTGCTTGTGGAATGTGTCGGTTTTTTAAGGCTTCACTACCCCACTCATTTGTAAGTGAGCTAGACACCAGACGTTAGTCAATGATGAGAGTGCAGAACTGTGCAGGATGACGATTTATTTGCCAGCGAAATGAGCGGTGTTAAACCACTCAATCGTGATCCACGGGAGCGATTGGTCAAGGCGGATCGGACTGACAGTGCGGTCAGACGACAGGCGGCAGTTGCTTCACCCTCGCGTTCGGATAATAAGCTGACGGATGACGGTATACCGCCTCTCGACGCTTGGTATGTGCTCGAGTTCAAACGTCCTGGCATCCAGAATGGTGTCTATCGAAAGCTGCGCTTGGGTCACTATGACATTGAGGCGCGTTTAGACCTTCACCGCATGACAGTCGCAGAAGCGCGAGTTGAAATCTGGTCTTTTTTCAAAGAAGCTCGCCGCCTGGGTCTTCGGACCTTGCTAATTACCCATGGGAAAGGCTTGGGTAACAAGGAGAAGTCGGGCTCCGGGGTGTTGAAAGGCTATGTTGATCATTGGCTCAGGGACATTGAGGACGTTCAGGCGTTCCACTCTGCTCAGCCCCAGCACGGTGGCACCGGGGCTGTGTACGTGATGCTCAGGAAAAGCGAGGAAAAGAAGCGCGAAAATCGCGAGCGCTTTCTCAAGGGGCGCGTGCAGGACGTCTAACTGAGTAATTGCTCATCATTAGGCACAACCGCCAATGGGGTAATTCTCGTTAGCTGAGTTTTTCCTTTAGCAGTTGATTGAGCATTTGAGGGTTGGCTTGACCTTTAGATGCTTTCATTGCCTGCCCCACAAAGAAACCGATGAGTTTCTTCTGCTTCCCCTCATCAGCTGCTCGATATTGCTCAACCTGCGCCGGGTTGTTGGCAATGAGGTCGTTCACGATCGTCTCCAACGCGCCGGTGTCACTAACCTGCTTCAGGCCCTTTTGCTCAATGATCTCATCGACATCGGAGCTTCCATCCCAAAGCGCGTCGAAAACAGTTTTTGCCATTTTGCTGGATAGCGTACCGTCATCAATGCGGATAATGAGGTCCGCGAGCGTTTCAGCGACCAGTGGGCTTTCGTTAAGTGTAGTGCCGGATTTATTTAGGTTCGCGCTAACATCACCTAATATCCAGTTCGCTGCTGATTTGGGGTTATTGCAGCGCGCTGACACGGCTTCGAAAAACTCTGCCGTCGCTCTGTCCTGAGTTAATAGCGATGCGTCGTATTGGCTGAGCCCAAGCTGATCGGTAAATCGCGCGCGCTTAACCGCCGGCAGCTCGGGGAGTTCTGCTCGAATCCGTTCGATCGTTGTGTCATCCACAACCACAGGCAATAGATCGGGGTCGGGAAAGTATCGGTAGTCGTTTGCGACTTCCTTTGATCGCATCGAGCGCGTTTCATCCGCGTCGGGATCAAATAATCGAGTTTCCTGTGTGACCTCTCCGCCACTCTCTAGGATATCTTGCTGACGCTCGGCCTCGACGTAGATAGCGCGCTCAATGAAGCGGAAGGAGTTTATGTTCTTGAGTTCAGTGCGTATCCCGTATTCCTCTTCACCCTCGAGTCGCAATGACAAATTAACGTCACAGCGCATCGAACCCTCGGCCATATTGCCGTCTGAAATGCCTAGGTAGGTTACGAGCGCATGCAATGCTTTGAGGTAGGCTACGACTTGATCGGCCGTTCTGAAGTCAGGCTCGGTGACCACCTCCAGTAAGGGAGTGCCCGCTCGATTCAGGTCGATACCGGTTTGATCGGGAATCGCATCGTGTACTGATTTGCCCGCGTCCTCCTCGAGATGTGCGCGCAAAATACGCACGGGGAAGATCGATCCATCTGGCATGGGTACGTCAAACACGCCTTCTTTGACGATGGGCTCAAAGAATTGGGAGATCTGATAGCCCTTTGGGAGGTCGGGGTAAAAGTAATTCTTTCGATCAAAGCGAGATATTTTGCCGATCTCGGCACCTACACCGAGCCCAAAAATAATCGCCTTAGTCACAGCTTCGTGATTAAGCACCGGAAGGGTTCCCGGCAGTGCCATATCAAGTGGATTGGTGTGATTGTTCGGGTCGGCACCAAAGGTCGTTGAAGACGACGAGAAGATCTTTGATTGTGTTGCGAGCTGGAGGTGAACCTCCAATCCCATCACTTTTTCCCAGCGCATCAGTGACGTTCCTCCAAAGTTGGCGTCAAGTTGTGCCATGTTGTTCGTTGCTGGAATTGGTGTGCGAGTTTCAATATGTCGACCTCGCCAAATCGGCGACCAATTAATTGCATGCCAACGGGAAGACCACCGACCAGTCCAGCGGGAATACTCATCGCGGGCAAGCCTGCAAGGTTTGCGCCGATAGTAAAGACATCTTCCATGTACATGTCTGTGATCGACTTCGAGCTGTCATTCAAAGCGAAGGCGGTGTTCGGGGCAGACGGCCCAGCAATGACATCAACCTGTGAGAGTACGTCATCGTATTCCTGAGCAATGAGTCGGCGCACCTGCTGAGCCTTCATGAAGTATTCATCGTAGGACGCTGCAGAGAGCGTGAAAGCTCCCACCAGAATACGTCGTTTCACCTCGTCCCCGAATCCCTCGCTGCGAGAGCGTAGATACAAGTCTTGAAGGTCGACAGGATTTTCGCAGCGGTAGCCATAGCGCACTCCGTCGTAGCGCGATAGGTTCGCTGAGGCCTCGGCAGGCGCGATAATGTAATACGTCGAGACGCCGAGTGACGTTGACGGCAATGATACGTCAACCAATTTGGCACCCATTCCTTCGAGTTCCGCTAGGCTCGCTTCAATGGCCGCAGCAACGTCGGAGTTTAAATCGCTTGAGAAGAATTCTTTAGGAACACCTACGCGCATGCCCTCAATCGTGTCGGTTAAGTGCGAGGAGTAACGGGGTACAGATTGATCTGCACATGTGGAGTCGAGTGGGTCGGCACCAGCCATAGCCTCGAGCACCAGTGCGCAGTCTTCGGCCGTTCTTGCCATTGGACCTGCCTGGTCCATCGATGATGCGAAGGCAATCATGCCGTATCGTGATACGCGTCCGTAGGTAGGCTTTAGGCCAGTGATGCCACAAAGCGCTGCCGGCTGTCTAATCGAGCCTCCTGTATCCGTGCCTGTTGCAAGTGGTGCTAGTCCTGCGGCAACCGCCGACGCTGACCCGCCAGACGAGCCGCCTGGCACCCGAGAGGTATCCCAGGGGTTCTTGCAAGCGCCAAAGTAACTCGTCTCGTTCGATGAGCCCATGGCGAACTCGTCCATGTTGGATTTGCCCAGCGTTATCATGCCGGCATCGTCGAGTCTCCTGACAACGGTCGCGTCATAGGGAGCGACAAAATTGGCGAGCATTTTTGACGCGCAAGTAGTGGGCAGTCCCTGGGTGCAGAAGATATCTTTGTGCAGCATCGGTATGCCAAGTAGAGGGCTGTCATTACCCTTTTCCCTCGCCTCGTCAGCTTGAGTCGCCGCTTTCATTGCGTTCTCTTCACTCGAGGAGATGACGGCATTTAACTCCGGGTTCAGATCAGAAATACGGGCTAACGCATCGCGCGTGAGCTCGACGCTTGAGACATCGCGGTTGGCAAGTTTACTGCGTAAGCTGGCAACTGTTTGGAAGGATGAAGTCATTAATCAATTACCCGCGGTACTAAAAAGTAGTTTTGCTCAGAAGCGGGTGCGTTCTGCATGAGGCCTGCGCGATCGACCAAGGTCTCCACCCTGTCTGTGCGAAGCGGTTGGGATTCGGTGCAGGGGTTGACCATGGGATTTACGCCGTTGGTGTCGACCATGGTGAGTGCCTCAAAGAGAGCCAAGGTCTGATTAAACTCTTTGGTGACTTTGTCTATGTCGCTATCAGCAATGGTGAGACGCGCTAATTCAGCCACGTCTCTGACTGTTGTTGTCTGAGTCACGGTACTACCTGCTAGATCTGGGTTGAAGTGTGAAACTATCATAATCCAGCTTGCTCAAAAACTGTCCGATTGTTACATTTCACCGAGATATTGCATTACGCTGGCTGGGGCCAGTTTTCGGGAGAGGCGGCGCCCGAGTAGTTGGTGAGGGGGCTCATTGACTACGATGTACACCAAGTACCAATCCATGGGCAGAAAACAATGCTAAAGCGCTTACGAGGGATGTTCTCAACCGATCTGTCGATCGACCTCGGAACGGCCAACACCTTAATTTATGTAAAAGACCGAGGGATCATTTTAGATGAACCTTCGGTAGTCGCGATTCGCGTGCACAACGGTCAAAAATCGATTGAAGCGGTTGGCACAGAGGCGAAGCGTATGCTGGGCAGGACACCCGGTAACATCACGGCAATTCGGCCGCTGAAAGACGGTGTGATCGCTGATTTTCAAGTCACGGAGAAAATGCTTCAGCACTTCATTTTGAAAGTACACGACCAGCACTCCTCTTGGTTGCGACCGAGTCCTCGTGTGCTCATTTGTGTGCCGTGTCTTTCGACCCAAGTTGAACGTGAGGCGATCCGTCGCTCTGCCGAGGGTGCAGGCGCCCGTGATGTCAGGCTCATTGAGGAGCCAATGGCGGCGGCCATCGGCGCTGGTCTCAAGGTCGAAGAGGCCGTTGGTTGTATGGTGGTGGATATCGGTGGTGGGACTACCGAAATCGCGTTGATTTCTCTCAGCGGTGTTGTGTACAGAGACTCGATCAGGGTTGGTGGCGATCGCTTCGACGAGGCAATTGTGGCTCACGTGCGTCGTCGTTTTGGTTGCCTGATTGGTGACGCGACGGCGGAGCGAATCAAGCAAGAAGTAGGTTGTGTATGGGTGAATAGCGAGCAGCGCGAAATTGACGTTCGCGGGCGTCACCTCGCTGAGGGTGTGCCAAGAACCTTCACGCTCAATAGCACTGATGTCATGACTGCGCTCGAGGAGCCGGTCGACGCGATTATTCGTGCAGTCAGAATGGCACTTGAACAGGCGCCACCTGAGCTTGCAGCGGATATTGCTGAGACGGGCATTGTGCTCACCGGTGGCGGCGCTTTATTGCGCGACCTTGATGCGCGCATTGCTGAAGAAACAGGGTTGCCCGTGCTGATTGCGGAGGATCCCCTTACCTGCGTGGTTCGGGGCGGTGGTATGGCACTAGAATTGATGGACAACTACTCACTGGACCTGATGTCGACCGAGTAGCACTCCAAGGTCAACACCACCAGAGGAGCCTGTCATCGCAACGCTTTTTTCACGACCAAAGTATCTGACGCTGAGATTGCTATCACTGGTTTTGGCGGGGTGGTTGCTTTTTGGTTTGGCTCGTGAAACATCTTTCGTTAAGCAGTTGAGTGGCTGGGGCGCTGATATCAGCGCAGTGTCTCTATCGATTATTGAAATACCAAAAGGCCTTTTTCAGTCTGCGATCGAATACTCAGAGTCACGCGGTCAAATGCGAGCGCGGATTCAAGAGCTAGAGGATCGGAATCTTATTCTCAGTGCGAGAGCTCAGCGCATGGAGGCATTAGCGGCTGAGAACATGCGGTATCGGGCAATGCTTAATTCACCTGTTGCTGATGATGCTACCATGTTCGTAGCTCGCATCATTGCTGTGTCGCCTGATCCTAACAGGCATCTCTTGACCATTGATCGGGGGGAGCGCGATGGGGTCAGTGAAGGTGCCCCTATTTTGAACGCGGATGGTGTCATGGGGCAGCTGGTGCAAGTTGGGGTGTCAGCAAGTCGAGCTCTACTCGTTACCGATAGCCAACATGGCCTGCCTGTATTGAATAATCGAACAGGGCAGCGTGGAATTGCTGAAGGTGTGGGCCAGTTCAATCGGCTGCTCGTGAGAAACTTGGCGAGTACGTCGGAGGTTGCGGTGGGCGACTTGTGGGTAACCTCAGGTTTGGGAGGGCGGTTTCCTGCGGGTTACCCGGTGGGCGTCACTGTTGGGACGACAACTTCTGCTGATGCAGCCTATCTCACCGTATCACTTGAACCGCTTGCGAAGCTCGATGTTGAGAGTCACGTACTCATCCTCACCAGCACTGAGCCTGAATAGGTCTCTTGATATGATGGATCAGCGCAGTGTTTACGGCTCAATGTTGTGTTCTATCGTGTTGGCCACATTGTTATTGCAGACCATTTACACGCCGACCCTTGGCGATTGGCTTCCTAGAATCATCGAGCTTTGTGCCTGCTACTGGATAATCGTGTCACCTGCGACATTTGGAATCATTTTCGCTTTTCTAGTGGGGGTTCTTGTGAGCTTACTCGAGGGTAGCTTCCTCGGGAGTGCGTCAATCGGTCTATCGCTAGTAGCGTACGTTTTACTGGGTAATATTCATACTATCCGTCAGCTCGATGCCATATCTCAGTCGCTACTGATCTTTCTTCTCATCGCTATTTACTTGGCATGCCATCGACTCACACTGTCATTGGTTGGTGTGTCAACAGACGGGCTCTCTTACCTGCTTTCGGCGGGTGTGTCGGCCCTAGTTTGGCGCCCGTTTTGTGCGGGCTTGAATCGGGTCCGATACGAATTAGGGCGGCTCTTGTGAGCGTCATATTTGTATGAGGGTCATAGGTTTATGAGAGTCACTCTGGCCAGTGCAAGTCCTCGGCGGCGAGAGTTACTCTCATTCCTGTTGAGGGAGTTCGATTGTTTCTCGGCTGACATCGATGAGACGCCTCGTCCCTATGAAGCGCCCGACAATTACGTGCTTAGAATGGCGATAGAAAAAGCTGCAGCGGTAAATAGTGAGCAAGGCGCGGTTATTGGGTCTGATACGGTGGTCGTTTTATCCGGCAATATTTTGCAAAAACCGACCTCTATTGAGGATGCGCGGGGAATGATAAGCGCTTTGAGTGGTCAAACTCATCATGTGATGACAGCGGTTGCGCTCATGGCAAATGGTGATTTAAGGACCGTGGTGTCCACAACAAAGGTAACGTTTGCGCCGCTTGATAACGCCGTTATCGACGCTTATCTCACTACGGATGAGCCTTGGGATAAAGCCGGCGCCTATGGCATTCAAGGGCTTGCAGGGTCTTTTGTGCGCGCTATCGAGGGAAGTTACAGCTCAGTCGTTGGTTTGCCTCTCTGCGAGACGAGAGAGCTGCTCGAGGGCGTGGGCATTCGCACCCGGGTGACTGCTGCGCATGCTTGAGCGAGCCTATCGGTTTACTGTCGGATTCCTGTGGCGAACCGTGTTGGTGTTGCTCGTTGGACTTGCAGCGGCCGTTAGCTCAACAACCGTACTTTTATCAATGTTGCCTTCGGTAAATGAGGTCTTGGCGGAGACGATCGAAGCGCGCACCGGCTTTGGAGCCCGTATAGGATCACTCGAAGGGGAAATGTCGGGTTTTCGACCAAGGCTGACAGTGGCAGACCTCAGTCTCACCCAAGCGTCGTTGCAGGGTAACGCTCACGCTGCACACGGTGCCGCTCAAGCTGCCTCCCAAACCGGTTCTCACAACACAGGCTCGGATGCACTCATTTTCCAGGCGAGCACCTTGCAGATAACCGTTAACCCATGGCGAAGTCTGCTTCAACGCCAGCTTATCTTATCGGAGGTGAAGGCACGTAATGTAGAAATTCCTGCAAGACTGGAGAATGCCGCGGGCAGTATTGTCATTCCTATTGATCCTGGCATTTTTGCAAGTGAGATAGAGAGGCTGACCCTACAAAACACGCGTGTGATGTTGCTGAGAGATCAAGGAGAGGATGAGGATGAACTCCTCCTTGAGGTGGATCTAGATTTAAAACGTGATGGTAGCCGACGCGAGTTGCAGCTTAGTGCGCGTGGTAGTGGTGATCTGACCATCAACGCAGCCGGATCAGGTGTTGGGGATCCTTTCGATCTGCGTGGGTTCAGAGGAAACATCGAAGGGCAAATTACTGCAACTGATATTGCCGTAATGGCCGCGTTTTTCGATCTGCCGGTATCTGGAAACGGGGATATCCTTTTTTGGACTGATGCTGCCGATGGCTTGTTTACGTCGACGTTCAAGGCTGATGGCGAGGTATCCATCCAAGCCGACGCAAATTCATCGAACCAAATCGCTTTGTCAGTACTGGGTGTCGCTGAATCACAAGGAATCGGTACTTGGCTCAATTTCGATACCATCGATCTTGCACTCGATGGAACGCGCTTGGCATTAAAAGACGTGCATCTCGGCTTGCTCGAGGATTCGTGGTCGGTAGTCATGAATGACGTAGACATTGCAGATGCTACCGCCACCGTTATCGGCACCAACTTAATTCCGGAAGAGATTGTTGAAAGAGTTAAACCCATGCGTCCTTCAGGGCGAATTAATGCAGTGAGTGTGTCAGGGGATTACGGGAAGCTGGATATTCGACGGGTAGCTATAGACGTGGACAGCTTTGGCATTGTTGAAAACGCGCCATTACCCGGTGTCACCAATCTTTCAGCGACGGTAGGCTACGAGAACGGTGCCGGCACCATACAAATCCAAAGCGAAGATTTTTCTTTCTCGATTCCCACTCAGTTCAAAGACCCGCTGGCACTTGGTAGTGTTTCGGCCGTTGGTGAGTTTGCCGTCATTGAGGATCGAATATTGATTCGGGATGGGCGTGTTTACAGCGACGCGGGCGATTTTATCGCGAAGGGTTTGATCTCTGCGAGTTTACCGCTGAGTGCTGACAGCGCGGTTGGTCCAGAGATAAGTGTTGTACTTGGTGCAGAGAGTGCGCCGTCTGATCGCGTGCTGAAGTTCACACCTTACACGATCGATGCGGAGGCCTATCAGTGGATGCAGTCCTCGATTGGCGACGGCGCTGCGAGGGATGTGGGTTTTGTGATGCGTGGTGGTTTACGCCGCCTAGATTATCCCCTTAGATCTATCCAGCTCTCGGCGCTTGCGGACTTGAAGACGGTGCAGTTGATGCCGGGTTT
>OCRG01000107.1_pt1 | contig 13015 bp, 15 predicted proteins | sample 1535071 | NCBI WGS metagenome assembly OCRG01 (sample SAMEA3275605, study PRJEB22092) | marine metagenome | biome: ENVO:00000447; feature: ENVO:00002042; material: seawater | collected 2014-06-22T16:30:00+00 | depth 0 m
AGCCCTATATATAGTCAAAAAATAGTCATCCCACGCTATGTAGAAGAGCATGAACAATAAAACCAAACCGAAATTTAATGCTTATACCGACCTGCCACATGAAACAAAACAGAAACCCAGTAAGATCCCGAGGAGTCTTGGCAAGGTTTTTTGTGGGGAGTCGTGAAGACCGCCTAAGTGGACAGTCTCTAAACACAAGCAGTTCATACCCGAACGAATAGTCCTTGTAAGCGCCTAGATAATGACGAAAAAATAGAAAGCTCACATCGTTAGCCGCAGAAAAGGCGATAGAAACAACGGTAATTAACTCAAAAAGGTAAGCCAGTGTCCCGCGAAGTTACTCTTCACATCGATAAGCAAGCTCACAAGTTTTCGTCAGCCCATTACACGATTTTTTCTGCAACAGAGCGTGAACGCTTGCATGGACACAATTATTTTGTGACCGCAAAAATCGTCGCCAAAATGGGCGATAACGGATTCTCAGCTGACTACAACGTATACAAGCGCCGGATCAAAGCGATTTGCGACCGCTACGACGAGTACATGTTGCTACCAGCGTTCTCGCCTTATCAAACCATCGAGCGTGTTGGCGATGAAGTGCATGCGCACTTTGATGGTCGTGTGCTTAAGTTCTTGGCCGACGAGACGTGGGTACTGCCGATTACTAACGTTACGGTTGAAGAGTTGTCTCATCTGTTACTTACGGAGCTCATCGATAGCGAGGCCGACCCTGATTTGATCGAGGTCGAACTCACGGTCTCCTCAGGTAGCGGGCAGGCCGGATCCGCTGTTTGGCGTGCCGATTAAATTTTTTTTAAAAAGTGTGAACTTTTTGCAAAGTGGGCGTTCTTACTAAATATCCAGCAGACGGCATTGCAACGGGGGCAGTGCGAGGGAAACGTTTGAGGGACAGGTGAGAGATCATCTCCCGATTTGAGTGGCTCCTTTAATTCGCCGGCTTTTTAGCCGGCGTTTTTTTTAGCTCAAGGTTTTACAGCATCCCGTTTCATGACCGCTTTAATCGAGTCAGCCGTCTGTGGACCGACGAGCACCTCCTTAACGACACCCTCGCGGTTGATAACCAAGGTGGTCGGGAGGACAGTGGGGCGCTCTACGCCCAGGTGCGGGCTGGGGTCTTCGATGTTCCTAAACTGGAGCCCTAGGGTTTCTGTGTCAGCGGCCAAAGCTTCGCCCGTCTTGCGATCAAAGTTGACACCCAACACCTCGACATCGGCCTCATTGTTTAATTCGTTGAGCTCGGGGATCTCCTCCCTACAAGGTTTACACCAGATGGCCCAATAGTTGATTACCGTCCAGCTATCTCCCTGAAACGGACGCCCGGGGTCTGAGCACCCGGCGAGTAAAAGAACCATTAAAGTTATTGTTAAGTGTTTTAGTGACCGCATATCGCCCTGACTTTTTGTTACTGTCCGAATTATAGCGAGGTCCGACTTCCTCTGACGACGTGATATCGTGACACCTTTCTCGATCTACAGGAGTCGATTGGTGGACCAGCCGTATGTTCTGATCCTTTATTACTCGCGTCACGGATCTACTGAGGCTATGGCGCTTCAGGTTGCGAGAGGTGTTGCGCAGGTTACAGGCGTCGAAGCGCGTTTGAGAACGGTGCCGCCGGTAAGTGCTGAAATTGATCGACCCCAGTTGCCCGATGTGCCAGAGAGCGGTCCCGTTTATTGCGATGATGATGACCTCAGGCATTGCGCAGCGTTAGCGCTCGGCAGTCCCACGCGCTTTGGCAATATGGCCGCACCCCTGAAATACTTTATCGATGGCACATCGCCCCTATGGATGGGTGGGGCCCTTGTTGATAAGCCCGCGGGCGTATTCACCTCAACAGCCTCGCTGCATGGAGGTCAGGAGTCCACGCTACTGAGCATGGCGCTGCCTCTCATCCACCATGGCATGATCTTTGTTGGCTTGCCCTATAGTGCATCGGAGCTCCATTCAACACGCTCTGGTGGCACCCCGTACGGTCCTAGCCATTGGGCAGAGGGCGGTTCGCAGGACGGAGAATTATCGCAACACGAAGCTGCTCTTTGCCAAGCGCTTGGTAAGCGACTTGCTCGTCTAGCGTTAATGGAAATACCGTCATGATGTTGCGTGGAAAGCTAACAAGTCGACTTTGGAGCACTCTCTGGTTTCTCAGTGCCGCGCTCATTATCCAGGGGGCGCTCGAGGTCTTTGAGCTCGGCGCACGATGGCCCGTTTGGTTGCTCTCTGTGGCGCCGCTACTTCTCTTTCTGATAGGCGTGGCACGCGATAGCCTCCACTGGCTGATTTGGTATTGTCTGCTTCTCCTGTTTTACTTCATCAGTGCTGTTGAAGATACATTCGCGAGACCTGACAACCTGATTGTGGTGAGTGGCTTGGTGATCGTCGTTTTATTGTTTTCGACCTGCACGGCGTACATTCGTTTTAGGGGGCGTGAAAAACGTGCTTTTGAAGAGCAGCGTGTGTCTAGCGAGTAGAGCGCCCAGAGAAAGGTGTGAAGGCAAGTTTGCAGGTGGAACTTGCTCGTGTCAGTCACTCTTGGAAGTGGGTTTTGGAAGCAAATCTTAGAAGCAGCTCTGGATAGACAGCACCGAGAACAAATTAAACTTATACATTGAAGACACGTAACTGAGAGAGCTATTGATGGATTTTTTGAGAGCGATTTGGCGAATTTTGGCGGGGATCAGCAAGGTAATCACGGTATTAGTGCCCTTGGTGTTTGTTGGTATTTTCGTAGTGGCATTCTCAATTAGCCTCTCGGAGACGGTCCCGGAGCCTTTGCCAGAGCGGGCCGGCTTGCTGATAGCACCTGAGGGGCGATTGGTTGAAAACAGAACACCGCTTGAACCTATTGATGCGCTCTTTGCAAGCGAAATGGGTGGTGAAATATTGCTCTCCTCGCTCATCAGGGCGATTGATACCGCAGCTGACGATGATCGCATTACATCGATCGTCCTCGATCTCGAGGACTTAGCGGGGCCATCTACGAGTCAGTCGATGGAGATCATCGAGGCAATTGACCGTTTTTCTGCGTCGGGCAAACCCATTGTTGCTGTGGGTGACTACTACAGTCAGTCTCACTACCTGCTGGCGTCGCAGGCCGATGAGATCATTCTCCACCCAGAAGGCGGTGTGAGTTTGATGGGGTTTGGTGTCTACCGAACTTATTTGAAGCGGTTTTTGGAAAACATACGCGTCAACTTCCACGTTTTTCGCGCTGGCGAGAATAAATCCGCAGTAGAGCCTTACCTCCGTGACGATATGTCACCACAAGAGCGCGTTGTTGTTACCCGTTGGATTAATAGTCTCTGGGATGATTACACCGCGCAAGTTGAGGCGGGTCGAGGCAAGAACGCCGGTGACGTTACCGATTTCGTGAATGACTTTCCCTCAAAGCTGGAGGCCCATGGTGGTGATCTCGCGAAGGTGTTTTTGGAAGAGGGTTACGTTGACGCGCTGCTGAGTGGTGAGGCTATGGAAGCGCGCGTCACCGAAATTGTCGACGCAGTAGACGATGAAGGCGAGGTGGCTCTCGTGGGGTTGCGTCGGTATCTCATGGATATTCGGCAACCCATCGACGAAGCGGCGACAACGATTGCGGTCGTGCCGATTGAAGGCACGTTGATTCCTGGTGAGAGCGTACAGGGCTCTGCCGGCAGTGAGACAATTGTCGATCAACTCACTGAGGCGATGGATGCAGATGCTGCGGCAATTGTGTTGAGAATTAATTCGGGCGGTGGCAGCGTTTTTGCTTCCGAAGAAATTCGGAGCAAAGTTCGAGAAATTTCGGAGGCAGGCGTACCCGTGGTTGCCTCAATGGGGGGCGCCGCGGCGTCAGGTGGTTATTGGATTGCGGCTGAGACTGATCAAATCTGGGCACTGCCAACAACCATCACCGGCAGCATCGGCGCCTTCTCAGTATTCCCCACCATTGAGGGCGTATTTGACTATTTTGGTGCTAGCGTGGATGGCGTGGGTACAACCAATATGGCGAGCGGGTTCGATCCTGCCCAGCCGCTGGACGAGAACACTAGTCGCATTTTTCAAGCGGTCATTGATGGTATCTATCAGGAGTTTCTGGCGCTTGTTTCAAAGGGGCGAGGCATGACAATAGCGGAGGTTGACGAGATTGCTGGCGGAAAAGTGTGGATCGGTCGACAGGCACTTGAGATTGGACTGGTTGATGAGCTCGGTAGTTTGAAAGACGCCGTTGCCGCGGCCGCAGAGCTTGCAGGTGTCGAGACGTACGAGGTTGAGCGCTTTGGGACGCCGATTTCACCGCAGCAGTTAGTGCTGGAAGAGTTAGGCAAAAACCTGCAGGTATCCATGCCCTCTACCCTCGAAAGTGCCATGGTGTGGCTATCACCACTCCAAGAGCCGCTGACTGTTCTGTCGAAATTACAGGATCCAAAGCACGTCTACCTTCAATGCTTCGACTGTAATTATGCTAACCAACATTGACCTACCGATTGAGGATCGCGACGGCGCCGTTTTAGCAGCGACAATACTGCTGGTCAGAGACGGCGATCACGGGTTGGAAATTCTGCTGCTCAAGCGAAACGCCAACGCTAAAAATATGGCGGATGTATGGATGTTTCCCGGTGGTAAGATCGATGAGGAGGACGCGGGCAGCACTGAGCTTGAGCGGGCAGCAAGAGGTGGGCTGAGAGAGTTGTGCGAGGAGGCAAGCGTGTCACTTGAGCTCGATGCTCTCACCACGTTTTCACATTGGTTAACACCCGCAGGTCAAAAACGCCGCTTCGCAACCTGGTTTTTTATCGCAGCTTTACCCCCAGGTGAGACGGTAGAAGTAGACGGCGAAGAGATGGTGGAGGCTGTGTGGATGTCTCCGGCCGACGCTGTCGGCAAGCATCGTGCAGGGACATTGCGACTACCGCCGCCCACCGTGGTGAGCCTAATCGATGTCTCTAACAGTGATACTGTCCTCGAAGCCATCCAGCGAGCCAGTAAACGACAACCGCCTTACTTCTATCCAAAAATCTTGGCTGATAAGCCGGACGACATCGTCATGTTATATCCAGGTGATGCTGGTTATGAGTCGGGTGAACGAGAAGCTGCAGGCGATCGTCACCGAGCGTTTTGGGTGGACGGCGTGATTGATTACCAGCGCAGCTTCGCGTTCCCTGCCGCATCCCGCGCTCGCCAATCAGTGGGCTCCCGCTAAAACGTTGAGCGACTAAGGCCAGCGACCTGGCAGGCCGATTTCACCGATACACCTTGGCTTACCAGTTCAATCACTGCCTCACGACGCTCGTCCATTACTCACCTTTTTTTAATGAGTGCCTTCGTCGCCTCGTGAGTGAGGCTGAGCTCGGCAAACATCCGATTCAGACGATCGTTTTCTTCCTCTGGGTCCTTTATGCGACGCAGGCCAGACGCCTCCATACCACCGTACTTGGACTTCAAGTTTTAGTGCGACGCAGAGCGAATACTATGTTCCCGACAATCGTCCCAACCTTGGCGCCGGCATCGACTTGCTTCAACACGCCGACACTCTGGCTTTTAGTAAATCGTGATGTCTTCATTGCAGCCCGCTGTGCTCATTCCCACAAGAAACTCCAATCAGTGATGTCTCAGATTGAGGGAAGTGGACATTACCCCTAAACTTTTGCCCGCTAATAATGGGTAACACTAGGCGTCGTGCAGTTGTTGTTCGACCGCTGCCAGAACCTGAACAACTAAGCCTGAACAACTAAGCCTGAACAACTAAGCCTGAACAACTAAGATAGGCCCCGTTGATAGTCAGCGATGCGTCTCAAGTCGATGGCATCCAGCGTGCGCCGGGCAAGCGTTGGCTTTGCTTGCGCACTTGCTCATCAAATAAAGACTGCATGTGGGTCTCTGCTTTGGCGGCTAGTCGGCGCGAGATCATGGTGATGGGAAAAATATAGATTTCCTGGTCTCGATACCTCAGCGCGCGTGAGCGCCCAGCACGATCGCGGTAAACGACCCAGTCAAAACTGAGCTCCTTGGCGAGTAGGTCACCAAAAACAATGCCCATGGCCTGTTGCGTTTTGGCGTCTTCTTGGTCGATCCAGCGGCGGTCAATAATGATTTGGAGGGTGTCTAGGTCCCTCGCCGGGTTCCCGGAGAGCCTCCGGCCGAGTCGATTGGCGAGGTCTTCAACCGCAGCCCGTTGTTGCTCCATGTACTGTTTATCGATTGAACTCAAGGGACGTATCTGAACGTCGAGATCTGAACTATGCGCAGTCTCTACGGTCAAAGCTGTGACAAAAAAAACAAACGACAGAAACACCCAACTTAGTCCCGGTAAAACCGGTTGTGAAACGGCGCTCGACATGGATAATTGCGGCCTCATATTAATCCTCACTACGAATTTCCTCGCCTCAGGAGTACGCTGATGATAACCGGAAGCATCGTTGCGCTGGTAACCCCGATGACAGAAACGGGGGATATCGATTGGGCAGCGCTCGAGCGACTTATCGATTGGCACATTGCCAGCGGTACGGCAGCACTGGGCTTGGTGGGTACAACGGGTGAAGCATCTACCTTGAGTCACCCAGAACATCGTGAGGTTATCCGCTTTGGTGTGAGTCACGCGGGAGGGCGCATCCCCATCATGGCGGGCACGGGCTCGAATTCGACCTTGGAGGCCGTTGAGTTGACGGTGGCAGCCGCAGAGGCGGGTGCTGATTGTGCGCTGCTAGTCACGCCATATTACAACCGGCCCACGCAAGAGGGGCTGTATGAGCACTTCAAAGCGGTAGCAGGTGCGATCAATTTGCCGATCGTGCTATACAATGTTCCATCGAGAACGGGCTGTGATCTCTCCTCAGAGACGGCACTGCGTTTGAGTCAGATAGAAAATATTGTCGGCTTGAAGGACGCGACCGGTGATGTTGCGAGAGGGGCTGCTCTGATACAGGCACTACCAGAGGGCTTTGCAGTCTACTCGGGCGATGATGGCACCACTTGCGATCTACTCGCAGCCGGCGCATCGGGTTGCATATCAGTTACCGCGAATGTGGCGCCTGCCCAAATGGCGAATATGTGTAAACTGGCTCTCTCAGGCGATATGGCCGCGGCGCGCGCGGTTGATGATAGCGTAAGGGCGCTGCACGATACGCTCTTCCTCGAGCCAAACCCCATCCCTGTGAAGTATGCGATGGGGCAGATGGGTTTGATTGAGCCTATGATGAGATTACCCCTGACGCCACTGAGCGAGACGCATTGGGAAACATTGAACAAGGCGATAAACGAATGCATAAAATAAAAAGGCAAATGCATAAACCAAAAAGTGGTGCCGCATTACTCGCACTGACGTTGCTCGCAGGCTGTAGCCTTCTGCCCGAATCAGTGAACTTGGTTCCCTGGGAAACCGAGACTGAGCTTTCCGGAGATTACGAAACTGCCATCGAGACGGCGCCGATAGCAGTGCCTCAGGATTTGGACTCTGAAGCAATCCAACAGGGATACCCTATCCCTGAGGTGGCCGTAAATATTGCAATACCGGTGACAGGTAAGGTGCCACGTCCTGCGCCGTTGACCGCAGGCTCTCAAGTGGATGCCGTCCGCCTGCAGCGACTAGGCGGTAACAGTTGGGCTGTAGTCAATGTAGCGCCGGGTCAATTATGGCCGCAGGTTCGTGCTTTCTTGGTGAGTAGTGGTATTGGCGTTGCTAGCGTGGATGCCACCGGCGGTTTAATCGACACCGATTTCGTACTGTTACAAGATCGCGAACTTGAATCTCGATTCCGCTTTCGCGTCGATTCTGGTGTGCAGCGAAATACTTCTGAATTGCACGTACTCCAGCAAAATCAGGCGAAGGATATTGATTTAACGTCATGGCCTGAAAGCTCGGACGATGATGATCTTGAGCAAAAGATGCTTCGCAACATCGCTCAGTTTATTGCGAATAACGCCGAGGCAGCGCCGGTATCGATGATGGCTGGACAGGCAATGACGGGTGCTGGACGGATCGCACTCGAAGAAACCTCGGCAGGTGCACGGCTCAAATTGGCGCTGCCTTTCAATCGCGCCTGGGCGGCAACAGAAAAAAGTTTTGCCGACGCGGGTTTTCGCGTGGACGACAAGAATCGTAGCGCGGGCCTATTTTACGTAACTTACCTCGGCCCAGATGGTGAGGACGAGGACGGTTGGTTCGGCTGGCTCTGGGGCGGTGGTGATAGTGACGATCCACTCATTGGCCGTGAGTTTCAGGTGATGCTAAGCACCGAGGAGCAGGAGCTGATCTACATCGATGTGCTGGATTCCCAAGGAAATGCTATTGATCAGGTTGAGCAACAAGGTTTACTGATTCTTCTGCAGGGCAACATTACCTAATGTTGCGACTCGCCTCACTTGGCTCTGGCAGTAAAGGTAACGCAACACTCATCGCCTCCCAAGACACAGTCTTGTTGATCGACTGTGGCTTCCCGGTGCGAGAAATGATGGCGCGTTTACCGCGCTTGGGCTTAGAGGTCACAGACATCGATGCGGTGTTGGTGACACACGAGCACTCGGATCACATTGCGGGTGTTGCAGCATTATCCAAAGCCGCGTCAGCACCTGTTTACGCTACTTATGGTACTCGACAATCGGGTAAGTTGGATTCAGTACGGACTGTGGTGGAGATTGAGAGCGATTCATCATTTGCCGTGGGCGATATCGACGTGAGAGCGATAACTGTGCCTCACGACGCAAGGCAACCTGTGCAATATCGTTTCTTCCACAACAGTGTTGCCGTTGGCGTTCTTACTGACCTTGGCTGTGTCTCGCCCCATGTGCAAGAAGCCTTTTCAGGCTGTGACTTGTTGCTACTCGAATTCAATCACGATCTGGAGATGTTACGTCGTGGCCCATATCCCGCAGCACTAAAGCGTCGCGTTGCTGGTGATTTCGGACACCTCAATAACGAGCAAGCAATGACCATGCTTGTATCCATGACCGACGGTACGCCGAAGGTTGTGGTCGCTGGCCATATCTCCGAGCAAAATAATTCTTTAGAAGCGGTTTCCGCGCTACTGGACGAGTGGTCAAGGCAGGTGAATGCGCAGGTGTTCTACGCGACCCAGAGTCAGGGGTTTGACTGGATATCGCCTGACGCCGCAGCACTCTCGGTCAACGTTGCCTGATCGGCTAGAAACTCCTTCGGGGGCGTTCGCTTCCATCGACGATTACTCCACAAGTAGCTCTCTGGCTGGAGGCGGATTGTTTCCTCTGCAAGTTCGACGTAGCGCTCTATTAACGCTTCCTGAGAGATAGATTGGGGCTCCTTACATATCTCAAGAAGCTCGATCTCATAAAAACCTCGTTCTACACGGTGAACGCGGACAAAGTAGACCGGATAGTGCGTGATATTCGCCAAGGTTGCCGGTCCGAGAAAGAAGCCTGCCGGCTGGTTCATAAAGGTCGTCCAGTGCGCAGTTTCGTTTTTACCCGGTGCCTGATCGGCGAGTAGCGCCAATACTCTGGGTGTCCGGCGATTTCTCAGTACGTGCCGTCCCATTGCTTTCATTGTGACAAGCGTTCCACCCCATCTTCCCCGAGACTCGAGCGCGAAGCGATCGGCTCCTTTATCGTGAAGGGGCTTGTAGACCCCATCAAAGGGCGCAGATGCGGCAAGACTGGATCGCTGTACCAGCCACTCCCAGTTTCCATGGTGTATTGAAAGTAATATCCCTGGCTTTGGCTCTTCGTCAGAGGAGGCCATCAGAGGCTCCCAACCGATGAGTTTCATGCGCTTTTCCAATTCGGATTTTGGCATTCGCCATCCGTAGAGCGATTCAACGGCAACCTCGGCGAACTGCTTATAAAAACGTTTACGAGTCTCGGAGTGCCAGGCGTCGGTCTGTTCAGGGAAAGCGGCCCTCAGATTACGATCAACGGTGTCCACGCGATATCGGATAACGTATTGCGTCAACCACGCTAAGAGGCCCGCAAGACGGTACGAAAAAGCGAGTGGTAGTGCTGCAATCGCACGGTACAGCCAGTACGTCATGACTGGCAGTGCTCCGGTATTGAGATGTCAACGGTGGCGGAAAATTTGGTTAGACCATCACACTGCAGGGCTGGATTTCGGGATAAATCTAGTTTTTCAATACGGGGTAGCGCTGCCATTGGCACGCTGTCCACCACTTGATTACCGTCGAGCTGAACGTCAACCAGGTCGCGCATGACCGATAGCTCCACGAGGTTGCGAATGTTGTTATCCGACAACTTTAGCCGTTTGAGATTTTTGAATTGTGAAAGGCCTAGCAGCGATCTAATGCCAGCGTCTGAGCAGTTTAGTATCTCTAACCCGCTGGCAGAGTAGACCTCAAAGTCCTTTATGGCCTGCTCGATACACATGCTTAACGCGTTGTCGCTTACGCGATAATCGCTAAATAATACCTGAGGCGAATACACGGCTCGATCGTTGAAGGTTACGTCGTATTTCTTCAGATTGCTGCAGCCACTCAAGCTTATGGTAAGCCCGGTAAGTGTTATCCAAGCGGCTGCCCTAAAACGTACTCGCACGGTGTACGAAGCCTTTGTAAATAAATGAGTAAACATGACGAAATCCAGTCTCCGAGACAGTATGATGCCAGTGCGTGGAGTGAAGTACGAGAACGAATCTAACCGCGAAAATGGAAAGCTTGAGCGCGTAAGGGTGAAGCAGTGGCACTAGAACAGCTTGAGGCGACATTACGGACGCAATGGCGACTGGGTCAGAGTTTGGTGCTGTGCTGGGCTTTCGACCCCAGTGGGCTTCTGACTGTTGTTGTCCCGCATTACTTTCTCGGCAACTTCACAGCACCTGATGAGCGATTGCCTGAACCGTTAGCGAATGAGAACTATGTGCGCGAACTGCTGTCAGGTTCCCGGCATAAAGGGCATGCAGAAATCTTTGAAATTGCCGCACGTCTAGGTGTCGCACCGAGTTTTATCAAGTTAGACCCTGTACTTGGTGACGACCCCGATACCATTTCCGCGATTGATGCGTTAGTGAAGCGGTACAGCATTGCCCACGTTGAAGAACGCGCTGTTGCACTTTTTGATATCGTAGACTTTTCTTTATTTCGGCCGTTTGAGCAGGCGAGCCAACTCAACAGTCTGTCGTATTCGATGAACTCCGCCTATTCCAAGCTGAAACGCGAAGGGGTCGAGGTGAACTTTGCGCGAACGACGACTGGCGACGGTTACTATGTCTGGAATCGTGATTTGGGTGCATTCCCAAACGTTGATTTACTCACGTTTTTCTTACTCGTGCTGATAGATAACGCGGTGGCACGTCAAAAATCTCAGGTGGGTACCGTACCGACTCTTCGCTCCGCGTTCCATCTAGGTAGCCACTACGAGTTGTCACAGGCGGAAGGTGTTAATCCAACCGTTTTCAGTTACATCGTAGGTGAAGTCACGATCCGCTTAGCAAGGTTGATCGAGCACGTGCCGCCGAATGGTATTCACATGGGGCAATTTTTAGCGTGTTTACCCGAGTCGGAAGAGAAGCACACCCCCGCCGCGTTTTTGCACTACGCGAGCAGTGAGTTATTGAGTATGACTGGGCTGCGAGTGGGAGAGCGAAAGCTGACGGAGATGACGTTTTTCGACTGGTCCGCGGGTGAGCCTGCAGCGCGCGCGATCGAATTCACTGATAAGCACGGGCTGCGTCAAGAGGCATTATCAGTGGGTTTCAAAGCGAGCTTGGACGACAGCGTATTTGAAATCGGTGTCAGGAATCGATGATTGCCTGCGAAGTAATACCCGCCACCAAATCCGCAGAAAAGATCGCGGCGAAAGTTGCTGAAGAGGTAGGGCTTACGGTTGCGCGCTCTTACGCTGAGTCGAGCGCCTCAGTCGCTCTCGTTGTAGACACCCACGACGTATGGTTACAGCCGCTGGAAAAGCCGCGTCCCGGGCGTGTCATGGTCGACTTTTCGTCTCCCGATATGTTGCACCGACGAAAGTCAGGTCATAACGAGCCACTTGGTAGAGCGGTTGGCGTCAAAGCTGACCGAAAGCCACGTGTTTTTGATGCCACGGCGGGTCTGGGACGCGACGCTTTTGTGTTGGCTGACTTGGGCTGTGAGGTCGAACTGTCGGAGGCGTCACCGGTACTCTATTTTCTTCTGCAACACGCGCGTAAGACAGCACTTATGAGTGCTTCAGAGAAGGTTATTCAGGCCGCGAAGCGAATGACGATTAGCCGCGGTAACAGCACCCATCGTTCGCTTACAGGGTTCAACACCGTGTACCTGGATCCGATGTTCCCGGACCGGAGTAAATCAGCTGCGGTAAAAAAAGACCTTGCGGCCGTGCAATCACTGCTTGGTAGCCAGTCAGGTAGTCAAGAAGTGCCGACGTCTGATTCGACAGATCACGCCGTGGCGTTGCTGAATTGGGCATTGTCTCAGCCGGTAGAGCGCGTGGTCGTTAAGCGACCTATAAAGTCGCCTTATCTTGGTGGGGTTAAACCGTCGCATGCAATTATGGGTAAGGTGGTCAGATTTGATGTTTTGGTTCGCCCCGTCAATCAGTAAACGCCAGCGTTAAGGGTTCGTTATGACCGCTTCATTGTTATTGATCGATTGCTTGCCAACATCAGATCTGGCGGCGCAGTACCAGATAACGTACGCCGGATTGGGCGCGATCGTGCAGCCCGAACTTGTCGAAGAGATCGTACGCGTTGATTTGGCAACTGTTGAAGGCCAGGCGCGGATCATGGATTGGCTGCGTCAACACGAGCTTCCCAGTCGTGTGAAATGCGGTCTAGACAGCCCCGACTTCGAGGGTGCAGCTTCTGACTTTTTGCAGGCCAAGATCGTGGGTTTGACGCGTGTGCTCGAAGCCACGTTGATGCTAAATCCCTCCGTAGCCTGGGAATTTGTGATTTCCCCCGATGCGGATATCTGGTCGCGATCTTGCGAAGCGTACTTCAGGACGCTCACAAAGGGGCTTAGCGCGGAACTGCCTCAGACCAAAATAACGTTTACTTAATATGCTCGACACCCAATGTGTCACGAATACCTTGAAGTGAGAG
>OCRG01000108.1_pt1 | contig 12927 bp, 14 predicted proteins | sample 1535071 | NCBI WGS metagenome assembly OCRG01 (sample SAMEA3275605, study PRJEB22092) | marine metagenome | biome: ENVO:00000447; feature: ENVO:00002042; material: seawater | collected 2014-06-22T16:30:00+00 | depth 0 m
TGCCACACTGCGACAGGGTCTTCAATAAATCTTGGTGCGAAACTTACGCTGTTTGTGCTTTCGCGATCTCTTTTTTGATCTTTAGCGCGTTGTCAGATAACTCACCGTCTTTTGCTTTCGCCAAAAACGCATCCAGACCACCACGGTGATCAACAGAGCGAAGAGCCGCCGCAGAGATGCGCAACTTGAACCCACGGCCCAATGTTTCAGACTGCAGTGTTACGTCGTTCAGGTTTGGCAAGAAGCGACGACGTGTTTTATTGTTGGCGTGGCTGACGTTGTTGCCAGTCATCGGGCCTTTTCCAGTCAATTCGCAGCGTCGCGACATGATCTTATCCTCATCTATTTTCGTCTGACCTGCATCAATCGCTGGCCAATATAAAAAGGCGCCGCTAATGGGGCCGCGCCGAAATTCAGTTCGTGTGCTTCTATGTGCAAATCTGGGTAAGGTCAAGAAGCCAGAACCCGCAATTTACGAATTTTCAGGCCTTTGAATATTTATAAACCGCACATCCGCGTTTTTAAGGGGTAAAAATTTGTCAATTGCTCGGTTAATCGAATCGTTTCAACTTTAAATCATTGACGAAAGAATCGGCTGCAAGAGATGCTGATATTTCCCCAGCCTGAATTGCGCGTTCTAACGCATCCATGCGTTCACGCGCCTCTGCACCATCCAGTTGTGACAGCAACATTTGGCGAATATCCTCTTTGAACCAAAATGAAACTTGGCTTTGACGCGTATGGTCAAAATGTCCTTCAGCACGTCGCCAAGAGATCAATTCGTTGATTTTATCCCAGGCATCTGACAGACCGTTTTCTTCAATCGCGGAGACCGTCATCGCCATGGGAAACCCGTCAGGATCATTGGGACGGGATCGCAGAAGTCGCAGTGCGCCCGCATAATCCGCACATGTTCGCGTCGCTGTTGCCTTTAAATCGCCATCCGCTTTGTTCACCAAAATCATATCGGCAATTTCCATGATGCCGCGTTTGACGCCCTGCAATTCATCGCCGCCAGCTGGCGCAAGCAGCAACAGAAACAAATCAGAAATCTGCGACACGATTGTTTCAGATTGCCCAACTCCAACCGTTTCAATCAAAACAATATCAAAACCAGCCGCCTCGCAAATCGCAACAGCCTCACGGGTGCGACGAGCCACACCGCCAAGGTGCGATTGGCTCGGCGAAGGTCGAATAAATGCATTTGGGTTGCGTGATAGCCGATCCATGCGTGTTTTATCACCTAATATGGACCCACCCGTGCGGGCAGAACTGGGATCAACCGCAAGGACCGCAACTTTCAATGCCTGATCCGTTAAATACGTGCCAAAGCTTTCGATAAAGGTTGATTTGCCAACACCGGGCGTTCCCGACAACCCGATGCGCAGGGCCTGACGGTTTGCCTTTGACGCCCCCTCGAGCAATTCCAACGCTGCTGCGCGGTGATCTGAACGCGAACTTTCGACCAATGTAATCGCTTTGGACAACGCACGGCGGTCCCCCGAAAGAAGCTTATCTAAATCAATTTTTGAAACACCCATTTCGGCAGCTTTCCGCAGAACACGATTGTGTAAGTTGACCTTTGGCTTCGTTTCTTGCCTTGATTACACGGGTAATGTCCAGTGCGCGGCGGGGTTTTAAGTGCAAAAAGTCAAAATTCGAAATCTAATTGGTGCAGCGAGTACCGCAGGTTTTGCGATGATGTTCCAATCTGCGCAGGCTGAAACAACCCGAATGCATTTTGATGTGACGATCCTTGGGCTGAAAGCGGGCGAGTTGCGCTACACCCTGCAAAAGGATGACACATCCTACGCGGCGTCGGGTTTGCTTTACCCAACGGGCCTTGCCGCAACGATGACAACATTTCTTTATGATGTGACTGTCACGGGATCGCATAAGGGCGATCAATATTTCCCATCGCGATATTCCGAAAAATCAGACACTGGTAAACGCAAAGAAGAGCGCGAAATAATCTATCGCTCTGGCGTTCCAAATATTCGCTCGGCAAAACTTGCGAAACCACATTGGTTGGATCCGAAAACGCAAAAAGGTACGTTGGACCCGATGACCGCGATTTTTGAAATCTTGCGCGATGTGGAGCATGGAAATCTGTGCGATCAGGATGTGACCCTATTTGATGGGGCACGTCGGGTTCGCATTTCCCTATCCAATCCCAAAGAGTCTGGAATGCGCGCCACATGTGATGGGGTGTATAGTCGCGAAGGTGGATTTTCGAAGAACGAATTGAAGCAGGGAAAAACATTTCCCTTCACCATCACCTACAAAAAAACTGATCAAAACTACTATTTTCAACGATTTGATGTAAAATCTGCACGTGGACGGGCGGCCTTTGTTCGTAGATAACGCTATCTATGAATGCCCAACTTCCGATTCACGATGTTCTGGATGATCTGATCCGCGCTGTGCAAGCCGAACAGCGCGTAGTTTTATGCGCACCACCTGGTGCGGGGAAGACAACCGTTGTCCCCTTGGCCCTGTTGAACAAATGCGATTTTGAAGGAAAAATCATCATGCTAGAGCCGCGCCGTTTGGCGGCGCGCGCCGCTGCCGAGCGCATGGCCGCAATGCTATCTGAAAAGGTGGGGCAAACTATTGGATATCGCGTACGTGGGGATTCCAAATCAAGCAATACAACGAAGATCGAGGTTGTCACCGAAGGCATTCTTACACGTATGATCCAATCAGACCCAGAGCTTCAGGGGATATCTTGCGTCATTTTTGATGAATTTCATGAACGCTCTTTGAACGCTGATCTTGGACTGGCCCTCAGTTTGGAAATACGGGATGCCCTGCGCGATGATCTGCGGATCGTGGTGATGTCTGCGACACTGGATGCGGACCCTATTTCAAAATTGATGAGTGATGCACCTGTTGTCACGTCAGAAGGGCGCAGCTATCCTGTGACGCCGATCTGGCTGACGCGACCCGCCCCGACAAAACAACGCCTCGAAAACGGGATTAGCGAACTGATCCATCAGGCCTTAGAGCAGACCGATGGAAGCGTGTTGGTCTTTTTGCCGGGCGAGCGGGAAATTCGAAACGTCATGCGCGTCCTGTCGGCTGATCTAACTCAGGATATCGCCATCCATCCCCTATTCGGGGCCCTAGATTTTAAAGAACAGCATTTGGCCATTGCCCCGCCCCAAAAGGGACGCAAGGTGGTCTTGGCAACGTCGATTGCGGAAACATCCCTTACGATTGAGGGGATCACGGCCGTTGTCGATAGTGGATTGGCGCGTCGCGCAATTCATGATCCTGGGACAGGGATGTCGCGCCTGATCACAACCAAAGCGTCCAAGGCCGAGGCAACACAGCGTATGGGCCGCGCGGGGCGTTTGTCGGAAGGCTGGTGTTTCAAATATTGGTCCCGCGCTGAAGAGGGACAGATGCCCAAATACGCGCTTGCAGAAATTGAACGCGCAGATCTAACAACATTTGCTCTGGACCTTGCTCAATGGGGAACCAATGAACATGATCTTGCCCTGCTGACCCAACCCAACCCAGCAACTTTAGAGGATGCACGAGCCGTGTTGAAGATGTTGGGCGCGTTGGATGAAACAGAGCGCATCACTGATCATGGTCGCGCCCTTTCGCGCGTGCCCGCACATCCCAGAATTGCCCATATGATCACATCGGCAGGCCATAACGCGACACTACCCGCGGCACTGTTTAGCGAACGGGATATACTGCAGAAATCGGGGCAAAGTGATTTCACCAAACGCATCCAAGCCATTGTGGATGACGATCTAAATGTCCCCGAACCAACGCGCAATCGCATAAAATCAGAGGCCAAGCGGCTTACCCGATTTACGGGCCAAAATGACCCACGCTACAGCGTAGCTCAAATGCTTGCCTTGGCCTTTCCTGATCGAATCGGGGCACGGCGTAGCGGGAAAGCCCCGCGTTTCATTCTGTCAGGCGGCAAAGGCGCAATTATGCGGGATGAAGACGCGCTGGCCTCTCAGCGCTACATCGTAGCGATTGAGCTAGATGGCGATCCAAGAGAGGCGCAAATACGCCTTGCTCTGCCAATAACAGAGGGCGAAATTCGTGATCTATTTAACGATCAAATTCATTGGAAAACCGTCTGTGAATGGTCAAAACGCGATGGACGGGTGGTGGCCCGCAAACGGGAATATTTTGGCACCCTCATCCTAAATGATCAAATATGGAAGGACGTGGGTGATGCGGAATTAGCAGCAGCAATGTTGGATGGCGTGCGCGAATTGGGGCTGACACTAACACCCAGCGCAGCGCGATTTTTAGCACGTGTTCGGCTTGCACCAGATGCCTTTCCAGGGTTTGACGAAGGAACGCTATTGCAGGAACTGGAGGATTGGTTATCGCCGTATCTAACAGGGATAACAACATCGGAGGCCTGGCGTAAATTTGATATCAAACCCGGGTTAGAGGCCAGATTGAGTTGGGATCAACAAAGCAAATTAGATCGCTTGGCCCCCAGTCACTTCACAACCCCACTTGGGCGCAAAATCCCCATTGATTACGATGGTGAACACCCACAGATCGCATTGCGCCTTCAGGAAATGTTTGGACAGGTGACACACCCGCAGGTCTTGGGCAAACCTTTGCGCGTTACCTTGCTTTCTCCTGCGGGGCGTCCCGTTCAAACGACGTTGGACATCCCAGGTTTTTGGGCGACAAGTTATGCAGATGTGCGCAAAGACATGCGTGGGCGATACCCAAAACATCCGTGGCCCGAAGATCCAACCCAGGCTGATCCAACACTGCGTGCAAAACCTCGTGGTAAGTAATTAAAGCTTAGGCAAACGGGTCCTTAGGATAGCGCACACCCGCCAAATATAATCCCTGCGGCGGCGAAACGGGGCCGCAGGCCGCGCGTTCACAGGCATCAAGCGCCGTTTTCACATCAATCGGGTCCCATGCGCCTGCGCCAACGCGCTCAAGTGTTCCGACAAAACTGCGTACTTGATTATGCAAAAAACTGCGCGCCCGCACGAAAAAACGGATTTCGGGGCCGGACCATCCGTCAATTTTCGTGACGGTTAATTCATCCAATGTTTTGATAGGGCTTTCCGCCTGACAGATCGAAGATCGGAAAGTTGTAAAATCATGCAAACCCAGCAGATGATTGGCCCCCTCTTGCATTGCGTCGGGGTCCAAATCGTGATTAACCTGCCAAACCATACCCGCATCATGTGTCGCGGGTGCACGGCGACACAGCAGGCGAAATACATATTGCCGTTCCACCGCACTAAATCGGGCGTGCCAATCTGCATCAACTTGGGCACAAGCTGTGATCGACACGGGCAAGGGTTTCAGATGATAATTCAGCGCCTCGGACAATCGAAACGGATTCCAATCCTTTTCCATGTCACAGTGCGCAACCTGTGCGGTGGCATGCACACCTGCATCCGTGCGACCCGCTGCGGCAATCGTATGCGCACGCTGTTCCAATTTGGCCAAGGCGTCCTCGATCGCGCCCTGAACTGAGGGTTGATCAGCCTGCCGTTGCCAACCCACGAAAGGGGCGCCGTGATATTCAACTTTTAATGCGTATCGGTTCATAGTTGCCCAGATACCGCAAATTTTACCCCTGTCCAACCTGTTGAATTGAACAGGCCCTTTCCCTGTGTGATACATGAACAAAAGGGACCTGGATATGGGCAATTACGGACATTGGGTATCGCATTATCGATGGTATTGATGCGTTGGGCACACAGATGTCTGACACCGTATTTGGTGCTCCTATTCGATTGGGTGTTACGGGACTGGCACGATCAGGCAAGACCGTTTTCATAACCTATTTGATCGCAAATTTATTATCAGGCGCAAAGTTACCTCAGTTTGTGGCAAGCGCTCAGGATCGCATTGAACTTGCCTATCTCAACCCACAGCCAAACGACACGATTGCGCGGTTTGACTATGAAACGCATTTAGCGCAACTGTACGCACATCCCCCAACTTGGCCCGATAACACCAAGGGGATCAGCACCCTGCGCTTAACCCTAAAACTGCGACCGACAGGGTTGCTTTCGGGTCTGCGTGGAGCTGTCGAAGAACATATCAACATTGTGGATTACCCTGGTGAATGGCTTCTTGATCTGGGTTTGATGGATAAATCCTATGAGGAATGGAGCAAAGATGTGCTTCACCGAATGGCAAACCGTTCCTTTGGCGCAGACTATGTAAATGCGCTGCCTGCCAAGTTGCCACCGTCACGGCGATGGTGCCAATCCCATGGATTGATATGTTGGCGGCCTTTGGCACAAACCTGCAAATGATCCGTCGCATTGGAGAAATCTATGGTGGGCGCTCTGGGCCCATTGGTTCATGGCGCCTGTTGCGGTCCGTCTCGACACATCTGATGGCCACAGGGGCATTGGCGGTTGGGGATGACTGGCTCGGCTCTGTTTTTGGCGGCAGTTTGTTGTCGCGCCTATCGCGCCGATTTGGTGAAGGCATGGTGAATGCCGCCCTGACGGCACGTGTTGGCCGAGCGGCGATTGATGTGTGTCGCCCACTGCCCTTTAACATGCAAGAACGCCCAAAAATCAGTGTCGTGTTACGTCGTGCTTTGACGGGTATTTTTGATGAAACACCCGATTAAATTTCGGATTTTTCTACGGGACCCTTTATTTCCCCCCATGCATTTTCACGCAACGCAAGGCCCAGCACACGATCGGGATTTGTAGGGTGCGGCATGATCACATCAGATAGTTTTTGAAACCCAAACCGCGAATAATAGGGGGCGTCCCCCACCAGCAAAATACGTTCCCAGCCAATCGCCGATGCGATTTGAATGCTTTCACGGATTAGCAATCCACCCAACCCTTCACCCTGCCGCGTGGGGTGAACAGCGACGGGACCCAACAATAGGGCATAATCGTTCCCTATGCGCACGGGCCAATGGCGAATGGCGCCTGCCAAAATATGATCTGGGTCCCGAGCAATCAATGATAACTCAGGAACTGGATCAACGCTTTCGCGCAGTCGATAAGACGACAATGCCGTCCGACCCGGGGCAAAACACAGATCATAAAGGGCCTCAACCTCCCACCAATCTGCCGCTGTTTCTTGTGTGATGTGGAACACTCACACCCCCTGTGCGAAAATTATGACTAGAATGCTGCCTAACACGGCACTAAGTCGGTAGCAAATAGGAGAATGCAGATGTTTTACGAACCCCGAAATGGCCATGGCCTGCCACACAATCCATTCAACGCAATCGTAACCCCACGCCCCATTGGTTGGATTTCAACCCGCAGCGCGGACGGGATTGACAACCTAGCGCCGTATTCGTTTTTCAACGCCGTGGCCTATACGCCCCCACAGGTCATGTTCGCATCGACATCGTCGAAGCCAGATCAGGATGACACAAAGGATTCTGTGGCCAACATCCGCGATACAGGCGTGTTTTGTGTGAATGTGGTTTCCTATGAATTGCGGGATGCCATGAACAAAACATCTGCGACGCTGCCGAAAGACATGGACGAATTTGACGCCGCTGGGTTGGAAAAGGCAGAAAGCCAAATTATCAATTGCCCGCGTGTCGCGATTGCACCTGCAACGTTTGAATGCCGACTAACGCAAATCGTGCAACTTGAGGGGCAATCAAATCACGCGGTCTTTGGCGAAGTTGTCGGAGTGCATATGAACGATGCATTCATCGAAGATGGCAAATTTGATGTGACCAAATTTATTCCCCTTAGCCGCCTTGGATACCGTGATTATTCGATGGTCGACAAAACCTTTACCCTTGCACGCCCAGACGATTAAGCTTGCATTTCGCGGGTCGTGGGTCTAAGTGCGATCACATGATAACAGCGAACACACCATATTGCTTGCGACGCCGACGCCACTGATCCAGTGGCGTTGCCTTTTGTTATCTGCGCAAATATGCGCGAAACCCTCCTAATTGATTGACTTGTCCATGCCCATACTGCACGAAAAGGGCTCTAACTTTTAAAGGATTATGACGATGATTGCGTCCGTTCTACCAACATATGCACGTGCACCTTTGAATTTTGTAAAAGGTGAAGGAACTTGGTTGATCGAGGCAGATGGACGTCGATTTTTGGATTTGGGCGCAGGTATTGCGGTGAATGCATTGGGCCATGCGCATCCCGAATTGGTCACAGCCTTGAGCGATCAAGCACAAAACCTGTGGCATGTGTCAAATTTATACGAGATCCCAAATCAACAACGTCTTGCAGATCAATTAGTGTCATTGACCTTTGCCGATACGGTATTTTTTACCAATTCTGGCACAGAAAGCTGTGAATTGGCGGTAAAAATGGCCCGTAAATATTGGTATGAGAAGGGCCAGCCAGAGCGCGTTGAAATTATCACATTTGAAGGATCCTTTCACGGCCGCTCCTCTGCCGGTATTGCGGCGGCGGGGTCCGAAAAAATGACAAAGGGTTTTGGCCCACTGCTTCCTGGGTTTGTGCATCTAAAATGGAACGATCACGATGCAATCAAGGCAGCCATATCGGACAAAACCGCTGCGATTATGATTGAACCGATCCAAGGTGAGGGTGGTATTCGCCCCGTTCCTGAGCAGTGTCTGAAGGGTCTGCGCGATCTTTGCGATGAACACGGTCTACTCTTGATTTTTGATGAGGTGCAATGCGGCGTTGGTCGGACAGGCAAATTATTTGCACATGAATGGGCGGCTATCGATCCGGATATCATGATGGTGGCCAAGGGGATCGGAGGTGGTTTCCCACTAGGTGCTGTTTTGGCAAAAGAAGACGCCGCATTCGGTATGACTACGGGCACACATGGATCGACCTATGGCGGCAACCCGCTGGGCTGCGCGGTTGGCAACAAAGTTTTGGAATTGGTTGGTGACGCGGAATTTTTGAACGAGGTCGCCGAAAAAGCCGCCTTTTTCAAAGCAGGGCTTGAGGATTTGGTGGGCCGCCATCCAAATACCTTCAAATCAGTGCGTGGCAAAGGATTGATGATGGGTTTGGAATGCGCCGTGCCCAATATGGATTTTGTGAATGCTGGGTATGATGCGCTGATCCTGACGGTGCCTGCGGGGGACAATGTGGTGCGATTTGTTCCCGCGCTGACGATCACAAAAGAAGAAATTGACGAAGCGCTTGCACGCCTCTCCTCCGCAGCACAAAGCCTCGGATAAGTACGAAAGACATAACGATGAACCACTTTTTAGATATCAACAAAATTGCACCGCAAGAGCTGCGCAAAATCATTGATCACGCGCGCGAGATGAAGGATGCGCGTCAAGGTCAGCCCAAGGGCACAATGGACGCCGAGCAACCCTTCGCGGGTCACATGGTTGCGCTGATTTTCGAAAAACCCTCGACTCGTACACGGGTCAGTTTTGATGTGGGTGTGCGTCAATTAGGGGGACAGACCATGGTTCTCTCGGGTGCGGATATGCAATTGGGGCATGGTGAAACCATCGCCGATACAGCCCGTGTACTCAGCCGATATGTGGACATGATTATGATCCGCACCTTCGAAGAGGCCACTTTATTGGAAATGGCAGAATATGCGGATGTCCCCGTAATAAACGGACTGACCAACCGCACACATCCCTGCCAGATCATGGCCGACATCATGACGTTCGAAGAACACCGTGGCCCGATCACCGGGAAAAAAGTGGTCTGGTCGGGCGATGGCAATAATGTCTTTGCCAGCTTTGCGCACGCGGCGGGTCAATTTGGGTTTGACCTGACCTTTACGGGTCCAGAACAGTTGGACCCAGAAATGGGTTTTATCGAAGAAGCTCGTGCTAAAGGATCAAATGTACAAATCGAACGCGATCCGCATAAGGCGGTTCAGGACGCTGATTTGGTCGTGACCGACACTTGGGTTAGCATGCATGATCACCCGACAACCCGCGAACGCCGCCACAATCAACTGCGTGCCTATCAGGTGAATGCCGAATTGATGGCGCATGCTAATGAGGATGCGTTGTTTATGCATTGCCTTCCTGCGCATCGTAATGAAGAGGCCACGTCCGAAGTCATGGACGGATCAAATTCAGTGATTTTTGATGAGGCTGAAAACCGTCTTCACGCGCAAAAGGCCGTGATGCGTTGGTGCCTGGGAAAATAACAGATCAAATAAAAAAGGCGCCAGATGGCGCCTTTTTTGGGTCAGTGCCCGCCTTCCAATATTCCGGTGCGCACCGAATAATTTGCGGCGATTTCGTATTCTGGATCATCATCACTATCCACCATCAAATGCCCCGCTTTGGTCAACAAACTATGACAGTCGCGGCTTAGGTGGCGCAGCTGAATTTGTTTTCCAACTGCCTCGTATTTCGCTGCTACAGCCTCAATCGCTTGGAGTGCAGATTGATCCACAACACGGCTGTCTGCGAAATCCACGATCACCTTTGATGGATCAGCATCTATCGTAAATAACTCCATAAACCCATCTGAGGATCCAAAAAATAATGGACCCTGAATTCGATAGGCCTTCACCCCATCTGCGTCGATTTCGGTATGGGCGTGGATACGGCGCGCATTGTTCCATGCATAAGCCAAAGCAGAGACGATCACTCCCACAACCACAGCCACGGCCAAGTCGGTTGCAACGGTCACAATCGTCACCAAAACAATAACGAATGCATCAATCAATGGCACCTTGCGCATGATGCGGAATGAGTTCCAGGCAAAGGTTCCAATCACCACCATGAACATCACACCGACAAGTGCTGCCAGCGGTATTTGTTCAATGATCGAAGAACCAGCCAGAATAAAGAACAGCAGGAACAACGCCGCTGCGATGCCCGCAATGCGCGTGCGCCCCCCTGATTTCACGTTGATCATGGATTGCCCGATCATGGCGCAACCACCCATACCACCAAAGAACCCTGTTACGGTATTGGCCAAACCCTGGGCCACACATTCTTGACTTGCCCCGCCACGTTTGCCCGTCATTTCACCAACAAGATTCAGTGTCAAAAGGCTTTCGATCAAACCAATCGCCGCCAAAATGATCGAATAGGGCAAAATAATTTGCAGCGTTTCCCATGTGAATGGGACCGCTGGAATGTGGAAGGGTGGCAATCCACCCTCGATAGAGGCCATGTCACCCACGCGTGGAACGTCCAGTCCGAAAACGATCACAATGGCCGCAACAATACCGATACCCGCCAACGGCGCTGGAATGACTTTGGTCAATTTGGGAAGGTAGTGAATGATCGCCATTGTTAAGGCCACTAATGCCAACATGACATATAGGGGTGTGCCACTTAACCAAACCTGACCATCGCCATCGCTGACCTTAAATTGCGTCAATTGCGCCAAAAAGATTACGATGGCCAAGCCGTTCACAAATCCCAGCATAACAGGGTGCGGGACCAATCGGATGAATTTACCCCACTGCATCACACCTGCAAAAATTTGCAACAAACCCATCAAGACGACGGTGGCGAACAAATATTCGACGCCGTGTTCAATGACCAAGGCAACCATGACCACCGCCAAGGCACCTGTGGCACCCGAAATCATTCCGGGACGTCCGCCAAATAGCGCGGTGATCAAACCAACGATAAAGGCCGCATAAAGGCCCACCAAAGGGTGCACATGCGCAACAAAAGCAAAGGCGACAGCCTCGGGTACCAAGGCCAATGCAACCGTTAGACCAGATAAAATTTCAATGCGCAGGCGGGATGCGGTGAACCCTTCGTCGTTCATAAGGCTCAGATCCGGCTTTGCCATACGTGCAAAGCGCGCCATAATTGCAGGTGTCATAACGTACCCCTTTGGTGTGATTTTGCGCCCACATATCCAAGTTTTGGCATATTGGAAAGCAAGATGACCCGAAATCACGTAAAATGTCATTTTACGTATCGCATCATCACAGGTAATTATTCCCAGACTCAGACGTAAGGAACGGATTATGCGTAAAACAAAAATCGCAATTATTGGCGGTTCAGGAATCTACGATATCGACGGTTTGGTGGGCGCAACATGGACAGATGTTGAAACACCTTGGGGGGCACCATCGGATCAGGTTTTGACAGGCACATTAAACGGCGTCGACATGGTATTTTTGCCCCGACATGGGCGCGGGCACGTCTATTCGCCCACAACGGTACCATACCGCGCGAATATTGATGCGCTGAAACGATTGGGCGTCACCGATGTGATCAGTGTTTCGGCCTGTGGTTCCTTCAGAGATGAGATGGCCCCTGGCGATTTTGTTGTAGTGGATCAATTTATCGACCGTACCTTTGCACGCGAAAAGTCGTTTTTTGCAACGGGCTGTGTGGCCCATGTTTCGGTCGCGCACCCAACCTGCCCACGCCTCTCGGCGGCCTGCGTTCAGGCGGCAAGCGATGCTGGGATCACCGTACATAATGGCGGCACCTATTTGGCAATGGAAGGTCCACAGTTTTCCAGCATTGCAGAAAGCAAAATGTACCGCGAAAGCTGGCGCGCGGATGTGATTGGCATGACCAACATGCCAGAGGCGAAATTGGCCCGTGAAGCCGAGCTGTGCTATGCCTCGATCGCGATGATCACAGATTATGACAGTTGGCACCCAGAACACGGTAGCGTCGACATCACGTCAATCATTGCAACATTGCAAGGAAACGCAGGTAAGGCACGCGATTTGGTTGGCCGTCTACCTGCGCTGTTGGGTCAAGATCGTGACGACTGTCCACATGGCTGCGATAAAGCATTGGAGTTTGCAATCATGACCGCCCCCGATAAACGCGATCCCGAATTGATTGCGAAACTGGATGCAATCGCAGGTCGCGTACTTTAAGGATCAGACATGAAAACCGTAAAAGATTATATTCGCACTATCGTTGATTTCCCGCATGAGGGGATCATGTTTCGCGATGTCACGACACTTTTTGCCGGCGGCGATGGAACCTACACAATCCTTATCAGTGATGTGCTTACCCGCTAAGTCATGTATAGCGAGTTT
>OCRG01000109.1_pt1 | contig 12920 bp, 9 predicted proteins | sample 1535071 | NCBI WGS metagenome assembly OCRG01 (sample SAMEA3275605, study PRJEB22092) | marine metagenome | biome: ENVO:00000447; feature: ENVO:00002042; material: seawater | collected 2014-06-22T16:30:00+00 | depth 0 m
GATGCGGGTGCTTTCACCGGCTCTTACGGCGATCAATATATTTTCACCATTGAGCGTCGCTTCGATAAATTGCAGTTTATTCGTGAGAACACCGCGTATTACTTCGACCCGGAAAACGCGATCTCTCGTGCCTCCGAAGCGAATATTTCGCGTGCCGTTCTTGCGGTCGCGGCTATTGCCGCTGAAGACGAAGAAACAGGTGAGGTCTTGATCGACTCCGATGCGCTGTTCCTCTCAGAGGCTTTCGCGAACGTGACTTATTCGCGTGATGATGATTCCGGCGATCGCTTCAAATTGGGTGGTTTGGATGCGGAGAAGAGTCAAATTCTTGAGCTACGCAACTACCCCGAAAATACGGCGGTTGAGGTCGAGTACGTCTTCAATAATCCCAAGCCCAAGAACGGCGGTAGCGATGCGGTAACGGATGCGCGAAACGTATCAATCGTCGTCCGTCACACTTTGATCGCGGTCCCAGAAAACGACTATCAGCCTCGGTTTGCCGATGCGCGTCTGGGAGCATTCAACGTCCAAGTGACGGATCTTACGTCTACGGATTCAGCGCCGTATCGTGATTTGCTCGAGCGTTGGCACCTCGTGAAGAAAGACCCAAGTGCCGAGATTTCCGATCCCGTTGAACCCATCACCTGGTGGATTGAGAACACCACGCCGGTTGAGTGGCGTGATCTTATTATGGGTGCAGCGCTTGAGTGGAATAAGGCGTTTGAGCACGCAGGCTTCAGTAACGCAATGGTCGTAAAAGTGCAGCCTGACGATGCTGATTGGGATGCGGGTGATATTCGTTACAACGTCTTGCGATGGACCTCTTCGCCTCGTCCTCCCTTTGGTGGTTACGGCCCGAGTTTTTCTAACCCGCGCACCGGTCAATTGCTCGGCGCTGACATCATGCTTGAGTACTCCTTCCTCAATCGCTCGAAGCTGACGCGTGAGTTGATTCAAGGTGAGGCTTTGGAGCCAATGATGCTGGGCGGTCACGACGCACGTCTTTGCTCCGTCGGACATGCAATCGCAGAGGGCGGGCTCATGGCTGATATCGCGATCCAAATGGATGGCGGTGATGCGGACGTCGAAGAGCAGCTCAAGCGCGATCGCATGTACTACCTGATTCTGCACGAGCTGGGCCATACGCTCGGTATGAACCACAACATGAAGGCCACACAGTTGCTTACGCCCGAGCAGCTGGAGGACCCTGCAGTCCTTGAGTCAGGCATCATCTCTGGCTCGGTTATGGACTACCCGGCAGTGAATTACGCGGCAGATCGTGACGATCAAACGCTGTTCTATACGATCGCACCAGGTCCATACGACGACTGGTATATTGAGTACGCGTACTCGCCGGGTTTGGCAGATGCTGATGCGGAAGCAGCACGCCTCGAGGCAATCGCGTCGCGATCAACCGAGCACGCGCTTTCATTCGGTAATGATGCGGACGATATGCGAAGTCCGGGCCGCGGTCTCGACCCGCGCGTCAATATTTATGACAACAGCTCTGATTCGATTGCCTACGCATCGAATCAGATGAAGCTCATGCACGACACCTTGAATAAAACGGCCGAGTGGACACCTGAAGAGGGTGATTCTTACGAGGACGTCGTCGACGGTGTTGCCTTGCTTGTGCGTCTCTGGGGCACGAACGCAGGCGTTATTTCACGCTGGATTGGCGGTGTCTATGTCGATCGTGCCGTGGTTGGGCAGGAGGGTGCTACGGAGCCCTTCAGACCGGTTGAGCGCGAGCGACAGAAAGCGGCGATGTCAGCATTAGCCGATCAGCTGTTTGGGCCAGAGGCTTTCGAGATTGATGGTGCGCTATGGCGGCAAGCGGCACCGGAGCGTCGAGGCTTCAGCCACGGTGGTACGACTGAAGACCCCAAGATTCACCGTGCCGTGTTGTCTGCTCAGAAGCGTGTGTTTGATCACTTGCTGAACCCGACCGTCCTCAAACGCATTACGGACACCGAGCTCTATGGAAATGAGTACCCATTGGTGGAGGTCTTTGAAGATCTTACCGCTGCAGTATTCGCTGCCGATGCACGTGGCAGCGTTAACAGCTTCCGTCGTAACTTGCAGGTTGAGTATGTCGACCGTCTTGCCATGATGGCGAGCGAGAAGGGTGCGGCTAAGTACCACAGCACGGCACAAGCACTGGCCGTTTTGACGCTGTCAGAGCTTCGCGATCAGCTGGCAAACAAGCGCCGTGGCGACCGTGTTTCTCAGGCACACGCCAAGTTGCTGGTCATGAACATCGATCGTGCGTTAGACGACGATTGATCCACGCGAGGCTGGGAGTCTTTTTAGGGCTCCTGGCCAATCACAAAAAAATCATAGGTCGGGTTATAGCCTGATTGCTTGCCCACACCGACGATGATGGCGTCCTCGAGCCATCGCAGCGACTCGTCTCCGGTTTCAATTTTTGCGGCCACGGATAAGTTGTAACTATCGGGTGCCAACTCTGCTCCGGAGGCTAATGCCTTTAAAGCCTCAGCATTAGCGACGAACTGACCTTCGTAGCTGAGATATATATAGGCGCCCTCCTGTGTTTCTAGGGAGAGCCTGACGTCTATTTTCATGACGCCGTCATTGCGGAAGATCACCCAATCGGCGCCACCAGGAAGTACCTTGCCGCTCAGCTTCGCGCCTTCGAAGTGGCCGCCGCTTATGGGTGCTATCGTGCGGCGGCCGTTGGCCGTGATGCCTATCGGGAGTGAGCTCGCTGAATCAACATCGAGTTGAAGTGTCATTAAGTGTTGGTAAGGAAGCTCTGAAGGGGTCATAGGTTTGAATCCGCGGCCATGTAGGCATCGAGCGTGTTGTGAAAATGCCTGATGCGGCTCTCTTGATAAGAGGCGAGCGTTACACCTGGCTTTCGGGTTGTCAGCAGTCCGCGCTGAATCCGTTTGAGATTGTCAGTGTCCTGATCAACCACCATGGCCGCTGATCCCATCGCCTCAACCGTGGACCAAGGCTCTTCTTCGGTTAACCAAATGATCGGAGCGGGTTTGGGGTGACTGCCGTCTTCTGCTTTTGGGAACAGGAAAAAGATTTCCATGATCGATCGATGGGGGTCATCTCCGTAGGGTCTAAATCTGTAGCCCGCCGATAACCCTAAGCCTCCGTAGGGAACAAAGTTAGGGAACACCGTGTATTGAATGAGGTCGATCGCCACAGAGTCTGATACCTGCGAGAAATCCCTCCCGGAGCTTGCCGAAATCTTCTTTCGGGCAACATCAGCGAAGTGGGCTCTTGGGCTCTGTCCCTCAGGAGTAGGTGCCTTCGATTTAAAAAAAGGCGTATCCCGTTCCATGTAGGCCCGCACGGTCTCATCGTCTACATGGGGTTTTGAAGGGCTCGGCACACCCTGAGCGCTGATCATCCGATTGATGTGTCGCACCCCGGGCCAGGTGTCGTACTGTGTGTTGCTGTCGCCGTAATAGGCTGTGGTTTGCGGGTGTGCAAACGCCACGTGATAAGCCTCTACAAAGGCTTCAGCACAGAGCTTCCAATTGCACGGCATCACCTTGGCGACGTGAATGGCTTTGTAACGATCCTCGAGTGCATAGGCTTTGAAGTGCTCGGGAAGAATCTCGAGGTAGTCTAGAAGAGGCTCACACTCCAGGTCGAAGTTGATGAAGACGAAACCGCCCCAGATATCGACTTGCGCTTCAGGGAGGCTGAACTCTTCAAAGTTGACGTGAGTAAAATCCCACGCCTCGGGTACGTGCTTTAAACAGCCGTCTAATCCCCAGGTAAAGCCATGAAAGGGGCAGCGAAACTGTTTTACGCAACCACCCTCGGTTCTGAGCTGCGTGCCTCTATGAAGGCAGGCGTTGATGTATGCACGAATATCTTGGGGGTTCGGTCCTGTTCTCACGACGATGAGAGAGTCGTTTACGATCTCGTATACGACATGGTCGCCAACATTGGGAATATCTTCTAATCGGCAGGCCCACTGCCAGGTTTTTCGCCAGACCTTTTCGACTTCTCTGTCATGGTAAGCCTTGCTTATATAGCGTTCGATCGAGATGTCGTCGTTGCCAAAATCGACCTGTGATTGCTGTTGCATATGGTCAGGTGGCGCTATCACATCAGATGCCAAAATGTCCTGTAGCGACGGTTGCGGGCGTTCGCTTGATGCGCTCGATGTCATGGCAAATATCCCTATTAATTTACAAACAGTCTGGTCTGTTTTTTTATTGAAGTCAAAGATGATAGGCTTGGAAATATGGAATTCGCAAAAAAGCCTCGCCAAAGTCAGCAGGAGCGGAGCGCATTAACGCGCAATAAGCTACTCAATTCGACGCTACAGATTATTGATGCAGAGGGATGGCATCGAGCGAGCATGCAGCGAATCTGCGAGCATGCTGGCGTCTCTAGAGGTGCTCAAACGCATCATTTTCCCACGCGCGAGAGTCTACTCATCGCAAGCGTTAGGGAGATCGTCAAACGTTACCAATCTGATTTAACAGAGGGCCCAATCCGCCTGCAGAATTTGGAGGCGTTCTTCGATTTTTTGTGGGACGCGACGTTTAATGACAATTTGCTGATCTGTTGGGTGGAAGCAATGGTTGCCGCGCGAACTGACGCGTCACTCAAGCGCGTTGTCGCTGATACCGACGCTTCATCAATGACGGCGATGCGCGCTCTGGGTGCAGAAGCGAGTCAGCCAAATGGACCTGTCAGAATTCGAGGCACCTCACAGGTTGAGGATCTCGTCGAGCTGACGGTGTGCCTATTACGCGGACTCGTGCTACAGCAGGGCGTTCATCACGATCTATCGGAAAAGCGGCGTTTGTTCGAGTTGTGGACGCGCATCGTCGCTGAAGTAGCCTAGCCAGATAGCGATTTCCTAGCGCTCGCTTGCTGTGTCGCGCACATCAATTATTGGCGAATCGCTCTCCAAACCAGCCGTGGAAATGTGCGGTTGGAATGTCCATGAGAGGTGAGAACACGCCGCCTGTGAATCCCGGCGACGCCCGGCCACGCTGCATGCCTTCAACGACCGACACGTCCTCCGAGAACACCAGATTCCAAGCTTCATGGAGACTCTGTCGGCGCTCAGCGTAGGCGTCCGTTAGTGCCTCTTCGCTCGAATATAAAAATTGCAGCCGCTCGGTGGTTGTCTCAGGTGACTCAGGCATCAGTAAGATCGCAAAGAAGTGATCTGCTTGGATCCCCAAGAGCACATTGGGATAGAGCGATAAGTATTCTGCGGTTTTAACGCGTGATTGATCCCAGTTGGCAAACACCGGTAACGGCGTTGATGCGCCGCGTGTAAGGTCGTAGACGTGTGTACCTTGACCGGACGAGATCGGGTCAACAATCAGGTTGTAGTGCTCATCAAGTGGCGAGTAGGTGTTGAGATCGGGGTGCACAAATGGCAAGTGATACGACTCGCAGTAGTTCTCGATCGCAAGTTTGTAGTTACTTTCGACCGATAGCTCCATCGAACCATAGGGGCCCGTGTCGCTAACCAGACGTCCCGTAAAGTCCTGTCCTGCAAGCGATCCCCAGCGAGTGAGGATGGGGTCAAGATGCTCGGTCAGCGCAGGCGCTTCACCCGATAAGTTGATGAAGACAATACCCATCAACTCCTCAGAGCGGACTTCTTTCAATCCGTGCTCGCTGCAGTCGAATCCTTCGATGCTATGAACACCCATACCGCCAATATTGGGGGTCGCTTTCAGCTCACCGGACAGCCCATAGCCCCAGCGGTGATAGGGACAGCGAATTACCATGCCTGCCGAGCCCTTCTCGGCGACCAGTGTCATACCCCGGTGGCTGCAGACATTGTGAAAAACACGCGCAACCCCCTCGCTATCGCGAACCATTAAGAGCGGTAGGCCCATGAAGTTCACGGGATACACACACCCAGGCTCATGAATATCAGCGCCAAAACCGAGTCCTGCCCAGGTCTTGGCAACGACGCGATCGCGCTCTTCCTGCCAAGTGACTGCATCGGTGTAGTGTGTATTGGGCAAACCCGTCTTTGGATATACGGTTGGGGCTTCAGTCGACTCGATACCACTGTCGTTCGAAGAATGGATAAGGTCTAGTGTGGCCATGGCTTACCTATTACTCGTACTAGCTTCGATCGCTTTCGCGGGGCGCGCAGTTTACGCCCACCTATCTGTTTCACCAATCCATTTTTCTAACCACAGAGGGGGGCTTGGCAGAGGGTCGATTTAGCTCCAAGGGAAGGGGCTGTTGGATACCGGGTGTAAGTCGCCTTCCTCATAACGCGAGAACCGGAAAGGTCTTAAAAGCGATTGGGACTCTCCGCAGATCGTTCTCGCTACCAAGTCGCCAACGCCAATCATTTTGTAGCCGTGATTGGAGTCTGCCAGCACGAAGCAGTTTTCGCGCATGTTATCGAAGACGGGGAAGCTATCGGGTGTGAATGCGCCGATACCGCCAGAGGGCTCGCGCTTGAATTTGGGCAGTGTGCCCGAGAACCGTTCTTGGCAGTGCGCGAGTGCCGAGACCCACATTTCCGCAAATTCTGGGCCTACGATGAACTCGGGTGAGGCCGGGCCGTAAGGGTCAACTGAGACCTCGGTGGCTGCTTTATCGACGATGAAAGGTGCTGCGCCGCCCTGGACACCGCCGAAGTGGAAGTCGGGTTTGTAATAGATACCCCACATCTTATCTGTGATGAGCCGACCGTCGTCGTCCGAGTAAAGCGGCGCATCGGTATCCACATGGATCACGGGTGGCATATGCCCGTCATTAGTCACTTGAAGCGTTGGATCCACACCTAAGGTGCCTTCCTGAAGCGACCAATAGATCCACATGGGAATGCCCTCGGCAAGTGCGCCTGACTCGGGGTTGCGGATGCTAACTTCCATGGGTAGCTCGAGCATTTCCCAGAAGCGCCGGACCCACGGACCCGCTGCGATCACGGCGTAGTCGCAGGCGATGTTCCCGCGGTCGGTATTCACTGAGGTGATTGCACCGGAGTTGTCGGAGGAGAGGCTGGTTACCTCGATACCTGAGATGATTCTGACGCCTAGGGCCTCAGCTTTACCCGCCAGGCCGTACATCGCTTTTGAGTTGTTGGCATAGCCGCCCGGTTTTTCGTGAAGCACCGAGGTGATGCCTTCCGCGCGCCAGTCTGAAAACAGTGTCTTCATATAGTCGCTGCTGGCTTTAGCGCCCTCGATAAAGGTCGACTCGTAATCGATGGCTTGCTGCTGCTCGTAAATCGAGCGCACGTCCTCGCGCATCGACTCGCAGCTAATCTGCATGTAGCCCACCGGGTGGTAGCTGTAAGTCTCTGGGTCGCTCTCCCAAATGCGTACGGAGTGCGCCATGAGTTCACGCATCGCTGGCTGATAGTAGTTGTTGCGGATCACACCGCAGGCAATGCCCGTGGCTCCTGAGCAAATGCCGGACTTATCAAGGATGACAATGTCCCGGCCGTCGCCTTTGCCGGTGGCTTTAAGCCGAAGCGCGAGGTGATAAGCCGTGCTCAATCCATGGATGCCGGCACCGACAATGACGTAAGGGCTGTGAGTTGGTATCGCCATATAAACCACCTTCGTATTGTTATAGCCGTCACTACTATCATTTTTATAGCGGCAATGTTGTGAGCCTTATCAAACGTGCTGATAGAGCCCCATTTTATTCTTGTTTGTTGCGACTAAATCTCTTTTCTTTTCCACTCGCTATGTCAGGGTGATGACGGTCATTGCGCTCTCCACAGGGCTTTTTTCCCCGCCCAATAATGTCGCTGCGCAATTTTGACGCTGGCTTAGCTCGAGCAATGTCAGGCCAGTCCTTTCTCCTCCAGGACCTTTCGAGCTGCTCTGAAACACTCGAGCGATTGCGGTACGCCGCAGTAGATGCCGATGACATGAATAATGGCCTGAATCTCTTCCTTGCTCACGCCGTTATTAATCGCTCCGCGACAATGCACTTCCCACTCGTGCATTTTTCCCAGCGCGCCAATCATGGCGAGGTTCATCATTGATCGCGTCTTTGGGTCGATGACATCATCACCCCAACCAAAACCCCAACACCAAGCAGTCATTGCCTCTTGAAAGGGGCGAGTGAAATCGTCCGCTGCAGCAAGATTCTTTTCAACGTATTCGGCTCCCAATACCTGCTTGCGCATCTCGAGGCCTTTCTCGAATAGGTCCTGATCCATTTATCCGATCCTTATGCCAATGTTCTTTGTTTGTACGTAATTCATCAGTGCTTCACGGCCTTTTTCACGACCGTAGCCTGACTGTTTGTAACCACCGAAAGGCGTTTCAACACCACCGGCGTACCACTCGTTGATAAAGATTTGGCCGGCACCGACATCGCGTGCCATGCGCATTGCACGGTCAATATCTTGCGTGAAGACACCGCCGACGAGGCCGTAATCGCTATCGTTTGCGATGCGAATCGCCTCAGCTTCGTCATCGAACCTAAGAACAGATAGGACGGGCCCGAATACCTCGGTTCGCGCGATATCCATCGAGGGTGTTACGCCTGTGAGGATCGTTGGGTGAAGGAAAAAGCCCTCTCGATCCATGGCTTTGCCGCCGGCCGCGACGACAGCACCCTCGGACTGGGCGCGCGCGATGAGCCCCACGGCGCGATCACGTTGCCCTGCCGACACCATAGCGCCCATGTTTGCCCCAAACTCTGGTCTATCAATACCGGGGCCGACGGACAGCGAGTTCGCGAGATCTGTAATGGCCGAAACCACCTGATCGTGAATATCGCAGTGCACAATCAGTCGCGACATCGCGGAGCAGACTTGGCCCGCGTTAAAGAAAATGCCCCACCGGATACTATCGAGCAGATTTTCAATATCTGCATCGTTATAAACAATGGCGGCTGACTTACCGCCGAGTTCTAAAATGCAGGGCACGACATTCTGCGCTGCGGCAGTGGCAATCGCCACACCGGTGGGCACTGAGCCCGTGAAGACCAGCTGATCGACACCTTTGTGCGATGAGAGCGCTGCGCCTGCTTCTTGACCGAGACCGCAGACAATGTTGACAGCACCGGCCGGGAAGCCAGCGGCCTCGGCGGCAAGGGCATAGTAATAGTGTGTCAGTGGGTCGAGTTCAGGCGACTTCACAACCACGGTATTGCCCGTTGTAAGCGCCGCGGCCACACCGCGTGCGGTCATCTCCATGGGGTAGTTCCATGGGATGATCTGGCCAGAAACACCGCGCGGCTCGTAAGTGGTGAAATCGTAATAGCCATCGCCGAGAGGAATGGAACGACCCTCGAGTGTTTCGGCCTGATTACCGTAGTACTCGAAGTAGCGCGCCGCGCCCTCGATCTCCATGACGGCTTCCCACAATGGCTTACCCGCCTCGAGACTCAACAGCTGTGAAATTTCATCAACGTTGGCCAGCAGGTAATCGCCGATAGCTTTGACCATGCGACCGCGCTCGACAGGGCGCATCGCCGTGAGCACACGACTTTCGTGACAGCGACGAGCAGCAGCAATGGCACTATCGACGTCCTCGCTGTTAGCAATCGCCTGTTCGGCGAGAGGGGCTCCGGTGGCAGGGTTGTCGACTGTGATTCGGCCAGCACCACCGTCGACGAACTGGCCGTCGATGTAGTTTTGGTAATAGGGTTTTGGATTAAAGGTGTTGATCGACGGCCTCCTTGGTCCATTCCTGCAGCGCTTTGATCGAGTGTTCAGAATTCACGCCGCCGTTCGGGTCGAGTACGAGCGGGCCCGGCTTATAGCCTCGCGAGTTCATGCCTCGCTGAATAGATTCAACAAGGCGAATATCCTCGGCAACCGTCGTATCGCGATCCTGCACGGCGAGCTGACGCGCAATGGCCTCGCTCTTTTCATCGAAGGCATACCATCCTCGGTACATAATGACCTCATCAACCGCATCACCTACGCGCCAGTGATAGGTGTTGAGCACGTTCCCCGGGTAAACCTGAAAGGAGAACATGGGCCACAAAAACCAGCTTGAGTATTTCCCGGCCTTGTCATTGGACTCGAGATCGATCTCGTAGGTCATGTCGGACAAGTCATCCTGACATTCCGTGGTATGGCGGAGGCAATATCCTTGCGGTTGAATATCGTAAGTTGATGGCTTGATTACACCATTGGCGAAGGTTGGGTGATTTCTCGAGCAGTGGTAACACTCCGAGTAGTTCTCGACCGAGACCTTCCAGTTGGTTTTCTCGAATACTTCAACGTATTCCACTGGTGTCAGGTCCAGAATGTTCGGGACGTAACTTGCAAGCTCCTCACGGGCTCCGGGGAACCACTCGTCCATCGGCTTTGCGTCATTATCGAGATTGACAAAAAGGAAGCCGTGGAAGTTCTCCAGTCGCACCGACGTCAAACATATCTTGCTGCGGTCAAAGCCAGGTGTCGAAAGCACATTCGGCCCCATGCGTAGTTCGCCGGAGAGTTCATAGGTCCAGGTGTGGTAGGGGCAAATCAACAGGCGTGCATTGCCCTCACCCTCGACGAGTTCATGCGCGCGGTGCTGGCAGACGTTGTAGAAGCAGTTGAGGTTTCCCTCGCGATCGCGGATGCAGAACAAATTTTCGCCCGCGATGCTGAAGGTGAAGTAGTCACCGGGATTCTTAACTTGTGACTCATGCCCGGCAAACTGCCAGGTCGTTGCCAGCAGGTGCTGCTTCTCGATCGCGAAGATCGCGGGGTCGACGTAATAGCGAGCGTCGAGCGACTTGAGTGGTTCAGTCATTGTGATAAATCCCTAGCTGGTGTCGACGCTTATGAAAAGCTTCGACGCGATCGATGATTTTCTCATCTGCTCGGGCAATAACAAAGGACAAAAGTGTCTCGAGTAAGGCAATCGTTGCGACAGAGGACGGGAAGAACTGCGGGGTTTCATCGGCGACAAGAAACGCGTGGTCAGCAATGCGCATGATGGGTGCGGAAGCGCTGTCAGAGATTGCGACAATGGTTAGCCCCTGTTCGCGAGCTACTTTGACGGCGGTTACGACTTCTTCCCTAAACGGTGCGCAGGTAATGGCAATAAGAACGTCTTGCTCGTTCGCCCAGGCGAGCTCATCGATCGCTGTACCGCCCGCACTCGGAATTGTTTGAAACTGCACCATGCCCGTCCGCGCGAGATAGGTGAAATTACTAGCGTTCGCGTTGTGCACGCCAACACCGAGGGTAAAGACTTGACGCGAGTTCCAAATATCGTCTCCGGCTTGTGTCAGCGCTTCCACACTAATATTGCTAAAGGTTTGCTCAATGTTATCGATCGCCGCTTTCACCATATCGGCATAGAGCGGCCCAAGATGACCCTCGTGGGAGAGCGACTGCAGCCAACGCGCGCGGTCCGTAAAGTTTATGGAGCCGGTTCTCAACTGCTCGCGAAACGGCGAGCGCAGATCTTCATAACCCTCAAAGCCGATGGATTTTGCAAGTCGAACAAAGGTGTTGGGTGTGACCGATGCCGCCTCAGAAATTTCTCGAATGGATGAGACGCCCACGTCGTTTGGATTGTCGATGACATAGCCCGCGGCTTTTTTGAGCTCGGGGCTGAGCTCGTCATAGGCCGTCGTAAGCCGCGACAGAATAGCGGCGGGCTCAAGCTGTGAAATTGGTACGTTTGTTTGATTAATATTCGACATTGGTACGATCGTATCATAGGATCAAACGCAACGATAATGAGAGAAAATCGAGAGTTTGATCATGGCTGGACCCACCAGACCCGTTCCTTCATCAGCCCGTGTCGTCATTATTGGCGGTGGTGTTATGGGTTGCGGTATTGCCTATCACTTAGCGCACGAGGGCTGGACCGACATTGTGCTCCTCGAAAAGCACGAACTCACGTCTGGCTCTACCTGGCATGCGGCCGGCCAAATCACCCAGTCAACAAGCTCGCTCGCCTTAGGTAAGTGTGTTGATTACAACATTCAGCTTTACAACGGTGGTCTTGAAGCAGAAACCGGTCAGTCGACGACATGGCATGGCTGTGGCTCTTTCCGACTCGCCTACGACGAAGATGAGATGGACTGGTTGCGCTACACCCGGTCGGTCAACGTGGCGCTCGGTTTCAACTCGGAGCTCGTGCTCCCCTCGCGCGTGCGAGAAATGCACCCTTTCTATAATTTGGAGGGTGTTGTTGGAGCGCTTTACACCCCAGATGACGGCCACGTCGATCCTTCTGGTGTCACCATGGCGCTGTCAAAGGGTGCGCGTCAGCTTGGTGCAACGGTGATTCGCCATTGCCGTGCGACAAATGTGCAGCAGCTGCCGTCAGGAGAATGGCGCGTGTCCACTGATCACGGCGATATTGTTTGCGAGCACGTTGTCAACGCAGCCGGCACCTATGCACGCCAAGTGGGTGAGTGGAGTGGCATCAATATTCCCACAACGTCGATGACCCACCACTATTTCGTGACCGATAACGTGCCCGAGTTTATGGATCTTGAGCAGGAACTTCCGGTGATTCGCGACGATAAGTTGGTTTCTGGTTACATTCGAATGGAGCAGAAGGCGGGTCTTATTGGTATTTACGAGAAGGCCAACCCCAATGTGGTTTGGGATGACCACTGCCCCTGGGAAGCGGAGAATCACCTTTTCGAAGCCGATTACGATCGCATCATGCCGTGGCTCGAAAACGCGCTCGATCGAATGCCCATCTTTGCGGAACTGGGTATCAAGCGCGATGTTCACGGCGCGATTTCTCATCCGCCGGATGGTAATCCCCTGATCGGTCCCGCGCCCGGTGTTCGCAATTACTGGTGCTGTTGCGGTACACAAATTGGGATCGGTTGGGGTCCTGGTCTGACCCGTGAGTTGGCACGCTGGATGGTACATGGCTCAGCGGATATCTCGATGCGTGCTTTTGACCCGCGTCGCTTTGGTCCCTACGCCGATAAAAAGTGGCAAAACATCAAGGCGCGAGAAGATTACCTGCTTCGACACGAGATTCCCTTCCCGCACT
>OCRG01000110.1_pt1 | contig 12867 bp, 13 predicted proteins | sample 1535071 | NCBI WGS metagenome assembly OCRG01 (sample SAMEA3275605, study PRJEB22092) | marine metagenome | biome: ENVO:00000447; feature: ENVO:00002042; material: seawater | collected 2014-06-22T16:30:00+00 | depth 0 m
TGCGACAACTATTAGTGGGCACTGTGTTGGCAAAACTGTCTGCAAGCCCCGCACTCACTACTCGTTGATCACTGCAAAAAGAAGCCGAAGAGGTCCAAGAGGTCCAAAGGTAAGGCGCGGTAAATAAAAGAATAATTAAACGGAGCTGAGGAGAAAGGGTCTTAGAGACCGGGCGCGGAGAAGGAGGCCGTAGAAGAACGGGCCACAAAAAAAGCCCAAAAAAAAAGGGGGAGCTAAGCTCCCCCAAGGTCTCACTCAAACCACTATCGACCGGACGTAAATTCTGGATAGGCTTCCAGACCACATTCAGAGATGTCGGAACCTTCGTACTCTTCTTCCTCGGAGACGCGGACTGGTGTAATGAACCCAATGACCTTGAACGTCACGAAGGAAGCAACGAATACCCAACCAAAAATCGTCGCCGCACCAATCAACTGACCTGAGAAGGACGACGCTTCAGAGTTCGTGATAGGCACGAGTAAAAGACCTAAGAGTCCAACTACGCCGTGGACTGATACAGCACCTACGGGATCGTCAAACTTCATCTTGTCCAATGTGACGATGGAGAACACAACCACCGCACCGCCCAAGGCACCAAAGAGCGTCGCCTGGAGGGCGGTTGGTGTAGAAGGCTCTGCTGTAATAGCCACTAGGCCGGCAAGACAGCCGTTAAGCGCCATAGTTAGGTCGAACTTTCCAAACATCAACTTAGCGACCGTTAGCGCCGCAATACAACCACCCGCTGCGGCTGCGTTCGTATTCATGAATACGTTGGCCACGGCTGTTGCGTCAGATACGGTCGCTGTCGCGAGCACTGAGCCGCCGTTGAAACCGAACCAGCCCATCCAGAGGATGAAGGTACCTAAGGTAGCTAGCGGCATGTTCGCACCTGGGATCGCATTCACGCGGCCATCAGCCGTGTACTTACCCTTACGAGCGCCGATCACGAGGACACCGGCAACACCTGCTGCTGCACCTGCCATGTGTACGATGCCGGATCCAGCAAAGTCAGAAAAACCCAAGTCACCAAGTGTGTACAACCCGAAGACAGGATCACCACCCCACGTCCAATTACCTTCCATAGGATAGATAAAGCCCGTCATGACGACCGCGAAGATCAGGAAGGCCATGAGCTTCATGCGCTCTGCCACTGCGCCCGAGACGATCGACATGGCGGTCGCTACGAAGACAACCTGAAAGAAGAAGTCGGCAGAGGGCGCGTACCCATTGTCGAGGTTTTCCGCGGTGATGCCGTCTAACATGTAATTTGATAAAGCGGGGTACATGATCTCGTAACCGACGAGCATGTACATTGTGCAGGCGACGGCGAATAGGACAATATTCTTGGTTAAGATTTCCGTGGTGTTCTTGCTGCGAACAAGCCCGGCTTCGAGCATGGCGACACCTGCTGCCATCCACATAACCAGTGCACCGCACACCAAGAAATAGAAGGTGTTTAACGCGTAACTTAATTCAGCTGTAACTTCCATGATGCTTCTCCTATTCGCTTAAAGCGCGTCGACACCGGTCTCGCCGGTGCGGATACGAATGGACTGTTCAAGCGACGTGACAAAAATCTTGCCGTCACCAATGTTTCCGGTTTGCGCTGCGCCAGAGATCGCGTCGATCGTTTGATCAAGCAATTCCTCTGATACGGCGACCTCTACCTTGGTTTTTGGTAGAAAATCGACCACGTATTCAGCGCCTCGGTAGAGTTCGGTGTGGCCTTTTTGTCGGCCAAAACCTTTCACCTCACTCACGGTGATTCCTTGTACCCCAATCGTAGATAGCGCCTCGCGGACGTCATCTAGCTTGAAGGGTTTAATTACTGCGGTGACCATTTTCATTGGGTACTCTCCTTTTAAATGGTTTCCAACGATCCAAGCGACTCAACGACCGTCTTGCTGGGTGCCGCGGGGGCTGCTTTGAGGGCTTTTATGATTCGCATTACTCGACTCCTGTGTGTGACCTCTCGCTTAACGTGAGCTCACGCAGCTTGGGACGTAACTCACATTGCGAGCAGCACACCAATAAAATAAAAAACCTTTAAAAACAGATGCTTGAAGATAAACTATCGATTCAAATGAACGTTGGCATCGATAGGAAAACAATCAAACGCACCATAGCAGTGCGCTGGCAGATGAAATCTGCACGCAATTGATGCAGTACATTCGAGTCCAATTCCGGTAGTCTCTTTCCCATCAAAACAAGGGCTTCACACATGGCTAACAAGGACCGCATTCCCGACCCAGCAGAGACGGCGACAAAGCTCTTTGGATCGATTCTTCGAGAGGGAAAGACGCTCGCTGATGAAGTCTCTGGTAACGCAAAGGCCGTTGCGAAATCAGCTTTGGGTAATCTCGATGTTGTTAGCCGGGATGAATTCGATGCGCAGTCAGCGGTGCTGGCGCGCACTAGGGCCCGGGTCGAGCAGCTAGAATCAGAGATCGAAGCACTTGTGGCAAAGCTCGATGAGATAGAGCAAAACGCCAAGTAGATTTAGTTCTCGGGACAGGAAGTCCCGTTAATGACAAGGATGTCTTATGTCACTCTCTCGCGTGGCAACGCGATCGCGTATTGGCTTAACAGCGGTTCCCGTTCACGTTGAACTTCACCTCAGTCCCGGCCTGCCGGCAATTGCCATGGTCGGTATGCCTGAGTCCATTATGCGGGAGGCAAAAGAGCGTGTTCGCAGCGCCGTCATCTCCTCCGGCTTTCGCTGGCCAGATAGCCGGCTGACCATCAACATCGCTCCCGCAAGCACACCGAAATCGGGTGCAAGTTTTGATCTTGCCATCGCAGTCGCGGTTCTTATTGCCTCCGGGCAGCTTCCGGAGACACTCGCTCACACAGCAGAGTTTTATGGAGAACTCAGTTTAAGTGGCGACATCTTGCCTACATCCGGTCTACTCGCCGCAGCCTGGTGCAACCGCCAAACTTCGACGCGTTTGTTTGTACCCACTGCGGACGCACCACACATGGCTGCACTCGCGGAACACGTTATTGCGGTGAAGCATTTAAATGACCTGAGAATGCCTAAACACCTGACTCGTGTTCGACCGAAAAACACTACGATTAAGCAACATGTGGACTCGAGATCAAGCCTACCTCTCCCTTCCGGCCAACCCGAGCTCTGGCGAGCTGCAACGCTATCAGCTGCCGGTGGACATCACTTATTAATGTCAGGTGAGCCCGGTGCGGGTAAAACCATGGCCGCGAGTTTGATTGGCGAGTTACTGCCACCGCCCTCAGAGCAAGATCAGCTAGAGGCCTCGCTTATATACGACGTGGTAGGTCAAGTCTTTGATGGTCATCGTCCCCAGCGAGCGCCGCATCACAGCATCAGCTCCGCAGGGCTAGTTGGAGGAACCCGACACGCGACGCCAGGGGAGATCAGCCTCGCACACACCGGCGTCTTGTTTCTCGATGAGTTGCCAGAATTTTCGCTCGCCACGATCGAGAACCTTCGCCAGCCCATGGAGTCTGGTGAAGTGAGAATCACTCGAGCCGAAACAACACAAACCTACCCTGCCCGGTTTCAACTTATCGCCGCCATGAACCCCTGCCCCTGCGGGTATCGAGATTCAGATCATCGCGCCTGCCGATGCTCAAGCGCAGCGCTGGCGCGCTACGATTCAAAGCTTTCGGGCCCACTGCTCGATCGCATCGATATTTTTATCAAAGTATCGCGATCAAAAATCGCGGATGTCATGAAACCCTCGGAACCACAGCAAAATCAGCTAAGTGCATTAAAGCGCAACATCATAGAAGCCTATCAGCGGCAGATTGGTCGCCAAGGCTGTTACAACGCGCGCATTAGCACAGCGGACCTTATTGATCTCTGCGCTATGCACCCGAGAACAAGAAACTGGTTGTCGCAAACAGGTGAACGCTTAAAGCTGTCCGGACGAAGCCTTCACCGATGTCTGCGTGTGGGAAGAACGATCGCTGACTTAGAAGGACGGGACGAAGTCACCGAGGGGGACCTGAGCGAGGCCCTTGCTTATAGAAAGGACATTGACCCCGCTTTGTGAAGCAAGCGTTGGCAGCTAAAAAGCCAACGCGCGTTCGTTGCTTAGAAAGTAGTGATGTATTCCGCGAGCTGTTGCATATCCTCTTCGCTCAACATCGCCGCTTGTCCCCACATAAGTGCGCTCTGCGCGCCCACTGTTTCGTTAGCCTTGTAAGCGGTGAGGCGACCAACGATGTAGTCCGCGTCTCTGCCAGCTAACTGAGGACCGATACCGCCGCCACCGTTAGGGCCATGACACGCAGCACACCCGGCGTACTTTGCCTCACCCGGTAGTGCGGCAACTTCCATGGCATCCGCAGCTGCAGCGCCACCACAATCTTCTCCCGCTACGCAGACGGTTGAAAACGATTTAATACGATCGGCAATAGCCGCACGTTGCTCGTCGGTTTGCGCGAAAGCAGAGGCAGACAGCGCTAAAATAGTGACTAGTAAATATCGCATGGTTCAAAAGTCTCGGTTGACAGTTTTTCTGGAGCGCGGAGTATACAGACTAAAGCGACCCTGAAAAAACTCGGTTGTCCAGATAATGCATATAACAATCACTTTTGTTACTTATTTCTGCCCCGGGCACTGCTTAGGGCTAAATCGTAAAGCGCTTGGGCAAAAGTGAGGGACGATCGCCAAACAAGCATAACAGTGGGTGACAGCAAACGAGGCACGTCAAACAGCCCAGAAGAGTTCCAAGCCAATAAGCAGTGACGGGGTGTCACGAAAAGACGGCGTAACACAGTCGTGGCAACAAGCTTGTGATAAAGAATAGAGCGCAGTAACGCGAAGAACACGAAAAGATCGCCAACGAGAGAGTAAAGCAATGAAGTTATATACGTTTGACCCTGCACCAAACCCCCAACGTCTGAAAATGTTCATGGACTACAAGGGGATTGAGATCGATACACATCAAGTCAACTTTCCCGAGGGCGAGCAACGCTCTGATGCCTACAAAGCCATTATCCCCACGGGCACCGTTCCAGCCTTGGTGTTAAACGATGGGCGAGTGCTCTCATCAGTATTCGCGATCACGCAGTATCTAGAGGCCATTCATCCTGAGAAGCCCCTGCTGGGTGAGACGAACGAAGAACGCGCAGTCGTATTAGATTGGAATCACCGACTCTTCAACGACGTTTTCCGTCCAACGGGCGATGCCTTAAGAAACTCAAACCCCGCATTCGCGGGTCGCGCGCTGCCGGGCGCCTTGGATACCGAGCAGATCCCGGCGCTGGCTGAACGTGGAAGGGCACAGCTTACCCATGCATTTGAGACGCTAAACAACGAACTCGGAAATCGACCTTTTGTGGCTGGGGAGTCATTTACGATGGCCGACATCGATTTACTCGCTGTCATTAAGTTCGCTGGATGGGCAGCTAAGATGGCACCTGATGAGAGCCACGCAGCACTTCACGACTGGCAGGCCAGAGCACAGGCTGCGTTTGACGAGGGATGCGGTAACACGTGATCAATGTCTCTCGGCGGCTCGCTAGCCGAGCCCTCACCCTCCTTTTTCCAACGCTTCTTCTTGCCAGTTGCTCTTCAAGTGAATTGGGCGCTGACAAATTAGAAAACTATATCTCGCGACTCAGTAACGCATCAGGGGTTCCGGTTTCTAATGTCGCTTTTCCTAATACTGCTTCACCCGACAAAAGGAGCATCCGTGTTGCCAAACCCCCAGCGGTGACGCTACCTCCCTCGAGCGAGAACGTTGATACGCTGTCGATCATCGATTTCCTGGCGCTGAGCGGATGCGAACTTCAAGCCAACATCGCCAAAAGAAACACAACAATCGGCCGAAGTGCCTCGGCTTCTCAGCAACTTATTTTTGATCTGGAGTTCATTCGGCTAGCTCCTGCCTGCATCAATAAACTCCGAGTTGAGGACGAGGGGGCCATTGCCGATCTCCTAGAGATAAACCTTCGCGAGCGCAGCGATCGCCTTGTCTACACGATTGCGCAGGCCATTTTGGGAGGCGAAGAGTGGCGAGCGTTTTGGCGAACACCCGAGTCTCTGGGTGATTATCCAACCGGTGCAAGTGGCGATTCGGCACAAACTGTGTGGGAGCTCTCTGAGCGCATAAAGCGCTTCCTAGACGGTAACTGGTCGCCGGCAGACGAGGATCTGGAGCCGCTTCTCGCTAAATTACGCATCGACGCGGGGGGACAGTTGCTCAGCGCGGCCATGCTGCAAAACAAAAGACTGTCCCAAGCTAACCAAATCCTCACTAAAGCGAGTGAGGCGGGTAAATACTGTTCAGGCAAGCGCCAGTCCGAAGCCGGCACCATCTCAAAAACGATCGTCGCCAAATTTTTCGCAGGAGATGTACAGAAATGGTCTTCTGCAGTGTCAAAGCGACATTACGAAATTCAGACCCCAGTCGCTGAGATAGAGCAAAACCTAAACGCGGCGCTTAGCGACCCTTACAAAGCGTGGGCAAAAACAAGGGACAGTCATTTGGACGCGCTGTTTTCTGCACCGCGACAGCACGTGAGCATTGTTCAATCTGCACTCGATAACTGTTAGCTGGAAACCTTAGCTACCCTGATGGAGGAGCTCGCATAACGTTCCGCTCTGGTAATCTTGTCACAAATAACACCCAAAAATCGCGAGTTAAAACAACCATGGTGAAAGTCCTATCGTCGCCCCTCCAACCCAGTCAATGCCCCTCAAAGACCCGGGTAACACGACCTCTGTCGATTGGTGTGTATCAAATGAAGTGGTACGAGGATGTCGATACACATCTCGCACATTTGCACGCAGGTGTTACTGCCTGCGCTTCTGCGGGCGCAGATATTGTCTTCTTGCCTGAGCTCACTTTAAGTCGCTATCCCGCCGATACGCGACCGCAAACCGCCTCAGATCGAAACCCTGAGTCATTACTCGACGGTCCAACTGTGCATTTCGCTCGCAAAGCTGCTGTGAAAAATGGGGTGTATGTACAGGCCTCGCTCTACGAAGCCGTCGACAGACCCGATGGCCTCGGGTTCAACACCGCCATACTGGTCAATCCAGCGGGCGATCTGGTGGCAACGACGCGCAAGCTACACATCCCCGTCACAGAGGGTTACTTCGAGGACCATTATTTCGCCGAGGGACCAAACGAGTCCCCGTACCCAGTGCACAAGATGCCTATTGGCGACGCCACCATAAACATTGGCTTACCCACCTGCTGGGACGAATGGTTTCCCGAAGTGGCGCGGAGCTATGGTCTGCGAGGCGCCGACATACTCTCCTATCCCACAGCAATCGGATCGGAGCCTGATCATCCAAATTTCAACACCCGGCCGCTGTGGCAAAAAGTGATCACTGGACACGCCATCGCGAACGGCCTTTTCATTGCTGTGCCCAATCGGACGGGCACAGAAGGCCTGATTAATTTTTACGGTGGCAGCTTTATTGCCGACCCCTTTGGCCGCATGTTAGTAGAGGCACCCGAGGATGAGGAGGTCGCAATGGTTGCCGCAATCGACATTGCGCAGAGACAGGATTGGCTGCAGCTCTTTCCTTTCTTTGGAACGAGACGACCCGATACGTACACTGCGCTGACAGACCCCCGGGTTAACGCAAGAACCGAGAGTGGTGAGGGTGAAACCGGACCGATACCCGGGCTCGCTTGGCGATAGTTGTGACTCAACGGAGGGACTACTTTGGCATTCAACAGCGCAGTAATAAAAAGGTTGGCATTGAAGACATGGCTCTCAAACGAGGCATCGGGAAATGAGTGATTGGCAGATGCCGCCTGAATGGGCAGAGCATGAGGCGACGTGGATGGGCTTTCCCACAGGCGCTTATGACACGTCGGGAATTACTGATGACGATGCGTTTGACGCGTGGTCTGCCGTTGCGAACAGTATCTCAGAGCACGAGAAGGTCAACATGCTCTGCCACCCGAACCAGATCAACATAGCCACGCGAAAGTTGTCCTCCGCCATTGCGCTGCACCCATTTGAACTCGACGATGCTTGGCTGCGCGATACGGGGCCTACTTTCGTCTGCAAAGACGGAGAACTTGCTGGTATTGACTGGGTTTTTAACGGCTGGGGGGATCACACGGCTTTTGACTGGCGAAATGACGCGAAAGTCGCTTCGCACATTACCGAACTCACCGGTGCCACTCGCCTCGCCTCTGACTTAGTTAATGAAGGCGGCGGTATGACCGTTAACGGAGACGGCGACATTATTCTCACAGAGACAGTGCAACTCGACCCGGGTCGTAACCCAAGCCGCAATAAGGGTTCTGTTGAAGCAGAAATACACCCACTTTTAGGCACCTCGCGCGCGATATGGTTTGATCGTGGGCTTTGGCGCGATTACCAGGATCACGGTACTCGCGGTCATGTCGATATGATCGCGGCCTTCGCACCCGATGGATCGGTATTACTCCATCGTCAGTTTGACAAGAGCCATCCCGATCAGGCCCTTTGGCAGGGTCATTGCGATGCTTTGGAAGACGCCGGATTCAAGGTGCGAGCCATGCCCGCCCCGAGAGTGACCCGCGACAACATCGGATGGGTGGATTACAGCTATATCAATCACTACATTGGGAATGGCTTTGTCTTAGTACCGGCATTTGCGGATCGCACTGACGAGCATGCAGTAGAGATACTGAAAGACCTCTACCCCGATCGGCACATTGAGAGCCTTGATGCTCGCGTGATCTTTGCAATGGGTGGGGGTATTCATTGCATTACGCAGCAGCAGCCAATCGCGAGCGGGCTGTAAACAGCCTTAGCGCACTCGATGGAAGTCGGAAGTCGGAAGTCGGAAGTCGGAAGTCGGAAGTCGGAAGTCGGAAGTCGGAAGAGCATATCGCCTCCACCCCATTGTCTACCTCAGCTCCGCAACCAGGCTAAGCAAGCTCATTGATTGAAGCCGCTATGGATTAATTTAGCCACTCGGGGAGCGGCTGATTCCCCAGAGACAACTCCATCATATTGTCCCCCACCTGTTGTGCACCGCGTCCTACCATTTCATCGTAGGCACTGCGCTGTCGCAGCACAGCCTCGATCTGACCAAATTGCTTTATCTGACGCTGCATTGACAAAAGGTTCGTCGTTTTAAGTGGCTTGCCCGTGTTATCGGCAATCAAGTGTTCTTCGCCATTGATCTGCACAAACGCGATGTAGAGGCTGAGGTCGACTGACTCTATGACAAACCGCTCGATATTCTTCTTTTGTTTAAGTTCTTTGAGCTTTACTTTCACGGGTTTTCTCACAGGTTTTCTTCTGTGCTCCTAGTTACGCGGCACATTTACAGTCGGTTCGTCTACAGTCGGTTCGTCAGACGCCAGCGCGCAATAACCGGTGCGAGCACGTCGAGACCCTTGTAGCGCTGTAAATCTTCGGGTGCATCTTCAACGGCCTGCCACAGTGACTCAAGGGCTCCATCACAATCAGCCAGTGACTCGAGCGCACAAACATGCACACGTATCGTAAAAGCGATCGCTCCCGTTTTTGGCAACCGCCGAAGTGACTGCCGCTCTGCGCGATACCAGAGATCATGAGATTCCGTGCCAATATTCCAGTGTTCTCTCGACAGGTAGTTTGGGTGCGGCACGATGGACCAATTGAACCGCTGAACGAAACGATCGGAAGGCAACCGCGAAAAAAACCGTTCAATTTGTCCACCAATCTCATTGTTCAATCGAGGAATCGGACTGTGAACCTCGGCCATCGTTTGGCCCAGTTTTTCCTCGAGTCGCCAATCACTGGGGCTACAAAGCGACGCGGCAGCTAATCGATAAGCACCACGCTCGTCCGGGAGCATGACGACCAGGTCGTCAGCCACGCCCAGCGACGCCTGCCACAGAGCCTCATTACCTTCCGAAACCTGATCAACATTTGCTTGGTGACTTACAAGTTCGGCAAATTCGGCGGCGGCATCGCGGGCCTCAGGGCGCACAGCGTAAACAATACTGCCTAACTGCTCACGAAGCTTAAGCTTGCGCACACGCCATTCATTAGATGGATCAACGTCGACCCAGCCACCCTCCATGGGCGAGAGGCCCATGGCGACAATGCGTGGCTCGGTGCAGTGAGGTAGAAAGCGCGGAGCAGGTTCTACCCGTGCAAAATCTGGACGGAGGTGGGTCGCTGTGTCGTCTTGAGGAATCATGCGCCAATGATGCCAGAGCTTGCCAATATCACCATCACTTCTCACGGAGAGAAACTCGATGAATTGCCTAATTACAGTGGTGTTTATCGCTTCTTCTCAAGTGAAGAAACGTTGTTGTATGTGGGCAAAAGCGTCGATATCAAAGCGCGGGTTTACTCCCATTTTCAGGAGGGAAGAAAGCCGGGACGGCACCAACGAATAATGAGCCAGGTTGCGCGAATCGAGGCGCAGGCAACTGCAGGCGAGGTTGGCGCGTTGCTCGTTGAGAACGCAGCGATAAAGGCCGAGACCCCTCTGTACAACCGTCGACAACGGCAAGTTCGAAAACTCTGGACTATCCACCTCACGCTTTCAAAGGAGAACTTCCTGCAACCAACGAGCGCCGACTTTTCCCCCTGGGGCGAACGCGCACAGGACAGCTATGGTCTTTTTCACAACCGACGTCACGTGGATAACACCATCAGGCGTCATGCCAGCGACCATGGGCTTTGCCTGCGCATGCTGGGATTAGACAAAGGAAAAGGCCCGTGCTTTCAGTATCAACTAAAGCGCTGCGATGGCGCCTGTGCAGGAGACGAGACTGCGGAAGAGCACAATGCCCGCTTGCTCTCCGTTCTTGATCGAGACCGTATTGCCGCCTGGCCCTTCCCCGGCCCCCTGTTTTTGGTGGAGCGCAACATCCGACCGCTCCCCAACCAGCCTGAGGCGCAGTTCCACTTGGTGAACCATTGGTCATGGCTGGGTTGTTTCGACAATCCCGCGGCCGCGCAAGCCGCCTCGCAAGAGCAACCTCAAACGGTGTTCGACCGGGACGCCTACCGAATGCTGATGAGTGCATTGCGAAAAGGCAAAGTTGAACTGCTAGACGCGGCGTCACTGTCAGCAATAGACAACCCAATTCTTGCCGCGGCCTTCGACTGATGAGCGTCAATGTTGTTTGGTTTAAGCGTGATCTGCGCCTGAGTGATCACGCGTCGTTAGAACGCGCGATCGAACTTGGTAGCGAGACGCTGCTGCTTTACATTTTAGAACCCGAGTTGGTCAACAATCCCCATTACCGCGGGCGACACTGGCAGTTCATCGCCCAGTCGCTCGCGGATATGCAAAGCACCCTGAAGTTATTCGGACACACGCTGGAAGTCGTCGAGGGAAATGCGCTCGATGTACTCGCACTCATTAACGAAAAGCTGGGTATCAAGACGCTTCTCAGCTACGAAGAGACAGGCCTCGACGTAACCTTTAAACGCGACCGACACGTCAGCAAATTTTGCGCGAACAAGTACATTGACTGGCAAGAGTTCCAAACCAATGGCATTCAGCGAAAACGTAAAGATCGAAAAGGCTGGAATCGTAGCTGGCATCAAGTGATGACTGCTCAGTGCCACAAGGTCGAGCTTGGCGCACTTAAAACATTGAGCTTATCCGGCCACGAACAGCTCCAAGCGTTAAGGAGTCGCAGACTCGCGCGATGGCAAAATCAGCAGAGCGAAATGCAGGTAGGCGGTCCCACTGAAGCCGCTCGTGTGCTCGACAGCTTTCTTAATGATCGCGGCTGGGGATACCAAAAATTCATCTCAAAACCTGAGAAGAGTCGGACCCACTGCTCACGTTTATCGCCCTATCTCGCGTGGGGTAATTTGAGCATGCGCGAGGCTTACCAAGCCCTTCAGCAGCAAGAAAAGCGCCACGGCTGGACCCGAGCCATGAGCGCCTTTGAATCTCGGCTTCACTGGCACTGCCACTTCATACAGAAGTTCGAAATGGAATGTCGAATGGAGTTTGAAGACATCAATCGCGGTTATGCAGCGCAGCCACGTGATCAAGATGATGAGTTGGTCACTGCGTGGAAAGAAGGGATGACAGGCTACCCCCTAATCGATGCCACGATGCGCGCACTCAAAGCGACGGGGTATGCAAATTTTCGCTCAAGGGCGATGCTGGTGAGCTTCCTAACCCATCATCTCTGGCAGGACTGGCGCATGGGAGTTACACATCTAGGGTCCCTATTTCTCGACTTTGAGCCGGGAATTCACTACCCGCAGATGCAAATGCAGGCTGGCGTCACGGGAATAAATACCATCCGCATCTACAACCCCATCAAACAGTCGCTTGATCATGACCCCGACGGCGCATTCATTCGAAAATGGGTGCCAGAGCTAAGGGAGTTGCCCACACCCTTGGTTCATCAACCCTGGCTCATGTCACCCATGGAGCGGATGCTCGATCCGATTGACTACCCCGAGCCCGTTGTCGACCTGAAGGCTTCGTATAAACGCGCCCGCGATACGCTCTGGCAGCTCAAAACCGATCCAATAGTGGCGATCGAAAGGGAGCGTATACTTAACCAACACGTTGAGCGGCGGTATCAAAAGCGCTTCGAGGAATCTCCGCGAGATTGATCTGTTAGCCGCACGAAGTCTGCCAGCCGCGCACGAACTATGAAAAGTGCGGGAATCCCGGCGACAGGAAGCTGCGCTTCTAATGTAGAGTAAGGGTCCTAAAGATCGTCGAGAAAGGCGTTAACGGCGCGATACAGCGGTGATTTAACTTAGATGATGCGAATTCAGACAGTCCCGCGAGTATCATTAAGTCGCTCATCAAACGTAAGTAGGACTTAAATCAGTAGGGCTTAAAAAGGCGTAAGTGCTTATGACCAATCCCGTACGATGGGAACACAGCTACCAAGATCTCGGCACGCTATATACGAGTACCGCTCATTCAGAGCGGGCCTC
>OCRG01000111.1_pt1 | contig 12850 bp, 8 predicted proteins | sample 1535071 | NCBI WGS metagenome assembly OCRG01 (sample SAMEA3275605, study PRJEB22092) | marine metagenome | biome: ENVO:00000447; feature: ENVO:00002042; material: seawater | collected 2014-06-22T16:30:00+00 | depth 0 m
AAGCGGATGGGGTGTCCATGACCTCGTAACCAATCCGGTGATCCATCAAGCGGATAAGGGTGCGAGGCTCAGGAAATTGACAGCTATCACCGGTTGCTAGGATGACTACCTCAGGGGCTTGTTTGACCACGGCCGCCAGGGTCTCTTTGGCGGTCACGCTCTTTTCCTCACTTGGCCAATCGATAGGTGCGCCAGTATTAAAAAGGATGAGTCCCTTTTGATGATCAAAGCGGCGGCCGCGCACGGTTAACGATTCACCATCGAAGGCGTCTATCAAGTTTTGTCCAGCAGCTTCATCGAGCACCATTTTCATGGTGTGGGCTCCTTGTGGTCATCTATGGCTGAGATGTTAACGGAAAGTGGCTGTAATGGCCTTGATTTCATTGACATATGAGGGCTCACTCAGTACTTTTACCGGCTTATTTTTCCCTTTCTCAGGTTGAGGTCTCTGTGTCACTCAGTATGGACGATTTTAGTCGCATCAAGCGTCTGCCCCCGTATGTCTTCGCTATCGTAAATGAGCTGAAGGCCGCGGCGCGAGCACGTGGTGAGGACATCATTGACTTCGGTATGGGAAATCCAGATCAACCAACCCCGCAACATATCGTGGATAAGTTGGCTGAATCTGCGCAACGTGGTGATACCCACCGTTACTCAACGTCCAAAGGTATTCCTCGTCTGCGTCGCGCCATCTGTAATTGGTATAAAGATCGTTACGATGTGGACCTAGATCCTGAAACACAAGCGATTGTGACCATTGGCTCGAAGGAGGGCTTGGCTCACTTGGCGTTGGCTTGCATGGGTCCGGGTGACTCGGTGTTGGTACCAAACCCTGCGTATCCAATTCATCCATATGGTTTCATTATCTCAGGTGCTGATGTGCGTCACGTGCCGGTAACGGGCGAGGTCGATTTCTTTGAAGCGCTTGAGAAAGCGATTCGTGAATCATGGCCTAAGCCTAAGATGTTGGTATTGAACTACCCAGGTAACCCAACCGCAGAGTGTGTTGATCTAGAGTTCTTCGAGCGCGTGGTTGCGATTGCGAAAGAGCACAAGATTTGGGTCGTGCAAGATTTGGCTTATGCCGACATCGTGTTCGATGGCTACAAAGCGCCATCTATCCTTCAAGTTGAAGGTGCTGATGAAATCGCGGTTGAGTTCTTCTCAATGTCGAAGAGTTACAACATGCCAGGTTGGCGTGTCGGCTTTATGGTGGGTAACAAGACCTTGGTAGCGGCATTAGGTCGCATTAAGTCTTATCTTGATTACGGTATGTTTACCCCGATTCAAATTGCAGCGATTGCAGCGTTGGAAGGTCCACAAGATTGTGTGGAAGAGATTCGTAGCATGTATGAAAAGCGTCGCAATGTGCTTTGTGAAGGCTTACATCACATAGGCTGGAATGTTGCGATTCCTAAGGCGACGATGTTTGTCTGGGCAAAGATTCCCGATGCTTACAAAGAGATGGGCTCGTTAGAGTTTTGTAAAAAGTTATTAAAAGACGCAAAAGTTGCTGTCGCACCGGGCATTGGTTTTGGTGAGTACGGTGATGATCACGTGCGTTTTGGTTTGATCGAGAATGAACATCGTACGCGTCAGGCAGTGCGTGGTATTCGCGATATGTTCCGCAAAGATGGTTTGCTCGACTGAGCACGCGGACCACAGGAGTTGTAAATGAAGCCGGTTAAAGTTGGTTTATTAGGTTTAGGTACTGTCGGTGGCGGTACGTTGAATGTATTGGTGCGTAATGCACAAGAGATTGCACGTCGTGCCGGTCGTGAGATTGTGGTTAGCCATGCGGCTGCACGTGACTATGATCCATCACAGCTAGAAGGTTTAGATAGCGTTGAGATCTGCAGTGATGCGTTCGATGTTGTGGCTAACCCTGAAGTCGATATCGTTGTTGAATTGATCGGTGGTTACTCACCAGCAAAAGAACTGGTGATGAAAGCGATTGAGAACGGTAAGCATGTAGTCACTGCAAACAAAGCGCTGATTGCACTGCACGGTAATGAGATTTTCACCGCTGCGCAGAAGCAAGGTGTCACTGTTGCCTTTGAAGCAGCTGTTGCGGGCGGCATCCCTATTATTAAGGCATTGCGTGAAGGCTTGTCTGCAAACCATATCAATTGGATTGCCGGCATCATCAACGGTACCGGTAACTTCATTCTGACTGAGATGAAAGAAAAGGGCCGTGACTTTGCTGATGTGCTGAAAGAAGCGCAAGAGCTTGGTTATGCTGAAGCAGATCCAACCTTTGACGTCGAAGGTATCGATGCTGCGCATAAGTTGACCATCTTGGCATCACTAGCGTTTGGTATTCCGCTGCAGTTTGAAAAATGTTTTACCGAAGGTATCAGCAAGATTGAGCCACAAGATGTGACCTATGCTGAAGAATTTGGCTATCGCATTAAGCACCTTGGTGTAACACGTAAGACAGAAGCCGGTGTTGAGTTGCGTGTGCATCCAACATTGATCCCTGAGAAGCGTTTGATCGCTAACGTAAATGGCGTGATGAATGCCGTATTGGTTAACGGCGATGCTGTAGGTCCTACCTTGTATTACGGTGCAGGCGCTGGTTCTTTGCCTACTGCGTCTGCAGTAGTTGCGGATGTGGTTGATGTGGCGCGTGCGCTGACTACTGATCCAACAAACCGTGTGCCGCACTTGGCTTTCCAGCCTGGTGAATTGTCAGATACACCAGTGCTCAGCATGGATGATGTTGAAACGGCTTATTACTTGCGTATGACTGTTGAAGATAAAGCTGGCGTGTTGGCTGCTATCGCAGGAATCTTGAGTGAAGCCGGTATCTCTATCGATGCGATGCAACAGAAAGAGCCAGGTGACGCAGATGATTACGTGCCATTGGTCATGTTGACTCACAACGTACGTGAAGCCGCAATGAATGCCGCAATCGCTAAGATCGAAGGCTTGGATGCTGTTCGTGGTTCTGTTACCCGTATCCGAGTCGAACAGCTGAGCTAATCTTTTGACCCACTATGTGGTAGCGCCAAGGTTATCGACACCGCCCAAAGGTGTGGCTGATCTTGGCGCTTTGTCGTCTTTAAAGCCCTTACATCGTTTTCTTTCGCGCACGGATCGTCATGATCAGTCTGGCGATTTCGAGCAGATCATTTGGTCATTGTTTGACCTGCCCGAAGTGCAGGGGGATGTGCCATTAGCTGCGTTGCGTTATCAGCAAGAGTCGTCTTTGCCAGTATTGCATTCAAGTCAGCAGGTTATGCTGCTGGATTGGCTCTACCTCAAACACGATCAAGATCGCCTGCTAGGCTTTCTGTTGCCTGCGGATGCTTTAACGCACGAACAACGCGCCTCCTTAGTGGCTTACCTGAATGACTTTTTGCAAGACGATGGCCTGACACTTTGCGTAGGTGCAGATCAGCAGTGTTATGCGATCAACGATTCGATGTGGGATATAACAACTTCGCCGGTGCGTCAGGTGGAAGGGCGTAATGTTGATCTGATGATGCCAAAGGGTGCTGATGCGCTTCGCTTTAAAAAGCTACTCAATGAATTACAGATGTTGTTGCATCAGTGGCCTGAGAATCAGCAGCGTGAGCTAGAAGGCAAAGTTACGGTATCTTCACCGTGGGTGAGTTTTGTGAGTCAGGCCGAAGCGATACAGCCAGTAGGTTTTCAGCAGCTTAGTGCGTCACCATTATGGATTCAGCAGCTACAACATCAGGCGTCACAAAATAACGAGCATCAACTCTCGGTATTCACCGACTTTATGGATGCCGAGGCGCAGTCTGATGCAGAAGCTTGGTGGCTTGCGGCACAACGCTTTAGCACATGGCTTTCACAACAAGCGTTGCGTGATGTGGTGTTGTTTGATGCAGATGGCGGACGCTTTGAGAACTATCAGTCATGGAGACTGTGGCGCCGTTAGGAAGAATGGCTGACCTCGTGAAGAGGTCAGCTATAAAACTCAAGGTAGATGCACAGGCTCTGGTGCAACCCAACCTTCTTTACGATGCTCAGCGACCACTTTGGTGTAGACGCCGCCGCGAACATTAAAGTCAGAAGTTAATCGCATATAGCGTGGATTAGTTGCAGCAACAAGGTCACCAAGGATTTGATTGGTCATGGCTTCGTGGAAGCCGCCTTCGTCGCGGAAAGACCAGATGTACATCTTGAGGGCTTTGAGCTCGACGCACTTCTCATCTGGGATGTATTCCAACAACAGCTCGGCAAAATCAGGCTGGCCAGTTTTTGGGCACAAGCAGGTGAACTCCGGCATGCGGATACGAATGGTGTAGTCGCGGCCTGGATTTGGGTTATCGAAGGTTTCTAGGTCTTTGCTTGGAACTGATCCCATGACACATCTCTATGAATTACAACAGGTTGCGGAGTATATCGGAACCACTGCCTGAGTGTGTGCTCTTGAGACCTAAACAGCTAGGTTTTTTCGGGTGGTTTTTAGGCTTGCGAAAAGGGCTGAAAAAGGTTCGATTTTGACCGCCATTTGCTTGTCCGTGACAGGTCCATTCGGGTATCTTTAGCGGCTATGCGACTAGAAAAAATTAAACTCGCGGGCTTCAAATCTTTTGTCGACCCGACCACTGTTCACTTCCCCTCAAATCTCGTCGGAATCGTCGGTCCAAACGGCTGTGGTAAGTCGAATGTTATCGATGCGGTTCGTTGGGTTATGGGTGAAAGCTCAGCCAAGATGCTGCGTGGCGAATCGATGGCGGACGTCATCTTCAATGGTTCGACAAGCCGTAAGCCAGTGGGTACAGCGAGTATCGAATTGGTGTTTGATAACAGTGATGGCGGTGCTGGTGGCCAGTTCGCGCAATACGCTGAGATCTCGGTAAAGCGCCAAGTGACCCGTGATGGTCAGTCGCTGTATTTCTTAAATGGTGTGAAGTGTCGTCGTCGCGACATTACCGATCTTTTCTTAGGTACCGGTCTTGGTCCTCGTAGTTACTCGATCATCGAGCAGGGCATGATCTCGCGCATCATCGAAGCGCGTCCAGAGGAGTTGCGTGTCTATTTAGAAGAAGCCGCAGGCATCTCTAAATATAAAGAGCGCCGTCGCGAGACCGAAAATCGTATTAAGCACACCCGTGAAAACCTGGAGCGTTTAGACGATTTGCGTGAAGAGGTTGAGAAGCAGTTGGTGCGTTTAGAGCGCCAAGCAGCAACGGCTGAAAAATACAAAGTCTTGCGTGACGATGAGCGTCGCTCAAGAGCTGAATTACTCGCCTTGCGTCTGACGTCGATGCGTGAAGATGTTGAACGTCATGATCGTAAGATTGCAGAACAACAAAATGCACTTGAAGCCGTTGTCGCTGAGCAACGTGGAGTTGAGTCTGAAATCGAATCACAGCGTGCGGGCCACCTTGAGGCGAATGATCACTTTAATCAGGTACAAGGTCAGTTCTATTCGATTGGTTCTGAGATTGCGCGCTTAGAAGAGGCTATTCAGTTTGCGCGTGAACAGCGTCGTCAACAAGAAGCTGATTTAGAGCAAGCGAAACATGCGTTGAAAGAAGCGCAAAGCTTGAGTGAGCAAGATAACAGTAAGCTGCAAGAGTTGGCCGATCAGCTTGAAAAAGATCGCCCGATGCTCGAAGAGATGCGTGCAGCCGAAGAGGCGGCGCGTCAGACGTTGCAAGATGCTGAGCATGCGATGCAGAAGTGGCAAAGCGAGTGGGATGAGTTCACAGCAAAGTCGAATGAGCCGTCACAGCAAGCGCAGGTTGAGCGCACTCGTATCAATCACATTGAGCAGCAAGAGCAGCAGCTAAAGCGTCGTATTGATCGTAATCGTGAAGAGCAAGAGCGTTTAGGTGATATCACTCTAGAGGCTGAGATCAAAGAGCTACAGCGTCGCGAAGAGGAAAGCGCATCTGTCGTTGAGTCTGCGCAGATGCAAGTGGCACAAGCGCAACAGCAGATTGAGCAAGCACGTGATCAGATTAACGAGCAGCAACACAAGCTGAATGAATCACAATCTGAATTGCAAACCTTGAGTGGTCGTTTGTCTTCTCTCCAAGCATTGCAGCAAGCAGCTAAAGGTGAAGATAACGAAGCCTTGAATAGCTGGCTATCAAGTAAGGGTTTAGAAGCATCATCGCGACTACTAAACACCATTGAAGTCGATTCTGGTTGGCAAACAGCGGTAGAGGTGGCTTTAGGTCATCACCTGCAAGCGGTAGTTGTCGATGATTTGAATGGCTACGGTCAAGATGTCGAGGCAATGGCAAAAGCGGGCGCTAAGTTGTTTGCAACATCGGTATCTGCGGGTAACGCAGTTGCAGGCTCTCTGGCGGAAAAGGTTAAAGGCCCTGCGGGATTGCAGCATTTATTAGGTTCTGTGTTGTGTGCAGATGATGTGCAAAGTGCTTTAGCGAAGAGTGGTTCCTTACAAGCAGGCCAATCTTTTATTACGCCTCAGGGTGCCTTGGTGGGTCAGGGCTGGCTGAGTCTTCATCGCAGTGATTCTGAGCAAGACGGCGTGTTGGCACGTGAGCAAGAGATCCGTCAGTTAACCCAGCGTGAGCAAGATCTTGGTCCTGCTATTGCGTCATTACAAGAAACGCTAAACGCTGCACGTGAAGCATTAAAAGCGGCAGAGTTTGAGCGTGATCAAACACAACAGAAGCGTGATGCAGCGAATAAGCAGCTGAGTGAAGTTAAGTCACTACTGAGCGGTAAGTTGGCGCGTGCTGAGCAGATTCAACAGCGTGTTCAAGGCTTGGTTGAGGAAGGCAACGATCTGGCTGAACAGCTGAACCAAGGCGAGAAGGATATGGAGGCGGCGCGTAGCCGTTTGCATGCAGCGCTCGCTGAGGTGGATGAGTTGGGTAAGAAGCGTGATCAAATGAGTGCCGAGCGTGAGTCGCATCGTGGCGCACTTGATCAGGCCCGTGAAGCGGCGGCCGTAGCACGTAATAAATTGCATGAAGTGCAGTTGCGTGTTGAATCGACACGTACATCGGAAGACTCATTGCGTTCGGGTATCGATCGTATGCATTCGCAAGTTTCACAATTGAATAGTCGTGTTGAAGAGCTCACCAAGATTTTGGGTGATGGTGCATCACCGGTGGGTGAGCAGCAGCTTGAGCTTGAACAAAAACTGGCCGCTCGCGTCGACGCTGAGAAAGCGCTAGGCGAGGCGCGTAAGCAACTCGAAGCGATTGATCATCGCTTGCGTGAATTGGAGCAGGGTCGTCATTCGATTGAGCAGCGCGTGCAAGATGAGCGCGGCAAGTTAGATGCGGCACGTATGGCTCGCCAAGAGGTTGTGGTTCGCGGCGGTACGATTGAGGAGCAGTTGGCTGAAACCGGCTTTGAGCTGCAACTGTTGATTGATGAGATGCCAGAAGAAGCGAATTCGCAAAGCTGGCAGAACAAAGTCGAAGATTTGGCAACACAGATTCAGCGTTTAGGTCCAATTAATTTGGCAGCGATCGATGAGTTCAAAGAGCAAAGCGAGCGCATGGATTACTTGAATCGTCAAAATGCTGATGTGACCAAATCGCTAACGACTCTTGAAGAGGCCATCAAAAAGATCGACCGTGAAACTCGTACTCGCTTTAAAGAGACCTTCGATAAAGTGGATAACGGCTTTAAAACCTTATTCCCAAAACTCTTTGGTGGTGGCCATGCCTACCTTGAGCTAACCGGTGAAGATCTGTTGGATACAGGTGTAACCGTTATGGCGCGTCCACCAGGTAAGCGTAACTCGAGTATTCACTTGTTATCGGGTGGTGAGAAAGCGATGACAGCGGTTGCGTTGGTTTTCTCGATCTTCCAATTGAACCCATCACCTTTCTGTATGCTCGACGAGGTCGATGCGCCGCTGGATGATGCCAATGTGGGTCGCTACTCGAATTTGGTTAAAGAGATGTCTGAACACGTTCAATTCATCTTTATTACCCACAATAAAGTGACAATGGAGATTGCAAATCAGCTATCAGGTGTCACTATGCAAGAACCAGGTGTATCTCGACTCGTTTCTGTCGACATTGAAGAAGCGGCCACGATGGCGGCACTTTAATCAACCGTAAGGGGGATAACGGTGAGCTCAGATGAACTAAGACTGCTGCTATTAGGACTCGGTGTTCTTTTGGTTGTTGCGATCTATGTTGCTGACAAACTGAAGCGCGGTGGCAAATTAAAGATGCCGCGTAAACTCGAAGAAGTCGATGAAAACGATCACTATGATGACGATAATGCCGGGGATGTGGGAGAGGTTCGTGTCAAGACTGAGCCAACCATAACTGACGCTTTACGTGGCGAACCGCTTATTGAAGAGCCTATTGCAAAAGATATAGTTGAGGAGCCTTTGCTGAAAGGTGAACCATCGTTTGAAGACGAGGTCGAGCTAAGTAAAGCACCAGAGCTAGAGCCTGAGATTTTAGCTGAGCCACCGGTCATCACTGATATAGATCCTGCTGACCTTGTGTCTGAGGAAGAAGCTAAAGCGCAGGATGAAGCTGAGTTCACGCTATCCGGTGAAGAGCCGGTAGCGCCTGAGTTACCGATTCATCTTGATCCAGCGCCTGCAGAGCCGGTTGTGCCCAAGATGCCTGAGTTTACGGCTAAGCCGAAAGAGGAGTCTCAGTTCGCTTTGGATTTTGATTTTGCTGCGACAGAAGATGAGCCTGAGGTTGAGCCTGAGGTGTATGAAGACAACCCTGATCTGCCGAAGAAGATTGTGCAGATCAATGTGATGCGAAAGAGTGGGCCTTTTAGTCTGGCTGAGATTCAGCGAGCAGCGAAAGAGGTCGACCTACATTACGGTGAGATGGGTATCTACCATCGTGAAACCGCGGCAAAACACACCTTGTTTAGTATGGCGAGCATGGTTGAACCGGGCACCTTCCCGCAGGGCAAGAAAGCAGATTTTGCTACTCCAGGTTTAACTTTATTTGCGCAGATACCAGGGCCGCGAGATGGCATTGCGGTGTTTAGCGATATGTTGATGACCGCCGAACGTATGGCGACCATGTTGGATGCAGTGTTGTATGACGATACGCGCAGTAAGCTCACTCGCCAGAGCATTGATCACACTCGCGACAGTATCGCTGAGCATTTACGTAAAGTGGCTATCCTTAAAAATAAACGATGAGTGATTTGTTCGCTGAAGAAGCGCGCGCAGAAGAGCTACGAAAGCTACTGCAATACCATAACCATCGTTATTACGTTCTCGACGACCCCGAGATCCCTGATATTGAATACGACAAACTGTTGCGTGAGTTGCAGCAGATTGAAGCGGATCGACCTGATTTAAGAACCATTGATTCACCAACGCAGCGTGTGGGTGGTGCAGCACTGGATGCCTTTGAGCAGGTCACTCATGTGATTCCGATGTTGTCATTAGATAACGCTTTTGATGACGATGAGTTTGCAGCCTTTGATCAACGGGTCAAAGACCGACTCGGTAGCTCGGCGACTGTGCGGTATGCCGCAGAGCCAAAGCTAGATGGGTTGGCGATCAGTTTGCGCTATGAGCAGGGCGTATTGGTTCAAGCCGCGACGCGCGGCGATGGCACAACCGGCGAAAATGTGACGGCAAATGTACGCACCATAGGTTCTATTCCGTTGCGCTTGAGTGGCGATGATTATCCTGAGGTGCTTGAGGTTCGTGGCGAGATTTTCATGCCTAAAGCCGGCTTTGATGCTTTGAACGAACGTCAGCGCGCAAAGGGTGAGAAGACGTTCGCCAATCCACGCAATGCGGCTGCAGGATCGCTTCGACAGCTCGATTCAAAGATTACCGCAACACGTCCCTTGGCGATGTATTGTTATGGTTTAGGTGAGGTGGTTGGTCATGCCATGGCGTCATCTCAATCCGAGAATATGCGCTTGCTCGCACATTGGGGTTTGCCAACATCACCTGAGCTTACGGTGTGTAAAGACAGTGCTGAGTGCGCTGCTTATTTCGCTTCAATTGGTGAGCGTCGCGACGGCTTGGCCTACGACATTGATGGCGTGGTGTTTAAGGTCGATCAAGTTGATTTACAAAAGCAGCTCGGTTTTGTTGCTCGAGCTCCGCGATGGGCGATTGCACAAAAGTTTCCTGCCCAAGAGCAACTGACGTTGCTTGAAGCGGTTGAGTTTCAGGTTGGACGCACAGGTGCACTGACACCTGTTGCACGATTAAAACCTGTGTTTGTCGGTGGTGTCACCGTCAGTAATGCAACGCTGCACAACATGGATGAGATTGAGCGTAAAGATATCCGTGTTGGCGATACCGTGATTGTGCGTCGCGCCGGTGATGTGATTCCTGAGGTTGTCTCAGCAGTGCTATCTGATCGACCGGATGATGCAAAGCCTATTCACATGCCCGAGCAATGCCCTGTGTGTGAGTCGCAAGTGGTGAGGATTAGCGGTGAAGCTGTGGCGCGTTGTACCGGCGGTTTGTTCTGTCAGGCGCAGCGTAAAGAAGCAATTAAACACTTTGCTTCTCGTAAAGCGATGGATATTGATGGCTTGGGTGACAAGATTGTTGAGCAGCTTGTCGATGAACAGCTTGTAAAAGATCCAGCTGATTTGTTTGCTTTAGATGTAGCCACTGTAGCCAAGCTTGAGCGTATGGCAGAGAAGTCTGCCTCTAATCTGATCTCAAGTTTAGATAAAGCTAAAAACACTACCTTGCCGCGCTTTTTATTTTCGCTCGGTATCTTGGGGATAGGTGAAACCATGGCAATGAATATTGCCAACACCTTAGGCTCACTTGAGGCGGTGCAAAAGCTGACGTTGCACGACTTGGTCGAATTGAAGTTATCCCAAGCGAAAGCTTTCTCGAAATATGCATCAACTTTACCCGAAGAGTTACGCGTCTCCATGATGCAACCGCCGATGGATTTGAAGTGGTGTAGCAGTGCGCATATTGAATTGCTTGCTGAGCGATATGATTTAGTTGCTGATTTACTCAAGCAGTCGCCAGAGACGTTAGTTAACCAGCCCTCTATCAATATCGAAGGCTTGGGTGATGTGCTTGCTGAGAAGCTCGTAATGTTCTTCCGTCAGCCGCATAATCAAGATGTTTTGAATAAGCTGATAGCCGCCGGTGTGCAGTGGCCTGCGATCGAGAAGGTGGATGTATCTGACAGTGAGTTAGCTGGCCTGTCATTTGTGCTAACCGGCACCTTATCGCAACCGCGTGATGCGTATAAGGCGCGTTTGTTAGCGGCTGGAGCGAAAGTAGTGGGTAGTGTGTCGAAGAACACAAACTATCTGGTTGCAGGTGAATCTGCCGGTTCCAAGCTAAGCAAGGCTGAATCGCTCGGTGTGCCTGTTTTAGATGAAGCGGCTATTGAGACTATGTTGTCAAAAGCAGGTGTTTAGTCGTTTAAATCCTGAATTGTTTCAGTCCTGAAAAACATGCCGATGTTCTCTCCTCATATTCTACAAGGAGAGATAAATGAAACTACTCAAAACACTGTCTATCGCTAGCGTGATGGGTGCTATGTCGCTTTCAGGTAATGTTCTTGCTGATAATGTTTGTAAAGGCATGGCTGAGAATGATTGCTCTACATCTAATGCTTGTCGTTGGGTTGATTCGTATAAGCGCAAAGATGGCCGCGACGTACAGGGCTATTGCCGTAATGCACCGCGTAATATGAAAGATATTTCAGGCATGCTCGACAGTATGAAAAAGCCAGCAGATTCCTAAAACATTATTTGGCTTCTTTTTAGTAAGCCGACTTGTTATCGTTAAACGGTAACTTGTCGGTTTTTTTATGCCTACTGATTCGATTGTTTTTACTGTTTTCTTGATATTCACCGGTGCGGCTCTAGTGGCCACATTGGCGTTATATGCGCGCCAATCTTTGTTGGTTGCTTATATCTTCCTCGGCGCATTGTTAGGCCCGTGGGGTTTGGAGTTGGTTTCCGATGCTGAGCTGGTTCGTGAGACTGCAGAGTTTGGCATCATCTTCTTGTTGTTCTTGTTGGGTTTGAATCTTCAGCCTCAAGAGCTTTTTCATATGGTGCGCAAGACCACGTGGGTCACTGTGTGGAGTAGTTTTTCTTTTGCTGCCTTTGGTTTTGCCATAGCAATGGCGTTTGGGTTTAGCGTGGCTGAATCATTGCTGGTTGGCGGTGCAGCCACGTTCTCCAGCACGATTATTGGTCTGAAGCTTTTACCAACCACGGTGCTGCATCATCAGCGAAGTGGTGAGGTCATTATCAGCATTTTGTTGCTGCAGGACTTGATCGCGATTTTCTTGCTGATCTTGGTGCAAAGCGTGGGGGCGGGCGATGTATCTTTGATGGCATTTCTCAAGCCACTGGTTATGTTGCCGGCATTGATGGGTGTGGTCTGGCTTGCTAACCGATATATCTTGTTATTTTTGATTGCTCGCTTTGATCGCATTCAGGAATACGTCTTCTTATTGGCCATCGGTTGGTGTCTAGGTATCGCGGAATTAGCGATGTTATTTGGCTTGTCTGCTGAGATCGGAGCTTTCATTGCAGGTATTACCTTGGCGAGTAGTCCTATCGCACTATTTATTGCAGAAAGCCTAAAGCCGTTGCGTGACTTTTTCTTGGTGCTGTTCTTCTTCTCGTTGGGCGCCGGGTTTGATTTGTCACAGATTAACGATGTTCTTTTACCTGCGGCCTTATTGGCGGTTGGTTTGATGCTGTTAAAGCCATGGATCTTTAAGAAGCTGCTTCTAGGTATCGGTGAGTCTGAAAAGCGCTCACATGAGGTTGGATACCGTTTGGGTCAAATGAGTGAGTTCTCTTTACTTGTGGTTGTTTTGGCTGTTGAGATGGGCGCGCTCAGTGCTAAAGCCTCTTATATGGTGCAATTGGCAACGTTGATGACCTTCTTGATCTCGTCTTATCTAGTGGTTGCGCGTTTCCC
>OCRG01000112.1_pt1 | contig 12657 bp, 11 predicted proteins | sample 1535071 | NCBI WGS metagenome assembly OCRG01 (sample SAMEA3275605, study PRJEB22092) | marine metagenome | biome: ENVO:00000447; feature: ENVO:00002042; material: seawater | collected 2014-06-22T16:30:00+00 | depth 0 m
GGTGCCGGTGAGAGCTGAGAGTGCCGAATAACACGGTCAAGTCGCGATGGATCAGTTGTGGCTACAGAGGTCTTTTCGCCGGTAATCCGCCAGAATACGTCCCGATGGCATCTGCGAGAAGCAGGCGACTCTGGAAGGCCGGGTGCATTGCTGATTCTGCTCACTTGGGAGCCAAGGGATCATGGACGATCTCGATCTGCGCACGGGCAGTCAGGCGACCATGATTGCCGGGTGCGACCAGAAGAGATTGCAGAGGCTGAAAAAGTTGCGCGGAAACTTGGCGAAGCACTGCGTGATTGCAGATCACGCCGCCGTATCGCCGCAACCAAGGGCGATCGGTTGCATTTTCGCAAAATCATGCGCCGCAGTTTGGCGACTGGTGGCGAACCCCTGCAATTGTTAAAAAAACGCCGCCCTGATCGCACACGTAATATTGTCACCCTTTGTGATGTATCGGGTTCGATGAGCGTTTATGCCCAAGTCTTTCTCGCCTTTATCGCTGGATTGATGCGCGCGGATCAAAAGGCGGACGCCTATTTGTTTCACACCCGATTGGTGCGCATCACCGAAACCCTGCGGGACAAGGATGCGATGCGTGCGATTGGGCGCATGTCGCTGATGGCCGATGGGTTCGGGGGCGGTTCAAAAATTGGGGCCTGCTTGGATCACTTTGCCACGACATATGCCAAACGATTTGTGGATGGTCGTTCGGTCGTTGTGATTATGTCGGATGGATACGACACCGATCAACCGCATGTGATTTCAGATGCCTTGCAGAAGCTGGGTAAACGTGGGTGCCGCATCATATGGATGAACCCGTTAAAAGGATGGCGTGATTTCGCGCCAGTGACCGCAGGAATGAAGGCGGCCTTGCCACATCTAGATCTGTTTACATCAGCAAATACTTTGTCGGATTTGGCAGCATTAGAAGGGGAGCTTACCCGCCTATGACACCTGCCGAGATCCTATCGCCTGAATTAACAGAAAAGGTTGATGCCCTGCGTGCCGCGGAAAAACCCTTTGCCTTTGCCACAATCGTGCGCACCGTTGGATCAACGGCGGCAAAGCCAGGGGCCAAGGCGTTGTTGGCCGAGGACGGTACAATCCTAGAGGGTTGGTTGGGCGGTGGATGCGCCCGTGGTGCCGTAAAGCGCGCTGCACTCACCGCGTTTCGCACCGCCGAACCACAGTTGGTTTCGGTGACGCCAGAGGAATTTTTGGCAGAGCTGGGCGTAGAAGCGGGCACGCAGCACAGCGGTGTCACCTATGCGCGCAACGGGTGCCCGTCAAAAGGGACTGTTGATATCTTTATCGAACCCTCGCTACCCTTACCCGAATTGGTTGTGATGGGCGCATCCCCCGTTGCAAGGGCGCTGTGTTCATTGGCCGCGCAATTTCAATTTGCCATTCGTGCGGTTAAGGGTGATATGGAGCTAGCGCCTACATCCCGTCAACGCTACGTGGTGATTGCAACACAAGGGCAAGGGGATATGGCGGCCTTGAACGCCGCACTTGCCAATGGTCCATCTTTGATCAGTTTTGTGGGCAGTTCGCGCAAATTTGCAGCCCTTAGTCAAAAACTAATGGACGCGGGCGCAGATCCTGCAGCGGTGCGATCCGTCAAGGCGCCCGCAGGTTTAAACATCAATGCCGTGACCCCAGATGAAATCGCCCTGTCCATCTTGGCCGAATTGGTGAAACAGCGCCGCGCCGCGCGAGCAGAGGTGTAAGATGATGCAGTGTTTCAAGACATGGCTGTTTAAACGGTTGGTGAGCATTCACAAAAAATATGAGTTGACGCCCGAACAGGCAGATCAATTGGCAAAGATTAAATTTCCCTGTTGTTAAGAAAGGAACTGGCCGATGGAATTGGCTGATGAAATCATCATTAATGCGCCCAAAGATAAGGTGTATGCCGCGCTCAATGATCCTGAGGTGCTCAAGCAGTGTATCCCGGGGTGTGAAGAGTTGATCCAGCACTCTGACACCGAACTCGAAGCGAAAGTGGTGTTGAAAGTTGGGCCTGTTAAGGCGCGATTTGGGGGGGAAGTGACCCTTGATAAATCTGGCGCGCCTGATGCGTTTTCACTCTCTGGTCAGGGAAATGGGGGTGCCGCAGGCCATGCCAAAGGGGGGGCGGACGTCACTCTGACCGCGGATGGCGATACCACGACTTTGAAATATGTGGCCAAGGCACAAATCGGCGGAAAGATTGCCCAACTGGGCAGTCGTTTGATCCAAAGCACCGCCAAGAAACTGGCGGGGAAGTTTTTCACATCCTTTGCTAAGGTGATGGAAGACGCCTAACGGATACAAATGCTTTGCTTAAATGCGCGGGTGTGATTGCATCCGCGTTTTTTATTGTGCGGCATAGTGTTTCATCAAATACCTAGAGGCAAAATTCAAATATCTGTCCAACGTCATTCAACGACATGGACAAAACGAATTATGGCGGCGCAGTAAGATACGCGGGTGATCGCGCTTAGTACTGACCGATCTTTTTCGCACCCTTATAGAATATCTGTTTTAACGCCTCGTTCGCGTTGTCGCGAAAATCAACGTCATGCGGTTGCATCAATCCTGTGGGGCGGGGGGTGTGTTCATGGTATTTATGCGTATCGGTGCCGCGCGCCTGTTGGACATAAATTTTGCCATGAACAGAATCCACATCTGCCCCGATATAGGATTGGATCGCAAAACCAATACGGCGATGTTTTGATGTGTTATGTCCTGACCCATGAACCACCCAAGGGTGATGCAGCGACAATTGACCAGGGCGCAGTTCGATGGGAACGGTGATGTCCTCGGGCACGTCCATAACGGTTTGCCCACGCGTCAGAAGGTTGTCTTTGCCATAGGTGTCGACATGGTCGCGTTGGCCTGCGTGGTGGCTGCCTTCCCACATGTACATACATCCGTTTTCTGTTGTCACATCGGATAGGGCCAGCCATGCAGTCACCCAGTTAAACGGTTCCAATCCAATATAACGCGCATCTTGGTGCCAACTGATAAACCCCTTTTGTTCGGGCTCTTTCACAAACAATGTGGTGCCGCCCACCAAAATATTTGATCCGATCAGGCTTTCGACCGCATCAAGGATTTTGGGATTATGCGCAATCCGATCAAACAGGGGGGTCACATAATGCACATTGTTACGGTTGCGCCCTGCAACTGCGTCGGGATGTGAGGCCTCAAGCGCCTCAAGCTCAGCACGTAATTCGGCCGCTTCCTCGGGCGTGAAAATGTCAATCGGGGCAACATATCCGTTTTCATTATAAAATGAAATTTGTTCTGGGCTTAGTGCGGACATCTCGACCTCATTTAAATTTTTGCCGAGTGTTCCAGACAATGCCTATTCTGGCAAGCGATTTACGCATCATTTCTAGGCCGTTTGAACATGTCATCTTACCAACCTGATAAATCTAGGATAACGATATAGGGACAAATCTTTAGAAAGATATATTTCAGATGCAGCAGATACACGGCATTGGGTTGAAAATTGGCGCCATTGCATTGTTCACGGTGATGTTTGCATTGGTCAAGGCACTGTCGGATACGATCCCCGCAGGGCAGGCCGTATTCTATCGATCCGCCTTCGCGATCCCGGTGTTATTCGCATGGCTTATGATGCAAGGCGAATTGGCAGGCGCGGTAACTGTCAAATCAAAGCGCGCGCATGTGTGGCGTGGATTTGTTGGAACGGCGGCCATGGGGTTGAATTTCACGGCGGCAGGTTTCCTTCCCTTGCCTGAGATTACGGCCATTGGTTTCACCACACCGCTACTGATTGTTGTGTTCGCCTCGGTGATGTTGGGGGAAAGGGTGGGGGTTTACAGGATCAGCGCCGTTTTGGTTGGTTTGATCGGTGTTTTGACTATCGTTGAACCACGCCTCACCTTTGGCGAAATGGACCCCACCCAAGATGTCATGATGTTGGGCGTCATTTTGGCGATCAGCGCGGCCGCCTGTGCTGCATTGGCGCAAATTCAAATCCGAAAAATGGTTCAGGTGGAACGCACCTCGGCGATCATTTTCTATTTTTGCATCACGGCCAGTCTATTTTCCCTAAGCACTATTGGAACTTGGGTATGGCCCAATTTATCACAATTCTTAATTCTAATCCTGATTGGGATTTTGGGTGGGGTTGGGCAAATTATGTTGACCACGGCCTATCGTTATGCGCCCGCATCTGTGATTGCCCCATTCGATTATACGGCCATGATCTTTGCGCTTGGGATTGGCTATTTTGCCTTTGCTGAATTGCCCAGTGCGCAGATGATATTGGGTGCGGGTATTGTAATTGCCGCGGGTGTTTTTGTGATCCTGCGAGAGGCCCGTTTGGGTTTGCGCCGTGGACAGGCACGCCGTGCGAAACCACCGCCCGCGCTGTAATGCCGTTTAGTCGGCCAGTTTACTTTCAAGCTTTGTCAGAAATGATAAACAGGCATCCAATTGCGATAGGTCAATAAATTCGTCGGGTTTGTGGGCCTGCTCAATTGATCCAGGCCCGCAGACCACTACGGACATGCCAAGGGCTGCAAAAATTCCTGCCTCGGTTCCAAAGGGAACGACATCGGCGTGGTTCTGGCCCGTTAATTCCAAGACGATGTCGCGGGCTTCATTTTGATCAGTCGGTTCCAACCCAACAACCTCTCCGACGATTTCAGTTGTGATGTTTGCGTTCGGATCGCGACGCTGCATTTCAGGGAGCAATGTGTCGCTGACATAAGTTTCAACTGTATTTTTGACATAGGAAAAGTCGGCATCTTGGACAGGGCGAAATTCCCAATCTATACTGCAATTTTCGGGGATCACATTGTGAATATGCCCGCCTGTGATCCGCCCAATGTTTAGGGTGGTCCATGGGGGGGCAAAACGACCGTTTTCTGGCGCACGCCCTTGCAAATCTTGTGCAATATCCATCAGTTTCGTGCCATAACGCATGGCGTATTCAACCGCGTTCACCCCAATTTCGGGCATGGAACCATGCCCTGCTTTCCCATGAAAATGTGTTGTGTATTCACAGCATCCCTTATGCCCCTCAATCGCTTTCATGCGCGTGGGTTCGCCGATAATCGCAAGGCGGGGTGTTATCCCCTGGTCCTGCAACAATTTGGCCAAACCTTGCGCGCCAATACACCCCGTTTCCTCGTCATAGGTAAAGGCGAAATGCACAGGAGTCTTTAGGGGTAATTTCGCGTAATCCTGAGCCTTGGTCAGACAGGCGGCGATAAACCCCTTCATATCACAGGTCCCGCGCCCGTGTAGCCGCCCATCACGTTCGACCATGTCAAAGGGATCATGGCTCCAATCCTGATCTGCGACGGGTACCACATCCGTATGGCCAGATAGCAATACACCGTTTTCATGTCCCTGACCGAGGGTTGCGAACAGATTTGCCTTGGTTCCATCGGGGGCATGGTTCAACAAAACATCCGCACCCAAATGATCCAGATAATCCGCCAAATATTCAATCATCTGCAAATTGCTATCGGCTGAAATTGTGGGATAGGCAATCAGCTGCCGCAATATATCCTGCGTATGATCTAGATGATTCATCCTAAATCTCTTTGACAAAGAGTTTTCGTTCCATATTTGCCATCGGTTTTGCGGGTCCGTCTGGGGTGATCAATATAGTTTCTGTGGTTTCCAATCCCCAATCCTCCATCCAAAGTGCGGGCATGAAATGAAACACCATACCGGGTTCTAAAACGGTCTCATCTTCGGTGCGTATGGATGCAGTGCGCTCTCCCCAGTCTGGTGGATAGCTCAGGCCAATGGGATAGCCCATGCGGCCACTGCGTTTAATCCCGTGACGCGCCAAAACAGACATAAACGCATTAGCAATATCGCAAGTTCGGTTGCCCGCACGCGCGGCGTTCAAACCTGCCTCAATTCCCTCAATCTGGGCGGCCTCAACGCGGCGCACCTCATCAGATGGGGTTCCTAAATACACAGTTCTGCATAGCGGAGAATGATAGCGCCGATAACATCCAGACAGTTCAAAAAACGTTGCCTCATCCTCACGCATCGGTGCCCCATCCCACGTCAAGTGGGCGGCCGTTGCATCGATACCCGACGGAGTCAGAGGCACAATCGCAGGATAATCCCCCCAATCATCCCCAACACCTGTGATGCCCGCATGCATAATGTCCGCCACCAAATCGTTTTTGCGCAGACCTGGGGCCGCGCGCTCAATGGCAGTCGTGATCACTTTTTCCGAAATGCGGGCAGCTTTTTCGATAAAGGCGATTTCATCCGCTGATTTGATCAAGCGCTGCCAATTCACCAATGCGGTGGCATCGATCACAGTTACATTGGGCAATTCAAAGGTCAAAACCAAATGCGCCTTGGCCGAATAATAATAATTTTCCAATTCAACGCCCAAACGTGCTGTTTCATATCCCATGTCTTTGATAATGCGGGCCAGATCCGCCATTGGATGAAACTCAGTGGATTGAATATAATGATCGCCATAACCGATAATATTATCATGGGACATCCAACAGGTACGGCGCCCGCCAAACATATCCATCATGCGTCCCCACCAAATGGGATCACGATCCATTGTTACAATCACGCCCTGGTGTACATAAAACGACCATCCATCATATCCCGTCAGCCATGCCTGATTTGAGGGGTCTGTAACGAATAAAATGTCAATCCCACGCTCTGCCATCGCGGTGCGTGTTAGAGTTAATCGGCGATCATATTCGGATTGGGAAAAGGCAGGGTGGGTCATTTTCGAATACCTAATTAAGTCACTTTGCCGGATTTTGACGGCCTTTACATGGCTGCGTCAAGTCTTTGGTTTCAATCGTTGTCGAACCAGTTCAACGAACCAGTCCATGCCATATGCCAAGGCATCGTCGTTAAAGTCATAACCACTGTTGTGCAAAGGCGCGCTATCGCCGTTTCCGATGATCGCAAAGGCACCCGGTGCAAGCGTTAAGGCGCGTGCAAAATCCTCGGAAGCGCCCATGGGCGCGCCATTTGCATTCACGTTGTCGGGCCCAAAAATTGTATTCGCTGCGGTGACACAATGATCCACTGAATCGGCGTCATTGATTAACGGTACAAACACCCGATCATAGGTCACATCTGCTGTGCACCCATGCGCCGCGGCTATTCCGATTGCGATGCGTCTTATCGCGGATTCTATTTTTCGACTTACTTCATCACTAAAATGACGACAGTCTCCTTCGATCCGCGCTGTGCTGGAAATTGCGTTTTTCACATTGTCCCCAGCGATTGATGTGACCGAAACCACCGCCAAATCAGCAGGATCAACGTTGCGCGACACAACCGTTTGCAATTCGTTCACAACGGAACAGGCGCAGACAATCGCATCGTTACATTCATGTGGGCGAGAAGCGTGACCGCCTATTCCATGCACGGTAATCACAAACCCATCCTCGGCCCCCATAAAGGCGCCCGCACGTGTTTCAAATTGCCCGATGGGCAGACCCGGCATGTTGTGTAGTCCATAGATTTCGTCAAATTTGATCGTGCTGCCCAAACCGTCTGCAATCATGGATTGCATTCCCTGACCCCATTCTTCGGCCGGCTGAAAGACGAAATGAACGGTGCCATCAAATCCACCTTCGGATGTCAATCGTGCCGCAGCCCCGAGCAACATGGCTGTATGGCCATCATGACCACAGGCATGCATCAGATTGGGTTTTTTAGAGGAATAGGGCAGGTTGGTTGTTTCGTGGATTGGTAGGCAATCCATATCGGCGCGTAGCGCGATCGTGCGATCCGATGACCCAATTCGTAGCGAGGCGACGATACCTGTTTTCCCAATTCCTGTTTTGACATTGCTAATTCCGAATGAGCGCAGTTTATCAACAACAAATGCGGCTGTTTCGGTTTCTTGGTGACCGAATTCAGGGTTTTGATGAAGAAGATGACGCCAATTTCGCATTTGCTCGATCAAAGTAGTCTCTGTCATCTGATACCCTTTCGTGGTGATGGATAGGGTTTGGTACACAGTTTCCGCTTTGTCTTGCAACTGCAATGACCAAGAATTCATGGATGCTCATCCAAAAAACGCTTGCCCAGATGGTTAGAATCTGGACCACTGTCAACAGAACAAGGTTCGCGTGTGTTATGGATAAAAAACTGCTGCTGATTATTTTGGATGGCGTTCCCTATCGCAATTGGGTGCGGTTGTTTGGAAATTTGGAAGGATGGGTGGAAACGGGCGATGCGCAACGATTTAAAATGTCATCCGTTTTACCCAGCACCTCTGCATCCTGTTATGCCTCAATCCATACGGGCGTCACACCACAGGTACATGGAGTGACAGGCAACGACACGATTTTTCGCTTGTCACAGCCTGATGTTTTTTCACAGGCACGAAAATCTGATCAGATAACAGGGGCCGTGACCCATAGTTTTTGGTCCGAATTTTTTAACCGCGCGCCTTTTGATCCTGTGCGCGACATAGAATACGATGAACCAGAAAGCCAGAGCATCAATTACGGCCGATTTCACACGATGACGGGATATGGTTACAACAACCAAATGACCCCCTCTGACGCAGATCTGTTTGCAACCCTGACCATGCTGTGCCAGCGCTTTGGTTTGGGTTATGGAATACTGCACACCTGCACGTTAGACAGCATGGGGCATCGATTTTTTCACGATGGTCCCGAAATGGATTACGCGTGTTATATGATGGATCATATGCTGGCCCCATGGATCATAAAATGGCGTGACATGGGGTATCAGGTGATCGTCACAGCCGATCACGGGCAGGATAAACGTGGGCATCACGGTGGGCATGATCCATTGCAGCAGGACTTTGCACTCTATTACTTTGGGGATGCGCAATCTCTTTGTGGAAATACAACGCTTAATCAACTGCAGCTGGCCCCAACGATTTTATCATTGCTGGGGGCGTCAATCCCCGACACGATGCAGGCGCCTATTTTTCTGAAAAGTTAAGTTACAGGTTTAACTGGCAACGATGGATATGAAAAATAGAAACAATTAAATTTGAATTTTACATACTTTAAGGCAACCCGTTTTAGCTTTTTGTGGGCCTACAAAAACTTTTGATCGCCTTACGGTGCGGACTAGAAAAAAGGATGATGTATCTTTAAGTTTGCGTCATTTGATTTGTATTGATGAAATTGTATCGGATATGCGCAAATCACAATTCGAGGTCCAAAAATATCCACAAACGATCGTAGGGCCAGCTTTTGCTATATGTTTACCGTTGGGTTATGCCTGAAACGTATTTTCATATGTTTTTCGCAATTCGTTTTTTTGAACCTTGCCCATCGTGTTGCGTGGAAGAGCATCTACAAAGACTACCGTTTTTGGGCATTTGAATTTTGCCAACCGCTTTTGCAATGGCAAAGAAATTTGATCAGCCTCTAACTTTACACCTGATTTCGGCACGACAACCGCAACAACAGCTTCGCCAAAATCAGGGTGGGGGACGCCGATGACAGCCGATTCATTCACACCATCCAGATCGTCAATCTCGGTTTCAACTTCTTTGGGATACACGTTGTAACCGCCGGAAATGACCAAATCCTTGGACCTGCCAATGATGGTGATATATCCATCCTGATCAAACTTGGCGATGTCACCCGTGATAAAGAATCCGTCATCGCGGAAATCCTCGGCTGTTTTTTCGGGCATGCGCCAATAACCTTGGAACACGTTTGGCCCGCGCACCTCTAGGTTGCCAATTTCGCCCTTGGGCAATTCATCGCCCGTTTCTGGATCTACCACGCGCAATTCAATATTAGGCAGGGGAAATCCAACTGTGCCCGCACGCCGTTCCCCATCATAAGGGTTTGACGAATTCATAGTCGTTTCCGTCATGCCGTAACGTTCAAGGATACGTTGACCCGTCTTGGCCTCAAACTCGCGGTGCGTTTCCGCCAATAGCGGCGCGCTGCCTGACACAAACAGGCGCATGTGGCCCAGATTTTCGGCGGTGCAACGTGCGTCTGCCAACATGCGTGTGTAAAATGTTGGAACGCCCATCATCGTGGTTGCATTCCCGATTTTGTCTATCACAACGTCAATGTCGAATTTTGGCAAAAAGATCATGGAGGCCCCAACGTTCAATGAAACGTTTACGGCCACAAACAATCCATGCGCATGAAAAATCGGCAGCGCGTGTAATAACCGATCCTGTGAAGTGAACCGCCATGCCTCTGACAGGCTTTCAGCATTAGAAAGCAAGTTTTTATGGCTTAGCATCGCGCCCTTGGACCTGCCTGTGGTGCCGGATGTATATAGGATGACCGCCAAATCGTCGGGCCCGCGTTCTGCAACGGGACATTCAGTTGCGGCGGCGCGCGCCGCGTCCATCAATGTTCCATCCGATTGTTCGCCCAGCGTGAACAAGGTGGCGTTATGATTTGCACAGATTGGCGCCATTTGATCCGCCGCCTTGATTGAGGAGACAACAACGGTGGGTTCTGCGTCGCCCACGAAATACTCCATTTCGGCGGGCATATAGGCCGTGTTCAGTGGCAAAAACAGCGAACCTACACGTAAACATGCCAAATACAGCGCCAAAGCCTCGATCGATTTTTCACATTGCATCGCGACGCGGTGCCCAGGTTCCACGCCCGCTTCGCGCAAAACATTTGCGATCTGTCCGGATAATGCGAACAGCTGTTCGCCTGTCACCTCTGAATCATCAGGGCGGATCAAAACTGCATCGCGACGCATTTCAAGCGGTGCCACAAGGGCATCAAATAGCATGTTCATATTTCGGGTATTCCATAGCGGATTTTAAAGTCTTGTTTGTGTATTGCCATAAATGCGTTGTCTCCTTCAATATAGCGATGCAGAATACTTTCAAGTTTGTCCCCATTACGAGAAATCAAAAAATGTAATTGTTCCCAACCTGACATACGTGTCGATGTACCGAAGTCATCGCGGCACTGGCTCGGGGCGAGGATATTGACCCCACGCACTATTGCATGCGCACACACGCCATTTTAGAAACGGGTGATCCTGACCTTTCTTGGATCAATCGCACCCTATTTGTTGGGACAGGAGCGCGATTGGCGGATCAGGTGATTATGACACTTTTCGTAATCCGCTAGATCATTGGTTCAAATACGGCATCATCGGTGTCGAATTTGATGCAGAATCTTTATCAATTCGAACCGATCCTGATTAAGTCTTCAGCACCGAGATAGGCCATGGATTTCGAACAAGTATTACATCATTTACGTCATTTGCATGAGGGTCATAATGACCTGCGGGCATTCTGTTCCTTTCCGACCGATGTTGTTGCGCAACCTGTCACGGCCCGCCATATGGGCGCACAGGATCATTTTGATGCAGAAACTGGATTGTTTGGGGATGAATACGCGGCAACTCGATCCCTATTAAAACAGCTTGGTCCGTTGGCCTATTGGCGCGATACCTATGCAGGGACCAATGTCAGTGATCGTTTTATGGATGAATTTGGGTGTTTCAGTTTGATTGGGCACAATGGATTTTTCAAAAGTGATCAGATGAATGCATGGATGGTCTATATGCCAGCGGGGCTTTATTACCCTTGGCATCAGCATCCAGCCGAGGAGATGTATCTATGTCTAGCAGGTGAGGCTGTTTTCAAAAAAGACGGTGCGCCCGATAAACACATTGGGGAAGGGGGCGTGACGTTTCATGCCTCAAACCAGTCGCATGCTATGGAAACATTGGATCACCCCGTTTTGTGTTACGTGGTTTGGCGTAATGAATTTACCACGAAACCCGTTTTAACCTATGACGATGCGACATAAGCGATTTGAATTGTCTGGTGTTTGTAAATCCCTCTGCTAGGGTCGCACTAACATAAAGAATTGGACACCCCCTGTGACGCAAACAAAACTCTCTGTTTTATTGATGATTGGGGCTATGTTTGTGTTCACCCTGATGGATGCGGTGGCCAAGGTGTTGACGCAGGAAATCGGTGTCTGGCCAACATTATGGACCCGATATTTTGGACAGGCCGTTTTGGTGTTTTTGATCGTTTTGCCGCGGTTTGGGAAAATTGTAAAAACCTCTTTCCCGCTGCTTCAATTGGCGCGGTCTGTGTTTTTGATGTGCGCGACCATGTGTTTCTTCTGGGGGATTTCAAACATCGGTTTGGCCGAGGCGACCGCGATTATGGATATCAGTCCTGTGTTAATCACCTTGGGCGCTGTTTTGTTTTTGGGGGAACGGATCGGTATTCGGAGGGTGATCGGGATCATTGGAGCACTGATTGGCGCGTTGATTGTGATCCGGCCAGGAAGCGATGTGTTTTCCGTTTATGCCTTGTTTCCTCTGGGGGCTGCGATTTGTTATTCTGGCTATAACATTATCACGCGTTTTGTGGGCGCGCGCGAAGATCCCTGGACATCCCTGTTTTATACGGCCCTTTTTGGGGCAATCGTGTTCAGCACAATTGTTCCATTTCATTGGCAACCGTTAAGCGTGTTCACAATCATCCTGATGGCTGCGCTGAGTGTTATGGCCACATCGGCGCAATGGTTATTGATCAAGGCCTTGTCGTTAGGCGAAGCAAGCCTTTTGGCACCTATCGGATACGTTGCCCTGATTTTTGCAACACTTTGGGGGTTCCTGTTATTTGGTGATCTACCTGACCAATGGACAGTTATTGGTGCCTTGGTGATCGTCGCATCG
>OCRG01000113.1_pt1 | contig 12622 bp, 11 predicted proteins | sample 1535071 | NCBI WGS metagenome assembly OCRG01 (sample SAMEA3275605, study PRJEB22092) | marine metagenome | biome: ENVO:00000447; feature: ENVO:00002042; material: seawater | collected 2014-06-22T16:30:00+00 | depth 0 m
CCTCTAAATACTCGGTTTTGAACTCCATCATGACATCCGCGACAGCGCGCTCCTCACTCATAAGGCCGACCGCTTGTCCAACCCAGTAGGTCGCTAGTGCCTCGGCCCCCGCATGCCCTGCAGCAGCAGCCGCATCAACCTTTTTGAGTGCCGGCTCGGATACCAAGCCCTGTAAGGGCATCGGTAAAGGCGGTGGGGCGTCGCCCGCTTCCCAGGCATCCGTCCAACCTGATCGCAGCTGTCGAGAAGGTTTACCCGTCCGCGATTTGGCACGCACCGTATCGCTCGCCGTCGCTTGCAACATCTTCGCCTTCACTATTGGCGTCGTTTCCGCCTCGACGGTGGTTAACCAAACACTGCCACACCAGGCACCCTCCGCGCCCATTGCCATTGCAGCAGCCATTTGCTCACCCGTTGCAATACCACCCGCGGCCAGTACCGGAACATCCATATCGTGCTTTCTAAGCGCCCGGCAGACCTCTGGAATCAGCACCATTGTACTCACCGCACCGCAGTGACCGCCTGCCTCGCCACCGGCGGCAATGAGGACATCAACACCGGCACGGGCCTGATTCAACGCGTGGTTCACAGTGCCCACCAATGCACCGACTTTAATGTTGTGCTTCCGCGCGAAATCAAACATCTCAGGCGGTGGAACACCCAAGGCATTCACCAACAACGCAATAGGATACTCTGCCGCCACCGCCAGCATCGCGTCCGTTTTATCGCCGCTCACGTTGTGATGAAACGTCAGCTGGCCCTTGCGACGCTCGTCGAGATCACTGGTATCGATCCCCTGAGCATCGAGTACCGACGCGGCAAACTCACGGTGCTCGTCAGGGATACGCGCGATCATCGCATCATCGGAGATCTGCTCGCCTCGACCTTCAACTTTATTGGGGACAATGAGGTCGAGCCCAAAGGGGCGGCCGTTCGTGTGAGCGGTTATCCAGTCGAGCTCTACCTTGAGTTCTTCCGGGGTAAGCTCAACGGCCCCCAAAACACCAAATCCGCCATTACGAGACACTGCGGCGACCACATCACGGCAATGGCTGAAAGCAAACAGCGGGAACTCAATATCGAAGGTCTCGGTTAAGGACATGCTCACTCCTGTAGTTCTAATACCATGATCAAATCACCGGCACCGATCTGCTTGCCCGCGACGGCCGCGATATCGACCACAGTGCCGTCACCAGGTGCAGTCAGCTCGTGTTGCATTTTCATCGCCTCGAGTACCGCTATGCGCTGACCCTTGGTAACGCTTGCACCGGACTCAACATCGATAGAGAGCAGTTGACCGTGCATCGGTGCGGCAATGGTCCCGCCGCCCGCAGCATCCTCTGCCTCAGGTGGAATGCGCGTGCTGTCAGCCAGCAAAACCGATCGGTCACTCGATGCGAGATACAGCGAGGCGGGCGCTTCACTAAGGTAGTGATAGTGCTGAGCTAAGCCGTCAACCTCGGCGGTCAATTCACTCTCGCCCATGTCGCTTACGACTACGTGATGGGTTTCCTCACCTACGGAGATCTCATACTCGCCCATACTAAGCGGCACTAACGTCACCTCATTGGCAACATCATTAATCTGGTAGCTTTTCGTGTCAGTGACGCGACCCATCGATACCCAGTCGAGCAACTCCTCATTCACCGATGCGGACTGGCTGAGGTGGGTCTCCATAGCGACCACATGCTGAGCAGCGGCGGCGACTGCCATATCAGCCGAGCCAACCACTCTCGGTGTGTGAGATTCACCGTAGTTGTCGCCGATAAACGCTGTGGTTGCTTGTCCCTGCACAAATTCATCTTTGTCCATGACATCAATCAGGAAGTCGCGATTGTTTTCGGGGCCAAAGAGCGCCGTGTTCTGCAGTGCGGAACGCATTTTCATGCGCGCATCCTCACGGGTTTCACCGTAGGTGATGATTTTCGCCACCATCGCATCATAAAAGGGTGTGACTTCGTCACCTGTCTCAACACCGGCGTCGACACGAACACCCTCACCTGTAGGCTGATTAAAGAGCTTGATAGCACCCGTACTGGGCAGGAAACCACTAGCGGGATCCTCAGCGTAGAGTCTTACCTCGATGGCGTGACCGAAGAGCTCAATGTCTTCCTGTTGCGCTGGCAGCGTCTCCCCGCGCGCAACCCGAATCTGCCACTCAACAAGGTCATAGCCTGTGACCATCTCTGTCACAGGATGTTCAACCTGCAGGCGAGTATTCATCTCCAAGAAATAAAACTCACCAGCCTCGTCTAGCAAGAACTCCACCGTTCCCGCACCGACATAATCCACGGCTTTCGCCGCATCAACAGCAGCACGCCCCATCGCCTCTCGGAGCTCTGGCGTCATGACCGGACACGGTGCTTCCTCAACCACTTTTTGATGGCGGCGCTGGATGGAACAGTCGCGCTCACCGAGATACACCGTATTTCCAGACTTGTCAGCAAACACCTGTATCTCGACGTGACGCGGCCGAATCACCGCCTTCTCGATAATCAGCTCGCTCGAACCAAACGCGTTCTTTGCCTCCGACTGCGCGAGATCGATAGCGGATTCGAGCTCGGCAGCATCACTAACAAGACGCATGCCGCGGCCGCCACCACCGGCCGCCGCTTTCACCATTACCGGCATGCCGATCTTGTTTGCTTGTGCAACGAGCGTCTCGACCGATTGATCATCGCCTTGATAGCCTGGAACACAAGGGACACCGGCCTCGATCATTGCGCGTTTTGCTCGCGCCTTGTCGCCCATCACTTCGATCGCCGCATTCGGCGGACCGACAAACTCAATACCACGCGCTTCGCATGCAGATGCAAAGGCTTGGTTCTCAGAGAGGAAACCGTAGCCCGGGTGGATACAATCAGCACCCGTTTGCGCCGCAGCCTCTAAAATCGCATCGACTTGCAGGTAGGACTCAGCAACAGGTGCAGGCCCAATACACACCGACTGATCGGCCTCACGCACATGCTGCGCATTCGCGTCGGCTTCCGAGTACACCGCCACGGTCTTCATGCCCATCGCCTTGGCTGTGCGCATGACCCGAACGGCAATTTCACCGCGGTTGGCAACGAGTAATGTGGTTAGTGCTTTCATTATTTAAATCTCCGTGTGCCAGTTGGGTTTGCGCTTCTCGAGGAAAGAGGCAACACCTTCTTTACCCTCATCACCCTGTAAGCAACCGCTGAAATTCTGTGCTGCAAACTCGACTTTCTCCTCATCAGGAGTGCCAGGCATACCGATAATCAGCGCTTTGCAGGCTGCAACAGCGCCCGGTGCGCACTCGAGAACATCTTGCTTCACACGCTGTTCGAGCGACGACAGGTCCTCGGTCGTATCGGCAACAAAATCGAGCACACCAAGCTTGCCCGCTTCTTCCCCAGCAAATCGCGCCGCTGTAAGCATAAGCCTCCGACCCGTTGAGTAACCGCACTTCTGCAGTACATATCGCGCTATCTGGGCAGGCGTAATACCAATACGCGTCTCCGAGAACCCGAACTTCGCGTCTTTCATCCCAATGGTCACGTCACAACAACACGCAACACCCAGGCCTCCGGCCATGGCCGCACCTTCGATCACCGCAACAGTGACTTGCGGCAATGCGTTGAGGTCGGCGAGGACGTCGCCAATGCGACGACTCATGCGCATCGATGCCTCGGTTTCACCGGTCGCCATCGCCTTGAATCCTTTGAGGTCGCCGCCGGCACAGAAAAAGCCGCCCTTTCCACGAATGGTCATACCGCGGATATCGCGCTGTGGCGCGATTGCTTCAATAACAGCGGCTAAGTCCTCTACCGCCTCGTCCGTCAGAGGGTTACGACGCTCAGGCTGGTTGAACCAGACCGTGAGCCATCCGTGATCGAGATCAAGCGCCAGTGTTTTTGTCTCAGGTAATGTCGCCATGATTACATCCTCGCAACGCCAAAGGCGTTGGCTCGTGTTTCTCGCAAGCGGCTCTCGAGAACAGTCTCAAGACAGAACGCCAAAACTTTTCGCGTGTCGCGTGGATCGATGATGCCGTGATCGAGCACACGTCCGGAGGTGAAGAAGGCGTCTTCCTGCGCATCAAAGTGTGCGCGAATCGTTGCCGCCTGTTGCTCCAAAACTTCTTCTGGAATGTCTTGCCCTTTTCGCGCGGCCCCCACTCGCGCCACCTCTGACATGGTGTCTGCGGCGCTTTGACCCGCCATTACGCCCGTACGAGCATTTGGCCACGCAAAGAGGAAATCAGGCTGATAAGACCAGCCGCACATGCCGTAGTTGCCCGCGCCAAAGCTTGCGCCAATATACAGCGAGATCTTTGGCACACGCGCGTTGGAGACAGCTTGGATCATCTTTGCACCGTGCTTGATCATCCCCGCCTGTTCGTACTCGGTTCCGACCATGTAACCTGTGGTGTTGTTGAAGAACAGAATTGGCATATCTGCTGAGTCGCAGAGCTGAATGAACTGCGCAGCCTTGGTGGCGCCGTTTGGATCGATGGGACCGTTATTTCCGATAAAGCCGAAGCTAATACCGGTGATGGACGCATAACCGCAAACGGTGGACACCCCGTATCGTGATTTGAACTCTTCGACCGACGAGTCATCAACAATACGCGCCAGAACCTCTCGGAAGTCGTAAGGCACCTTAGGGTCAACGGGGATAGCACCTGCAAGCTCCTCCGCTGGGTAACGGGGTGGCTCGTACGGTCGACGCACCACCGTGGTAACGCGCTTGTTCCAATCGATGCTCTTCATGACCTCGCGTGCTTTAAGAATCCCGTGGGCGTCATCCTCAACCAGGTATTCCACAACGCCGGACACGCTGGCGTGCATTTCACTGCCACCCAACTCGCGATCATTCGCCTCCTCACCCGTCGCTGCCTTCACCAGCGCAGCGCCACCCAGTGCAGCCATACCGTTTTCTTTGACGCCAATGACATAGTCCGACATACCGGGCATATAGGCACCACCTGCCGTGGACCCTCCGTGCAACACCACCATCGTGGGAATACCCGCTGCTGACAAACGGGCTAAGTCTCGGAAGACATTCCCAAATCGCGACCACAGTTCGACTTTGTACTTCAGTAGATTAGCGCCTGCGGACTCCACTAGGTGAATCACCGGTAGTTTTTGGCGCATGCACATCTCCAGAATCGAGGTCGATACGAAGCCCGTGGATTCAGTAGCGGCACCCGCAGAGATACCCGAGTCATCGACCCAAATCATGCATCGCACACCCTCGACAAATCCCACACCCACGATGACAGAGGCGCCAGGCACGCTGGTCTCACGATCTGGATTCTCAACGCAGTAATTCGCCATGGAGTGCATTTGCAAAAACGGCATACCTGGATCAAGAAGCCGCTCTAGTCGCTCGCGCGGTGATAGCTGCCCGCGTGCCTTAAAGGTTTTTAGCCGCTTATTTGATGCATCAATAGTTCGCTGCTCAAGTCCACGCCAGTGGTCAATAAGCTCGAACATGCTCGCTCTATTTTCTTTAAAACTGTCGCTCGATGGCTGAACAGTCGAGGTCAAAATTGTCATCTCAGGCCTCCAGTAAGTGTTGGGGTATGGCGATAGGGGTGTCCAGCAGAACCTGAGCGTAAACTTTGGCCTGAGGATCATTTCTCAAACTTGCAATACCGCCCCCACCGAGCGCGTTGTGCAATAAAAAGTTCAGTGCTGGTAAGCCCGGCATATAAAAGCGGTCAATCGCAGGCGTTGTCATGAAATGCGCAAAGCGATCAGCCACGTAGTCAGTTGTCAGCACCTTGGCTATCCAAGGCAGGTAAGCAGCCTCCCTCGCGATGATCCCGATGTTCGCCTTATCGCCCTTATCACCCGAGCGGCCCCAGGCCAACGTTTCTAGCGGCACCTCAATCAAATTCTCAGATGAGACTGCCTCGGGAATTTGTGCGATTTCTGCGGGCAAAACATCTGCGCTTGTCGCTGGCGGCGAAAAATCTGTTTCGCTCTCATCGTCAATGAGCTTGATAGACAAGGCTGATTTATCAACCAGCAACGAGAATAAGCGAATAACGGGCGAGGGCTTAGCACGAGCCCCCGCGAAGAAAGCCATGCCTGCGGGTGCGCCCAGAGCGCATCCGGTCATTTCACGAAGCAAGAGGCTTACGGCACGTGCATCTTGGTGTTTACAGGCAACTTTGAGCGCTACTTCACGCGTATCAGAGACGGCAGCGTGACCACCCCAAAAATTCTCTTCACCGAAGATATCGATGGCAACCTCGTCAAAGTCAGCCGCGCCCATAGCCTGTAATTTTTTTCGCGTTCGGGTAACTGCCTCGTCAGCAAAAATACGCGCTTTATCAGCAGCACGACGGCCGACGTACCAGAACGTAGAACCCGCACGCCAGCCATCGGCCCAGGTCATGCTTGTCTTATACGTTTCAGGGACACCTCTACCTCGTGCATGGGTCATTCGCACACGGTCCTCGCCAACTTGCTCAAGCTGGATTTGGGTAAAGTCGCAAACCACATCAGGCAAAATATATGCCGCAGGGTCGCCGATCTCATAAAGCAATTGCTCGGCGACCGTGCCTCGATTTACCAAGCCGCCCGTATTCGCTGGCTTATAAATCTCAGCGGCACCGTCTTCCCAGACCTCAGCGATCGGATAGCCAACCTCGTGTAATGTATCTGCCACTTGCTCCCAGTCGGTGAAATTGCCGCCCGTTGCCTGCGGGCCGCACTCGATCAGGTGTCCCACCGCAGAACCGGCTGCCAACTGATCGAGCTCGTCGGCAGACCAACCAAACTCGTAAATACACGCACCCAGCGTCACTGCACTGTCAACACATCGCCCGGTAATAACAATATCTGCACCTTTGGCCAGTGCTGCAGCAATAGGGAAGGCACCAATGTAGGCATTGGCACTCGCTATCTTCTCTTTCTGTGGGAATGGCTCCCCTGAGAACATCTCCGATGCATTCATGGACTCGAGTCGATCTAAATCAGTAACCAAGTCATCGCCCGTAATGACGACGACCTTCAGGTTAAGTCCTGCCTCCGAAATAACCGCTCTCAGTGCCTCACCACAGGCCTTGGGGTTAACCCCTCCGGCGTTGCTGATCAGCTTGACTCCAGAGCTGGCGATGCGCGCTAAATTGGGTTTGACGATGGCCGAAACAAAGTCTGTCGCATATCCCAGCTTTGGATCTGACGCCCTCGCACGCGCCATGATCGACATGGTTATTTCAGCCAAGTAGTCGAAGACAATGTAATCGAGATTCGCCTCGCGCAGAAACTGTGACATTGCCATATCGGTCTCGCCCCAAAACCCGGTAGCACCGCCAATTTTGATCGTTTTCTTCGCCACTTTAATCACAGCCTCCCGCTAAAATGATTGCGCCTCATTAATAATGAGGCATACTCATCGACTATAGGTGGTATTAAAATCATCGGCAAGTAATTCAACGAGTCGTGATTACCGCTCGCCTGCAGAGATCCAATATTTAAGGGAGACAGCAATTGGGGGATACCCAGCGACAACGACTTGAAGCCCGGGAAGAGGCCATCCTTGTTGCCGCGACGTCGCTCTTTAGCGAATCAGGTGTGGACGGTACACGCATGGCTGAGATCGCCCGACAAGCCGATGTTGCCGAGGGTACGGTTTATCTTTACTACAAGAACAAACATGAGCTGCTTGAGGCAGTTGTCGATCGATTTTGGCGTGAGCTTACAAAAGGTGCCAAATTAGCTGTCACGTCCAACGCACCGCTGGGCCAACAACTCACGGAACTCGCGAGCTATCACCTCAAATCACTCATTGACGACTTCAAGATTGTTGAGATTACGTCTCGCGCTCGCCAGCGTCATGGGGAACCGGGAAGACAATTACCGCAAATACGCGAGTACGTGCGGGTTTTTGACCTGATTATGCAGCGTGGCATTGCGTCGGGGGAGCTGGCAGCCTCTACGCCCGTATGGCAAATGCGTGACGTTTTCTACGGCACGCTGGAACATTCTGCACGCACATTGGTACTGAGAGAGCAGCCCTTTGACAGCAGTGTCATTGATAATCTGCTAAGCCTATTTGACGGTTATCGGTTGGAACAGACCTCGGTGAAGAAGCACCCAGGATCAAAGCAAGCAGCCCTCGCACTTCTTCAGCAGCTCGAGAGCGAAATATCCCGCTGGTAACGGATTACCTTACGCAATCATGCCCACTGCGCGCGGAGCGTATCGATAAAACGCCCCAACTCAGCATGGGGCAACTTGTTAATGCCCGCCGCCGCCGCACGACCACCGCCCGTCTCAAACTGCCGGCAGACCTCATCAGCACCTGAGCGATTATTAAGCGGTGCGCGCACACTAACGAGATACCCGCCATCAATGTCCGTGAGAACAGCATGAGCACGATCCGGTGATTGATTGGCCAAGTCATTACCGTAAACGCCACTTACCCTGCGTGCCCAGGCTGCGTCGGGTAGTGATATAACAGCAATTTCATTGTCCTCCACCGCGCGAGGTGCCGTGTTTGCCAAGTGCATATCTTGACGGTAGGCCTCGGTTAAGGTCTCAAACAACTGCCCATCTTCTTCGATCAAAGTTGAAGGCGACTCAAACTGCCCCATCCGCTCGTATAACTCAGCGGGTGCAAAGTGAAGATCCGCGAGACTCGCGCCGTACGCATTGTAATTAACGCAGACACCAAGTTGACGGAGCGCCTCACGATCAACTGCATGATCAAGATTGGCAATCAACTTATCGGCCGTAACGTCAAGGTTATCGCCAAATGCCCCAACCGACGCCCATTCAGTAAAGCGCCCGCGCAGACGTCCGTTTACCAACGCACTTGTACACACCTCGGCGGCAGGACTGATTAATACGTCTAAGCAAGCATGTTCAGGGACCTCACCCGCAAAGTGATGATCGCAGAAAAAAATTTCCGCTCCCGCGCCGAGCAATCTGATCACTTGTTCTCGGTTCTTATCAAACGATATGTCCAGCGCGGTAACACGACCAAGATCTTGAGAGGACACACGCTCGAGCAGCTGTATATCGCGCTTCACGCCGGTCACGAGTGTTGCGTCGGGTCGTGGCTCGGCAAGACGCAACTGAATCAGCGCACAAATACCGTCTGCATCGCCATTGAAAACATCGTAGTCCATGTAAAAGCGCCCCCAAATTTTTGGCGGGCGCATGCTAACAGCTTTTAGTGCTCAGGCGCCATGAAGGCAGGTAATAGGTACGATACCGCGGCACGGAGCATGGGAGTCACTCCCCCGCCGCAACGGCTCATAGAATTACTCTAGGACAATCTTTCCTGCGTTTTTTCGCAGCAATGCCTCGCCGACGCCCTTTACATCTCTGAGTGCTTCTAGTGTTTCAAAGTCACCGTGGCGTTCGCGAAACTCGACAATTCTACGCGCCAACTTTGGCCCGACACCGGACAACTCGGCCGCCAGCGTTGCCACATCTGCCGCGTTGATGTTGACCGTCTCAGCAGCAGTTACAGACTCAACAATAAAAAAACTGAGGATGGTGGCCAGCAAGAGACCCACCCAATAATGCGAGGAGAATTTTTTCGGCATCGAGGCCAGAGAAGCTTGATCAGTGCTTACGATGTTTGCAGACATAGTTATTTTCCTTGTAGTTAAGAACTCGAATGAGTGCTAAGGAAAATACGATTGAAACAGGTTCGGCTAGGAGATCGCCGCCTGATATCGTTGGAACTAGGGAGAATTTGATGACTCCAGTCGCGCTACGATCTTCTCCACGACAGCAGTCGGCGACGAAGAGCCAGTGATCGAACGTCCCATTACGAGATGCGTTGAGCCACCATCAATCGCGTCCCATGGCGTTACCACACGTCGCTGATCACCCGCCTCATCCTCGGGCAAGCGGATACCGGGCGTAACTAACGAGAAATCACGACCAAACTGACGGCTGAGTAATGTCGCCTCTTGTGCCGAGCAGACAATGCCGTCCATGCCACTAGATTTTGCCAGCGTTGCTAGTCTCATCACCCGATCAGCTGGACTCTCTTTGATACCTAACTCGGTTAAGTCACTTTGATCCATGCTCGTGAGCACAGTCACCGCGATCAACTGCGTTTTATTGCCGCGCTTTGCAACCGCGTCGACCGCCGCTTCCATCATTCTGCGACCACCTGAGGCGTGCACATTGACCATCCAAACGCCGAGGTCTGCGGCCGCGCCGACGGCTCCCGCCACCGTGTTAGGAATGTCGTGGAATTTGAGATCCAAGAAAACATCAAACCCTAAATCGTGAAGCTGAGCCAGTACTGCTGGACCCACGCTTGTGAATAACTGCTTACCAACCTTTACGCGAACCACCGCAGGATCCAACTGCCTCGCACACGCGAGGGCTTGTTCGAGTGTCGGATAATCAAGTGCGACGATGATAGGGCTTCGCATAGGCGTCTCTTAAAGCAGATTCAACGGGCGGGGCGGTAGAGCGTATCCCAATTTTTACAGCCGGGACATTGCCAGTAAAAACTCGGTCCATGGAAACCACAAACACCGCAAAGGTAGGTCGACTGTTTTATTGATAGTTTTTGCGCGGCCTCAACCACCGCGGGGCAACTCACTTGCTCGCTCATGAGTTCCAGTGCTTTTTGCAATAACGCTGACGTTGGCTTCTTTTCGAGTCCTTGGACAATGATCTCAAGGGCTGCCGCCTCGTTTCCATTGCTAAGGTATTCGTCGGCGAGTAATGATCTCAGCTGAGGGTCGTCACGCGTCTCGAGTAACCCAGAGATCAATGAAACCAGGCGGCCTCTGCAACCCAGCGCATCACAGGCCTCGCGAAGCGGGTCGATAAACTCTGGAAGCCGATTTGGAGCAACCTTTGCCGCGGACATCAATCGATCAAAGGCTTGTTGCGTAGCGCCCTCCTCAACGTCGATTCTTGCCATAATCAAGTGAGGCCAGATACTGCTATCGTCCCAGCGCAGCCCTTCTGCGGCCTCATTTCGCGCAGCCGTCCAGGCCTTATTCACTTCTTGGTCCTCGGCCGCCTCACAACAGTAATTACACAGACGTGCTTTCATCTTATCTGCCTTGGCTTTCGAGGCCGGGGTTACTGTTGCAGCAAGAACCTGTTTAAGCTGTGATTCAGCGAGCACACGTGCCTGCTCCCAATCGCGACTTGCCTCGAAGACCTCGAGCAAAAGGATGTTTGCATCAGCTTCATGCTCTGTGGAGAGTTCGATGAGGTCCTTCAATAATTGCTCCGCACGATCGAGCAGTCCGGCGGCAATAAAATCTTTCGCAAGCTCCAGATGGGCCTGGTTCTTCTGCGCATCCGGAAGCTTTGTCCGCGATAGCAATGACTGGTGAATTTTTATTGCGTTATCTACTTCACCGCGCTTTCTTAACAAACTGCCAAACGTGATGTGCGTTTCAAATGTCTCAGCGTTTACTGCCAACGCCTCACTGAACGCTTTGAGTGCCGACTCCTGCTCTCCATCGAGCAGAAAATTCAATCCCAAATAATATTGCGACGGCGGTGTTTGATCTTTTTCTTCGTCGCGGCCCGACGCACCGCGGCCCAGCACCCAGCCCGCCGCAACGGCGAGGAACAACAGCGCAAGTAGTAGCGTATTTGGCTCAGCCATTAGTCGACAAGCGCTCTACGCGCTGCTTCAGGCGATTATTTTCTCTCTGCAGCGCGGCCATACTCGCTCGCTGACGCAAGACAATAACCGTACTAATAAGACTGCCCACAGCGATACCCGCCACTAAAAACAACAGAAGCCACACAGCCAAGTTTTGCTCCGGGAGGGTGACAATCAACAGCGATAATGGAACGAGAGAGGTATTCTGTGTAGCGAACACTGCACCTATGAAAATGGAGGCGGCCACGAGACTAAGGCTGAAGACGGCGCGAAGCCACTTGAGCATTAAAATACCGCCTTGATAGAGCGATTCACCCGCTCCCGCAGCTCTTTACCCGGCTTAAAGTGGGGAACGTACTTCCCTTCGAGCTGCACCGCATCGCCCGTTTTTGGATTACGCCCTTTTCGGGGCTCGCGGTAATGTAGAGAAAAACTGCCGAAGCCACGAATCTCGATGCGGTCACCCATCGAGAGCGTTTCAGCCATATGATCAATCATCAGCTTTACCGCAAGTTCAACATCTTTGGTCGTCAATTGGCTTTGTTGTGATGCCATTAAGTCGATCAGTTCACTTCGTGTCATATTCGGTCGCTCCCGAGTGTATTGTCCATACCAGGGCTCAGGCATACAAGGTTAAACAGCTTGTAGATATCCCACCAACGTCGCGAGAGAAATTTCTCCAGCACGTACAAGTAAAGGGGCTTAGTTACTAAAGCCTTAAACCGTACGTTTCCGGTTTTCGGCATGACATCGGCTTCTCCCATCGCGAACGTCATGAGTCGATCGATGGCGTAGTCTTCGGATGACCAGAGTTTCTCGACCGTATGGTTGTCTTGGTCGATCTTCAATTCAATGGCTCGGGTCCAAGTCTGAGCAGGTGGTAACGGGCGTGCAAACGGGATCGCCGACCACGTACGATTATCAAACAGCACGACTGTTCCTTCGGGCGTGATCTGAGGCATGTGCTGATGGTAGAACCAGTTCATTTCCCCGATCGGCGTCAGTAACTTTGGTTGCAGCGACGGTCTCCAACCTGCGT
>OCRG01000116.1_pt1 | contig 12495 bp, 9 predicted proteins | sample 1535071 | NCBI WGS metagenome assembly OCRG01 (sample SAMEA3275605, study PRJEB22092) | marine metagenome | biome: ENVO:00000447; feature: ENVO:00002042; material: seawater | collected 2014-06-22T16:30:00+00 | depth 0 m
GCGGCAGCTCAAGTTCCGGACGAGGTGCTGAGAGCTGAAATCGAGGAGAGTCTTCGCACCGCACAATCGCAGCGTGACCTGCTTTTGGCAGTCGATCAACTCCGCGATGCGGTATTTACGGCCGAAAATTTAGTGGCGGCAGCGGATGAGTTGGGCGTAGCCGTTAAGACGTCAGCCCCATTCTCACGTGACGCCGGAGAGGGTATTTTTAATGAGGTTGCGCTTCGTGAGGCTGCTTTTTCTGACGACGTTTTTGCCGACAACAATAACAGCGATGTGGTCGAACTTAGCGGCAGTCGATTTGTTGCTCTTAGAGTGAAAGAGCGGCTGGCTGAGGGATCCAAGCCTTTGCAAGAGGTACGTGGCGACATCATCGCTACGCTCGAGCGTCAAGCTCGTGAGGCGAAGCTCAAAGAACTGGTTACTGACGTCAATGCTGCACTTGCGGCGGGCGAGTCACTGGAAACGATTGCTGACGAGAAAGGGCTCGACTGGCGTGTTGAGTTGGCTGCAACTCGACAAAACACACTACTACCGCCTGAGGTTTTACAGGCAGCGTTTGCAAAGCGGTCCGACGACACCAATTCGGTAAATGCCATCAATGTGAGCTCGGGCGGTTATGCCTTAGTCCAGCTTGCGAGGGTTACAGCCGGCAGCGAAGACACGCTGCTTGCGTCTGAGAAGCAGGCTCTCGTATCGGAGGTTCGGCAGGTGCAGAGTGATTTGTTGTTCACTGAGTTTCTAGCAGATTTGCGGCGCCGTGGTTCAGTGGTTGTACGCTAGCGCTATGTCTCGGAGGCGACTAAATAATGGACGACGCTTACGCTAGGTTAATCAAGAATGCGTCGGCAGCCTCTCAGACGTCAGAGGGCACGCCGACATTCTCTGGCAGCGTCAATGGCCACCAGCCCTATCCTCTAGATAAATGGAGTCCAACCAACTGCGGATTTGTCGATATCGCGATCGACCGAGATGGGCGATGGTTTCACGAAGGCTCCGAAATCAAGCGACATGAACTCGTAAGCCTGTTTGCAGGGTTGCTGCGACGTGAAGAGGACGGCTGCTACTATTTGGTGACGCCTGTTGAGAAGGTCGAAGTAGACGTGGCACTCCATCCACTCATGGTGGTCGACGCGACGCCCATGACCGCGGAGGGTGAGCCGGTGCTAGCCCTTGTTCTTAATACCGGCGGGGTCTTTCGGCTAAACGCCGAAACCGGATTACAGCCCGAGGCGCGCGCAGCCGGAGCCGCGTGTGTAAATCTTCCTAACGGTCTTAGTGCACTCTTTACCAGAGCTGCGTGGTATCGATTGGTAGAGCTTGCAGACGAAGATGGCAACATCTTCAGCGGGGGTGAGCGTTTTTCCCTGCTGGCTAATCATTAGCCTAGCAGGGAAATCTCGGTTACTTCGCTTACATGTTAGGGTAGTTAGGACCCCCAAGTCCCTCAGGCGTTACCCAGCGAATATTCTGCGATGGATCTTTGATGTCACAGGTTTTGCAGTGAACACAGTTTTGCGCATTAATTTGGAATCTCGGGGCATCGCCATCATTAATGACTTCATAGACGCCGGCCGGGCAATAGCGTTGCGCGGGTTCATCATAGGTCGGCAAGTTGACCTGAATCGGTATCGAAGTGTCCATCAGCTGTAGGTGACAAGGCTGATCCTCTTCGTGGTTTGTATTCGATAGGAATACAGAAGAGAGCCGATCGAATGTGAGCACGTTGTCAGGCTTCGGATAGTCAATCTTCTTTGACTCCGCCGCTGGCTTGAGACATGCGTGATCAGGTGTTTTGTCACGCAGCGTGAAAGGCATGTTACCGCGCATTATGGTTTGGTCGAACCACACGGCAGCAGATCCGAGCAGTGCGCCAAACGTGTGCATATAGCCGGCAAAGTTACGACTCGACTTGAGCTCCTTGCCAAGCCATGAGGCACTGACACGCGACTCAAAGTTGATGAGATCCGCCGCAGGGCTCTCTGACATGAGCGCCGCAGCAACCTCTTCGGCAGCCAGGATGCCGCTTTTCATTGCGGTATGGTTGCCCTTAATCTTCACCGCATTCAGCGTGCCTGCGTCGCAACCGATGATTAGTCCTCCGGGGAAATTCATCTTGGGCAGCGAATTTAGGCCACCTTTTGCGAGTGCTCGAGCACCGTAGGCAAGCCGCTCTGCACCCTCGAGGTACTTTGCGGTCTTGGGGTGAGTCTTCCAGCGCTGGAACTCCTCAAAAGGGCTGACGTGCGGATTGGAGTAGTTAAGATCAGTGATAAGGCCCAGATAGACCTCGTTATTCTCAGCGTGATACATGAAAGCACCGCCGGAGGAGCCGCTCTCTGCGAGAGGCCAACCCAATCCGTGAATCACTTTGCCTTCCTCGTGAAGTTCAGGTTTGATCTGCCAAACTTCCTTGATACCAATCCCGTAATGCTGTGGGTCTTTACCCTCATCGAGGCTAAAATGCGAAATCAGCTGTTTGCCTAGGTGACCGCGGCAGCCTTCGGCAAAAAGCGTGTACTTAGCGTGTAATTCCATGCCGGGCATATAGGAATCTTTCTGTTCGCCTTCAGCACTGATTCCCATATCGCCTGTCGCAACCCCTTTGACCGAGCCGTCCTCGTTAAAGAGTACTTCGGCCGCTGCGAACCCTGGGTATACCTCGATGCCCATATTCTCTGCCTGCTCAGCAAGCCAACGGCAAACATTACCCATGGAAACAATGTAATTGCCGTCGTTATGAACAGGTGCGGGCAGAAAGAGGTTGGGGATCTGGAATGCTGACGTGCCCGATGTGTAGTAGTAAAAGACATCTTCCTTTACCTCTGTTGTCAGAGGAGACCCCATGGACTGCCAATCGGGCAGCAACTCATCGAGTGCAGATGTTTCGAAAACGGCACCTGATAGGATGTGTGCACCCACCTCTGAGCCTTTCTCCACGACACAGATGCTGACTTCTTGCTCCTGCTCCTGCGCCAATTGACTGAGCTTAATAGCAGCGGAGAGTCCCGCAGGACCTGCACCCACTACTACCACATCGAATTCCATTGATTCGCGTTCCACGACTTACCTCCAATTAACAGTCGCAATAGGCCGTATCTGCATAAAATATGAGTCGACAATCGCTTTTTTGAACTTTCAGTATGTTAAAGTATCGCGCCTCGCAGGTGTAGTAACGCGAGCAAGATTTTGATCATTGATCATAAACAAACTTACACACGTTAACTTTCAGTGGAGATGCTATGAAAGTACTCGTCGCAGTGAAGCGCGTTGTTGATTACAACGTCAAGGTTCGCGCCAAAGCAGATGGTTCTGATGTAGAGCTGAACAATGTAAAAATGGCGATTAACCCATTCTGTGAAATCGCGGTAGAAGAAGCAGTGCGCCTCAAAGAAGCGGGCACAGCGTCAGAAGTCGTTGTTGCCTCTATTGGTGACAAAAGCTGCCAGGAACAGATTCGCACGGCGTTGGCACTCGGTGCCGATCGCGGCATACACGTAGACGCTGACGGTCGTCCAGAGCCGCTTGAAGTTGCGAAGCTGCTTAAAGGTGTCGTAGCGGCCGAATCTCCGGATCTCATCATTTTAGGTAAGCAATCGATCGATGGTGATAACAACCAGACGGGCCAGATGCTTGCTGCACTGACGGGTATGGGACAGGGCACTTTCGCCTCTGAGGTAAACGTCGGCGATGGCACGGTTCAGGTCACTCGGGAAATCGATGGTGGCTTACAAACGGTCGAGCTAAAGCTTCCCGCCGTGGTTACCACGGATCTGCGCTTGAACGAGCCACGGTATGCGTCTCTTCCCAACATTATGAAAGCGAAGAAAAAGCCACTTGAGACAATGTCTCCCGCGGATCTTGGGGTGGATATCCAATCCCACGTAGCGCTCGTAGGCGTTAAGCCACCGGCAGAGCGTTCGGCAGGTATCAAAGTTGAATCAGTTGAGCAGTTGGTCGACAAGCTCAAAAACGAAGCAAAGGTGATCTAATGAAGACATTAATTGTTGCTGAACACGATAACCAAACACTTAAAGCGGCGACGCTGAATGCTGTTGCGGCTGCACAACAGCTAGGTGGCGACGTAGATGTCCTCGTTGTGGGGAGTGGCTGTGAAGGCGCGGCAAATGCAGCGGCGGCAGTGACGGGCGTTGGTTCTGTACTCTGTGCAGACAACGCGGCATACGAACATCAGCTCGCTGAAAATGTCAGCCTCGCAGTGGCCGATGCGGCGGCCAACTACGACTGCGTGATGGCTGCAGCGACGGCGAACGGTAAGAATGTCATGCCACGTGTCGCGGCACTTCTTGACGTCGCTCAGATATCAGATATCACTGCGGTTATCGACGCAGACACCTTCGAGCGTCCTATTTACGCCGGTAACGTTATCGCTACGGTTAAAAGCTCAGACAGTAAAAAGGTCATCACCGTAAGAACAACGGCGTTTGACGCGGTGCCAGCTGAGGGCGGTAGTGCGTCGGTTCAAGCGGTAGAAGGAGCACATGATGCTGGGGTTTCTCGGTTCATTGGTGAAGAAGTAGCCGTCTCGGATCGTCCTGAGCTCACTTCTGCTTCTGTAGTGATTTCTGGTGGTCGGGGCATGCAGAACGGCGATAACTTCTCGATGCTTGAAGGCATTGCGGATAAGCTGAACGCGGCGATTGGTGCTTCACGTGCCGCGGTCGACGCCGGCTTCGTACCCAATGATTACCAGGTAGGGCAGACAGGTAAGATTGTTGCGCCCGACCTGTATATTGCTGTCGGTATTTCAGGTGCAATTCAACACCTGGCTGGCATGAAAGACAGCAAAGTGATTGTGGCGATTAACAAAGACGAAGACGCGCCGATTTTTCAGGTCGCGGATTACGGACTTGTTGCGGACTTGTTCTCAGCATTGCCCGAGCTAGAGACGGCGCTTTAAAGCGCCGCTTATTGAAACTTAATCTGGTCGTTAGGGGGATTTGATGGCTAAAAGTAATATGGACGACAGCACGGCGGACGCCATCGTTGCGGTCGTGGTGGTATCAGTCGCTGTACTTGCAATCGTTCAGTGGTTGTCTGGCTTACCCGCCTAAGCAACAACGAGCTGCACAACCGTCATTACTGTCGCGATAAACAGGGCGGTAAAGATGATGCCGGCGGCAATAAAGGTCCCGGCATTTCCTTCTTCAAAATCGCGTTCGCGATTCTTTTTGCTTTGAACGCCAATAGCTGCCGCTAGTGTGCTTTGAATCACGCGATAGGCTTTTGTAGTCACCGGATATCTCCTTAAAGAATAAGCTTATTCTATTTGGTAATTTAAAAATTGCAAGTCGCTGCTACAAAACGCTTTGCATCTGCTAACCTTGCATTCACAAAAAGGGGACAAGTCGATGGTAACAATAACCGAATCAGCGCGAGAGTATTTGAAAGAGTTGCTTGAGAAGCAGGCGGATGCGCTGGGTGTAAGGGTGTTCATTAATAATCCTGGTACTCCTCGTGCAGAAACCTGTATCGCCTACTGTCGAGAGGGCGACATGCAGGCAAGCGATGTCTCGCAGGACTATGAGTTATTCACTGCCTGGATCGAGGAGCGCAGCATCCCATTCCTCGAGGATGCGGTGGTCGACTACGCAAAAGATCGCATGGGTGGTCAACTAACGATCAAGGCACCTAATGCAAAAATGCCCCGAGTCGACGCAGACAGCTCGATCGAAGATCGTATCAATTATGTCTTGTATAATGAGGTTAACCCTTCGCTAGCCGCGCACGGCGGGGACGTATCGTTGGTCGAGGTGACTGAGGATCAGTTTGCTATTTTGCAGTTTGGAGGCGGCTGCCAAGGCTGCAGCGCCGTCAGCATTACGCTTAAAGACGGTGTTGAAAAAACGTTGATTGAGCAGATTCCAGAACTCGCAGGCGTGCGAGACATGACGGACCATACCGACCGCACTAACGCATTTTATTAGGCCCAACGAGCCGGCGTGGCTTCCAATTAACGCGAGGGATAGTCGCTCGTTTCTTTTGTCTGCTAGCTAATGCGTGAGGGTAGTGCGTCGCCTACCGCTTCAGCTATCTCACGAAGCGAAGCTTCCGTCGTCGCCCAATCAATGCACGCGTCCGTTACAGAAACGCCATAGGCTAAATCACTGAGCTGTTCAGGAATGTTCTGGCGTCCTGCGTGTAGGTGACTTTCGAGCATCAAACCAACAATCGACGTGTTGCCTTTCACGACCTGGTTTGCCACATCACGAGCTACAAGCGGCTGCACGTTGTGATCTTTGCTGGAGTTCGCATGGCTACAATCCACCATAATATTTGCGGGCAACGCAGCAGCTTCGAGCGCGGCTTCACACATCGCTATGTTGACACTGTCGTAATTAGGTCCGTTGCTGCCTCCACGAAGAACCACGTGGCCATACGCATTCCCCTTCGTTTCGAACACAGAAACGACGCCCTCGGAGTTCAGCCCTAGAAAACGATGAGGGTGTTGAACTGACTTCAACGCGTTGATTGCCACATCCAAACTACCATCTGTGCCGTTTTTAAAGCCAACCGCCGAAGAGAGGCCACTCGCCATTTCGCGGTGTGTTTGTGACTCTGTCGTTCTGGCGCCAATCGCGGACCAACAAATCAAATCCTGCAGGTATTGGGGTGTAATTGGGTCAAGTGCTTCCGTTGCGGTCGGCAAGCCCATAGCCAGAAGGTCGCGAAGAAGCGTTCTACCCAGTTTCAATCCTTCTTCGATGTCAAAGGAATCGTCAAGGTGAGGATCATTGATGAGCCCCTTCCATCCGGTAGTAGTGCGCGGCTTTTCAAAGTAGACCCGCATCACGATGTAGAGCGTATCGCTAAGTTCAACAGCCAGTTCTTTTAGGCGCTTCGCGTATTCTATAGCGGCATCACAATCGTGGATCGAACACGGACCAACCACAACGATAAGACGGTGATCCTTGCGATCTAGGATATTGCTAATAGTTGCCCGCGAGCTACTCACAAAATCAAACGTAGTGGCATCCACAGGGACCGAGGCTCTCAAGGCGTTGGGTGCGATGAGCGTTGTTTGAGATGCTACGTTGATATTGTGAACTGATGATTGCGTCATGACTTCAAGTGATTGTTTTAGGACAGCGGGAGAATACCCTGTCCTCATTCTAGAGTCATGAAGATCACTGACTTTAATGTGAATTTATTCGCTTAACGGCTTGCTGTATAAGTGCACCATGAACGTGCTCGCAGTAAACAGTTTGCCCTCAATCGATTCCCTCCTTGCGTCCTTGAGTCGCGGCGGTGTCGTGATCACAGCCACGCAGCGCTTAGCCCGACATCTCATCCAGCAAATATCTCTCCATCATCCAGTCGTCATCGAAAGGCCCGCAGTTCTCTCACTTGAGTCATGGTTGATCGAGACATGGTCTCAAATTGAGGAGCGTAACAAAGCCCCCCGAAGGATGCTTTCAACCGCGGAGTCGAGTGAACTTTGGCGTCGTATTATTGAGGATCACGCGGCTACACAAGGAACCTTTAGCCTACTTCAGTCAGAGTCCGCAGCAGTATTGGCGGCTAGCTGCCGGGTGGCGCTAAAAACTCATAATGTCTCATTGGCGTATGAGGCGAATCGCCGATTGTTTCAATCGGAAATGGACACTCAAAACTTTTTGGCGTGGCTCGATGCACTGGATGCAAGACTCGTTCGTGAACAATGGCTTTTGCTAGAAGACGCCTACGAAATCATCGCTCAAGGCGCCATAAAAGATGCTGGCGAGGTGCTGTTTTTATCAGAGGAAGCGCCCGGACCCGCGCTGTCAAAGGCCTTGAATCAGTGTTTCAGTAAATGCACGTGGCATCACTCTGAAGCACTCGGGGTACCGTTAGTCACTCATGCGCTTGAGACTCGCTCCGATGAAATGACAGCGGCGGCTCGCTGGGGAAAGGCAGCGTACGACGCAGGACACTCCGCCGCCATCGTACTCGTCGATTATCAGCGTGATAGAACCGAACTTGAGCAATGTTTGAGACGGGAATTTGAAGTGGATGGGCAGTCCTTCACTAAGCTGCCAGTCAACTTTAGCCGGGGCATAGAACTCTCTAAAACACCGATGTACCGCGACCTTACATTACTCCTGCGATTACTCTGCGGGAGTGTTTCACGCGAGGAGATACTTGCCTTATTGCGATCACCTTTTTTTTACTGGAGTAACGAATCCGAGAAGGTAAAGCTCATTCGTGCACTATTTTCGAGCGAGGAGAAGCAGTTTTCTATTTCGGGCGTTCTGTCGCAGATCAACCTCATTGCACCGCATTCAGGCCTTGCTGAAGCACTTAGCTGGACGCGCGTGGAAAGATTATCGTCAGTCAAACACAGCGTCTCCAAATGGTGTGAGGTCTTTGCTGACTTCTTAACAAAAGCAGGGTGGCCAGGCACGACAGCACTGGACTCGGTTGAGTATCAACAATACGAGCTGTTTTCTGACATCTTGGAAACCATAGAAATAAATCCGATAGATAAGGGCGCCTTCTCCTTATCGCTGTTTGTTGAGAAGCTGAATTACGCACTCTCGCAACGCATTTTTCAGCCCCAGACCGAATCGTCCCCTCTGCAGGTTATGTCTCTGAGAGATACGTTTGGCCTTCCCTTTGACTCAGTTAGGGTAGTAGGGGCTGTCTCAGAGCTGCTACCAGGCAGGCCGCAGCTTCTGAGCTTAGTTCCGTGGCAGATTTGCCGGGACTACAGCATTCGATCGGTGTTTGAGGACGAAACTGAGTCAATAAGCAGGCGATTGCTGGGTCGTTTGAATCAGCAGGCGACCTTAACCGCATCGTTCGCTTTAGCTGTGGATGGACTAGAGACACGGCCAAGTCGGTTTTGTGGTGAGCCACATTCCTTGACCCTCGAACAGGCGCAACACCCTAAGGGCGTAAGTTCTGCGCTTGAAGAGGTGTTGGATGACGTTGGTAGTGAGGCGATAACACCGCTGAGCCAAAAAGGAGGTGTTGGTCTTTTAGAAGATCAAGCGCTGTGCCCGCTCAAAGCTCATCTCAAGCATCGCTTGAGCATCTCTCCACTTCGAGAGGAACAGATTGGTCTCTCGGCTGCAGAGCGCGGCGCACTCCTTCACGCAGCACTGTTTCACACCTTTGAGGAGTTAAGTAGCTCAGAGGATTTATTGCGGTCCGAGCTTCGGCAACAAGAAGCAATCGTTAATCGCTCAGTTGATAAAGCCTTGTTGTCGATGAAATCCCGTACTCGCGAGCGGGTGGGTCTCGACGTTATTGATCTTGAGCGTATTAGGCTTCAAACCGCCGTCATGGAGTGGCTGGCAGTCGAGGCAAAAAGAACGATTCCATTTAACGTCATCGCCCGCGAAACACCCTACGAGTGGGAAGCACGGGGTCTATCGCTCTCTTTTAAAGTCGATCGAGTCGATCAGCTTGCCGATGGTGGGCGGGTGATCATTGACTATAAGTCCAAGACGAGCAACAGCTTGAGCGATTGGACAGGTGCACCGATCAGAGCGCCGCAATTGCCCTGTTACAGCGAAGTGATTGATGGTGTTGTGTCCGTAGCGGTTGCATCAGTAACGAGCGACAAACCGGGTTATCGAGCTCTGGGCGCAGCCATCGGTGTTGGCAAGAGCGACTCAGCCTCGAAAAGAGAACTCGAGGAGAGGGCTGAGCTGAGTTGGTCTGAATTAAGAGACCAATGGAAGCGCGAGCTCGACCGTCTCGTAGCCGACTTTATCCGAGGTAGCACCGTCGCTACGCCTTCGGCTAAGGCTTGTCGCTATTGTGACTACTCAGCCATCTGTCGAGCAAAAGTGCAGAACGGTGGTGAGAGCGACGAGGATGCGGACGTGACAAACAATGACTGACCAAGCAATTCGCAAAGAAGTCCTATCAGTCGACCAGAGCTTCTGCGTCACAGCGCCTGCCGGCTCAGGGAAGACGAGCCTTCTGACTCAACGAATCCTTGCGCTGTTATCTCGTGTTGAGCGACCAGAGCAGATTCTGGCAATTACGTTCACTCGAAAAGCGGCAGCAGAAATGCGAAGTCGCGTCCTCTCAACGCTCGAGCAAGCCGCAGCCGGCGCTACCGCATCGTCGGAGCACGAGTCCATAAGTCTTCAACTAGCGCAGACCGCGCTCGAGCATGCCAAGAAAATGGGTTGGTCGCTCAATGCTGAAAAGCTGAACATAAGAACCATTGATGGTTTATCAGCGCAGCTGAATCGCTCAATGCCCGTCACCAGTGGCTTGGGTGGTGGCGCTAAGATTACCGAAGATGCATCGCGGCTTTATTCTGAAGCCGTTGATGAGCTCTACGGACTGTTGGGCGAGAGCTCCCAACGCGGTGAGGCGCTCAGAGAGCTCCTGCTCCTGATGGAAAATAACTGGCAGCGCTGTAGTGAATTATTGGTCTCGCTATTGGCGCAACGGGGTGACTGGCTGTCAGCTCTCGGGCAGCATGAAGCACCCGAAGCCGCAGCTGAGCTTGCGCTCCAGACGCTTGAGCGCATCGTCTCTGACAGACTTTCTCAAGCTCTGAATAAACTTCCTGGAGGCTGGATCACGAGTGTTGTCGACGCAGCTAATCAAGCGAAGGAACGATTGGCGCTATCGATTGCAGACGGCTCCGTGGAAGAGGCGAAGGCGAATACATTCGAAGGTGACTCACTGCAACTAAGCCGCAATCTGTCCTCGTTAGCCCACTGGAAATGGTTTGTTAGCTTTGTCCTAGTAAAGCAGGGCACACCGCGTAAGAGCTTTGACAAGAATTGGGGTTTCAGACCCAAACTGGATGCGGGTTTAAAGCAGCAGTTGGTTGAGCGCGTTGCAGAGATCAACGATTACCCCGAGTGCATCGATCTATTGAAGGAAATCGCAGTACTCCCGTCACTCAGCCTAGCATCGGAAGAGTGGCAAGGGGTTCTAAGGTTGTCCCGTGTGTTACCGGTACTTGCGGCGCAACTACTGACCGTCTTTAAGTCGCGCGGCATGGTCGATCACACCCATGTGGCTATGGCCGCAGAGAGTGCACTGGGTGATGACACAGAGCCAACGGATTTGGCACTGCGCTTGGATTATCAAATCCAGCACATTCTTGTTGATGAATTTCAAGACACCTCGCTTACGCAGTTTCAGCTTTTGGAGAAGCTGTGTCGCGGCTGGTCGGAATACAACTTTGTGAACCCCCAGTCACCCAGGACGCTGTTTATCGTGGGTGATGCGATGCAGAGTATCTACGGTTTTCGCTACGCGGACGTAGGCTTGTTTTTGAAGGCAGGCAATGAAGGCGTCGCTGGCGTCACGCTTGAATCTCGAGCCTTAACACAAAACTTCAGAACACAGTCCAACATTGTTTCTTGGGTCAATCGTCAGTTCGAGGCATTAATCCCGGCGAATGGTGATGCTCGGTTAGGTGTCGTTCCGTTGACCAAAGCTGAGGCGGTTAACCCGGCGTTGGCAGGGCAATCTGTCGCTATTCATGTTTTTCCTGATGACGCCCATCGAGAAGCAGCGTTTGTCGTCGAAAAAATAATAGAACTGCAGACGAATCAACCAGGCAGCAGTATTGCCGTGCTGGGTAGGAGTAGGACCGCGATAACGCCAACAAGTCTTGCGCTGACACAGGCTGGTATAGCGGTTGTTGGGTCAGATTTAACCCCATACAACCAGCGCTCAGCAGTCGCCGACCTTATGTCGTTGGTGAGATGGCTCGCAAACCCCGCTGATACCATCGCATTGATCGCGCTTTTAAGAACGCCCATGGTGGGAGTTAACTTTAAAGATATAGGGCTACTAGCACCGTTCTTGAACGATCGATCCGTCGCAGATCTTGCTGACCTCGTAGAAAGCGGTGTCACGTCGATCTCTCATGACGGGTGTTCGCGTCTGCTTTTTGCGCTTGACGCACTGATATGGGCTGAGTCAAAGCGAGACCGGCTAGATTTAACGGTCTGGGTGGAGCAGTCTTGGGGCAGACTGGGAGGCAATCACGCATACCCTGTCTCTGAGGGGGTGGATACGGTAGCACTCCTTGAGCATATCCGACAGCAAGAGGTGTCTTCAAATCGGCTTGATGTGTCCGCGTTAAACGATTGGTTTGAAAGAGGTTACTCCAAAGCCGAGTCGTCAACGGCAACCGTCGAATTAATGACCCTGCACAAGAGTAAAGGACTGGAATTTGATCATGTCTTCATAGTCGGGGCAGCAAAAACGGGACGTTCGGGGGACTCGCCACTGCTACGCTGGTACCGCGATGGGAATAAAGGTTTGATGATTGCGGCCAAGCCTCAAGTCGAGACACCCGGTTCGGTCTATGAGTACCTCGCCTATTTAAACAAAGCGCAAGAGCAACAAGAACTTATTCGCCTATTCTACGTGGGTGTTACACGCGCCAAGTGCTCGTGCACGATAACGGCAACGCAAAAGTCCGATAACGCCTGGCCACCCGCTAAAACAACTGCGTTTTGGTCGCGGTTTTGCGAGGCCGCTGAGGCGATAGTAGATTATGAG
>OCRG01000119.1_pt1 | contig 12360 bp, 13 predicted proteins | sample 1535071 | NCBI WGS metagenome assembly OCRG01 (sample SAMEA3275605, study PRJEB22092) | marine metagenome | biome: ENVO:00000447; feature: ENVO:00002042; material: seawater | collected 2014-06-22T16:30:00+00 | depth 0 m
GAATGGTTATCCTGGCTACCCAGCGCCAAACTACCCACAGTACATGCCGTCAACTCCTCCGAGTTATTACTACGGACGATAAATCATGCCTAAACACGCCTGGGTGCTTGGACTTCTCTTCATTAGCAGCCTAGCCGAGGCGCGTTGGTATCAGCCCGAGCATGCCGAGTTGGGCAAACCACTCTACGAAAAGCATTGTGCTAGCTGCCATGGCGCGCAAGCTGAAGGCGCTAAAAACTGGACCGAACGCCAAGCTGACGGTCGCTTTCCACCACCGCCTTTAAATGGTTCTGCGCATATGTGGCATCACCCGCTGCCTAATCTGGTGGGGACAATTCAATACGGTCAGGGCAACATGCCGGCATGGAAAGACACGCTCTCTATTCCGCAAAGCTTGGCGATCATCGCGTGGCTACAAAACTATTGGTCTGATGATATTTATAAAGCGTGGGAAAAATTGAACGCTAGGGCAAGAAATAAGACCCAGTGATATCAATGTCAACTTGAATTTAATCAAGTACACTCGACACCGTCTCTAGCAACACATCAGGCATAACTGGCTTATCCACAACCGCATCAGCCCCAAGCGCATCGGCCATAACCAAGTACTCGCGCCCTGAAATACGGCCACCGCCCGAGAGCGCTATGACCGGAATGTGTGGAAAAGTTTGCTTAACCGACAACAAGACCTCGATACCGTCTTTATCTGGCATAACAATATCGGTGATCACACAATCAATCAGTTGTGTTTCTGGATATTTTCACTACTAAGCCATGAAGACATTTCAACGACTTGATTGCTTGCATCAATCGACAATTCATGAAAACTGAATCGCCGTAAGTCATCATCAATGGGCAGAAGCTTAGCCAACTGCCAATCAGCCAGATTATGCCTATAACAGAGTTTTTAGTTCTTCCATCGAGTCAATCACTGCATCCGGGTGGTAGTTACGGATATCTTCACCGTGGTTGTAGCCGTAGCTCATACACACGATTTGGAAGCCGGCATTGCGCGCGGCAGTGACATCGCTCTTTGAGTCGCCGAGCATCAACGAGTCCTCAGCACCCACGCCAAAATGGGCCGCCGCATGCAGCAAGGGCTGTGGATCGGGCTTTTTCACCGGCAAGGTATCGCCAGACACCACAATGCCGAATTCGTCATAGATACCCAACCCTTTGAGCAAAGGGATGGTGAATTGCGCGTCTTTATTGGTCACACAGCCGAGTCGATAGCCCTGCGATTTCATGTAGTCCAAGCCTTCACGCACCCCCGGATACAAGCACGAGCGCTTTGAGGTGTTGTCTTTGTAGAGATCAAGGAAGATCGGATAGCCTTTGGCGAAATCTTCATCGCTTGGCTCGCCATCAAGTTGGCCAATTAACGCACGTCTTGTCAGACGTTCGACACCGTTACCCACCCAATCACGTACTTTCGCCTCTCCATGGGGCTCGCGACCGAGTGCTTTCATCATTTCATCGACGCAATACGCCAGATCCGGCACGCTATCCACTAAGGTGCCATCCACATCAATTAGGATCATTTTGGGTTTACGTACGGCCATGAAACTCTCGGTGGTTTGATCAATAAAAAAGGCGAGTCTACCCGACTCGCCTTTGCATTTTCCCGCTTTTTCGTCGGTTTAGGCGTTTGCCAGTTCCGCGCGGAATGTCTTCACGATGCTGTCGTACTTGTTCGCATCCGACTCGTTACGACCACCGAAGATGCCCGAACCGGAAACGAAGGTATCGGCACCTGCCGCGGCGATAGCGGCAATGTTGTCGGCCTTTACACCGCCGTCGATTTCCAAACGGATATCACGACCTGAGGCATCGATGATCTTGCGCGCTTCTTTCAGCTTATCGAGTGCTGAAGGAATGAAGCTTTGACCACCAAAACCTGGGTTAACTGACATCAATAGAATCATGTCGATCTTATCGATCACGTAATCCAGGTATGACAGTGGCGTTGCTGGGTTGAATACCAAGCCGGCTTTACAGCCTTCGCTTTCGATCAACTGCAAGGTGCGGTCGATGTGATCAGACGCTTCTGGGTGGAAGGTGATGTAGGTTGCACCGGCCTGTGCGAAGTCACCCACGATACGATCGACTGGGCTCACCATCAGATGCACATCAATCGGTGCGGTGATGCCGTGCTTGCGCAATGCGTCACACACCAAAGGACCAATGGTCAGGTTTGGTACATAGTGGTTGTCCATCACGTCGAAGTGAATGATGTCGCAACCTGATGCCAACACGTTGTCGCATTCTTCACCAAGTTTGGCGAAGTCTGCAGATAGGATTGATGGGGCGAGTGCGTAATCAGCCATGCGTTTGCTCCATGCCGGAATTGTCCGGAAAAATTTGGGTTCTTTTTGCTCAAAAAAGAGCGCTTAATACGTTAGGTCGCGCCACTCTACCGGAAAGCGATCCTTATTACAGCCACCCCCTTTGGGAGATATCTATGTCACTGAAAACACATGTTTTTCTTGGTTTAAGCTTGTTTTGTGGTGCGCTTTTCGCCGCACCTGACTATGCGCGTGAGACGCGTATCGTGAATCAGATCGCTGATGCGATTATGGATGGTGAGATTGTGCAGCTGAATGATGGCGAGCGCGATTTCATGGGCATCTTCACTGAAAACCAAGCGGATCAGCGCAAAGGTGCGGTTTTAGTCCTGCACGGCAAAGGCGCCAATGCCGACTGGATGGACGTGGTGCAGCCGTTGCGTGTGCGCCTGACTGAAGCAGGTTGGGACACGCTATCGCTACAGTTACCGGTTGAATCAGCAGAGGCACCGGATAGCGCATGGCTACCGTTGGTTGAACCTGCAGCAGCTCGCATCGCGGCAGGGATTGTTGAGCTAGAAACCCGTGGTCACGATCGCATCATGGTGGTGTCGCACAGCTTTGGCTCGCGTATGGCAGCACATTATTTAGCGCAAGGCGCGCCAGGCACGGTGAAAGGTTATGTCTCGGTGGGTATGAGTTTGGATATGAAGAATCCTAACGATGCGAACCTGAGCAACCTGAGCAAGATTGATCTGCCGATGTTGGATCTGTTCGGTTCACGTGATTTACCCGGCGTTTTGCAAAGCAATGATTTGCGCGCGAAAGCTGCCAGCCATAACAAGGGTTATGCACAACAAGAAGTGGCGAGAGCCGATCACTTCTTCGCAGGTCAAAGCGATGATCTGCTAGCCGCTGTGAATGCGTGGTTAGATGCGCAGCCTTAACGCGAGATTTTGACAAACATGCCTTTATAGCCACCTTTCTTTAGCTGGCTTAAAAGGCTATTCGCTTTCGACTGCCCTAAGACTGGGGTAGTCGAAACGCGATATCGCACACCATCATCCAGTGAGGCTTCACTGATGGTTGATTCAATGCCCAACAATGCCACTTCGGCTTGAATACGTTCGGCATCGGCACGTTTGCTTAATGAGGCGATCTGCACCACGAAACGCGAGGTCGCATCCGTATCCCGCGAAGCACGTAACTCAAACTTTTCATCAGGCACCACCACTTCACGCTGACTGAGGTCTTTAAAGAAGGTGAAGCGGGTTTCAGGTTTTTCAGGTTGGATCTTTTTGGGCGGGCCAACAGGCTTTGCGACTTCGCGCGGCTTACGTTCAGGTTCAGCACCCACCCACTCTGGCGCATTCGCCGGTGGTTGCATCTTTAACCAGAATAAACCCATCACAAACACACCCAACAAAAACGCAACCGCTGCCCAAACAAAGGGAGAGGATGATTTTTTCGCCGGTGCGCGACGAGGTGAGACGTGTTTGTAATCGCGTGGCATGCCTTACATTTTTTCAGGTGCGCTGATACCGATCAGTTTAAGACCATTGAGCAACACTTGTCGCGTTGCGCTGATCAATTTTAAACGTGCATCGGTGAGATTGCTGTCATCCACCAAGAATTGATGCGCGTTGTAATAACTGTGTAACTCATTTGCCAGTTCACGGAGGTAATGCGTCAGTTGATGTGGCTCTGAGTTAAGTGCTGCGTTTTGCAGTACTTCAGGATAACGCGCCAAGGTTTTCATCAGACTTTGTTCGTGCGATTCACTGAGTAAATCAAGGTTGGTGTTGCCATCGCTTAGCTGCGTGTTCACACCCTTCTCACTCGCCTGACGGAACACCGAACAGATACGCGCATGGGCGTATTGCACGTAATAGACCGGGTTCTCATTGGATTGTGAGCGTGCAAGATCTAAATCGAAATCCAGATGTTGTTCGCACTTACGCATGATGTAAAAGAAACGCGCTGCATCCGTGCCAACGTCTTTACGTAACTCGCGCAGGGTGACGAACTCACCTGAACGGGTCGACATCTGTTTACGCTCACCACCTTCATACAAGATCGCAAACTGAACTAACAACACATCGAGTTGCTCTGGGTTGCCACCCATCGCTTGGATCGCAGCTTTGACACGTGGCACATAACCGTGGTGGTCAGCACCCCATACATCAATCACGCGATCGTAACCGCGCTCAAACTTTTCTAGGTGATACGCAATGTCAGAGGCGAAGTAAGTGGTCTGTCCGTTATCACGCACCACGACACGATCTTTCTCATCGCCAAAGTCGGTCGATTTAAACCACCAAGCGCCACCTTTTTCATAGAGGTGACCGGCCGCTTTTAGCTTTTCGATAACCGCTTCGACGTTGCCTGACTCGACCAGTGAACGCTCGGAATACCAGTTCTCGTAACGCACACCAAACAGACCTAAGTCATCACGGATGTCATCTAAGATGACATTCAAGCCTAGATCAAACACCTCGCGATAGCCTTCTTTACCGAGTAAGGCTTTCGCACGATCGATCAAGGCATCGATATGTTCTTCTTTATCACCACCGGCAGGTTCATCGGCAGGGATATCCGCAAACACCTCGTTGCTGGCAAAGCGAATCGCATCGCCTTTTTCACGGTGTAAGGTCGCGGCGATATCCCACACATAGTCACCTTTGTAACCATTGCTTGGGAAGCTGAGCTCTTCACCCGCTAGCTCGAGGTAACGCAGCCAGACTGACGTGCCGAGGATATCCATCTGACGACCGGCATCGTTGACGTAGTACTCGCGATCGACATCAAAGCCGACGGCTTCGAGTAGATCAGCGACAACCGAACCGTAAGCCGCACCGCGACCATGACCGACATGCAGTGGGCCAGTGGGATTTGCCGAGACAAACTCGACTTGAACTTTTTTCTGCTCACCCACGTTTGAGCGACCGAATTGCTCACCTTCACTCAAGATGCGCTCAACGATGGCACTTTGTGCATCGCTTGCGACACGGAAGTTAATAAAACCCGGGCCGGCGATCGAGACCTCTGAAATGAAATCCGCTGAAGGCATGGCAGCGATCAGTTGCTCAGCGAGCTGACGCGGATTCATGCCCGCCGCTTTGCTGTTAACCATCGCGGCATTGGTGGCGAAATCACCGTGCTCTGGATCACGCGCACGCTCGATCACTGGAGGTCGCACAGCATCCGCTGCCAACACCCCTTGGTCGACTAACGATTGGAGCGCGCTTTCAACAAGTTGAGCAATTTCGGTTTTCATGGTGGTTTCGCCTTAAAGAAGGGCGCGAAGCATAACAAACTGCCTAACTGACATCATTAGATAGTGATCAAAAATGATCGGCGGGATCGACATCCAAGCTCCAGCGGACTGAACGGGCGAGTTTAGACTCGGCCAAATACATCTCGAGCTGTGACAAAAAGCCGTGCAGTGCTTCGCGCGAGCTCGACTGAATCAGTAAATGCCCACGGTATCGACCGATGCGTCGCGTCATCGGTGCTGGCACCGGCCCCCAAAAGCTCACCGACTGATCGGTGTGCGCTTTGCCCCACTGGGTGACCTTATTCAAAAACTGCATCGTCGGGTCCATTTTGTTCGCTTCGGCGCGCAGCAATACGTGATGCGAGATCGGTGGGTAGTCCGCCTCAAGTCGTTCTTGCAACGCCGCTTGGGCAAACGCTTCGTAACCGTGGTTCACCAAGGTCTGCAACAACAGATGATCGGGATAGCGTGTTTGGATCAAGACACGACCGGGCAGCTCACCGCGCCCTGCACGACCGGCCACCTGCATGAGTAACTGTGCCATTCGCTCGGTAGCGCGATAGTCGGCACTGAACAACCCGCTATCGGCATCGAGTACCACCACCAAGGTCACCTTTGGAAAATGATGCCCTTTAGCAAGCATCTGCGTACCCACCAAGAGTGCTGCATCCGCTTGATGCACTGAGTCGAGTAGCTTTTCGAGTGCGCCACGCTTTGCTGCTGCATCACGATCGACGCGCACGAGCGGTATATCGTTAAAGCGGGCCTGCAATGACTGATCGAGTTGCTCGGTTCCTTGACCTAAAGGATGCAAATCGTGCTCACCACAGCTTGGGCATTTTTGCGGCAAGGCTTGCTGCGAGCCACAGTGGTGACACCACAAACGATGTGCCGCTTGATGCACTGTTTGACGCGCATCACAACGCGGGCAATCGGATGTCCAACCACAGCTATAACAGGCCAGCACCGGTGCAAAACCCCGTCGGTTTAAGAACACCATCACTTGCTCGCCTTTATTAAGCGTCGCTTGAATTTCATCAATCACTGGCAGTGCCAAGCCGTTTTGCACTGGCTGATCACGTAGATCGACCAAGTGCATTGAAGGCGGCTTTGAGCTGCCCGCACGTTGGTTTAATAACAGACGTTGATAACGCCCTTGCTCAACATTGCGTAACGATTCTAAAGAAGGCGTTGCAGAACCTAACACCACCGGACACTTTGCTCGAGATGCACGCACCACAGCTAAGTCACGCGCGGAATAACGGAAGCCTTCTTGTTGTTTAAACGAGGGGTCGTGTTCTTCATCAACCACAATTAAGCCAAGGTCTGCCATTGGATTCAGCATCAGTGAGCGTGTGCCGAGCACGACACGCGCCAACCCTAAGCGAAGTCGCTGCCACGCGATCTCGCGCTCGGTATCTTTCATGCCTGAGTGCATCAACAACACCCCTTCACCGAGACGCTCGGCAAAGCGCTGTTGCAGCTGTGGCGTGAGGGCAATCTCTGGCACTAAGATCATTACGTTTTTATTGTGCGCGAGCACTTGCTCAGCTAATCGCAGATACACCTCGGTTTTACCCGAGCCTGTCACGCCCTGTAATAAAAAGGCCGCGTACTGATTAAGCTGTTGCGCAACCGCATCAACGGCGGCTTGCTGTTCTTCATTCAGCTGATGCGGCGAGCGCTGCGGTACGTACTCGCTTTTTATCGGCGCACTTTCTTTCAACAGCAGATGTTGCGCATCAACCAATTTTTTAATCAGCGCTGACCCAGCATGTTGCTTAAGCGTGGTTTGCTCAACGCCGTGATCACCGTGTGCCGCAATCCATTTCACCAACTCACGTTGTTTATGTGCACGCCCAAGTTGCTCGACAATATCTGCACACTCGGCAGCTAAAAAATAACGTTGCTCAGCTAAGGGCAACGGTGCATTGGCTTTACGTAAGCGCAGCGGCAAAGCGGCTGTGACCACCTCGCCCACAGGGTGATGATAGTAACTGGCTGCCCAACGCAGAAAGGCGAGATGTGTTTGATCTACGAGTGCTTCTGAATCAATCGGTGGTTCGACATGTTTGAGCTTATCGCTAGACACATCGGCACTTTGTACATGCTCCAAGACCACACCGAGCTTTTGCGTACGACCAAACGGCACCAAAACGCGCGCGCCCACCGGATAGGCCGCTGCTGTGAAGCGCTGATCAGGCAGGTAATCAAAAGCTTTAGGCAATGGCACAGGAATCGCCACGCGCAAGTAAGTGGTTTGGGACATACGGCTATTGTACTGATGCTGATCTTAGCTCGCGGGGTTTTGTCAGATAAGTGTCATTTGAACTCTGCGCCAAGCTGTGACATAAACACGTAAACCGAAAGTGAGGACGCCCATCATGTCGGGGTTAAGACAACAATTGTTGAGAACCGACGCCTCCGGGATGCCACTTGAGTGGATCGACTACCGGCAGGCCGTCAAGCTACACAGCCTTGATATGGTTGCGTATGACCTCGGCGACCCTATCCTAACGATTCGTGGTGGCATCAATAACGAATCGCATCAAAGCAAAATCATCCTTCACTCCATCATCGCCACTCACGGCAACCATCAAAATCGCTACTGCCTCGACAAAGGCTACGCACCTCCCGTCTCTAACGAAGCCCTATTCCAACGCGATGATTTTCACTGCATGTACTGCGGTGATCAGTTCCACAAATCGCAGCTCTCGCGCGATCACATCATCCCAGTCAGCCAAGAAGGCGAAGACAGCTGGTCTAACCTAATTACCTCGTGCACACGCTGCAATACACACAAAGCGGGACGCACACCTGAACAAGCCGGCATGCAATTACTGGCAATTCCTTTCATTCCGACACATGCGGAATATATTTTTCTTCAGGGCCGTAATGTTTTGGCCGATCAGATGGAATTCTTACGGGCACACTTCCCACGGTCTAGCCCGTTACGTGATCGACTGAGCTAAACCTTATGCGCCAAATATGGCACGACATTGCCCACGCTATTGCAAAGGCAACCTCTCAACCTTTTGTATCGATTGATAGCCAACCTATCGGGGGCGGCTGTATCAATGAGACGTATATCGTGCATATGGATGGTCAGCATTGGTTCGTCAAACTGAACAGCATTGATAAGCTGGATATGTTTGAAGCCGAGATGGAAGGCCTATCGATCTTAAACAGTGCGCATGCGCTGCGCGTGCCGGAGCCCTTGATATGCGGTAGCACCGAAACACATAGTTATCTGATCATGGAAGCGATCACAGCGGGTAGCTCAGCCAAAGCCATGCGCGTGGCGGGCGAGCAGTTAGCCGCATTACATCACTCAATTCAACCCCGCTTTGGCCATCAGCGCGATAATTACATTGGCGCCACTGAACAAATCAATACCGTGGAATCTGATTGGCTAACCTTCTGGCGCGAGCATCGTTTGGGTTATCAATTAAAGCTTGCGCATAAAAAGGGGCTGAGCGACACCAGCATGGCGTTAGGTGAACAACTCATCGATGCCTTGCCGCACTTTCTGGATCATTCGCCAAAGGCCTCATTGCTACATGGTGATTTATGGGGCGGCAATATAATGACCGATCAGTACGGCATGCCAGTGATATACGATCCCGCGATTTATTACGGTGATCGCGAGACTGATCTGGCGATGACGTATCTGTTTGGTGGATTTACGGCAGACTTCTATCAAGCCTATCAGGCGAACTACGCGTTAACGGATGGCCATGAGGTGCGCCGTACGCTGTACAACCTGTATCACATCTTGAATCACTTCAATTTGTTTGGCGGCAGCTATGACCAACAAGCACACCGCATGATGCAGAGCTTGCTTAGCGAGGTGCGTTAAGCACACCCAAACCAAAAGCTATCGGGCTTGGCTAAAAACTCATCGGCACTCATGTAATGGCTTCCATCACACGAGAAGGTCAAACCGACCATGCCATTCACCACATTCAGCGAGCCTGAACGAAGATAGATCGTTTCGTCAGCATTACGTAATTCCGCTAATCGTTTGAATATATCAGCGACTTTATCCTCTGACACAGTGGCATCCGATGGATACGGTTTCCTGGGATACGCCAAACAGACGGATGGATTAATAATTTCATCGAGCACATGCAAGCGATAACGATGCGGATCATCGTATACCCACAAGGTTGCGCGACTACTGCTGTAGTGAAGCTTGGCATGAAAAATACCGCGTTGCGTGATCAGGTCAGTAAGGATGTCGTTCACTTCATCAAGTCGCTGATCCATCGCACTGTTCACGCGTGCTTGTTGGAATAAGTTCTGACGAATTGCCGGATCACCTTTGATTTGACGCCATGCTGATGGCACTTCATCGACAGCATCTTGGGAGGTCGGCAATACTGACAAATCATAGTCGGCTGCAACACAGCCAATAATTTTTCCTGCATCGTCTTTCACTTTATGCAGTGCAGTGACGCAAGGACGATGATCATTCTTATCGACATAGATCGGCGATAAAACAAACTCATCGGCTTGTGCAATATTTGCCATGTAAGGGCGCACCGAAAGCTCTTGCCCGCGCTTACTGGTATCGATGTGATCACTCGAGATATTGCTGCTTAGCTGACGGCCATCACAACCGACGGCATAAACCAGCTTGCTGTTACCTGCATAGGTAATCGACACCTTAAGTAGCTTATCGAGTTGATCAATATCACCCCAAAGTGATGAAGACACACTTGCCATGGGTGATAACACTGTTTTGAGGTATTTTGCTAACGCCTGCCGCTCACGCTCGATGCGTTGCTCTAAAGTAATGGTTTCTATTGCGGCGTTCATAAAGCCTCCTCAGGCTTTTTTTAAGTTTTCAGTTTATCGGTTTAGTTGTTATTGCTTAAGTCCTTAACGGTAAAAAAGGCGGATGCCGAAGCATCCGCCAAACCCTTCAATCGAGATAGAGGGACTAGAGTTAGCCTTTGGTGAACTCTGGGTATGCTTCCATACCGCATTCAGCCAAGTCTGCACCTTCGTACTCTTCTTCTTCACTGATACGGATACCCATGATCATTTTGATCACCATCCAGACAATGAAGCTAGCCACGAAGACCCAAGCGAAGATAGTGCCTGCGCCAATCAACTGACCAATAAAGGTAGTACCTGAGTTAGTCAGTGGCACTGCCATCAAACCCCAGAAGCCAACGACACCGTGTACTGAGATCGCACCGACTGGATCATCGATCTTCATCTTGTCGAGCAGGGTGATTGAGAACACAACAATCAGACCACCGACTGCACCAATCAAGGTTGCTTCAAGTGCTGTAGGTGTTGAAGGTTCTGCAGTGATAGCGACTAGGCCAGCCAATGCACCGTTAAGCGCCATGGTGAGGTCAGCTTTACCGAACAAAGCGCGAGCCAAGATCAGTGCGGCAACCAAACCACCTGCTGCAGCTGCGTTAGTGTTCAAGAACACCATAGCCACTGAGTTAGCGTTAGCGATATCACCCAGCTTAAGGACTGAACCACCGTTAAAGCCGAACCAACCCATCCAAAGGATGAAAGTACCTAAGGTTGCCAATGGTAGGTTTGCACCTGGGATAGCGCGAACTTCACCGTTAGGGCCGTACTTGCCTTTACGTGCGCCAAGTAGCAAGACACCCGCTAATGCTGCAGCAGCACCTGCCATGTGAACGATGCCTGAACCTGCGAAGTCAGAGAAGCCGTAGTCAGCCAATGAGTAAAGGCCAAACACTGAGCCACCGCCCCATGTCCAGTTACCTTCCATTGGATAGATAAAGCCAGTCATCACGACAGCGAACAACAAGAATGCCCATAGCTTCATACGCTCAGCAACAGCACCTGAAACAATCGACATTGCCGTTGCAACGAAAACAACCTGGAAGAAGAAGTCAGATGCACTTGAGTACACTGCACCACCGCCAAAGCCATCTTCACGACCTGCCATATCTTTAAGTGCATCAGCAACGAGTGTTTCGCCACCTTCGATGCCATTCAGGAAGTAAGAACCGCCGTACATGATCGCGTAGCCCATCACCATGTACATGATGCAAGACACCGCAAACAAGGCAACGTTCTTTGTGAGAATTTCAGTTGTGTTTTTAGAACGGACCAAACCTGCTTCTAACATTGAGAAGCCGGCAGCCATCCACATGACCAATGCGCCGCACACCAGGAAGTAAAAGGTGTCCATTGCGTACTGGAGTTCGAAAATATTGTTTTCCATCTTTCGATCCTCTCGGAATTAAGTCTTAAAGTGCTTCGGTACCGGTTTCGCCAGTACGGATACGAATCACTTGATCGATCGTGGTAACGAAAATCTTGCCGTCACCGATTTTGCCGGTCTGTGCCGCACCAGAAATTGCTTCGATCACCTGATCAACTTGATCAGCGCCGACAGCCGCTTCGATTTTTACTTTTGGCAAAAAGTCGACCACATACTCTGCGCCGCGATACAACTCGGTATGACCCTTTTGTCGACCAAAGCCTTTTACTTCGGTCACGGTAATACCGCTTACGCCAATCTCTGATAGCGCTTCACGAACATCATCAAGCTTGAACGGCTTAACAATGGCGGTTACTAATTTCATTTTTATCTCCTTTTACTGATAGGGACGAAAAATCCTTATACGTAATGTCTTTAAGCATCAAGCGTGCCACTTTTTATTTTTCAAAAAATTCAATAACTTAAGTGGTTTTTAGATTTCGAAGCTTTATCACTTGCACCAGAGCGGTAAGGTTTCTTAGGCGTGCACCACAATGACGCACTCTTTTGGTGCTTATCGGCAATTGAAAGGTCAC